>Ga0315295_10000142_pt1 | contig 60386 bp, 104 predicted proteins | sample YL17G14_0_MG_FD_204453 | JGI IMG/M metagenome (GOLD analysis project Ga0315295, IMG submission 204453) | Sediment microbial communities from Yellowstone Lake, YNP, Wyoming, USA - YL17G14_0 | ecosystem: Environmental > Aquatic > Freshwater > Lake > Sediment | place: USA: Wyoming | collected... | reverse complement strand
AGCCATCTGTCCCAGGCAATACAGTAACCGCCGTTGAAGGGTATACAAATAACTCTTTCGGAGGCGTCATTGGCCGACCTGACGCGACAAGGTATGTATCACCGGTAATCATGAAAAACGAAGTCATCGAGTAGATGAGTTCGTAAAAAGTTATATCCGCGTTTGGCATCTTAAGCAAGTCAAGCACCGGATGATCTTCCACCCAAATTTCATTTTTCTTGTCCCAAACTTTAGGTATTAAATTCGCTACGTTAGCCGCGATCAAGTCAATGGCGTTGTATATTGGAGAGCATTTTGTATAGTAACTAACGGCCAAAATTTTAGTGATAAGAAAGTTTTGAGAGTGAGTAAAATAGTCGTATAGATTCCCAAAATCCCAAGCTGTATCAATGGGTGACATATTTTTCTTTTGAACTGTTTTTGAAAAGAGTTTTGATCCGAGAAAGTGAAGAGGGTTTTTCATAGATTTTTTTATCGAATGTTAACGAATGCAATTTCAGGGACTATATTTACTCGCTCGTTATTTAAAAGCAAGCTTAAAGCATCAACGCAGTCGTCATGTTCGCCGAGCGGGAAAGCAGAGCATTCGTCTACAAACGTTCCTTTCCACTCGGCATCTTCTGGGATGAAAACCCATCCTGCTTCAATTACTGGGGTAACGGGGTTAACCCTCGCAACTTTGTCTTTACCGCCCGTTTTCCCTGGATCAATCTTCACTCTGTTTTCAATCCTAGGGGGGTTGATCATATTTTTATACGCAGTTAGTTTCATCTCTTGTATTAATGGTGCGCCATTAGATGCATCCTCAATGTAGATTACATGCGGTTTGTAAGTATCTGCCGTCGCTGTAAAATCTCTTTTGAGTTGTGGGAATTCTACCTTTTTCCGATACAAGTGCATTAAATAAAATTTATTCCCGATCTTTTTTGCTACGAGACAAACTGTGTAGTCATTTTTTTCTTTGTCTTTCGCGGCGCAATCCCATGACAAAATTATCTTCCCTGGCTCGTTTATGATAGAGGAAGGTTTGTAGTAATTCCACCACCCGCGTTTGAGTATTGAGCCCTCTTGTATCAATGGATTTTGTTGATACTGAGCTTCGTACCCCGACGCCCCCAACGTTATCTTTAATAATTTTATACCATCAGGACTAAACTTTTTTATGTTCCAAAGTGGCTCACCTCTTTGTGTTCGAGGATCTTTATAGTACGGGCTAGTAGATGCTTTTTCCGGCACATATTCCTCTGGCAAAACGAGGTGAAAACAGCCAGGGAGTGATAACAAAATCTCATGATAATCGTGAGGATGAAAGCGTTGCCCAATACCAATAATGCCAGTTTCTTTGACGATGTTCTGACGATTAAAAAGAGTTTCGCGGAGGAATATATTAACCCCCTCTCTCTCCACGTCTGACGCCGCTTGTTCGGCGCTGAGCGCGTCATCTAAGATGATAAAGTCACCACGTAAACCAGTAGTTCCGCCGGTTGTTGAGAATGCTACACGAGAACCAAACTTATTATTCTCATAATTCCCTTTTGTATTTTGATCGGTTGTAAGCTGAAAGAGATGCCCCCAATGTTTTTGATACCATTCGCTTTCTATTAGACGACGAGATTTTAAAGTATCTCGAATGGCCAAGTCTTTATTGTGAGAGCCAGTCAAAAATCTTATACCTGGCTCTGTCGTCCATACCCACGCAGGGAACATCACGGAGAAAATTAGACTTTTCGCGTGACCTGGCGAAATATTTATGTCCGCAATAGGAAAATCATGCCTTCTAAAAGCTTCTGCATGAACACAGAGACATTCAATATGCCATGCCGGCATAAACACATCAGGGTCAACTATCTCCCACGCGCGTTTCACAAACTCAATAAAACTTTTCTCGCAGAGATTGCGTTCTATTTCTGATTCAAAGTCTGGGTGGTCGAAATATTGTGATAGCATGATTTATATTGACACGTATACGATTATGTGTTAATGTGGCGAAATGAGTAAAAATCTAGCAGCGTCTACATTATCGCATATGCGAAAAATAGTAAAACATACGTGCCAAGAGTGCGGTAAAGAATTTTATGGTTTGAAGACGGCTATAACCGATTCAAACAAATGCCGGCAGCTACGAAAGAGGCGGAAGCAACGAAATATAGATGCGGCACCTGATTCTTTAGAAATAATTCCCTATAAATCATGGGATATTTACCCATTTTTTGAAAAATCGGAGAAGTATAAGAAATGAAGCCACGTAAGATTTAAGTTGAAATATAAAAAGAAGGTGCGAGATGAAAAAAGTAATACAATACGGCGGATTACCGATCAAACTATGGCTTGATGACATCGAAGATGGAGCTTTAGAACAAGCAAAGAATCTGGCCGAATTACCGTTCGCATTTAAACACATCGCGATAATGCCTGATAGCCATCAAGGCTATGGGATGCCTATAGGCGGAGTAATGGCCACGAAGGGATATATAGTACCCAATGCAGTTGGTGTAGATATTGGATGTTTTTCTGGTGATACAAAAATACCCCTTTTAAATGGTACACAAAAAACATTAAAAGAACTGTATGACGCAGGAATGGATGTCTATGTTTATTCTTTAGATGAAAATCTTCGTATAGTGCCTGGCAAAGCCACTCCAAAGCTAACAAGAAAGAACGCTGAATTAATGGAGGTTGTCGTAAGCGGAGGAGAATCAATAAAATGCACGCCTGATCATCAATTTATGTTAACAGACGGAACTTATAAAAAGGCCGAAGATCTTCAAAATTTTGATTCTCTAATGCCATTATACAGGACATATCAAACAAGAGATGGGTATGAATTTTTAAAAACAACATCATCCGCTGGTTGCGCCACCCATCGAATGGTCGCGAAATATTTTATTGGAGAAGGCACAAAATGCTTTGTTGTACATCACAAAGATGGAAATTGGTTTAATAATGACCCTTCAAACTTGGAGTATAAAAGCGCAAAAGATCACAGCAGGCATCATGGGCTAAAAAACGAAACATTCAAAAAAGATTCTTTTAAAGAAAAGAGACTATTAACCCTAAGGGAAAATGGGTTTTTCTCTCCTATATTTAAGGAGAAGAAAAAGAGTATTGCCCTAGCAAACCTCGACGCTTACAACAAAAGTGAAGAAAAGAAAGAAAATGACAAACTCTCTGGTAAGAGAGGGGCTAAATTCTTAATTGCTTATAATAAATCGGCTAATGGGAGAGCTAAATCATCCGAAAATGGAAAAAAATATGGATTTAAACGAAACAACCACAAATTGCTGTTTACAAAGAAGATTAGCAGAAAAGAAGATGTTTATTGTCTAACAGTCGAAAAACACCATAATTTTGCATTATCTGCTGGCGTTTTTGTACATAATTGCGGGATGTGCGCTATCAAAACATCTTTGTTATCTCTCGAAACCAAAACATTAAAACAAATAATGGGCGAAATAAGAAAGCGCATTCCTGTAGGTTTTAATCATCAAGAAAAAATACAAGATAAGAGTTTGATGCCAGAGGATGACAGTCATTATCCAGAATCGGTTACGTGCTTTAGAGAAAAATACCCGGTCGTATCGCAACAATACAACTCTGCATTATATCAGATAGGAACGTTGGGCGGCGGCAATCACTTCATCGAAATTCAAAAAGGTTCTGATGGGTTTATATGGGTAATGATTCACTCAGGAAGCAGGAACTTTGGACTAAAGGTTGCAGAGTATTACAATCACAAAGCTATTGAACTCAATCAAAAGTATTTCTGCAAAATCACAAAAGAAAAAGAATTGGCATTCTTAGACATGGAAGATGAAGGACAACAATATTTCGATGAAATGAATTACTGCGTTAAATTCGCTTTGGCTAATCGAAAACTCATGATGGATAGGGTTGAAGAAATATTTTACGACATAACAAAATGCGGCTTTGAACCAATGATCAACATCGCGCATAACTATGCTGCTATGGAGCATCATTTCGGGCAAGATGTTTTAGTGCATCGAAAAGGGGCAACGCTCGCGAGAGAGGACACGATAGGTATTATCCCTGGATCTCAAGGTACAAAAAGCTATATAGTGACAGGAAAAGGTAACCCTGAAAGCTTCCATTCTTGTTCTCATGGGGCAGGCCGTAAGATGGGGAGAAAAGAAGCACAAAGAACTCTAAACCTTGATGCTGAAAAAAAGATGCTTGATGATCAAGGGATCATACACGCTATACGTAACGCAAAAGATTTAGATGAAGCCCCCAGCGCGTATAAAGACATTAATGTCGTCATGGCTAATCAATTAGATTTGATCGACATATTGGCTGAGCTTAGTCCATTAGGTGTTATCAAAGCGTAAATGGAGCGGTAGTTCAGCTGGTTAGAATCTTTGATTGTCAATCAAGGGGTCATGGGTTCGATCCCCATCCGCTCCGCCATTATTTATTTGGTGCTGTAGCTCAGCGGTAGAGCAAGTGGCTGTTAACCACTTGGTCGTTGGTTCAAGTCCAGCCAGCATCGCCATTTAGAAGGTGCATTATGAAGTTTCGAGTTTTTAATATAAAAGAAAATAAAGAAGTAGATACGGGAGGAAATTACTTTTTTGTTCTTAGCGAAACAGGAACACTACTCACGGTTGATAGGTCATATTTTGAAATCCACGAGATCGATGAAAAAGAAAGAAAGAATCTCAGAATTGAATACTTTGATAATGGGGTAGTGATATGAAACTTCTTTGGCGTGTGCTCGAAGCATTAAAAGAAAGAGAGATAAAACTTTTAGAAGAATTAGACCATAACAGTTGGTGGATAGATCATATCGAGAACGACCCAACTTTTAACAGTGAAAGTGAATGTGAATTTTTTTACGCAAGTAGAGGTGCTCAATGATACTAATAGAAATGTTAAAAAAGATGGAAAATGAATACAAGTGGCTGTGTTCGTTTGTGATTAATCTTTTCTTTACATGCTTATTTCTTGATACGAAATTCGCTATATTTTTTGGAATATTGTCTCTTGTCTCCTTTATATTTGCGATGTTTACGATGCTAATTAAAAATCTGTAGAAGGTGATCAATGAAATTATCTAAAGTGAAAAAACAAATAACATTAGGAAGGAAAGTAAAGCTTAGCTGGGTAGAAGATAGATCGGTCGAAGGCGAAATAATCTTGGTTACTGATACGAAGTTTTATTTTAAAACGCCAACCGATGTGCATAAATTTTCTCTCAATGAGAAAGTTGATGTTGAATTTTTAGATGAAAAAGGTGCTCAATGAAAAGTAACAGCTTTTTAGAAGCAAAAGAATTTCTGCATTGCATGAGAAAGCTTGTTTATACAACAGCTGGAGAAGGAGCGTTATTAAAAGAAGATGAAAGACCAATTAAAAAAATCGTTAATCTCATACATCGAAATTATCGAGAGAAAAGGAGAGAAGAGGCCAGTACCCATTTGCAATTGATACTATCTGTCATAAGAATCTCCTAAATAATATTAACAATGAGCAAAATTGCTTTGATAAAGTAATATTTGCCCTCGCTAACTAATGGGCGACAAAAAATGTCGCTTTTTCGACAAAAAATGTCGCTTTTTCGACAAAGAATGTCGCCGCTAAGAAAGGAGGTAGCATTCCGCATATGGGGAGTGAATTAATTGAAAATTTGTATCGATATGTTATTAGGTATTTTCAACAAACATCTCCAACGTAACGGTTATCCTAAATTTGAAAACGCCTTATCTGATTCGCATATTATTCAGCTTGTTGTTCGTTTTATTAAACCCAATTGCCTCACTCTGGCAGTTGGGTTTTTTTATTGATTCTCGGTTCATTTTGCACCTCCAACTTTTTGCGTTTCTACCCACAGTTGAAAGTCATTCAGATTGATCAACAATGAAGGAATTAGGTATATTTCAATAGAGGTGCCGAATGAAAAACAAACACAATGAATTGCTGCGTAAGATGCAGCGCGAATATCACAGTCATAACCAATGGGATTTGAATGGAGATGGCCTATACATACGTCATCTATACTCAGACAAACAGCCTACAGAAAACGACTTGTCTTGGTGGGATGATTTTGGGTTTATCCACGGTAGGCGGCGCGTGATGGTATGGTGGGAGCACCCCCGAATGAAATACTCAGATGAGATAAACGAAATAAGTCACAAAGAAGCAGGAGAAGCACCAAAATTAAATCTCTTCTCTAATGAGAAAAAGAACTACAAGAAAGCGGGCAAATCTCGAAAAACTATTGTCAGTTATGAATGCAGCCCGTCATCAGAAGAATATGATAAGTATTTTGAACGATATATGGCGATATTAAAGCAGAAGCAGACGTTTGGTATTGATTTTGAAGTGAGGCCATCATATCAAGTAGAGCATCTCACCTGGGCTATAGGAATTAACTTGTGTGTTCCTATGGAAGTCAGGGATCAAAAAGAGGCAAAAGTAGTCATAAATTTAGTCAAGCGAATCATGAAGAGAGAGACGACAATAGAGAAAGAGTTCCCGAATTACCGCTACGGTAAACATGACTGGCGAACAGAACAGCCTAAGATACAGGCAAGCGACTTGCTACATGAACATCAAATAGAGTAAAAATCCTATGTCTATATACATTATCTCCGACACGCATTTTAATCATAAAAATATGATTGAATATTGCGGGCGACCTGAAAACTTTGAGGATTTGATATGGGAGAACTTAAAGAAAATTCCTTCTGATGCTCAGCTATTTCACCTTGGCGATATCTGTCTTGGAAAAGATATCGAAGTGCATCAAAGACTATCAACATACCCATTCAATAAAACACTAATTTCAGGAAATCACGATAAAAAATCTTGCAAATAGTATATGGAACATGGATGGAATGCGATAACACCAGAGTTCAATGGAATAATAGAAAATTATAAGCGCATCCTATTGAGTCATTATCCTGTTGAATATGATTCAAAATATTTTGACATCAACATCCACGGTCACTTTCATAATAACCCGCGCGAAAACTGGGAGCCTGATCTAGAGAAGCTAGTCACAAAAGATCACCACAAACTCTTTATACTTGAGAACGAGGGCTATCAGGCAGTTGAGCTTAATGAATTTTTATCACGAGGTTAAATTTATATGAAATTCTACGTCTACAGAAAAAAAGACAACCATGACGTTACGAATGTGTATGCGTTTTTTTTAAGCCCCGATGGCACTTTATATCGAGAAGATTATATCAATCCAGGGCAGCATGGCGGTCGTACTGAAATTGTTAGATGCGACGAATGCGTAGTCGTTGCTATCGATGAAAAATAGAAACACGAGGTTAATCATGTCAACAATCGCTGAGGAAATTGTAAAAAATTACGACGAGCAGAAAATGGGGTTTCAGTACTATCATGAAACAATTGAGCTCATAAGAAAGGATATTTAGTTTCAGCTAATAAGCATAAGCATTGATATGTAATACCGTATTTTTCTTCCACTGGCTGTAATGGATCAGACATACCCCCAAGATGAATTGGTATTTTAAAATCGCACCATCGCGTTTCAACATTTCTTTTCCCATCAATGAAGTTTTTCAAACTTTGCACTGATTCATAAGGTTTTACAGCCGACTCACCAAGTTTAAAATTGGTAAAACAATACGTACAATTATGAGAACACCCAGTATATGTATCCATTCTTATTGGTAAATCACACAAAATAATTTGACTACCGCAATGAGGCATTTTTGCAAATCTCCACTAGTTGTTTTGTGAGTTCTTCTTTTGATTTATTTTCGAGATAGGTTTTGATGAAGAAGTAATCTTCATTTTTTATCGTGAATGTAATAGCCGTGAATTCAGTACCTTCCGTTATTGATTCTTTAAAGCTTTTTTCTACGCCAATATCATCAACTCCGAGTGAAAAAATATCTATCTCATTTTGAGTAAAGCCAGCATCTAGCAATATTTCAGAATCAAAATTAAACAATTCATCCGTAAAATCCCCCGTTATCTTATTGCTCCCGATGTTGTATATCGAAAACTCTTTGTCGGTTAGCTTTCGCGATGCAACGCGTACGTCTATCTCAGCCTCGCCATAGCCAATATCTTGCAGAGCCTTTAGCCTTTGATGCCCTGCAACGATGACGTTGTCTGAGTCGATCACAGGCAATTCAGCAACGCCGAATTTCTTCAACGACTTTTTGAGCGCATTGACTTGATGTTCGTTCATCGAGCGTGGGTTGCCGACGAAGGGGATCAGATCGTTGATCTTTCTCTTTTCGGTGTGGAAGAGGTCGACGAGTTCGGAAGATTATTTTTCTTGTTTAATTTTTGGCATTAGAACCTTTGTTATCTTTCAGTTCAACAATTAATTTATGATGCTGATCCATCATAGGCTTGTACTTGTCGGTAAAAGCAACGGAAGCATAACCCATATCAATTCTGTTCTTTATGTTATAAATATCACTCTTAAGCACTAGATATTCTTGAAAAGAGCCATCATCAAAAACGACACACATAAAAGCAGGGGCAAAACATTCTTTATATTCTCTTCCGCTCGCGGTTCTGACATCGACATTAAATTGTATCGATTTAACTTTGTTAAAAAACAAAATTGAATTTGCATTAATAAAAATTGATTTTTTTTGTTTTTTCACAGAGCACCTTTTTTATCAAATTCAGTTATACGAGAAATTCGTACAACTGAATTTGATATTTTATTTTGATTATTCTTCCTGCAACTTTTCATCTATCTCTAACAGAGCGCCTTTGTCGCCACCGATTAGCTGTAACTTTCTGATCATGTCGATGGCCTCAGCCTCTTCGCTGATTTGCTCTTCGATAAACCATTGGACGAAAATCTGCGTGGGACGATCGTTCTTTGCGATAGCAAGGTCATATAGTGCGACAATGTTCTTTGTCGTATCTTGTTCAGCCGCTAGCACAGTCTGAAACAATTCTATGCAACTAGAGAATTTTGATTGTGCAGGGGCTTGGATAGATTGAAACACCGGCATACTATCGCAATCAGTAATGTAGTCAGCCCATTTTGTGGCATGTCCTGCTTCTTCGATTGCGTGATCAGCTAAGAGCTTCGCAAAGCCGGTCAAGTTAATTGACTGGAAGAAGTACGACATCTGCAAGTACATAACAGAAGAATAGCGCTCGAGCGTGATCTGATCGTTAATCGCCTGTTCAATTTCCGGCAATAGTTTCATCTTTTTTGTCCTCTTTAAAATCTTGGAAGCATCTAAATGCTAAATTCAATTCATCAAACTGAGATGCTGATAGTACGATATCAATCGACTCTTCGCTAATTGATTTGGGATTTTTCGTTATGATGACATGTGCCTTTCCTAGCCCATCATTTTTCTGGATGTGAAAGTCTGTCTCGCTTTCAGAAAAGAAAAAATGTTTAGTTGTTAAAGCCATTCAGATCATCCCTCATTTTTTTTATGTCAGCGTAATTGAAATCACTATTGCCGGCATATTTATCATTCCTGTGTTTGTACACATCTTCGATGTCAGAAATAGAAACATGATCACAGCCAGTTAGGATCTGTTCTTCTATCGCGTCGACGATGTACTTTCGTTTATCACCTAAACTTACCCCCTCTTTTCCGTCTAAAGCCATCCCTTCCCACAATATTGCTTCTTTTCCCGATGCAAGAACTGTCACAATAGAAAAACATCTCATTAAATTTCCAGCGCCATCATATTCTGATTTATATCTACCGCCAATATTATCGCACAGATACAGCCCAAGACCGTCTTGATCTTTAACCCATATTTTTTGACTCATTTTTCACCTTTAGTTATCTCTATTATTTAAAAAAGCCATTATTATACAAAAAATCAATAGCGCTATTATTACGCCCTCTATACACAAAAAAGCGGTGATATCTCCACGCGACAAATGATAATTATGCGATGAATGCATATAGATAAAAGATTTGCCGCAAGGGAGAATCATGATGCTCCCGCCTCGGCCGATGTTTTTATTTGTTCTTCTTCCGCCGCCTTCTTTTCTTTATCCTTCTTAATGATATCCTGAATCTCTTTTAGAGCTTCAACCGATAGGCCTTTCACCTGATGTTGCATCTCGGTTTTCGTCTCGATGTTGACAGCGAGAGGCGTTCCGTCTGCACCTGTTATCACTGTATTTTGTGTGAGCTTACCATGGCCTGAGTCTTCTACGTGAGCAGAGGCTTTCAGCCCTAGCGCGTTGGTATAGAGGGACATGGTAGAGTTTTTAAGGGCTATCAATTCGCCGAGCGTAATGTCCTCAGCGGCGTTGAGAGCTTTCATTAGCTCTTTTACCTTTGGAAGTTTTAACGCTTTTGCTCTTGATGCAAGGATATCACGATAAATTGTAGCTCTATCTTTTGTTCCTTTAGGTTTCCCCGTTGGGTTTCCAGACTGGCCTGGCTTATACGGAATTAGGTTTTTTATTGTTCCTTTGCTTGACATAATTACCCAATGAATATTCTGTAAAGTAGATATTCTACTTTAATCACTTTTTATTTTCTATGTTTTTATTTCGCATTGCTTGGCCTCTTCATCTAGCGCCAATTTGGCGAAAGTGTATGAGCTATTCAAGCATTTTATCGCCAGTTGCATCGTTTCGTTTTTCTGATGTTTCTGATATCTCTGCCTAAGCTTTAGCATAGCTTCTGCGATAATCACTAGCTCATCTGCTTTTTTAAAAGATTGATTTGTACTCATAGCGTGATATTTTACACCTTCTTTTCGATTTCTGGAATAGATTGACATTATACAGATTAAAAGATAGAATACTATCTTTCTATAAAACAAAACAACGGAGAGAGCTATGTTTAAGAGTATATTTAAATCAATTGCAATTTCATTGCTATTCTTTTCATCATTTTCTTTTGCTGATCCGCCTACTTTACCCCCTTATCTTGGATTGATACTTCAAGGTAATCAAGCATATGTTGGAGCTAAATTTGATTATATTCTTGAAAACTGTCAACCAATTCCAAGCAGTATAGGTCATTGCGAATTAACCCAAGAAAATGGAAAGGCAAAATTAACTTTTACTGACTTAAAGGAAAATGGAAGTTCGAGAATATATGCAAACGTAAGCGTAAAAGCATCTTATTATGCCATGGGAAAATTAAAAACTGGGACAGGTCGTTATAATATTATTGTTGCCTCTCATCAAAGTGGAGGAATTAACTGTTCTACTGATTTTAATGGTTATAATACCTGTGCAGAAGGTGATCTGGATGGATTATACGATATCATTGATAGAATTATCTTTGCGCCAGCGATAAGATTTAGCATAATTTTCAAATAGATTTATTTAACTACAACTAAGAGGTGAAATATGAGCTGGGGTGATTGCAGTACATATCAAAAAGAAAAGAAAGCAAAATCAAAACAATTGGAACAGGATACAGCCTATTATTGCTCGAAAAAATCGAAAGAAAAGGTCAAAGATTGTAAGAATTGTGACTCTCTTCGATTGAGATTTTTTAAATCATTAGTAGTGTCTTCAAAAGAAGAACCTAATCCAAAACGCGTAAAAAATCTAAAAGAAGTGATGATCAAATCCAGTTTGTGATTAAAATGGTGTGTGAGAGCTCCGCGCGTTTGATCTAGTTAACTATGTTTAAATGTAGCGAAAGAATCGATAAGACCGGGATAAAACTCTATGCTCAAAGCAACTTATCGATTCCACACACCGCCAGTTGTGATATAATACTCGGGTATGTTGTGTTTTGTCTTAGAACATAAGTACCTCCGCCCCTCGATAGCCAACCCTGCCGAGGGGTTTTTTATGGGCTTGAGGAAATATATAGTCACATATCTCACGTGAAAACGTGCTCGAGCCCACCATGTATTTTTAGTACTGTATTTTTCATACTAAAAAAATGTGTATAAAAAAACTTCACGCTATAAGCGATCGCTTACAAAACTTTAATCGAAAGCTTAAACAAATATAACGTTAATTTAGTTGACACGGTAACGAACGTGTATATAATTATAATCAAGATCGCAAGATCGATATTAAGAAAACAATAAAACGGAAACAGGAGTAATTTATGAAAACACTACAACAAAACAGACTTTTGAAACTCTATAAAGAGTTGAAAAACGCAGGAAACTCAGACTATGACATTATATGTGGATATAACAACGGAGAGCTGAAAATCCTAGACTGGGTTGGATTGGGACAAAATATTGCCGGAGTAAGCGCATCAGGAAGTACATGGTTGATGTGGGATACTGAAGCAAAAAACCCATTAGACACTATTATAGAGCTAGACGCTAACGACGGCGCCGAGGAGGATTTATGAAAACACAACACTACGCAACGAGCTTAAAAGAAGCTCAAGCAAGACAATCGACAACGGACTACACAGAGCTATCCCCACGCGACAAAGAGCTAGTAGATAGGATCATACAGGCCGAGAAACAAATCAAGTGGCCGACTCAGACACAACAATTTTAGGAGAATTTATGGAAAAGACAAAAATGTTTAACATCAATGATTCAACTGACGAAATTTTTGAAAATTTTCTACAATCGATACACGAGAAAGGGGGTGGTGATGCAATAGCGATGATGATTTCTGGAAGAATTTTCAGGAAATGTATTTTAGCATCATTAAAATTAAAAGATTTAAGCAAAGAAGAATTTGAAGAATTCTTTGGCGGCTTGTTATCTAAAATAGAGTATTTTTTGTCCAGAATTTTAGAGGAATTAGAAAAGGTAGCGGATTTATGAGGAACGAACTTAATTCACTTAAAAAAGCCGACGAGCTGGCGCTAATAGCAGAAGACATGCTAAAGCTTAGACAGAAATATCAAAAATACAACAAAACAATGGCATCTGCTGCTTATACGTCATCGGCTATACACTATTTAGATCAATCGTATGACTTAGTCAGACAGGCTATAGAACAGGAGGCAAGACTATGAATAACTTAACAGAATCACAAGAGGCTCTATTAGAGAGCCGTAGGTTGCTTATAGGTATCGTTACAGAGATTCTTGAGGATACCACACAGGAGCTGCGAGATTGTGGCTTAAACGTAACCGTAGAGCCTTACAGGGGCATGTACAAAATAGAGAGTATAAACAGGGGAAAGGGAAATGCTAGGCTATGACTGCTCACATGAGCTGGAACTAAAAGATGAGAATGGGCATTACTATTTCAGGGCTGCTTATGTGAGTAAAAGCAAAACTGATATCAAACTACGTGTGTATAACAAGATAGTAGCGGAGATAGATAGAAAGTATCACAAGAAAAGCATACTGGTTAAAAATCCCGCTCCGATTACAGCTAGACAGATTGCACAGTTTTTTAAGACGTACGAAGAGGTGAAGAAATGAAACTAAACGAAATAAAGTGGAAAACAGAAGAGCAACAGCAAAAAGAACTTTCCGCGAGAATAGCTAATAGGAAAGAAGGGGAAGGATGTGATGGATTTATTTTGATTGGGAAGGAGAAAGTTACTTATAGGTGGGTAAGTTATTACGTAATGGCTTTACGATATTATGATCATACCAATCAGTTTTGCGTCATGGGTTCACATATTAACAGGAAAGCTGGCGATACACATTTTATTGTAGAGACTACAAAACAATCTCAAAAATTAAGAGAAAAAATTAGGCTTTTCATTGATGAGTACAGCGATTTTCTGTGGCATGACACTTTGAACACTTGGAACGAACAACAGACCCTCCAAGAGCAATTGGATTGGGTCAATGAAAAGGCAAGAGAAGACATTGATATTTTATACGGCAAGACGATAAAAAAGGAAGTCGAGAGAAAGATAAAAAGTTTAGAGGGGGTTTTAAAGGCGCTTGAAGAACTGAAAGAGGAAGAGAAATGAAACAAAATAAGGAAGAACTTCCTTCTTTCCCATTCGTACCTGTCAAAACAGGAGAGAGAGATCATAAATATGGCGATGGATACGATAATCTCATACAGATGTCACACTTATATGCTTGCCCTAGATGTCACAGGGTCGTGACATCTTTATTACATCCAATGATTGGAGACGGATATTCATCCGAAATGTTTTGCGGAGAATGTTGCAGAGAGGTGGCCAAATGAAACCATTTGTGTTTTTTTATTTTTTAACAACAGAGGTACTTACAAATGAAACCAAGTAAAAAAATTACTGAAATGTTACTTTATCAAGACAGAGATTATCTCCCGCAAAAGGAACAAGAAGCACGTTTGTTTGATTATGTTGTTCAGGTCATTGAATATCTCGATGAAGAAGCTGAAGCCGAGAAAAACCGCTATTTGGAAATATGCAAACGTTTAGAAAAGTTAGAGAAAGAGGTTTTGAATGGACAAAAGACAGGTAATCCTTGAAGGATTGGACGCCCTAATACTCGTGGTATTAGTGGTATTGATTATCTATTTTTTATAATTTAACGAGAGGTACGTATGATTAAATTTAATGTAGCGGATTATTATCGTTTGCCGAACAAATCTTATTGTTCACAAACAGGCGAAAATGAAGTGTGGAGGTCGTCTAGAACAGAAAATGGGAAAAATATTCTAACGATTATTTTTGGTGATGATCTTGTACACGAAATGGGCTGGACAGCAGGCGATAGAATCGCTATTCATCAACATAAAAAAGATAAAAAGAGTTTTTTTTTGATGAGCGATACGATGGGACTTAAACTGTGCAAAAATCCAGGTTTAAACATCCGAACTTATCTAATTACCAAACAAATGGATGTTCCTGTTTTAAAATTAGCTCCATGTTCATCATGGGAAAAACAAGTCATAGAAGAGCTAGATAACAAAAAAGTTTTATTCATAACTTTATAAAAGAGGTGATTTATGCGATCCAAAAGTTCCCCTTCGCGGGATGCAACGACAGAAGACATGCTGAGAACGTTTTTTGATTCCTACGGTAAGACGATTGATATGCTTTCGTCTTACTGGGATGAATCGATCTTTGATCTGGCGACTACGGTTTCTCTCTTCGCCAGGATCAATCAGAAAGAAGTCGATACAATCGTAGGGGAAACTTGGGGAGCGATAGGCTATGCCTCTATCGATGGCATTGATCTCGCAGTTTTATCCGTCGCTTATCTGATGCAACAAAAAAATATTATCTTAGAAGAGGGTACACTTATGTTTGCTCCTAAAATGTCCAATAGCACTATTTTCCCCAGAAATCTCAAATACTCTGAGCGAGAAAAACTGCGGAGAGAACTTCGCGGAGATGAGCTCTGGAAACTGTTTGTTGACTGGAAGAAAGGCCTTGAAAAGAAGGAAGAATCAAAAGGGGTGAACCAACGAGATCCTCTACAACTTAACTTACTGAGGATGTGACAATGTATAAATTAAATCTTGAAGAAGTTAAAAATCGCGCTTTTGAATTGCTGGATCAATCCGTTGGTAAAAGAATTTTGTCCGAAACATTTGCAGTGATTATGTATCTGGAAGCATTAACGAAAATTATTAGTGATAAAAAATTAAAGAACAAAATTACTCGCCATTTTTTTGAAGAAATGTTTCATACTGTGAGAGAATGGAAGATGAAAATTAAGGAGGGTTTATGTTAAATAAACGAAAATTTCTTTCACTGATGATCGGGATTTATGCGGCTTTAGATTCAGCCCAAACGACCGATTGGATTATCAACTACGAGCCTAAACGCTGGGAGGCAGCACTATCTGTGACTAAAGATTTTCTGCTGCTCTTTTCGGCGTTGATTATTTACTCTTTAGGGCGAACTCCTCAACGCTTAAATGTCCATGTTATCCGATCATCTAAACCAAAGATGGCGACAGAAGAAAAGAAAAATCCTCCTAACCGATATAGCAGTTTCAATGAACGCAATGATATGCCGGAGTATTTTGAAGAGCCTTTATCGGAGAATAGTTTAAATTCAGCACCAATTGAAATACAAACAACTATACGGTCAATGCCATCACTTTGAAATGCAAACAACTTAACATAGGGGGAAACAATATGAAATTAGACGCAGCATTTAATCAAGGGCTATTAAAAAAGGGTGCGACTATTAAATTATTAGAAGATGCCGAAATAGAATATTGGGAATGGGAAGATAACAGATTTATTCAAATGGAAATCGAGATTTTGTCACCATCAATAACAGAGGAGAAAACAATATGAAACTTAGCGAAGCGATCGAAAAATGGCTCGTCAAAGAAGGGGACACCATAGAGGTATCTTTTAAAGCTAAATTTCTTCATCAAGATGGTTTACCGCGTCTTGAAATACATAAAGATGTTGATGGTACTTTTTTTACCACAAAAGAAATGGAACTAATGGAATGGGTCAATCCAGTACCCGAGCAATCCTCGGTAACTGAACCCGTGACAGATTGTCACGACACGGCTTCAGATGTTGTGAAGACGTTTAAACTATCAGAGGCAAAAGAACATTTGAAAGTGGGGATGAAAGTAAAAGTATGGGGGGACGATTTTAAGGGAGGTAAACAACTGCTTATAGAAGGAAAAATTAATGATATTAGTTCTACTCATTTTAATATCGAAGAAAACAATCACTATTATTCTGCTTCTATTCAATGGTTCACTGCAAAATTGACAGTCAAAATCCTATCCGATCCAACAGTTAAGGATTCCTTACCAGTTCAAGTGAAAGATACGACTGTTGAAGATAAGCTTGAAACATTTACTAGTCGCTTTGATAGACGCTTAGAAGAAAGCGAAAAGCGCCTCTCTGCACTCGAGATAGACAAAGCAGGTCAAGAGAATCAGATAGCGAGTATTTTAAAGAAGATTGGGGGGATAGAAGCTGTAATAAAAGACCACTCAGAGCGAATCGACGAGCGCGAGGATCAAGTTCAAAAGTTGAAGAAGGAAAACGAATCTCTAAAGAATCGTTTGTGGCTGATAGAGCAACAACTTAATCAGGTAGCCCTGTTGCAGCCGACCCCATTTAAACCAGTATCCCCGTGGAAGCCGATTTATCCATCTCCATTCGCGCCAAATCCATACCTTAATAATCCTCAATTTCCGAATAGTCCTCTATATAATCAAGGCGAGATTTATTGTGACGCACAAAATAAAGAGGTGAAGTCATGAGCTTAGACATTTACTTGATGTGCCCATGTTGTAGCCATAGCTTTTATTGCGCAAATATTACCCATAATCTCAATACAATGGCGGGGAAAGCAGGGATTTATGACGTCATGTGGACGCCAGTTGAGCATGGATTTTTTTATGCAAGAGATATCATCCCAAAATTGTTTGAGGGAATAAATAGATTAAGAGCGAAGCCAAATAAATTCAAGAAGTATAACCCTGCGAATAATTATGGAGACTACGATTCCTTGCTGTCGGTAGCAGAAGAGCTTTTAAGAAAATGTAAAGAATACCCGCACGCGAAAATAAAAACGAATAGGTGAAATCATGAGAGTAAAGCTGAGCGACGTGAGAGAACTGATAAAAAGAGGCCTTGTAGACGTGGGGACAAATATAAGAATCATTCCAACGCAGATATGGAGAATATGCGAAATTGGAAAAGAAGAAGAACGTTATTGCCCGAAGGGATGGTTTGAGTGCTTTCATCCGAAGATAGGAGAATGGGGATACCCAGATTCCAATATTTGTGGTTTTAGCTTTGATAATATTTACGACGAAAAAGACTACAAAATTGAGATTGTCGAAAACGAACGCTGGAAAAGAATTTTAAAACTTAGAGGTGACACATGACAGTTAAAGAGCTATGGGTCAAACACTCCCAACTTTTATCATGCAGGATATGTCATAAGCTAGTTAAACCGGATGAGCTATATTCAAATCTTAATGATGATGACCCTGAACCGCATTGCGAGGGCTGTATGAACGAAAGAATAGATAGAACCAAAAGAATAAAAGAGGTGGCAAATGACCGTTAAAGAAATGAAGTATTTTAAACCGTATAAAGGTTTTCGCGAAACTCTCGACGAAGGAGTTTACAAAGGAATTAATTACCAAATAAGAAGTCTTGGAGCATATCCATGCGCGTATATCGGGTTACCGCCAGATCATCCTTTTTCAGGTAAAACTGCTAACGAAATCCATTTAGATTGCCATGGCGGACTTACTTACAGCTTTATAGATTATAAAGGCAGAGTACACGATATAGGATTGCCTAAAGAATATTATTGGATTGGATGGGATTATGCGCATTTAGGCGATTATTCTTCATACACCTCTAATTCATTGTGTGAAGATTATTATAACAAGCAGTGGACTACAAAAGAAATAAAAGAAGAGGTCGAAAATGTAATTGATGAACTTGTAGAAAAAGGTGACACATGACAGTTAAAGAGCTGAGAGAGAAGCTAGAGGCGATGCCTCAGGACTTACAAGTTATGTATGATGACGGAGAATTTGGAGAGACTAGGATTTGGGAAGTCATTATAAGAGCAATTGGAGAGCATAACAAAAGAGACATCGTTTTGCTTAAGTAATTGGTAATAATATGTTCTATCACAAATAGAGGTTCTTATGATAAGAAAAGAAGGGTATTTTGTACATTATAGGGGAAACAACTATGGCGCTTTTAAAACGAAAAAAGAAGCTATTGATAAATGTTTATCATTGTATAAAAGAGATTCGTCCGGACTTGAAAACTTTGGATTGGGAGTTTCTCCTACAACATACGTCGGGCATCTAACAAAAGGATGGGTAGAAATTGAAGACAAGAAATTGGTTAATTTTGATTTGTATCCACTTGATAGATTTCATCCTTTTTGCATAAGTGAATAGGTATTTATCACAAATAGAGATTATTCAGTAGGTGGCTATTGTGGCGAAAAAGATAAGTAATGGTAGCTCCATGAAGGCGGACGCTAGGCGGATTGTATGAGGAAACGGAGTAATTAACCGTCACTACTCGTATGTACCGCTGAATATGCCGGTTCAAATCCGGCCGATAGCCACCTACTTAATGGTTTAGGAGAAATTTATGATCTGTTTATCTTGGCGAACGATCGCTATAGCAGCAGGCGTATGCGTCGCGCTAATAGGTTTGAAGTTTATTTTTGGTTTGATATTCAATCGCGCGGATAGCGACAAAGACGATGGGTATTCATGAAAAGAAAAACATATATACAAAAGAAAGTTGATTATAACTTTCCGGTTTTTAGTGAAGAATTTTATAAGGATGGTATTAGAGATGGAAGCACAGAGGAAGATATTGAAACAAGAGCTAGAGCAGAAGAAATTTTAGAAAAAGAAAAATTTCACGATCTTGATTATCTTTCTATAACAGACAAAATTTTACTCTGGATGAAATTGAGAGGTTATACAAACAATAAAGTTGGGGGAATATTAGGCCTTTCTTATTGGCAAACTATTCAAAAGGAAAGTGGATGTTTTTCAAAAATTTATAGAAATAATTAAAGAATTCCAGATGCATATGGCGTGTAAGCTGGAATTTGGCGAACGTCTCCCCATTGGCACCCATGGTAAACCCAAAAATTGACGTGACACGCCGGAGAGACGGCGATTTTTTAACAACAAAGAGGTAACTATGTTTAGAATAACGAAAGAAGAATTTTATGAAGAACTCGATCAGATGAACAAGAAAGTCAAAGAGATGCTGACTTATCTTCTCAAAGAAGATTTAAACCCTGATTATACTTTCTTTCTTTGTACAATCAAAGCTCATATTGAAATCATGCAGAAGGATTTGAGAGAAAATCCGAAAACAATATTTTATAAGATACACGAGCAAAATCTTAAGTCTGAGTTCTGGGAGTCTGAATCGGCGGCAGTGAGGAAGTGGAAGAAAGAGCCAGCGATGGAAAGACAGAATGTTTTTAGCCAGCCTAGGGGGATATGATATGGAACCAAAAAAGAGTAAAAAGTTTAACGAGAAAAAGCTTAAGTCTATCTACGACACGCTAAACGAAGAACAAAAATATTTGCTTTGGCGCGCGGTGTGGGCGACGCCCGCTGAGGAAGAGTTCTTTTTCTATCTTTGGGTCGATGATGGTCAAATTGTGTGTGATATCGAAAAAATGAAAATATCATTAATATTTGAGGTTAAAGGTTAAAAATGAGCAATGAATTAGAAAGAAGTATAGTTTTAAATGTTCTATCCATGTCGGATCACCTCAAATAACCCTCCCAAGATGCAGCAAACCGCTATAGGTTAAACGATCACAGATACATGCGTACACTACACGCATAACCAATCAAAATTGATTCTAGTAGCCTAGAATGCCTTTTTAAAGGCATATCAAGAAATTGCACTAAAATCACCCGTCGATGTCTGGTCAGAATCAGAAGTCAGATAACTTTTAACGACTTTCATGGCTTGATCAAGCGTATAACAAACAGCTACGGCATAATCCATAGCCAATGCTTGAGCCGCAAAATCTTTTTGTTCAGACGTGAGTTTGTTATTACCGATTTTGAACTCAATGTAAAATCCGTGTTTCCCGCCTGCGGGTATCATGCAGAACACATCTAAAACCCCCGCTTGCTTTCCTTCGTCGATTAGCCACTGGCCTTGAAACTTACTAAGTTTTGCCGCGTTCACATTCGCATAAAAATAACGACGATATTTCGGCAAACAATCGCGTAACCATTGAAAAAAAGATTTCTGCAAATCGTGCTCTGGGTGTCTTCTCTTTACTTTCGTTCTTATTCTAATCGTTCGCATATTTTTTTAAACTCGCTTGGTTTCAATCTTCCTGTGACATCTCTCAAAGCTTGTTGTTGCGTATATCCTTCTGCAACAAGCTCTTTGTGTTTGTCCATTGCTGATTTCGCTTTTTCGAAACCATCGCTTCCGAAATCAACAAAGATGGCTTGCAAATATTCATCGTCATCATATCCAACTTTTTCACCCCAATAAAGTTTGGATTGAATGTCAGCGCGTTTATTGGAATCTAAGGCTTCGACAGGGTTTGAATATGTCCCGTCAAAGTGTGCTCTAAAAAAATCATGATTACGATTAGCTACCGCGCATTCGTAACAAAGTATGGGGGTTTTAGGCTGTTTTGTTTTTTCGTCTGTTTGTGTATATCGCCCATGCTTTCCGCATTTCTCACACGTTAAAGCAGAAGAAAATTCTTTTTTATAACTGGGTAATTTTCCCATATCGCACGTTTGGCAATGGCCATTGATTGTGACATTACCACATTTCCCGCAATAATTAGGCATGGAGTTCTCCGAGATATTGTTCAAATTTTGTTTTATTAAAAAGCGTCGCTGGTCTTAAGTACTTTTCCATATCAGGCTTGGATTGCCACTCTTTCCGCTTCGCTTCGATAATGCTTCGACAATCGGTGATAGATACCCCAGATTTCAAGCGTTGTTTTATAAACCCCAGATTGACTTCGTTCACCCTGTAGTGTCTCCCACAGTTGTTGTTTAAGAAATCCAAAATTTCTTTTGCTCCCCAATCGAGCGCCCGTGTATTAGTCGGGTCGATAGGGGTTGAACAAAAATTAATATATTCCTGTGTCCCTCTCTCTAATTTTTTAAAAACAGGTGCAACGTCGATGTTCGATTCCTGCGAACTCGACATAGAGATATTATCTATATTAACCTTACCTAACCTAACCTTACCTATGTCGACATTTTGTTGACAATTCGTTAACATTTCGTTAACGAGACGATATTCTCCATTAGAATCAATGACTAACAATCGTCTTTCATCTTTATAAATTGTTTCCTGATACCAATCTTTCCTCACTAGATTATTTATTTTCCATGCGGTGATTACAATTACCCCGCTTTGGAAAGGCATGACAAAACTTTTGGCTATTAAAACTTTTAAATCATCTTCACTTGCCCCAAGCATCCTAACTATTCTTTTTGGCGTAACGAACCCATCATCGTCCGCATACATTCCCAATTGGAAATACAGTTCTCTTGCGGAAACTGGCATATCAAGAAATTTGTCAGAAGCCGTTATTTTTGGGCTGAACATTCGGCGCTGAGCCATAGTTATTCTCCTTTAACTTATAAACACTTTGGATATGAAATTGTTGTGTTAGCGATAAATATCGTTGAATTTGTTTGACTTTCTTTTTTGAATGGCATAATATTGATGCTCCTATATACGGAAATTTAGAGAGATTTTATTGATATTTCATCTCTCTGTGTAAATCGAAGAAGCCCGATACTAGCGGGCTTTTTCATTGGACTGGCACTCTAACAAAATAACCCACGGAAAACAAACGTTCTTTTTTCTTTTCCTACGTTTTTTCGTTTGACAAATCATCGATTTTTCCCGATCATCCTTTTTTATATCTCTATCCACCGAATAAGGACAATAATGCAAATTCTAAAAAAATTATATTTGACACGAAAAGAAGTGTCTAAACTGTTAAATGTTTCAGTGACAGCACTACAAAATTGGTATCGATACCCAGAAATGTGTACGCCGGGTTTCCCCAGGGCAACCCGATTATCGAAACGCGTTTATCGATACGAGACAAAAGACGTCTACGACTTCATGGAAAAGACAGGTAGAAATAAAAGATTTGCGTACATGGCCAAGGGCGTTGTCTCGGAAATACCCCAAGCAATGACCCCTATTGAAAATAATGTTCCACATGGAACATTTGAGGAGGAAACGCCTAAAACCCCTACAGAGACAATGGCTTTAGAGAAAAAAATCAACGAAGAATTAGCTTCTATAGCCCCTGGTATTTCTGGTATTTTCGATATTTCTGCATTAGAAGCCAAACCGCAGGCTCGCTATGAGACAAAAACTTATGTCGCAGCAGATAGCACAACTTATCCCCCGACCATTGTTGAAATAACAGAGCAAGGCAAATTGATCAAAGAAAAAGAACCCGAGCCGATAAGGATGCCATATATCAGTTCCAAAGATTTTTAAAAAATAATCACAAAATACTTTACTTTATACAAACTTTAGTTATTATCTTTTACTGAGATGATAGTGGAGATATGAGTTACTTCGCTTAAAATGAAAATACTCTATCGCTTGTTCTTCATCTCTTTTGAAATGATAGTGTAGAGATGAGTTACTTCACTTATAATGACGATGTCGTTGGTTCGAGCCCAACCTAGTCCGACAAGGGAAACCTTCAAGTCTGGTAGCTCAGTTGGTAGAGCGCGAAAATCTCTTGTCTCGCCTGTTCTTCATTTCATTTAAACAATAGTGTAGGAAAGAGTTTCATCGGCACTTAGTGTCATCAGTTCGATCCTGATACTTTGAGTTTACTCAAAGTTAGCTCAGTTGGTAGAGCAAAAGTAAAAAAAGCTCTTTTCGTTTGTTCTTTGTTTTATAAAAATGGTGGTGTAGGGAAGAGATACTTCGGTTTAGTGCTCTCCCGTTTGTTCCCCATTTATTTAGGAGGTATGTATGTCTGCAATCAATAAAAAAATCGAATCTTTGGTGACTGCTGAAGGTGGAAAAGCATGTCACATCCCTGTTGATCTTCATTTACGACGAACTGTTGCATCTTGTCTTCTGTGGGAAAAAAATGCTTATGAAGATGGGGTTTCCATTGCTGAAAGAATTGTGGATTTAGTTCATAAGAACGATCCCCTTTTTGTTGCCAATCTTGCTATTGAAGCGAGAACAAAAATGAAGCTTCGACATGTGCCATTGTTGTTAGTTAGAGAATTAGCCAGACATAAACAATGCGAGTGGAAAGTTTGTATAAGAAATATTTTATCCACAATCATTCAGCGTCCTGACGAATTAGCCGAATTTCTTGCTCTCTATTGGAGCGATAAGAAGCAACCGTTATCTGCCCAGGTCAAGAAAGGTTTGGCTATGGCATTCCAAAAGTTCGATGCCTATTCGCTCGGTAAATACAATCGAGATAACGCGATAAAACTACGCGATGTACTTTTTATGGTACACGCAAAACCAAGAGATAAAGAACAAGAATTGATTTGGAAGAAATTAGTTGATGGGACACTTGAATCTCCCGACACATGGGAAGTAGCTCTGTCTGCTGGTAAAGACAAGAAAGAAATTTGGGAAACGCTTTTACTTGGAAATAAACTAGGAGCTTTGGCATTGCTTCGGAATCTACGAAATATGAAAGAGGTCGACGTAAGCGAAGGTTTAATTAAACGCGCGCTAGAATTGATGAAAGTCGAAAGAGTATTACCATTCAGATTCATTGCCGCTGCTACTCATGCACCACAACTAGAGCCAGAGTTAGAAACTACAATGTTTAAATGTGTGGAAGGAATGCAAAAGCTAAAAGGAAAAACAGTTTTGTTAGTTGACGTATCAGGATCTATGAATAGCACTTTATCTGCAAAATCAGATATGAAATGCACTGATGCCGCTAATGGATTAGCTATTTTATTGCGCGAAATCTGCGAATCAGTTTCGATTTATACTTTTTCAAACAAAATAGCTTTAGTGCCACCACGTAGAGGATTTGCTTTAAGAGACGCGATCAATAATTCTCAAGAAAATAGTGGGACGTATTTAGGTGCGGCTATTGATTCGGTCAATAACCTTGAAAAAGAATATAATCGTATAATTGTCATCACAGACGAGCAATCGCATGATGATGTCAAAAATCCGTTAGGGAAAGGCTATATGATTAATGTTTCGACTAATAAAAACGGTGTAGGATATAGGGAATGGATTCACATCGATGGATTTAGCGAATCGGTCATCAGTTTTATTCAAGAATTGGAAAATATTAACATTTAATCATAAAAAGATTGATTTTATAAAAACTTAGCGTATGATGTGTTAATAGAAGATGTTTAAGGGGCGATCCGTAATTGATATCCATTCGTGGATGCCTAAGGCGGAACAGAGCATGTCCTTAAGAATATATGCTTTTAAAACGTCCTTTAGGCATCTTCTACTAATGGGCTCGGAGACTGAAAGAATAAAAATAAGGTGATAAATGGCGTTGAAGAGCCCACTATTTTAGGAAACGGAAACATAGGAGAAAACGTATGAACAGATATCAAACGAAAATTTTGGAAATAGCCAATGAATATGAATGTTGGGGAGAAGTCAATTTCGATAAAATAAAAGAGATAGCCGATATTTTATGCGAAGAGAAGGCGGCGATTCCATACTCCTCGTATACAATTGGAATAGAAATTATCTATCCAACTTTAGAAAGAAATAAAGAATTTTGTAAACATCGTTTAGAAGAAGCTATTTTCAAGATGATAGAGAATGATTTTCAGCTTAAGCGCGAAGAGATTGATTTCAAAGAAAAAGAAAAAGAAGATCCATTTGCCCCAATCCGATCAAAGCTAGTCGCTGCAACAGAACAGATCATCAGCGCAATCGAATCACTCAACAAGGAGGAATAACATGCTCATACTTACAAGGCGCTTAGGCGAGAAACTCATCATCGGAGATGATATCGTAATAACAATTTTGGATGTGAATGGCAATCAAGTGCGACTCGGGATAAACGCACCAAAAAATATCGCAGTCAATCGGCAAGAAATATACGAGCGGATATTGGCAGAAAAAGGCTCTGTGCCAAGTCACGCGCTAGAAAAACAAAAAGAAGTAACGGAAATGGAAGAAGATAATGTGGGCAATGTTGACCCAGCAAAAACAAAAAAGATTCTCGAAATAATCAACAAAAGAAGACATTTAACCATTACGGGGAAACCATGAAGAAAAAAGAGAATATGTTTGGGATGAATGCAGGTGAAGAAATGAATGGAGTTCCAGACCTAAGTCTTCGTTTCCACCATACAGCGGAAATTATATCAAAAAAGAAAAAGCCAAAATGGCATAAACCTAATCCGGGGCTTGGGGTTTTAAATAAAGTAAAAAAGGTGAAGAATGAGCGAACGTGATGATTTTTATGAAGACTATGAACAAAAATCAAATGATCAAAGAGAACAAGAGGAAAAATAATTATGGCTTTTATAATCAATAAAGCTGAAAGAAGAAAAAGCAAACTACGCTTAGGGATAGTGGGGTCGTCTGGATCTGGCAAAACTTACAGCGCTCTACTGATTGGTTTTGGAATAGGTGGAAAGATTTGTGTGATTGATACTGAGAGCGAAAGCGCTAATCTATATGAACACCTGGGCGAATATTTTACTCTACAACTAGAAAAACCATTTTCACCTCAACGATACATCGAAGCAATCAAAACGGCAGAGAAAGAAGATTTTGATACGATCGTTATCGATTCTCTTTCTCACGCTTGGGAGGGTGAGGGCGGAGAGCTGGATATGCACGACAAAGCTTCGCGCGCTTCAAAATCTGGCAATAGTTACATGGCTTGGAGAGAAATCACACCGTGGCACAACGCTTTGATTAACGCGATGATCACTTCAAAGTCTCACATCATCGCAACGATGAGAGCTAAAACAGAATATATACTGGACGTAGATGACAAGGGGAAATCAAAGCCGAAGAAAGTGGGTATGAAGCCAATACAGCGCGAAGGAATGGATTACGAATTTACAACTGTATTTGACGTCAGTAACGATGGGAACATCGCCTCAGTCTCTAAAGACAGAACAGATTTATTCAGAAACGAATGCTTCAGACCGTCAATCGAAACAGGTAAAAAGTTAAAAGAATGGTTGGAATCAGGGAAAGATGTACCCCCTAAACCAGAGCCAGCAGTCACGCAACCAATAGCACAACAACAAGCGCAACAGAAAACATATCCTCCTAAAGCTGTAGCACCTGTACCCGTACAAAAGGAAAAGAGAAAGCCAGACGTCACAATGAACGTATCTATCTTCTCGCTTATGAAATTCCCGAAAGTGATGCAAATAACATGTAATGAACTAGGAGGAGAAGGAACAAAAACTCCGATTAAATGTGCATTATTCAACACGCATAAAACGTATGCATCAGTAGATGATTCTTGGATTGGAAAAAAGGCGGTGATTACGGGTTATTTCACACCAGGGAAACCAGGGAATGGAGAGAGTTTTGTTCTTAGCAAGATCACGTTGGATGATGGGATTGAAGCAAATCCACCGGCTAACTTAGATAACACAATCAGCATTGATGATGATATGTCAAAGATCACGTTTTAGGTGATGAATGATGACAATCACAGAGCTGATCAAAGAATTAAAAAATCTACCTGAAGATGTAGGGGCGGAAATTAAAGTGAAAATTGAGATTACGCTAACTGAGAATGTTGAAAACTGGCCAAAATCGACCAGTTTAAAGGTGGATAAATCGCTACGTTTAAAAGAGAAAGTTAACAAATGAGTAAATTTATAAATATCCTTTTAAAGTCATTATTGGTATCGGTATTTTCCAGCTCTTGTATTGGATGTTTATTGACATCGATAATGATTTATAGAGATACGACATCATTAATCATGACGATTCTTTTTACACCCATATTCGTTTTGCTTTCAGTAATTGCATTTGCATGTGCAATTGAAATTTTTAAAACCTAATAACAGAGGTACAACATGAAAACATCCATGAATGAAATACTGCGCTTAACAGCGCTTTTAGAAAGACAAATCGTAAAGCTTCCTAAGAAGAGTTTTACAAAAACATTGGCCGAAGGCTTCCAAATGATGAACCCCGTTCATCAGCAGCGCGAAATGGCATTGGCCTATACACAACTATGGAGAATGTCTAAAAACTCAACCAAAGTGATGGGAACGCTTTCAGAGGCTATGAAATATACCTCTGCGTTTAAGCCAACAAATAAGGGTTAATATGTGGTTCTTAGAACTCTTTCCTCGATTTTTAATTTTAATTTTAATTACACTGCTCGCGGCAAGAGTTCTGTTTGTCTTTAGGCCTTTCATTGAAAAAGGTTTAAGACAATTTTTCAATTTTATTCATCAAACGAGGTATGAAAATGAGTTACGACGAAAGAAACGAAAAAACAATACTCGATAATACAACCGCGATATGGCTGTTTGTTATCGCTGCAATTTTTCTAGTTTGTGTCTTCTTTGGTTCTTATGTGATCATCGAACCAGGTTATGACGGGGTCATGTTCAATAAAGTGACAGGAGGACTAAGAGCAGTACAGCAAGGGATGACCTTTAAAGTTCCCTTCATCACCACCGTGCAAGAATATCCCGTTGCCCTTAGAACTTTCACTCTCGCCCAAGATGGAAGACATGGAGATGATTCAATTGATTTGCCAACTAAGGAAGGTCAGCATATTAAGCAAGACATCTCTATTACTTACAATACCAGTCCCGAAAAAGCCGCGGAAGTTTTTAAAGCTTTCAAAGGTGCAGATATACAAGATATTGAGTCTACTTATATACGACGAACTATCATGACCATCGCTCAAAACGAAGCAGGTCAAATGTCTTTATCGGATCTTATTTCATCTGCAAGAGTAAGTCTTCAAGAAGCCATTTATAAAGACTTAGGCGCTGAACTTTTAAAGATGGGATTCTTCTTAGATAAAGTAAATTTAGGGGCTTCACATCTTCCTGAGACAATTGAAAATCAAATGCAGCAGAAGATGGCCGCACAGCAACAAGCACAACAAGCTGAATACGAACTACAAAAGCAAAAGATGTTGGCTCAAGCGCTCGTAGCACAATCAGAAGGTAAAGCTAATGCACTATTGATCGAGGCCAACGCACAAGCGAAAGCCAATAATCTTTTGCAACAAACTCTGACGACATTACTCGTAGAGAACAAAGCCGTCGATAAATGGAATGGACAATTGCCGCAAATTACAGGCGCGAATGCACTTATCAATATCCCATTGCCAGGGAGTTCTAGATGATTGATATAGATAAAAATAGCTTTGGTCGTTTGGTTCGTTCTATTAGAAAAGATAAAGGATTATCAAGCACAGAATTAGTAACTCAACTTAGAGCGAACACAAAATCTTATTTGAGTCGAATAGAATTACATGATGAGATTCCTTCGGCTGAATATATTTCAAGATTAGCGAGAATTTTAGAATATCCAGCAAAAAAGCTGTTTGATTTAGCGTTTACAATCAGAACGCAAAAATACAGAGAAGCTTTGGATATTAAATATAAAAATGCAGTAGAAAAACTGAAGAGTAGGAGTGTCGCATGAGAAAAGAAGAACTAGCCCTGGGTGTTTTGTATGGATCCCTGCTTATTTTTGTCGCATCCAACACGGCAGGAAATATCGTACGATCAAGAAATTCTGGAACGTTTGAAGATGCGCAAATGGCTGTGACAACCACTTTAAAAGACGTAACAATAGTTATCATGATGCTCGTGGGTTATATCTGGTATAGCAATGTCCAAGTAGCGAGAAGAATTGAACAAGAAGCAATAGAACTATTTGGTGGTAGAGGTAGAAATTTACCCACTCCAAATATCATCATACAAAATCATCCACGGCCATCTTAGGAGAATTATGAGCACAAAAAAAATACTATTATTCCTTTATACGATTATCTGTTCAGCCAACGCAATTAATATCTTCACGGGTATAAAAGATGCCTCGGATTTAAGAAGTTCTGGCGATAACTATGGGGTATTTAAAGCGGTTAACAATATCCTTTTGAATGCAGCGATGTTTCCATTATTCCTTTATTTTGCTAGGCTAATATCTAGGAATGAGGATCAGATAGAAAAGGAACAGAAAAGCCAAAAGAAAGAAATCTCTGATAATAAATCAACTGTTGAAATTAAGACTCAAGAAATATCGGTACAGAGTTCTAGTTCTTTTATCATCAAAAACTCGAGCTCAGAACGATTAGTCGCATTGAGTCCGCGTTCTTTTTCACCCAACTAACGAGAGGTATTTATGAGTATCACATTTTCTGTCATTGGTTTTAAACCCCCCGATGAGAAATGGAAACAAATGAAAGCGATTTATGATTCTTGCGAAAAAGCCAATGTTGCAACTCCAAAAGAAGTAGATGAGTTTTTTAATTACGATCCACCATCGGACAATGGAGTAGAAGTCGATTTATCATTGAAAAAACTCGCCGAAGATAGTGAAGAAGGTTATTTATTAAAAGTTTCCGATATCCCAAAGGACGTTACATTGATTAAAATTTTTGAAAGTTATTAATGAGAGATACTTATGAAAAACAAAGAAATACTGATATTTATATTAACCGGTTATACGGCTATTAACCTTTTAACAATTGGTGAAAACATCAATAAACTCTCCTACACAAGCAATCCTTTGGAAGGACTGGATGCATCAGCACAGATTCTAAAAGCACTTCTATTGTGTGGATTGGTTTATTTTCTATGCAAGAGAAATCTACAAGAAGCCAAACCAGAATCGAAAGAGAATGTTTCAAGCCCTCAATCTCCACTCATGAATCGTTACTTCATAGGTGAGAGAGAGAAAGTCTATAAAATGCAACAATCCACGAGTTCTTTGATCAGCCAATCATTTATATCAAGATTTTCGGTATCTACCCGAGTACCTGCCAATACCCCCAATGATGAAAAGGGAGTCCCAAAAATAACAATAGCGGGGGAATCATTAGATAGTACACCTCCTCATATAATTCGAATCCATGAACTTTCCAATGAAGGCGTTATTGATCCTATTTTTCTTCCTCCTGCAACAGAACAAAACACGGAAAACTTTCCCAGTTATTCTTTGAGAGATAATGGATTTTCTATGTTTAAAAAAGAAGAGGAAATTCAACCAGGAAGTGTTACATTCAATCCTTTCGTTGCTTAAGATAAGTGCTAGAATCTCTTCTTTCTTTGATTCTTTACCAAGCGGTATGGAATGCACAGAGGTTTCGGCCGCTGAGCCAGCATAGAGAATCAGCGACCATTATTCACAATTGAGAGGTCAATATGCCACAACAAACCATTATTCCTATTCCATTAGAATTAGCTCAAGTTATTTTTTCTTCAATGACTCAGATTCAGTTATCTACTCTTACTCTTGGTCAACAAATGGATTTATCTATTGCACTTCAAGAATTCAATAAAATCTTGCGTGATGCTTCTAAAAAAGCAGTGACGGAAAAAGAACCAGTGACTCAATGAAAAAATTATTTTTTTTCATTTGTTTTATTATTCTTATCGGGATGGGTATGACATTTCTATTTGAAATGCATCAAATTCATCTCGATTTAATAAAATCTTGCGATCAAGACGTTTATGTCTTCTCAAATAAATAAAGATTATCAAAAAGATTTCATTGTCAAATGCGATCGATGCAACTACGAAATACAAGTAGAAAATGTATTAGCTTCTGATAATCAATTATTGAATCAGTTCTTATCTGAAAAGGGATGGACGATCAAATCTACTAAAACAATAGCAGGATGGAATACTAAACGCATTTGTCCTAAATGCAGCAAGAAGGATCGATTAGAAGAATATTAAACTCCAGGCTTATTGGCAATCATAGTCCATATAGTCGTCCCAACCCATTTTAGCCCAAAAATGAAAAAGACTAAAATAGAAGGTTTAACCCAACCTGAAATGGAATTGAAAAGATAATGCTGTTTTTCGTTTTCATTTAAAGAGGATTGGATTTTATCAACCGACTCTTCCAGTTTTTTAACCTTTTCCATAATCGTCCCCAAATCTCTTTGGATAGACATCAGCATGGAATAGTTTTGTTCGTGCATTGTCATAATAGAGATTTGTTCTTGTTCTTGTAACATAAATAAAACCTCAACGACATTGCTGAGAATAAATACGATCGTTCTGTTCTATTCGACGAATCGTTCTATCAGAAAAACCGTACTTCTTAAAGTCCTGAACTTCTTTTTTAGAAGGATTGACAGGAATATAATGATGGCAAAAGTCCTTAACGATCGGCGCGGTTTGACATGCGGCTAAGCACGTCATCGATAGGATCATCAGCGTGATCGCGTATCTCTTTATCCACTTTGACAAATTCATCTAACATCTCCGATTTTTGTTGAGCTATTGCCTCTTCCTTTCCTGCTTTATGTCCTTTCCAACTGGCATATATCAGAGCAAGCATCCCCAATAAAGAAGCAATCATTGCCCATAAAACTTTAAACATCAGTTTCACCTTTTAGTTTTTTAGCTATCCCATCTGAAACATTTGCCCAACCAAGAAGAGCAAAACCGGCCGAAACCAAAAAATAAATTAACGGCAATAGAGATTGGTTTAACTCTCTCGTCACACACATGCCGACCGTGAAATAGATAATGGCCATTAAAAGACCTATCCCAGTCACGATAAGACCAGCCAGCCGCTTCTCGTCTTGATCCCCATCGCCATCTTGGATAAAATTGTTCATTGTTCTTGCATCTCGAAATGGTAATAATCGTTTAAGGTGGAAAAATCACCACCCCATCTATTTAAAGGATTAAGAGCTTTCCAATATTTTCCTGCTTTTGAATAATCTTCAGGGTCATTAGAAAGCACTCCATCCTTCCAAATATTTAGATCAATGGCCATCCGATCACAATGCAAGCTCTTCTTTATCCCTAAACCATGCTGTGAGTTCCATAGGGCTTGCTCAGTCGTGCGGTAACACTCACCAAAGGTAACTTCATATCCCATGGCGAAAATCGCTCCAAAGAGCTTGTAGAAGTTTCTAGAGAAGATGAATTGTTGTTCGGAGAGCTTCATAAAATCCTCTTAATAACCAATTAAGGTTGAGCTATTGCAGAGAAGCTTATTTCTTTCCAATGGGTCGTATCGACTGCGATAAATGTAGCATTGTAGAATTGAGAGCCAACAATATATTGATAATCCAGTGAATCATTAATATACGAGCCCGATTGAGGATAAATGGAAATTTGATTTGTCCAACGATTGCATACGGTTATTAACATTCCTTTCACTGCAACAGGCAACTTAACAGCTCCCTGGACACCACCAGTAGCCGCAGTGACAAAGTTAATTTCAGTTGTTAATTGTGTGGCGGTCGATTGTCCCCCTGAGTTGTTAGCGGCAGTGATGCTATCTGTTACTGGGTGGTAACTAAATTGGCTTGCCCCTACTTGACCCGAGGAGTCCACAGAAACAGGCTGAACTGTCGCACCAATCGCCGTATTATAAACAGCGGCCACAAAAGTTTTGTTTTGCTGGAGAACTCCTGATCCTGTCTCACCAATCCTAATAACGTTACTCTCACCCGTCACCCCTGCATGGCCAATCGCGATGTTAGAAGATTCTGAGCTGGTATAGTTATTACCAGAACCATAACCAACGGAGGTATTGTAACTTCCTGTTAATAAATTCACATTGGAGCTTGTCCCAACGGCCGTATTGTATCCTCCTGATGTTAATGAACTTAAAGAATCATTACCAAACGCCGAATTACTGACAGCGGTTGTACCGGCATATAATGACTGTCTACCAAATCCGCAGTTATTATCACCATCCGTCGTATAAAGAGCTCCTGACCCAAAGGCGCAGTTGTAATTTCCTAAAGAACTTAAATTAAGAGCGGAATTACCGCACGCTGTATTAGCAGCCCCTGTCGTATTTCCATAAAGCGCATTAGCTCCAACAGCGGTATTACCCCCGCCTGTCGTATTGCTAAATAACGCATTTTTACCAATAGCCACATGAGAAGAAGCTGTGGTATTGCTATAAAGAGCTCTCCATCCAATCGCGACACTACCAGCGCCACTACTATTGGTATAAAGAGATTGGTAACCCATACCGACGTTATCAGAACCTGTGGCTAACCGTAAAACATCCGTACCAAACGCACAGTTATAATTTCCAGAAACATTGGTGATTAATGAACCATTCCCGAATGCGCTGTTTCTCGTCCCTGTCGTATTGCTATAAAGAGCTAAATAACCAAATGCATCGTTGACACCTGATGTATTAGAAAAAAGAGTGGACGATCCAAAAGCACTGTTATTGGCCGAAACGCTATTGAAAAGAGCGGTCGATCCAAAAGCACTGTTATTGGCCGAAACGCTATTGTAAAGAGCAGCATAACCGAAGGCACTGCTTCCGTTCACGGTCGCATTTGTATAAAGAGCATTTGCACCAAATGCTGAATTATTCTCGCCCGTTGAATTGGTAAAAAGTGAATTAAAACCAAACGCGCTATTACTATTAGCACTTGTATTGGAATAAAGTGCTCTTGCTCCCGATGCGGTATTACCCGTACCACCCGTATTTGCTTTTAGAGAACTACTTCCAACGGCGGTATTGCTAGCCCCTGTATTTGAAGTTAAAGCTTGAGAACCAAAAGCGCTGCAATTATGTGATGTAACATTAGTCGCTAATGCTAAATAACCTAATGCAGAATTATTATTTCCACTGGTATTTAGCACTAAACATTGATATCCAACAGCGGTATTATTATTGGAAGTACTGTTACCTAAAGCTCCTACCCCACAGGCTGTGTTATAGTTTCCCGATACATTAGCGCTGAGCGATGATCCTCCAAATGCTGCATTCCCTGTCCCGGTCGTATTTTGGCCAAGGGTTTCAGCTCCAAACGCATCATTATAAGAAGCCGTATTCATGTCTAATGCTGCATTACCGAATGCACTATTATTGACACCGCTTACGTTGGTCGCAAGGGCTTGAATACCAAAAGCACTATTGGCATTGGCATTACTTAGAGCTAATGCTTGATAACCAAAAGCACTGCAGCCTAACCCTGTGGTATTGGCCGCTAAGGAAGAATGGCCAAAAGCACAATTCCAACCGCCTGTGATATTGGCTGTAAGTGAATTAAAACCAAACGCGCTGTTAAAACCGCCACTCGTATTAGCTTTTAGAGAACCACTTCCAAAAGCGCTGTTGGAAGCCGCTGTATTGGCCAATAGAGATTGATAGCCAAAAGCGCTGTTATTGCTGGCTGTATTTGCATTAAGAGATTGATAGCCTATCGCTGTATTATTTGACCCAGTCGAATTGGCTAATAAGGATTCTTGGCCAAAAGCGCTATTGTAATTTCCGCTTAGATTGTAGACCAAAGAACTCTTTCCAAATGCGCAGTTGGACGTTCCTGTGGTATTGGTATAAAGGGCACTTAATCCAAAAGCGTTGTTTACTCCGGTGGTGTTAGAATAAAGAGCTTGATAGCCAAAAGCACTTGTTCCTGAAGCCGTGTTACTTGTAAGAGCTTGGAATCCAAATGCGCATCCCTGTGTGCCGGTGGTGATGGCCGCTAATGACTCATACCCAAAAGCCGAGTTCTCATTTCCGGAGGTATTTGCAGATAAAGAACGAAGCCCAAAAGAACTGTTGCTACTCCCACCAATATTGTGGAGCATCGAACCATAACCAAAGCTACAGTTGGAATTTCCTACCGTGTTGGAATATAAGGATGCTTGACCAAAGGCGCTGTTGGACGTTCCTGTGGTATTTGAATATAAGGATTGATAACCAAAGGCGCTGTTTATACCAGTCGTGTTAGAATAGGATGACTGATAACCAAAAGCTTGACTTCCATTAGAAATATTATTGTATAAGGATTGATAGCCAAACGCATTGTTTTCACTTGTCGTAATATTGGAATAAAGTGATTGATGACCAAATGCGCAGTTGCTATTTCCTGATGTATTGGTATATAGGGCATTATAACCTACAGCATCGTTATAACTCCCCACGTTATTTCGTAAGGTGTTATATCCAAATCCACAGTTCCCATTCCCCACGCTATTGTTATATAAGGATTGATAACCAAATCCACTGTTTCCAACACCCGAAGTATTGGTGTATAGAGAACCACTTCCAAAGGCACTATTAGCAGCAGCCACGTTATTAGTCAGTGATGAATATCCAAAAGCCGAATTGTCATTAGCCGTATTTGCTCTAAGAGAGGCTGATCCAAATGCGCAGTTACCTGAAGAAACGGCAACGCTATAAAGCGAACTGTCACCAAATGCACAATTATTTACGCCGCTCGTATTATTGAAAAGCGATTGAGTCCCAAAAGCACAATTGGGGGTTCCGCTTGTATTTTTATTGAGAGAGTTATAACCATAGGCACAGTTTCCACTAGCATTGCTGGTGGAAAGTGATCCATATCCTGTGGCACAGTTGTAATTTCCAGTAGTATTGATCGCTAAAGATGATTCACCTAGAGCACAATTGTAATTTCCTGAAACGTTACTTGTTAATGAAAAGTTTCCTATGGCCTGGTTTCCTTCACCCGTAGTGGTTGACGAAAGGGTCATTTGTCCAAGCGAATTGTTTTTAGAACCACTGGTTAAAGCGGCTCCGCTTAAATTTCCCATACAAACGTTATAAGATCCTGTAATCGCCGCATTACCCGCAAAGTTTCCTGCGAATAGATTTTCTAATCCCACTCCATAAGGATGAAAAAAGTTAACTAAAGCTCCATTAAAATTGAAATTCATGCCCCCATGCAGACCAGTTAACGTATCGCTCGAATTAAACGAAGTCGATAAGGGTAATGCACTTTCTTTTTGATTAGCCATAAAAATTTCTTCAAACCTCTTTCTTTAATTAATTGTTGAATCCAAAATGATCTTGTCACCACTTTCTAATAAAAGATAATCACCAGATTCTAATAAGAGAAAATCCCCAATGGGTGGAGGAGGCGTTCCTCCATTGTCATCATCAATAATGGTTCGGACTGGATCTTTGATAATGGAGCGAACAGGTTTTCTTAAAAATGACATAGAATTTTCTTCCTAAATTAACCCAACTTGGCATTTACTTTTGAAGCACCAATGGATCCTGTTAATTTTGCTCTAACTAAATCGCCTTGAGCCACAAAGTCCACTTTCTCCACAGCTCCCGCTGTAAATATGGCATAACTTCCATCTGCCAGCTTTGGAACTACCCATTGACCACCCACGCGTTTTACTTCTATCGTGACCGAACCTCCTCCAAATGAAATTGCATCAATCAATAGATTTTTGGCTGAACCGTCTGACACATAACAAGCAGAATCTGCAGGAGTTGTATCAACGGCCACTTCATTCAATAATGTAAATGCCATAATGTTTTCCTCTTAAAAATTATTAATTTAAAATTATTCTTCCCAGCCTACTGTTGCTATATAAATGGCTATTCCAGCATCTGAAGCAATTAATCGATATCGTATTTGCGCAGATGTATTAGTAATGATTGATGGGATATAGCATGAGCTACTTGTTTCATTGGCAGTGGCAATAGCGGGTGTATAAACAGTATATAAAGGGCTTATTGGTGAAACATACATATCAACAGGTGATAAATCATTCACGTTAGGAGAACTCACATAAACTTCTGACGCAACACCAGATCCACCAGTTCTAGTTAAAGCAACATTTAACATAGCACCAATATTGATTCCAAGCGGAACATGAAGAGTTTTTAAAACAGCACTTATTCCTGGGTTAGTATCAGCTACATCTACAATAGGAGACTTCCATAAAAATACTCTGCGACCATTGTTATAAACAAAATGATAAAATGCCCTGATAGTCGTTGCGGCAGCATCAGTATAAAATGATCCAACCCTAAGATATTTCGTATAACCAGTTGCATCTGAACGTAGATTCGTAGCTGTTAAACTCGTATCAAAACCCGCATCAGTTGTACCATCTGTTTTGCCAATAAGAAAAACGTGATAACAAGTATTAGCCGTTAGAGTTATACCACTTGGGAAACCACCCGCATTAGTTCCTACTGCCCAATTCGCATCCGTTTTTTTGATGATCCCTGTATTTAATAACAGATAAGAGTTGAAATTATCTACTCCACCACCCGTTGAGATGGCGATATCATGAGTAAGATCGCCAGCATCATTGGACATCGTTAGCCCCCAAATCTCATTTGGAATAACGACTTCTGCCAATGTATCGCTCAAAGTGAAAGCATCGATATCCGAATGGTAAATCAATACGGCGTGTTGATTAATTGGTAGGTCACCTGCACTGAGAGGAGAAACCCGATCTTTCCTTAATATATCTTTCAGCCCAAGACTAGTGACATTGACTTGCGATGCTCCTGTATTGGTATTTGCAACCCTAAATCGCACGCTCATTCCATCAATGTATTGAATAGGAGCTTGCATAGAAGCGACTGTTGATAATACATAATTATTAACCGTACCAGAATCAACATAAAAATCGCCAGAAGCGGTATAGATCGCCATGGATTTTGATAATTGATAAAGATCACCGCCTGAAAGCGTCTGTCCACTACTGGTTACTGCGTTTTTGGCTTCTGTTTGTAATCCAGTATTATATTCAACCGCAGTTAAATTATCGCCAGTGACTTTTACGGGAACATTTTCCATACAAAATTACCTCTATAAAAAATTATAATTCCCATTCAAACAGCAAATTGACATTCGCCGGTTTGAGATAATGGAATAAACAAATAAGAAAATTTTCACTACTCGAAAAAATGATAGGGAATGTACAAGTAAAAACATTAGCAGGCTGAGATAGTCCCATGAATTTAATAATCATGGTGAATCGAGCGGCTTTCGATGAACCCGAAAAATTAATAGGGAAAGTCATCGTAAATAGATCAGCAGAAGTTCCTGATCTTATAATAATGTCATAACCAAAAAACTTAGCTAAGGCGATCCAGTCGGTTTTCGTTACAAGATTCATCAACGCAAATTTAGCCACTATTTGTTTTCGTCTTTGAACTAAAGTTGTGTTGTTAGTCAAACAAGTATCAGGAATCAGCAATGCATGTTCCCATTCATTAATTAGATTTGTGGTATTGGCCAAATCATCTTCTATCGCTAATTCATAAATTTTATTTTGTAATCGCTGATATTCGCCCGAAAACGATTGATAGAGATTTCTCAAATTAGTTCCTTCTATATTTTTTGCGGCAAACAACCTTCCATCAGGGAGATAAGCAACTAACCCATTAGTATTTTCGACGATCGTTCTTTGTTTAAAATCATTGATTAAGGCCATGTAATAGTCCCTAAAACATATATTTCATTGCCTAAAGGTATCTTGTTGCCAATAGGTTCTGCTAACGTAAAATTATTGAGCAATTGACCTGTCGAAGGATCAACAGTGGAATAAATAGCAGAGTTATAAGCTTTTTCTGATAACATTTTACCAACGACTGGGACTTCACTAAAAAATGCTTCTAAGCTTTTTTGAATAGCATCACGCATGGATGAAGTATCAGGGCTAAGAATGGCAAATTTAAAATTTAAAGTCTTAGGTGTAGGAGCAGCTACAATCACATCATTAGGATCAACATGAGCTGGTTTTATTTCTAATAATTTGTTTTTGACAGTGATTACATCAGCAGGAGATGGAATGGGATAAACATCATTATCACGCATAAAATAAATAGTAACCTGTCCAACATCAGGCGTAATTTCTTGAACGAATACTCGTGTGACACCAGTCACTTCTTGACAGATTGTAACAATTTCAGCGACATTAAAATAAGAAACGGGATGTTGATAAATATAGAGATATCGATTTCTGAAATTTTGATCACTCTCTAAATCTGTTCCACCCGTTAAACCACCGAATTGGACATAAGCTGTTGAATCCACTCCGGAAATAATAGAAGTCAAAGAAAGCGAACTTCCACCAACTAAATTAGTCGTTGTTCCAAATGTAAGAGAATTAACAGGACAATTAGAAAAACTGGCAGTTGTTAAGATATAACCAATAGCTGGACTTGTTGGAGTCGTATCAATCGTAAAAGTGAATTGATCAGCAGCAGTAACTGTAATCGTTTTAGTCCCATTATAATCAGTAGGAACGGCACCACTAATTACCACCGAATTTCCATTCGCTAAATGATGTGTGCTTGACGTTGTTGCTGTGACTAATGAACCACTTCTCGTTAAATAGGTTTGAATGGAAATAGACTGAATACTAGTCGCTTGATTCGCGTAATATTGAACACCGGTTGCCGATTGGAAAAGAGTCCCAAGTGGAATAGGAGTACCTGGATTGCCTGTCACTGTAATAAAACCCGATGATTGAGAAGCGGGATTACGTACGATCCCTTTATATGATGCCCATCGATCGGCAAATTCTCCTGTGGCTGTATCGGGCAATAAATTCAATTGAAGCTGTTTTATGACTTGATAAGCATCATAAAGAGCCCCAGCATAGGCAATCGCTAAAGATTCGATATAGGAATTTCTTAAGAATGGTTCGCTTTCTGGAAGGTTAGTCTGAATATCAGTCGCGACACGGTCAAAGACTTCTTTTCGATTTTCTGGATAGATGATGCTCATATAATCTTATCATATTATCAAGAGCACCCTAAGCTGTATTATTCCACAGATTATAAGCTTTGCTTACTATTTTATTGCTACTTGTGACGATATTTATATCGATATCAATTCCATTTTCACTAAAAGCGGAATCTGTTTGAATTTCTTTAGCCAAACTGTCTTCAATGAGCCATTGCAGACAATCTTGTGCATAAGTTTTAGCAAGAGAAAGTGAAGTCAAATCTCGACGCGCCTGTTCGAGCAACCAAAGTTTAGAGCCGATTTCGTAATTCTCCGTATCTAAAACGGTATTACCCCACCATCCTCGACGTGTTTCAGCAAAAGGCATTTCGCTAATATCGGCTCGTTTCTCGCAAAAAATGGACATCAATAATGCGGTGTCCATTCCTTGAGTAAGAGCAAAATCGCCATTTTCAATAGAAAAATCATAATAAGAATTTATTTTTGTTAATGCTATATCTGCCATATTAATTACTCGTATTGTTTGTACTTCCTGTAAGAATAAGACCAGAACCCAAATCAACTGTATCCCCCACTCTTGCAATAGCCGCACCACCTGATCCTAAATTTGTTTTACCTGTCACATTCAAAGTCGCACATTCGATAGTGACATTTTTCACGGAATGAATCACGATATCACCGTCCGCTAAAAATTTTATGTAACTACCTGTAAGAGGGCTTCCTACTGTTACTTCCCCTGGATTTTTATTCTTTAATCGCTCAGATTGGCAATAGGGAATAGCCGCTAAATTCCCTTCATTGTTTCCAACCACGAATAACAACGAGATACCGCCTACAGGTGCGTTAGCGCTTAAGCCATAAGGATAGACATTTTCGACAATGGCCGATTTTCCTAAATATTTTACTTGATTATAGGATATCACTTTATCATCAGCGTTTGTCAAAGTGATGACCGCTCTTTTGATCAAATTCGATAATTTAGTTAATAAATTTTTCATAAAATACAATTACTTATGCTGATATGGTTTAATGTCAGTAATCAAACTATTACCCTGATTGGATTGCTTATATTTGTTTTTGTATTTAATTCCCAACAAAACATCAATGGTATAACTGTCGCGATCAATCAACTCCAAAACAGTGGTGCTACCCCCGTCCACCGAATAACTAAACTTCACTGAATTAATCAATAAAATTGAATCGATATTGCAATAGGCGTCTTGTACGTTAATCATATAATTCGGGCGCCAAATCAATGTGGGATCATTAACAGGTGAAAATCCCTGCACCATCGCTTTATAGATAAAGCTCCTTGAACGTCTAAAGTTTGATTCGTACCACGCTCTATCCTGTAGATATTTCAAATTATTATAGGAGCTTTCACTCTGAATCAGATTATAGGTTCTTGTCTTTCTTGTTGGGGGTAAACTCCCCGATCCCTGATCATAAGCAGTTGAAACAACACTGGTTTGTTTTTCAGCATTGGGGTGTTCTGTATCTGTAATAACACTCAAATTGATTGAATTCATTTGAGTACTCAAAACATATTTATAGAATCTCTTGGTATAATCATAATCAACTGATGCACTTAAAATGGTACTTTTAGCACTTGGGCTTGACGTTAAAATAGTTTTTAAAACAGTGCTTCCCGTACGGGTGAAAACGATATTACCACTCCCATCGGTCGTTGGGAGTACTTGACGCTGTTGAGCATATTTCTCAATGAACTCAAAAGCGCTTTCGCCCGTCTCAATACTAATGTTACCGATTTCAGTTACATTAAAAATGGGAATATCAACCGTACTTGAAACTTTAATATCAGTAATGCCCAAATAGGCTAAAACTCGTTTGGTGAGATCGATAAGACTAATGGAAGAGTTAAACGACAAACTGCTCTCGCCAAGCGTACTATCAATCACATCACACGTTTTATCACGACCACTAATGGAAATAGTATGATTGGCGCTATCATAATTCACATTGATTTTTTCGACCCAACCCGTAATGATTGGTTGATTATTGATCAATACTCGGCAAGCATCCCCTATCAGAATAGGGAACTTAGTTAAATTAGAAAGCGCTGATATTGAAAATGTAAATGATCCACTCATATCAATCATAGAGATTTCTGCGTTGGCTTCTGTAAAGCCCCCATAAGGAATCCCATTGATTTCTAAAAGCATTTCGCTCATTTAACTCTCGGTTAAAATATTAATTTGTCCATGTATATCAATCATTTGCGTTATATTATTCAAAGATATAATCTCATTTTCGTTATCAAAATTGGCATAATAACGATAGAGCAGAACAGACAAAGGAGTTTTAGGAACAGTGACTTGTATCACTTTGCTCACGTTCACTTGAATAGAATTAAAATATTTCTTAACCGAATTTCTAATTTTTGCTAATCGCGTGAGCACATCCGTATCAAAATTATTATTGAGAATTAAATATTGATATTTTATTTCGAGATCGTTCTCTACTGACAAGATCTCTTGATCATCTAGATAATCAATCTGAATAGCACTTGAATAAAGATTCATCAGCGTCAATGCATTGATGAAGCAATTCAAAATAACCCTATTTTTATAACGTTCTGTTCTTTCGGCGGTGGTTAAAGAAAAAGGAATATCCATTTGCCCAAAATAATAAATCGACTGATTCAGTTTATATTGATCACTATCGTTTGTTCCTAAATCATTGTAAGCATTGATTAAATTATGAATGGCTGTCGATAAATTGGTATTGTCTTGCAAGAGTGTATATTTGTTTTCATTGAAAGACTCATTTTGAACAGAAAAATTATTCAAAACATCATTTTCAACTGATACGGGGCGTGTAGGAGTGAGAACTTGATTAAGTGCTGTACATTTTGCACCCGCATCCGTTGTATTGTGTTTAAAATTAAGAGAAAAATTAGTAATGACATGTCCTTCAAGATATGGCGCTATTTCGTTGATGAGTCCTTCGATACTTGCAATCGATTCTTCACCTGCGATAGGGAAAATATTCTCTCTCGTTTCAAGAAAAGTAATATTGAATATACATTCGCCTAAGCTTGTCATACTTTCAGAAACGGTGTAATTCACGACGGTGACAAAAACCAAACCGTAAAATGGATGAGTTAATACACCCATTCCTTTCCTTTGGAGAGCGAGTATCAATGCTTCTCGTCGAATTAAGTAATCATCACCACCCGAAACAACGGCGTTAACGGTAAACGTTTTTAAGTTTTCCCCCAAATCCTCCACATATCGATATTTCTTATTGGGATATTCAAATGTATGAGTTTTCCTACCTTGTTGCATTTCGCTCGTGTCAACCAAGAAAGGCACGCCATTATAAGAGGCGGTAAATAACTGATTGAATAGACTCATGAAAAAGCCCCTCCAAATACGGAATGATACCCAAGACCTGGGATCATATTGGATGTTCCTTTATCCACATTGAAAGGCACAGAACCAACCGTTTTCCCGCCTTGTGTGATAGCGATACTTTTAGGAGCATTCAAATTGACGTTAAGATTGGATGGATTTAATTGGCTCAAAATGCTCGAACTACCCAACCCGCCTATCCCAGATTGTTGTCCAGCCAAATGAGAAGAAGCGAAATTACTTATTTTTTCTATCCCATGAACAATCGCCATGACAATATCTTTTATGAGGATAAATGGATAAAGAAGTTTTTTGGCCATCATATAAGCCATAGCTAATCCACCCACAAGACCTATCGAAATAAGACCTATCGTGCTGCTGATAACAATAGCTATACCACCTATAACGGCGGCTATAGCTACTCCAATAGCCAAGAACTTAATAAAGCCTCGGTGGGATTCAAAAAACGGTTTTGATTTTTGAGCAAATGATGCCAATTTATCAGCAATCCCTTGTAGTCCTGTATCTATTCCTAATGTGGACATTAATACCGTTCCAAAATCACCGGCAATATAGCGAATAGCAACATGGATACGCTCAAGCGAACTTCCCATCGTTCTCAATCGTTCATCATAAGCCGCTGAAAATTTACTCCCTCTTCCTGTCATCGAAGCAAGTACCGGCTCCATGAGCGCAGCACTAATAGATTTCCCTTTGAAATTCTTAGCCCAATTGGCATCACTAATATCATAAAATTCTTTGAAGGCTTTCGTGAGAGGGATTTTCAAACGATCCATACGAGCCATTAATCCCGTACTGATAGAACCTGTTAAATTGATTCTACCAAGAGCGCTTGTAATTGATTCAATGCTTTGACCGCTGACGACTGACAATACCGACATTTGACGTAATTTTTCGTTGATTTGATCAATTCGATATCCTTGTCTCAGTAATCCTGCCGCTGATCCACCCAACTCTTCAGGATTGAGCCCCGTGGCTAAGGCTAAACTTCGTATGCTTCCCATAATTTGTGCAGTGGATTGAGCCGAACCCGTAAAAGCATTAAGTTTAATGCGCATGAGTTCGATATTCTCGGCATTTTTTAACGCATAGATCCCAATAGCGGCCATAGGGGCAACGACATATTTGAAAAGACCCATTCCAAAGGCTCTTGCTTGATTGGAGAATTTTTCAAATCCTTTTGTTCCTTTTTCGATTTGTCCTTCAAAAACTTTAATTTTCTCAGTCATCTTTGCGACGGCAGGCGAAAACTCGTCGATGGCTTTAAAAATATAGGATAACGCGTAATTGCTCATATTATCTCTTCCTCGCCGCCTTCTCTTGTTCTCGAATCAACTCTTGGTTGATCTTATCGGCATTGGCTTTTAGATTCATCATTTCAGGCAATGTCATATTTTCAAAATCTCGATATGTCACTGCCCCTTTATAAAACACCATCAAATTAGCCATCAAAAAATCTACATCATCTTCTTTGATTGATTCATAACTGATGGTAACAAAAAATTTGAGATGTAATCTCCCATTAATCTAAATAATTCTCGCGCATCTAATTGATCCCATAAATCGGATGTCATTGGCTCTTTTCCATCGATTAAACAAATGTAAGAACTTGTCACTAATTCTTTGAAGGCATTAGCAAATCTTTCTGCCTGATCTTCATTTTCAAAGGAAGAAGATACAATCATATAACAAGCATCTCCTGTCAAAGCTTCATCAGAATTAACCGATGCTTTTGAAGCTTTTGAATTTTTAGATGCTGATTGCGTTTTTTCATACGCGCGCATAAATGCACCCGTGACGGCAGAGCTGAGCTTATTGGCTAGGCCAAGTAGCTTGCAAGAAGGTGCTCTCAAAAGCAATTTCTTGGCCACCAGCCCAGCTTTACCGTCATGGGAATAGATCAATTCATCTTGTAGAACAAACTCAAATTCTTTCTTTAACATAATAAGCACCTTTTTTGTTGATAATTACACGACTGAATCACATTGAAATTCCACATCAATCTTTCCGTCCATTCCTGTGGTGACTTCGTATTTATTGATGATTCCAGCATTTGATCCATGACGGGTAAAATTCGTATCGGTAATGCTAATGGCATTATCAAAATCGTTATTCACCCAACCCTTGACCATTTCAATATTAGCCACCGTGTCATAGACTGAGAATTTCACATTTGAAAATTGAGTTTCCACATTCACAGAGGAAACCATTTGAATTGATCCGCCGCCGCCCGTTTGAGCGCGAATCTTTTTTTCAGGAGTTCCCTCTGTATAAGTCAAACTGTTCGGCATGTAGGGCACAGTGACATTATTGATGACCAACAATGGTACGGATAAAGCTTTAATAGCCATAAATTTTTCCTCTCTTAGCTGTTAGCTGAAAATGAAAATTGCATCGAAATAACCATTGTTCTCAATTGAGTCACAATGGGGAGCAACATGGAGACGGTGGCCTTTCCTAAAGATAAATCTAATATAACGTCTAGGTTATTTTTGAAATAGACAAACCAATCTGTTCCTGTATCAGGATCTTTTCCGATTCTGGTCAAAGCCTCAGCCGCCAAATCTGAATAAAGACCTGTAATAAAGGCTTCAATCATTTCTTTATTGGCCATACTGAAGCCCACAATCATGCTACCTGTCGTTAAACGAGATTGTGCAAAACGCTCTCTCAAATTATTGTACATATACTCACGGCAAGTCACCCCCGTATCCACATATTCCCAATATTTGAAGCTTGGATCGGGTTCACTCGATGTATCTGTTTTATAAGTAGTCCCCGCCGTTCCCATGATTACAGATGTATTCCCAATATTGTTTCCAATGGTTAAAGCGCCAGCCGTAGTTAAGGCCGATAACTCATCATCAGTAAAACTATTACCTGCTTCTTCTAACGATAAATCAGGAAGCAAAGTATTGAAATATGGGAAACTCGCCATGTGCATACCACCAAAGGAATCACGAGCGCCATAAGAAGCGGATATAAATTGTCCCAAATTAGAATCGGTGGTCAAACGCAATGCGCTAATGGCCGCTATTTGTGAAGCAATAACGGTATTCAATTCAAAAATTCCTGAACCCACATAAAAAGTAGTAGGACTTGCAATCACTTTATTAGCACCCACCACAATGCTTTGAGAATTGAATGCATTGACCGCCGTAACAATATTAGCTTTGGTATTAGTCATGAAATCAATACCGACACCATCTCTGATTTTCTTGTCCAAATTGAAACGGGCATCTAAGAATGTTTTAGTCGCTGTTCTTGCATAGGAAGGATAAATCACTCTTTGATAACGGACATCTTGTGCGACATCATATAAAGTTGTTAGAGAAGGATCACTTGTCCCACCCGTCATACCAGTAACGGCATAAGTCAAACTAGCAATAGTTCCGGTTACTTCAATTCCAATAAAATTATCTTCAGTTCCTTTATGGATAGCTGTTAAAGCTACTGATCCAGTAGTATTAACCGCGGTAACTGGACAAGTGGTATCTGCATTAATGAGAGCGGCTAAAGCCGTTCCCGCTGCATCAGCCGTTTCAGAAGCCGCAATCGGTAAACTGTAAATATGGCTTAGTTTTGTATTGCTGCTTTTTGACCCAATCGAAATGATAAAAGTTCCGGCAGCCCCAGCAGTACCCGAAAATACAATTGATCCTGCTGCTTTATTTCCAGAGCCATTATCTGCCAATGGAATGGCATCAAATCTTGATACTTTATTATAAATACGAGCGGTGCGAATCATTCTCGCCAACATTGAATTTTTACCGAACAAAGTATCTTGATCGGCATTATTCCCAATATCGGCATAAAGTGAACCCGTAGTCGCTGTTCCGGCCGATGTCATTTGGCCAACGAACAATAATTTTTGCTCATCATTCGCCACTTTATGGCTCGCTGGTAGTAAGCTGATCGAAATATCAGGCACTCTTATAGTCATAACAATATCCTCATTTTAAGGTAAAGGTTGATCATCTAAATCCACCAGCGTGTGCATAATGTCCACGTTATTTGGATTCAAAAAATGTAAGTCAATGTCTCGGAAGGCCACGCTGTCATCATTATCAGCGCCATCTTCACGAACTAAGTCATAAACAAATTCATAATTAAATTCATGGAGGTAATAGGCTTTCTCATAAGAGAAAACACCATGGCTCACAAAAGTCACACTCATATTTGATTGTGATTCTGAATCGGTTGGGAAGTTCTGAAACAAAATGCTTTTGTTTAAAATTCTCCATAAATCTTCCATTGCATCCCGCGCAGTCATCGCGGTAATAGTACTTGTGGTTGGTACAACGATATAAATTGAAAAAGGATCAATGATACGAATACGCGCATCCACTGTCGGCGATGTTCCTGTGTTAGTTGCATCTGAAACTGTAAAACGATCTTTGCTCGAATTGGTTGCCCCTAGGATAACGACTGCAAATAAATGATCTGTCGCTTGCTTCGTATAAGCTTCTAGGAAACGTTGTATAGTGATATCGCCCGTAATACATAAACCGGTTCTTAAAGTAATCGAACCTTCTGCCGGACTCTCTGGCGTGCTCGTGATTGCATATGTAAATGAGAATTGATCAATCACAGAATGGACAGTTTGAATACCGTTATATCCTGCTTTGATATTCTCAAGAATTTTAGGATGACCACTGGCCGGAGTGCTGGGCGTCGTTGTCAAAGAATAAATAAATGTTCGACGATTTGGAACATCTACTAGAGGATGTGATCCGTTGTAAGCGGCAGGGCTTGCCCCAATGATATCGACATTCAATTGATAATCGCGCGTTAAATCGTGATTACTATTAGTCACAGCAGTCACTAAATTATTCAATCTATTCAATGAGTTAATTGTTATAGGCGTTAAAGCGCCACTCACAAATACTTCATCACCTACAGATAATTCATGTGGGATAGAGCAGGTGCAAGTCACATAACCCCCGCTAAAAGTGAGAGAGTTCACGGTGAAATTGCTCGAAAATAATCCGCTATATTTAGGAATGATTTCTTTTAATTTTTTGATGATATCCACCGCTTTCATCAGGATAACCCTCCTGAAAAGCTCATGATCTTCCCTATTTCAGTCATGATTTCGTTGTGAAAACGGATAGGGAACTGTTTTTTATTTTGCTCATACGATGCGCTGATAAAAGGACGTGGGGCAATATTTTTAGAACCCCACCCAGTCATTGAAATTAGGTTTGCGTACTCTAGGAATTTTCCATAGGGCGCATTCCCGCGAGTTAGATCCACACCAAATTGTAGTTTGTTTGAACCATGAACAGTGAAGTTAACGCTCTCACGTAGTTCGCCTGTAATAACAGCAGGGGCTTCGCCAGGCGCAGAAGCGAAATGGTTGTAAAGAGGCCTTCTTCTGCCTCCAAGCCCAATGGTCAAACGATATACACGGCCATGTTTTGGTTTCTTGTCGATTAAAGCCACTGCTGTTTTAACTAAATCTTTTCCGATATCGTAAAAAGCTTTTCGAGCAGCGCGTTTAGGAACAAGACTCATACCGACCAATCGCATAGATAATTTTTCGGCGTCTCTGTTCGGATAAATCTTCATCATGCTTTATTTACCTCCTTGTTCATATCACCACGGAGGTTGCAATAAAGAATCTGAAATCGCATTTGTTCGTTGATGTCTTGGACTCGAATAATGTCGTAATATTTTTGGTTATACGTAATCCAATATTCTTGTGTCAAAAAAGGAAGGTAACGAATAGTCATAATATGGCTAATCGATTTGTCCATTGTCGTGCTATCGAATATCACATCGCCTTTGATTGTCTTGATAGACGCCCAAACCACAATCAAGTCTTTAAAATCTAAACCATAATTTTCGCTCGCATCAATGGGTGCTTTTATTGCGCGCGATTTAATCGTGATTCGATGTTTCAAATCGCCCAGTTCAGGCATGGGATAATCAAGTGGTTTATAGATAAGTTGAGGCATTTAGATCCACCACTCTATAATGTGATTTATATCCATTCTCAACCATCTTAGGCATTGCATCGACAGGGCAATTTCCTTTATTTTCGTATAGCCAAGTGACATGCTGGCACAATAACAATCTCAACATTGGTGGTATGGTGTCTTTGGTTGCTCCATAACCCGTTGTAAATTCGATCTGAACGGAATTCTGTTGATCCATTAAATCAGGTGGATAGAAGAATCCATCATTTAAAATGATCTGAGAATAAGGATCTTTTACGGAAAGATAATAAAGCGTTGGATCAACAGTAGTGAGGACATTAGATGTATTCAAATATTTAAAACTATCCAACGTCGCACTAACCCCGCCTTTTTCCAACGTAATAAACCAAAGAAAATAATCGCGATAAGTACGCCATTTCTGATTGATGAAACTACGATTGCAAAATCGTTCGGCTGAATCTACAGCCGCATCAATTAAAAAATTGAGGTAGTTTTCTTGGGTTTCATCGACGAAATCAATTTTGACGTGTGGTTTTAAATCGTTGACATCAATAGGTCGCACAGTACGAGGAAGAATAGCCGTATAGGGATATGACCTTGTCTTGTACATGAACGCCGAATCTGACTGGAAGTTTAAACTTGCAATCATCGAATAATGTCCTGTATAAATTGAATAGAATTTATTTCATCTACCGCATCAAATGTTTGTTTAATCATGACTTCTTGTTTTATAGTTGCCCATTCAATTTGAAGAGCCATAAAATATTGACTGGCTAGAAGAGTTGTATTAGTTGCCGACAATGAGACTTTTACATTCCCAATTGTTGGAGTATCGATTGTTATTCCATCGCCTAAAGTTTTTGATATTACCGCCTGTAAATTAGTATCAGTTTCATTTACTTTGACCATGAATCTCACAGCCGTAGCAGAGCTAAGATTCTGAACGATTGATCCAGTTGATTCTTTTATCAAAAATAATAATTCTATTGTGTCGCCGATTTTAATTTTCATAATTTATAAAACCAATTCACCAATTAATGAATAAACAACCAATTCACCAATTAATGAATAAACAACCAATTCACCAATTAATGGATAAACAATAATAGAAGCCGATACATAAGACTGAATCCCAAAAGTAACTATGGCTAAAGGGTTCATACTCTCACCGTTTTATAGGTTAAGACTCTTCCCGCTGTTTCTGTTGCCATCATCGTATAAGTGAATAACACATCGCTATCTGTCCCTACACTTCCTGGAACGCTATAAACGCGTATGCGACAAGAAGTTAAAATGTTATTGGAAGAGTAAACCGGTTGATCAATATACATATTGCTATAGATGCAATTTTGACTAGCTTTTGATAACGCCAACCCCATGGATCCTGTTGCAGTATGATCAGCTAATAATGCATCCCAAACAGCATTTTTTATCGTTGTTTCGGACAATGAACCAAATACGCCTTTATCTGCAACTCGCGCTTGAACATTATCTCCGTTGAAATGCAACAAATCCGTTTGAGCTTTGATCGCTGTATTCGTCGCTTCTTTCGCAACCGTAGAATCTAGCGCTACTAATCCGGCTAATGTTGTAAGATCAGAGGCTTTCGCTACGGTTGCATCTTTAGCTACGGTTGCATCTTTAGCTACCGTCGAATCCTTGGCTACGGTAGCATTTAATGCCATAGTACTGGTTACTGGAGTTAAATTAGTGTAATAATCAGATAATGTTTCGCTTGGAATTAATCGCCTACATTTAGCTCCAAAAGTACCTGAGATATTATGAATAGATATCAATTGATCCCAAATAGAGCCAACATCATTAACAGTGAATAATTTGTCTAATCTGGCTTCGTAAACCCCTTCACCTCTTATCGCAATAACTATTCCAGCATATCCAGGCAATTCTATTGTTGCATATCTTCTACTATCATCAGGATAATCATATTCAAAAGGAGTATCGACTAAATCTCTAAGTACACCAACACCATCAACGTCTGGGTTGAATGTCATTGATTTCAACTCTTCTCCTGTTTGATGGCTTGTTATTACAAACTTAGCTAATGGCATAATTAAAAAACCATAAATGTATAATTAAAGGGACTATTTACAATAAATAACCCTTTTAAAAATTACACTGCGCTCAATACAACGCTGTTATTCAAAAAGATTTCCCATTGAGTGGCTGATTTATATCCGATGGTCAAACGATCAGCAGCAGCATTAAATGTCGCCGTGTTGTTCGTACCGTCGAAAGTCACACCAACAGCACAAGTCACTACAACGTTACCGGATGCCAACGAAAGAACATTGATATCGCATAATCCATATTGGACAGGAGCTGCTAAAGTCATCGCCAAACCAGTTCCGCCAGCAATAACAGCTCTACCTGCAACAGCAATTGCAGTCGCGGTAGAATATTTTGTGACAACTTGGTTAAGAATAACCGTCCCATTACCAGACCCGCTTAATACTGCGTCTATTTGTACTGGCGTATATGGATTGCCATTGAAATGTTCGATATTCCCAAGATCGTGATAAACGGAATTAGCCAAATGAACTGGGTTGTCTTTTGAAAGACCTACTGGCTGCGCAACATAGTTATTTAAATTATATGTTCCCATCTTTTACCTCTTTTCGCGGACGACCGCGTTTTTTATAAACAACATCAATCATTTTATTTTCAAATGAAGTAGGTGACTCTGTATTAGAACCACCTAACTCATTGATTTCTATAGCTAAATTTTTGTCTATTAAACTAAATGCTTCTTTTTCTGAAACATCCATGACCTTTCCCGCATCTAAAATGAGGATTCGACCATCGATTCTTTCAAAGCAATATTCAGTTATTTTAATTTTCATAATTTAACTTTTTCAGTTAGGACAAAGCATCGACGCTGGCAATGCCTGGATTCTCTTTGAGCGCAATCACTCCAACAGTTCCATTAGCAGAGACTGTACTAACAATGCTGACACGCACATAACGCTTTTTGCCCACATAGCCTAAGCTCTTAGGGACGTTATTGGTGGAAGTACCAAAAGTAAAAGTCGCTGATGCGATAGTTCCCAAAAGGTAATCAGTAGAAACAACAGCAGCATCAGTTAGAGATGCGTTGTCTCCCTCATGTATTAATGGGGTCAAAACACCTGCGGAAACAGTTCCATAATTGAAAATGAATTCCAATGAATTTTGATCTTGCGTATCAATAATAGCTCCAACTGTGGTTGTATCAGTTGTGATCGCTTGGATATTAAGAGCAGAAGCAACCGTTGCACGGGAATGAATATCTATTTGAGCCATAAAATTTTCCTCATATTAAATTGTTAAAACACCGATTAGACATGGCATTGTAATTTGACAAAGGCTTCTGATAATCTGACACGTCCGCCGTTATAGAGGTGGAATATGTAGTTGATCATTCCTTTGTTCGCTTTGGTGATCTCATCTCTAATGACGTACATACCAAAACGATCCACAATCTGATAACCCTCTTTGAAGTCACCAAAGATAATCGGATAAAGGTTTGCACCGATATCGTCCATATCAATAGCTCTTACATAAGGATGACCAGCTAATGTTGAAGGAACGCCATCACCGGTTGATCCTTCTTGCCACAAGTAAGCCCCAATAGAGTTTTTCAAGGTGGAAAGATAGGCAACAGTTTTACGATTCAACATGAAGGTTGGGTCATAACCCACTTTCAAATCACCGACGACCAATTTGATTGTGTCGAAAGTAATATCAGCAGCAACGCCACTCACTCTTGTTGGCACAGTAGTATCATTCATCAAACCATAAGGTTGTTTTGCACCAGTTCCTTTTAAGAACATGTAACCTTCTTTTTTAGCGAATTGAATCGTGATGTCGTTTTGGATTTCGGCTTGGATATCATAGTGTCCATCATTCAACATTTCATAAGTCACAGGGACTGATGCGGTTAAACGATTGTTGGTGATTTCCAATAAACCATATTGTGAATTGGTATCTCCAACGGCCTCGGCTTCACCTTCATAAGTTGCTTCTGCAATGGTATTTCTGATCGGTTGTTCCCAAGCTTTTGTACCAACAGTCGCTGAACGAGCCAATTGTCTCATGGGGGTAATTTCTACCTTTTTCTTGGCAATTTCTTTTGCCCATTCTGGGGGGCATAGATAACCACCATCGATATTGCTATCAGTGCGCAAATATTTCTTCTCAATATCAATACCTGCGTTATATTCATCAGCGGAGGCTAAGCACATTTTTTTGAATTCTGAAAGTGTGCCCTCTCTCTCTGGTGAACGAATAGCTCTATCCCATGATCTGGTTGATTCCGACTTCACTTTGATTTCGCCATTTCCATTCGGACGGAAAGCTTTTGTCTCAAGTTGGTCAATTTTATCGGTTAATGCTTTCTCAGCTAATTTAGCCGCATCTTTCTCAGCAGAAATTTTTGCGACTAATTCGTTCTGTTTCTTCTCTGCGTTGTCCATTGCGATGGAAAGTTTTTCCATCTTTTCTTTATATTCCGCGCTCTCTTTGGACTTCGTCTCGACAAGCTCGCGTAATTGGCCGACAACCTGGGTTAGGTTATCTAGCGGTTGTACATCTAATGGCATATTGACCTCTAAATTTTGATTAATAGTTTTTTAAGTTCCTCGATGGAACTCAATATATCTTTATCTTGTGATGGCTCGGAATCTCTCCGCGACTTCTCGATAAAGTGGCTGGCCAAATAAACGGCCGCCTCTTTTGAAAACGCTCCTGATTCTCTTAGGACGTCTTCTAATTCTCTTTTTGTATCGATGTTTTTAATTTCATCGATGGTGAAAAATCTGTTTTTATCTCTTGTTTTGACTTCGCTTATTTTGGCGAGCGAATTAGCTGGTTCTCCGACAATAGAGACTTCCCACAGCTTTAATTTTTTGAGAAGTCTTTGACCGTCTGCATTGTATGAATAATCATCGACGCTATAACCAATGGACATATCGCAGAGTACGCGCTGTTTTGTAAGCGAATAAACTTCTCGTGCGAGCTGGACATCTTTGTTGATATCGATAGAAACGGGCAAACCCACTTTATCGCTGTCGATGTTTTCGGGTTTAATACCGCCGACAGGTAAAGACATGCCCATTGGATTATGTTGGTAGTAAACCTTTATCAGCCTATTTTTGTTCTTGTAGTCTTGAATGGATTCCAAGAATGCGCCTTCCAACACGATGTCATTGCAAGCATCTACGTTTCCATAAGTAGAGGCATAGCCTTTCACAACACCATAACAAGCGGTTTCATTGAAACTGTCTGATTTCGTATCAATCGCTTCTAATAGCTGGAATGAGAAAATTTTATGTTCCATTCGGGTTGAATCATTTTTTGCAGCGTGTTCTTTGGCTGATGGCATAGTGGAATATCCTGTACTCGTATTTCAAAACAAAATAAGTGAGATATGGAGAAAGGATAATATCCGCATAGGTATGAGTGTCAATCAGAAACCAATTCATAACTCATTGAAATATAAGAATAATTTGATTAGTTCTGCGTTGTCCCTTTTATCTTTGTTTAGCGTGTGGTAACATACAAAGGTATAGATAGGCCATGATTGGGAAGATAAAAAAATGAAACTTAGCGAGTTAAAAGAAAAAATAAAGGCTGGCGATAAGATATCGTTCTATCGGCCAAGACATGTAATCGTAAAAGAAGTCACTAATGATCATGTCATTGTTTATGACCCTGCCCTGCATATAACCTTTCCTTTAAGTTTTCTGCTTATGGACGATACACATAATTTTGAGTTTGTTGAACCAGCTGGACTTGACAAACCAATAGAGGATCTTGAACTGAGCGGAAGGGCAATGAATGGTTTAAGAAGAATAACTTGGCTACAAACGATCAGAGATCTAACAAGATTAAGCAGAACTATGTTGGAATGTGTACCTGGTATTGGAGAAAAGTCAGTCAAAGAAATTGAATATATTTTACAATCAAGAAGCGCATCACTTAAAAAACACTTACCTGGTGATTTGTGTGAATTCCTCTCAAGAATTAAACACTAGGAAACAAACAATGCAATTTTTGACAGTTAGACAAGTCGCAGAGCAGTACCCATCGTTTACAGAGTACGCTTTGCGCGGGCTTATCAAGCGTGCAAAAGAGAACGGGCTCAAAGTCTGCATTAGGCGAATAGGCGTCAAGATATTGATTAATACTGACGCTTTTGAGAAGTGGATAGAGGAACACAAGCAGTGAGTAAAAAATTATCATTCAAGAAAAAGATAAAAAAAATCTACGCGTGTCAATTTGAAAATGAAAATTTAGATAGGTGGGCTGCGTTCCATAATATCTACAGGAAAGAGAATGAAGATGATGCTTCTTTTAATAAAAGATATTTTGAAAGAGTGCTAAATCCAATGGGGATGAAGATCAATGAAGAGGAGCACAAGCAATGAGAAACTATGTCTGCACGCTAGAACAGGCGATCAAGTTAAAAGAGCTGGGGGTTACTCAAGACTCGATATTTTGTGGGTATTATGACGTGTTTGAATATGGGATAAAAAAACAAGGGCTACTGTTTACTCATGATGAGGTATATAACGCCGAAAATAACGTCTCAGACGAATATAGGCTTGTCGCGGCAGCCTTTACCCTTCAAGAGATTTTGGAATTAATAAACAAAATTAATTATGTAAACGTGGATATATTCTTTATGTGTAACGATGCATATATGAATTATCCCGATACTGCGATAGATAAAGCTGCTGCTTTGATCAAAATACTTGAGAAAGCAAAACAAACTTTTATTGGAAAACTGGAAGAGGAGAAAAAGAAATGAACCTTTATATGTTTTTAATGTTATGCGAAGCGATCATAATCACGTTTATTGTCTATAAGATGTTAACTGCTTATATCTGTGAAATGACAATACCTTTATACCGTTCGTTGAGCGAAATAAGAAACCAATTATGCGTTCAAGAAATAGAACATAAAGAACAACTAGAAATTTTCAAATACTTTAAAGAACAAACCGACAAGTTGAACAAAAAGAAAAAATAATTCAATCAAAACAAAGGTGTTCTATGACAAAATCTTCTGCAAATATAAGCGTTTCATCTGGGACGCAGTCGTTATACGTTATAGTACTGGCAGTTTTTACTTCAATTATTGCCTATCACATCACCAAAAGTATATTTTGGTGCATTGTCGACGGCATATTCTGGCCTTTTGCATGGATGAAATGGCTGATATGTCACAACATTAACCTGTCGGTTATCAAAGAAACGTTTTCATTTTTCCTTATGTAATTTAACAGAGGTGCTCTATGAACGCGATAAACCCAAAATACAAAATCGGGCAGGTAGTCTACTATAAAAACGAATACGAAAAAGAACCAAAAATCGAAAAGGGAATCATTTATAAAATTACCGCTGAACCTGCGGGGTTTGAGAAATCAATGCAACCCAATTTCGCAAAAGCTTTTCAGGAAATAAAATACGGGGTTTATAAAGATTATCAAGATTCTCAGACTATCAGTACTCTATATAGCAACAGCATTTTCGAAGAAGACATATATTTAACTTTCAATCAATGCAAAAGGGTGATGATTTATAATGAATTTAGGTTGATTGAAAAAGAATCAGAAATAGTAGCCAAAAAAATAGAACTAATCGAAGAACTTAATGAGGAATAACCATGGGCTATTACGAAATCGAAAATCTATACAAAGATCAACGTATATTGATGTTTCGCGAGTGCTTTGCAATGGAGAAAATCCATGGAACGAGCGCGAAGATAATCTACAAGAAAGAAGAAGGCATACCAAAAATCATTTTCTTTTCAGGTGGGGCATCTCTTAAAGAATTTTCAGACTTGTTCAATCTTGAGCAATTATTGTTAAGATTCAATATGTTATGCGCTGAAAGCGTTATCGTTTACGGTGAGGCTTATGGTGGGAAGATGCAAGCCATGTCCCACACCTACGGCAAGAAACTCAAGTTCGTTGTGTTTGAAGTCAAGATCGATGATAACTGGTTGAGTGTAGACCATGCCGATGATTTAGCCACGCGAATGCTTGACCTAGAGTTTGTTTACTACAACCGCATCTCAACAACGATTGAAGCGTTAGACGCTGAACGCGATGCACCATCCGTTCAAGCCGTTAGAAATGGAATAATCGAACCGCGCGAAAGAGAAGGAATAGTGATCAGGCCAATAATTGAGCTAATCGGTAACGATGGCAAAAGAATCATATCCAAACATAAAGGCGAGAAGTTTAGAGAAACGGCTACACATCGAAAAATCATCGATCCAGACAAGCTAGAAGTTCTTAAGGCAGCCAAAGCGATAGCCAATGAGTGGGTGACTGATATGCGCCTTACGCACGTTCTACAAGCGTTTCCTGAGACTGTAGATCTTAAAGATATACCCACCATCATCAAAGCAATGTATGACGATGTCATCAAAGAATCGAAAGGCGAGATCGAAATAACGGCCGATCTGCGAAAGGCTATAGGAACGAATACGGCTAGAATATTCAAGAAACGCGTTCAGGAAATACATGTGTGAAAAAGCTCATTGTTACATGCAGCAAGTGCAAAGTATTGGGAGAATGCAAGAAAGGCATACAGCCTTGGGGTTGGCTGAAAGTGGATAATGTTTTTGCGAAGAATCAATCAACGGGCGAAAGAGAACGAGCGCCCGATTATTTTATATGCGATGACTGTTTAGAGAAGAGGGGGAAGCGATGAAAATAAATAAACCCGCTTATAGATTCAAACTAAACAAAATCGTTTTGTTTTTAAGAATTGATTACGACGATCCAATCTGCAAAGCTAAAAAAAGATTATTTCCTTCGATAACATTGATGAGCGGGGTTATCGTTTCTAGGAAAAGATACACAACAATAAGCAATATTTATCGCATAGAAAATCCAATCGGGCACTTCTATGTTTTTGAAGGCGACATCTCAATAACATTTAGTGGAATCAGAAAGAAGGCGGAAGATTTTATCAATGGCGAATATGATAGACTTGAAGTGCAATTAAACGAGGAATTTAATCAGGAAATAAAGCACGCAATTCGGTTAATTTAAAAGTTCCATAGAAATCACTCCTTCGCAACGACAATTTATTAAATTATCAGGACTAGCCCCTAATGAGTCATCACGCGGCATCATCAACTCTTCACCGTTCACGACGAATGGTTCATCAACCCCTACCGTTTGCCCATCCGCTTCTTCATGCCATGGCCTCGTACGATCGTCCAGGATCGCTACCCACGTTTTAGTACGCGCGTACTCAGTTATGTTAGTACCATCTTCAAAGTCTGCCTTGACGTCTTCTAGTGCTTGTATTTCGTCAAGCTTCCCATCACTTACCGCAATACCTGTTTCAGTGAGAGAAATATTATCGATTCGACCTTCTGCTGTTTCGTCAAACTTCTCCGATATCGCCTCACCTATATCACGCGCAGACATTAACACGCCGGCCGTGGCAGCTATCGCTATCGCATCTTTAATGTAATCCTTAAAATTGCTTTCTGTCGTGTCTGATATGAGATCGGAAGCACTATCGCTATGCTCGTCTGCATCCCTATCAATTTTATCGTCAACGATCGAATTGATGAGCTCTCCGTCTGTGTCTGTGACATCTTCAAACTCATCACGAAACATGCGGGAAGCAAAACCTGCGGTAGATATATAGTGACTCTGTATGATTTCTTTGATTGTGTTTCTGTGATCATCTAACGGGGGTAATTTTGAATGGGTTGCGTAATATTTTCGTACTTCTTTTGAGAGTGCGTCAAAATGTGCAGATAACTTTTCCTTGATCTTTTTTTCTTGTTTCATCGTCAATGCAAGAGCCGCTGCAGCGGCGGCTAGCAACGCCTTTCTTTTTGAATTTTCGTCTTTCTCTGGTGATTCGTCTTCTGACTCTTCTAGTTCTTCCCGCTCATCCGCGTCAAGATCATCCAAGTCATCTAACTCATCAAAATCATTATTCGAGGCCATGTTTATCAGCTATTTTGTTGATTTCGTCGTCTCTAAAAAGAGGCTTTCCATCAGAGCCTACCTTCGCTTTCAAAATCTCAGCGAATTTACTTCGTGATGTTTTCTTCGGTTTTGGTTTTGCTGTGCCGATTCGTTCATCGTTTCCGCCTATCTCGTCAATAGCCGGTTGATCATCGTAGTTTATCTTTCCAGTGCTTCCATTCGGGTCAATCGCAATCGGTATCTCACTTGCCGCTCCATAAATGGCATCTCCGCCGTCCAAAGGATCAGCGCCATTTAACGCACGCAGTTCATTTACAGTTAATATCTCTAATTCTTTCACAACTTTAAGTTGCTCATTTCTGCGAGCTTCTAGCGCTATGATTTCGCCTTGGTCGTAAGTGATAACAAAATCGTTTACATCCTGGCCATAACGAGGGATCAAGAAGTTTGTGAGTTCGCTAAAGATTCTGTTTGCCATTGGCAAAACTGCCAGATCGTACAGCATCAACATTGCGCGCGTCATATTGTCGTATGTCATAGTTTCAGGCGTGATAAGGGCAAGAGGAATTTTTAGATTACGATAGATGGAAATAATCACTTCCTTTTTGAGCTCTAAGAAGTCCATATCTTTTTGTGACATTGTCGTACGCTCATACTTACCAAGCCCGTTGACTAACATAACCCGACCTGCATTAGCAGAACCGGCAAATTGCTTGTCTATCTGCTGTTGCAAACGTACAAAAGAATCATGATCAATTGGAGGGTCAATATTCATTATTCCGCTTGGAGTAGCCCCGCGTTCTAGGACGGATAAGTTATGTCTATTAGCGCTTTGATGTTGGTTAATCTCGTAATAAATCGGGTTGAGCGGAGACATTCCATAAACATTGGATTGAATAGTCGTTGGATTGAAATGTTTTATATGACAGATTTCGGACGTCTTCTCTTTGTTGAAAAAGCGGAAATGTTTATTTATTTCATCGCGTGTATATAAGTCTGTCCCCCAATACAACGTCGTTAGCATCGTCTGAACGAAGCCATCAGTCCCAGGCAATACAGTAACCGCCGTTGAAGGGTATACAAATAACTCTTTCGGAGGCGTCATTGGCCGACCTGACGCGACAAGGTATGTATCACCGGTAATCATGAAAAACGAAGTCATCGAGTAG
>Ga0315295_10000140_pt1 | contig 60524 bp, 70 predicted proteins | sample YL17G14_0_MG_FD_204453 | JGI IMG/M metagenome (GOLD analysis project Ga0315295, IMG submission 204453) | Sediment microbial communities from Yellowstone Lake, YNP, Wyoming, USA - YL17G14_0 | ecosystem: Environmental > Aquatic > Freshwater > Lake > Sediment | place: USA: Wyoming | collected... | reverse complement strand
GGGCGGGGGGTCGGGAGGACCGCTCAGGGCAATGGGAACGGCGCCGCGGGCAGGGGGGCGGGGGGCGGCGGGGCCATGTCGTCCGGCACCGCCTACACGGGTGGAGTCGGGAGCGCCGGCTGCATCATCGTGTCGGAGTACTCATGATGTCCGCCGCGGCGCCCACCCTCGGAGCGACCCTCCCCGCGCCGACAAGTCCCGTGGAGGCGGCGGTGGAGGATTTCCTCGATGAGGTTCGCAGGCTGCGTGCTGAGAGGGCGTGGGCGTGGTTCGCCGTCTACAATCCGCTGAACATGTTTGTGACGGTCCCGCCCGAGTGGGAAGAGGAGTGCTCGCAGGAGACTATAGAGGCGGCGAGTCGGCAGGAGGTCCAGTGGATGTTCCTCTGGAGCCTCGGGCTCGCCGGGAGGGCGGAGGCCCTACCCCTCTGCGAGGTGAGTACTTGCCGAATGTAGGAGAGGGAGCCCCAGCCGAGATGAGGGCAGACTCGGAGCGGATATACGCCGGCCTGATCGACTCGGGGGAGAAGCCCGAGAGGGCTTCGAGGATCACTTGGTCCCAGCTCAAGGAGAAGTGGAAGAAGGGCAAGGACGGCAAGTGGGTCAAGAAGAGCACGAAGACGAATGCGCGGTTCTCTCCGATGATGCAGATCCCGAGCGGAGGAGTAGGGGCCACCACAAACGTCGGGCCGAGGTGCACGAGGTTCAAGAACACCGTGCTACAGGGGCTCGACCAGTGGCTGCCCGACGACGAGGGGCGCGTCCAAGGGACCTTCTACCCCAAGTCGGCGTTCGAGCCGACGCATCAGGAGTGGGGGCAGGGCGTGCCGATCGTGTTCGCGGGCCAGCACCCGGCCATCGGGGGGCTGGCGACGAACGCGGCGGAGACCCTGAAGAAGATCAGCACCGACGACCTCATGGCGAGGATCGTCGGATACTCGGTCGGGGTGGCGCTGCTGGACAAGAATATCGGCAGGCCCCTGCTGAGAGTGGACCTCGGGGACATATGCGACGCCGAGGTCCAGAACCTCTACGACGACGCGCGCCTCGGGATCAGCAGCGCATTCACCGATCGCGAGACGGAGGACGGGAGGCGACTGGTCGGGGACGTCCACCCGGACCACATCCTCCTGTTCCCCCGCAACGCCGACGGCGGAACGGAGCAGAGAGATCTGTCCGCGGTCGTGCTGAACACCCTGAATCAGATGGGAGGACGAGAAGATGTGACGGAAGAGCAGAAGAAACCAGTGGGCAGGATGAGCGCCTTTGTCGCGGCCCTCAGCAACCTCGTCATGACGGTCGAGGGCGGCTCGAGGGAGAACTTCAATCCCAACCACGACGAGAGTGGCAGATTCACCTCGGGAGGGGGCGGAGGCGCCGCCTCGAAGGGAGGAGGTAGAGCGAGGGGCGGACCCAAGGGCGAGTCGTGGAAGGCGGGGGAGAACCGCAAGACTCTCGGCGAGATCGCGAAGAAGAGCAAGGGGCTCATCAGCGTCGACGACGCCCTCAGCGAGAAGGGCTCGGCGGTGATGCGGCTAAACCTCGACAAGGACAGCTTCATCGACGTCCCGGTCGACCTTAACGAGATGGGCATCAACCAGTACGACGAGCCCGGCCCTGACGTCGGCCCCCCGACGACAAAGGACGACTCCGAGCTGCCGAAGGGGAGCTGGAAGGCCGAGGCGATGAGAGAGTCCGTCAAGGAGGTCGTCGCCAAGAGCAAGGGGAAGATCGGGCTCCTCCACGGCGAGGAGCTGGGGCTCACTTCGGATGAGGCCGTGCTCACCGTGGCCCTCGACAAGGACAACTTCGTTGAGTTCCCGGTCAACCTCGCTGAGCTCGACGTCAACCAATGGGAGGAGAACACTTTGTCGCGGCGGGAGAACTTCAACCCGAATCACGACGAGAGCGGTCGATTCACCTCTGGTGGAGGCGGGTCCGACGCGGGGTTCGAGGCCCGTCAGGCGGATTCGGACGCGAAGGCGAGAGCGGCCTACACGGAGTCCGAGGAGGCCTACAAGAGGGGCGACAAGGAGACCTACGAGGCCAAGCGGAAGGAGATGGAGGGGCATGTGTTCCGAGGCGTGGAGGACCGCGCCACTCGCGCATACACGAAGCAGCTCGCCGACCCGAAGATGCAGGGCGACATAGCCAAATTCGCCGATGAGACCCCCCACATCGCCTCTGAGGCCCACGCGGAGGAGGTCCTCCAGCAGGACCACGACGCCGCGGTCACGCAGATGCTGGGCAGGAGTCAGAGTGATATCTACGCCATGCAGGAGGTGGGCCGCCTCGGAGTAGACAAGGCCCTGCGCGAGCACGGCGAGGGCAAGATCGCCGCCGCGGCCAGAGTGGTTCTCTCGAGACCGCTCGCCGCCTCGTGGATCAAGGAATACGCCTCTGGCAAGAGCCCCGAGGAAGGCCTGCGCGCGTGGCACAAGGAGATGGGCCACTGGCGAGTCAGCACGACCGCCGAGAACAGTCAGACGAACACAGTACCCAAGGAGGAATCACCCATGGGCGAGACAGAGAAGAAGGCGGCAGGCGCCGCACTCCAGACTCCTCCGCCCGCGGCCCCCGGAGCACAGACGAACAAGTGCTCCGAGGCGGAGATAGCCGCGGCCAAGGCGCAGGACGAGGAGGACCAGAAGAAGGGCGATGAGACAAACACTCTCGTGAAGGCCCTTCAGGAGAAGCTCGCCTCGCAGGAGGCGCAGCTCGCGGACATCAAGAAGCGTATGTCCGAGGACGCCGTGATCAAGGAGGCGGCGACGAAGAGAGACTTCATGAACCTCCTGAAGCCGGGGGTCCTAAAGGCCGGAGACCAGCTCTACGCTGAGTTCAAGGCCGACCCCGTCGGCTACATGAAGTCGAGAGCGAACACCCTCGCCGGCAGCGGCGGGGAGACGGACCTCACCGGTCTGGAGCACGTCCCCGGCGGCTCGGCCGTCGGAGAGGGTCCACTCACGGAGAAGTCCATCAAGGCGAGAGCGGCCCAGCTCGGCGCTCGCCTCTCCGACGAGCCCGCGAGGGCCGGAGAGAGCACGGTCGGACGCGCCGTCTTCAACACGGCGACCGGCAAGCGCGACTGGGTGCCGTTCGAGCCCTACCGCAAGGAGGCCTAAGCATGGCAGGATCAAGATTCCCCGACCCGCTGATTAACAAGATCCTCTGGTACGGGAACCCACCTCTGGCGTTTCCGAGGAACGTCGCCGAGGTCACGAACATCGCGGAGTTCCTCCCCGGCCGGCTCGCGGCCTCTGGCTCACGCCTCGGCAGCGGCACCGGCTACAGCGACAACGACGTATACGTGGCGCACCTCCCGACGCAGATGCCTCTCGGGTGGATCGGCTACGACGACGTCGACACCAACTTCCGCCCCGCCACAGTGGCGACGGCATACGCCAGCACCGCGGAGACGAGGATCTACGCGGGCGGTGGGTTCGGTGTCTACGCCAGCCTCGCCACCTACCGGACGGTCAAGGAGGGCGACCTCCTCGCGAACTGGTTCTACGGGCAGGTCATCGGCCCGGTCCAGCCGGCACCGGGTGGAATCTTCCTCTCGATCCCCTACGCCACGGCGTCGGCGATCGTCAAGACACCCACTATCGTGCCGGTCGACTGCATGGTCGGGCACCACTCATACATCGAGGGCACGACCGCGCTCGCGACGACCATCGACGTGGGGTTCGACAACACCACTGAGGGAGGCGACGTCGACGGAATCCTCGACGGGATCTCCATCAACGCCACCACCCCGGTCGCGGCGAACCAGTTCGGCACGACCTCGGGGGCCGAGACCATCGGCGACCTCCTGATGGGGGGCGAGGATAATGGCGGCTCGTCCAAGTATGGGAAGTTCCTCCTCTATCCCGGCTACGTGGTCGGGGCGGGGACGACGAACGCCCTCGGGCGCACCATCGTCTACACGCCGGGTAGCTCCTCGGCGTGCGGCGGCCGCATCTGGCTGCACCTCATTCACCCGCACCTCCGCATCGTCGGGCGGGCCATGGAGAGCGTCACGACCACCAGCTCCGCCGCGAACATCCGCGCGCTGAGCGCACTCTAGGAGGGGATGAGACATGCCTACCGTTACTCTCGAGCCTCTCCTGTTCCGCGCTGGTCAGGCGATCGACCTCGAGATCATCCAGCCCCTTCGGGCGTGGACGATCGCGAGACAGGCGATCACCGCCAACCCGAATATCAAGGGAGAGGGCATCTACTCGGTCGACGCGGTGCGTCTGGCCGACGCTGGCCCGGCGACCATCGCCTACCAGCTCCCGAGGCCCAACGACATCAAGGACGCCCCGCGGCTCAGCCGTGAGAACGTCCAGCTGCCCATCCTGCGGCACCAGATCGAGATCGACCGCAAGGAGTTCAACGCCCTCCAGAACTACGCCGGGGGGGCCATCGACATCACCCGTATCGGGGCGGCGTCGCAGGCCTACCAGATGGCGGTTCTCGAGGACGCCCTGATCTTTCAGGGGTGGGCGCCCGACGGCACCAACTACGCCATCGAGGGGTTCTATCAGGGTGCGGACACCCAGTACACCACCTCGACGACCTTCGGGAACGGGAACTACTACGGGAACTTCAACAAGATGATCGGCGCGTCCATCGGAGCCCTCAAGGCGCGGGGCGTCAAGCCCCCGAACGGGAACTACCACCTGTTCATGAACGCCGTGGACTACTCGTGGCTCGACGGGATCATCAGCACCCTCGGGGTGAAGGAGATGGACGCGGTCCTCAAGACCCTCCGTCACGGAGAAGTCTCCGGCCCCGGCGGCATCTGGGAGCTCCCGGCCGTGACCATCACGGACCCGCTCACCAGCAAGACCCAGACGATCACGGCGATGGCGCAGGGCACGGCCCTCCTCCTGCCGGACGACCCGTCGAGGACATGGTATGAGGAATACGTCATCCAGGACGTCAAGACGAGCCTCGGCTACGACAGCCGCGACCCGAACAACTCCCCCATCTACTCGACGATGACGTCGATCGTCTACCCGCACCTGAAGCAGACATACGCAGCCTGCCAGATCACCACACTGGTGCAGGGCTGAGGTGGACTTTAGTCCACCTCACTCTCCCCACTCTGAGGCGCGGAAATGAACGAATTCCCAATGACGCGGGTGCGAGCCCGCAAATTCTTCGTGGTCGACGGGTACCCACCCACCGAGACGTCGGTCCACGGCAATCGTGCCAACGAGAAGGGCATGATCGTCGAGGTCCCGACGAGCAGGGTGGAGTATCTGCTCGGCCTGAGGAGCATCGAGCTGCTCCCCGAGGAGCCTAAGCCGACGCCCCCGCCTGAGCGGGTGGCGGCGAAGGTGACGAAGGAGCCCCCCGCGGAGGAGCCGGCGGCGGAGCCGCCCGAGGAGAGACCCAAGGCCAAGCCGAGGGGCTCGGGCGGTCAGTTCGTCTCCAAGAAGCCAAAGAGGTGAGGCGCTTGACGGTCACGACCGATATGATCGACGGGGACAGCCCGTTCAGTCTCGGCACCACGAAGGACGCCACGTCTATGACGTACACGCAGTCGATGTTTGATCGCGCCCTCGCGAGGGCCGAGGAGAGGTTCGCGAGAGAGAACCCCGGCCTCGGCGGGGGAGAGAGCGATCAGGCGACAGAGTTTCTCGTCTGCCACTTCCTCTACATGGCGTTCGAGGGGGCCAACGATCTCGTCTCGGGTCGCATCGGCGACCTGTCCTACCAGAAGAAGGTGGACGACGAGACGGGCGAGGTCATGACCAACTTCTTGTCGCAGTACAAGGCGCTGATCACCCTCAAGGGAAGTCGCGCAGTCGTGGCGTCCTCGGGCGTCGTGGCGGCGGACTCGCAGACGGCGAGGGCGCTTCACCCGAGCAACCAGAGGCTGCCCCTCATGGACTTCGACGACAACAACATGAAGATGCCGGACCCCAGCAACAAGAGGCCGGCCGGGCAGGGGCCGAATCCCCTGTACCCCTAGTGGGAGGTTAAGGAGAGATGATCACAATCAGCAAGAAGAGCGTGGTCGCCGGGGTGGCGGGCACGGCGTCCGTGATCGACTACTCGATCATGGGCTCCGAGAAGTCCCCCTTCGACCAGCGCGACGTCAAGACCCTCGCGCAGGGTCAGCTCGCCGGCACGGCGGCCGCCCTCTACACGGCGCCCACGGTGGCGCCCGGGAGGGTGGAGGCGGTGTTTCTCGCGAACACGTCTGGCACCGCCGTCACGGGGGTCTACCTGACGGTGGACGGCTATCGCATCACCCCGTCGTTCACGATCCCCGCCTACGGAGCCGCAGTCTACGGCCCCGACGGGTGGAAGGTCTACACGACGGTCGGGGAGCTGTCGGTCGGGTCGGGCAGTGGCTCGGCGGCCATCCCCCGATACGGGGCGACGGCGTCCAGAACGGATGGAAGCACGATCACCCACGGATTCTCGGCGGCCCCCACCGCCGTGGTCGTCAGCGGCACAGTGGCCGGCGAGATCGTCACGGTCTCGTCGATCGCGTCCACGACGTTCACCGTGGCGATCAAGACCAACCTCGGTGAGGCGGGGACCTCGCAGACTATCTACTGGGTGGCGATCCCATGACCCCATTCATGCAGAAGATGATGGCGGTCGTCGCCGTCGTGGCGCTGGTCGTGTCCCTCGCGGGACTTGTCCTGCCGTCGCAGCCGACGGCCCAGCCGGCGCCCTATGGCTCGGCGTGGAACGACCCCGCGATCACGAAGATCACGGCCCTCAACTGGGTCGACATGGCGAACAACGTCACCCGCAGGGCGTTCCTCGTGGAGGACCTCATCGCCAACCTGACGAAGAGCACCGACGCTAATAGCGTCAACATCTCGAAGGCGCTCGACGCCGCGGACAAGAACGCTAGTCTGGCGATCGACGCGGGGGCGCTCAACGTCACGGCCCTCTCGGGGAACGGGACGGCAGTCTACACGAACAGCACCGCCTACCGGGATGCATACTACAACCTGACGGCGGCGTTCTCGGAGATCGCGGCGGTCGGCACCACGCAGGCGCTCAACGTCACGGTCCCGAGCGCGGGCTACTACCTGATCAGCGCCGACATCCGTGAGATCATCACCGTCACGTCCACCGCGACGCAGTCGTCCTACATTCTGTGCACGGGCTCGGGCACCTCGGCCGTGACGAACTCGGAGAGAGCCGGCACGACGTTCCACGCGGCGGGCAACCGGACGCTGCACTTCGACTGGATCTACGCGGCCACAGGGTCGACGAAGGTCAAGGTGTGCGGCAAGGTCGACGCCCTCGGCGACGGCATATGGGCGGTCGTGTCCGATCCAGACGGGCGGTCGGTCATGAGCTGGGTGAGACTGCCATGAGGGCGATCACCCTCTCCCTCCTCGCCGTGGCCGTCGCGGCGATGCTGCTGGCGGCGGGGTGCACCGCGCCGACCAAGCCGATACTCGGCGTCGGCGGGGTCTCCCCGTCCCAGCTCAACGGGAGACTAGTCCAGAACCTCACCGTGAACACGACGGCGGCTCCGAACGCGCTCATTCTGAGCTCCAATCTGAGTCTGCCGTCCGGGGTCGGTCAGCCGTTCATGTATCTCGGGGTGCTCTGGTCGGCCAACAGGAGTGTCGTGCTCTCTGTGACGAGATACGGCGGAGGGAATAACGACTCCGTGGAGCAGCTAAACGCGGGCGTCGCGCTCGTCGCGGGGGGGACGTATACATTCGTCGTCCCGATCGCCTACGGGGAGGAGCTGAACTTCGTCTCCTCTGCATACGTGCACATCGACAAGCTCGCGGTCGAGGACCTCTACGAGGGTGACTACTCGGCGATCAAGATCGTGAACGGGACGTGAGACCGTGCTCTTCGCCCTCACCCACAGGTGCACCATACAAGCCAGAGTCCGGAAGGTCCGCATCGACTACTCCGGTCTGACGGGCGGGGTGTTCGCGATAGACGACGCCATCGAGGGCGGCACCTCCGAGGCCGTGGGTATAGTCGACAGGCTGCTGACGGGCGGACTAGTCCTGCGCGACGTGGAGGGTATCTTTATGGAGTCCGAGACGATCACGAATGAGACCGCCTCGGCCATCTCCGACACCGTCTCGGCCTTCGAGACGCAGGGAGGCACGCCCGACTACTACTGGGGGGACGACCAGATCGACGTCCCGTGCCGGTTCTACACGACTCGGAAGCCGATCGCGCTGATCGGCCCCGGGCAGTTTCAGGACCTCGACACTAAGGTTATTGTGCCGCCGACGGTGACGATCACCCCGACGGAGCACAGGATAACGTCGGCGACCATCGGGTTCGCCAAGACGTTCCGCATCACGGGCCTCTACGCCGCGCACTTTCTGCACGGCATTAACCACTACGAGGCCACCCTTGAGGAGGTCCCGATGTTATGAACGGAGACGCAGCAGTATCGTCAGATCAATGCGATCACAGGATGGAGGTAGTGAGGGGAGAGATTCAGACGTTCTGCGCGAGTGTGCAGACCTCTATCGATGGGCTGAAGGATGAGCTACACAAGAAGGAGCTCTCAGACGTGGCGGCCCACGCCGCGGTCGAGGCCGAGATCGAGAAGGAGAAGACCAACAGGACTCTGAAAGACTGGGTATTCACCCACTATCAGGATCTCCTGCTCTTCCTCATAGTCTTCCTTGTCGCGGGCGGGCGCGCCTACGACATCGTCGAGGCGCTCAGGCAGGGGCTGATCTGAGATGGCGAGGGCGCCGCGCGGCAGTCTGATGACTCCGGGGGAGCTCGTGGCGAAGTTCGGCGTGCTCAAGCAGGGCAGCAAAAACGCCATCAAGAGGGGCGTCACGGACGCCACCCACTACGTCGAGGGCGTCGCGAAGGACTACTGCACCCCCGGCAGGTCCCCCTACGACTGGATGGTCTTTCCGACGAAGGTCGACCGTCAGGGCAACCTGAGGAGCGGGGCGCCCTTCGACATCGGCGACCTCAGGAGCAGTGTTACGAGCAGGGTGAGCGTCGGCTCGCGGTGGGTCGAGGGCGTGATCGGGTCTGATCTCGACTACGCCCGCCCGGTCCACGAGGGCCACACGGTCGCCTACACATCGTCGACGGAGTCGGCGATCGCGAAATACGGGGGTGGCACCGTCAGGGTCGTGCCCGCCCGCCCGTTCGTCCTCGACGCGATCCTCGACTCGCACGACGAGATAGTGGACCTCATCGAGATGCCCCTCAGAGAGGCGATCGGCGAGGTCATTACGAGGTCAGGGTAGGATGAAGCCGAGCATATACGACGGCATCATAGCCAAGCTGAGGGCCAGCGACGCCCTCGTGGCCATGCTGAGAGGAGACGAGTCGCGCATATTCAGGTTCAGTCGAATCGCCCCGATAAAGGTCCCGTCGGTGACGGTGAAGGAGTCAGGGGAGAGGGACGATCCGTTCCCCGGCGGGGTCGCTTCGTGGTCTGTCCCCCACGCGATAGTCTGGGAGAGTATGCCGTCGGTGCAGATCGACGTGTGGGTGTCGTGGGGCGACTCCGCACCGCCGAACCTACCAGAGGACGCCGACGCGATCGCGCAGAAGATCAAGGAGATCCTGCTCAACCCGACGGACTACGTCGCCGAGACGCACGGGTGGGAGAGAGTCGGGGGCGGACTAGTCCCCGAGGAGGCCACGCAGATATGGCACTACTCCCTCCACTTCGTCTTCCGCTACCACAGGGAGGGCGGCCCGCAGGTCGAGATCGAGGCCGAGGCCCTCGTGGGAGAGGTCTACGACGGAGGGAGTCCATGACGGAAGAGATAATCATAGCCAAGATGCTTCAGAGGCGGGGGAGCGCGGCGGCGTGGGCCGCGGCGAACCCCGTCCTCAAGGAGGGCGAGATCGGCTACGAGACCGACACGAAGAAGTTTAAGTTCGGGGACGGGGCGAGCGTCTGGTCGAGGCTGTCCTACGCCGGCCCCGGGGTCCAGTCGAGGTCCAAGACCGTCACCCACGAGGACTTGTCCCTCCAGACGGCGTTCCCCCTGTTTACCCTGCCGGGCGGGTCCACTCTGGTCGCGCTCGCGTCGAGGATCTCCGAGAGGTTCATGCCGTCGGCTGAGTATTTATACCCGATCGACGGGGAGGAGAAGACCGCGTTCCCCCTCGGCAAGGTCTACTCGATAGTGGGGGAGACGGTTGGCTCGGCCACCGACGTCACCTTCGTGCGTGCCTCCTTCTTCCTTCGCAAGCACGGGAGTCCCACTCAGACGATATCCGTGGGGATATACAACGGCGCTACGGGGGAGCTCCTCCACACCTTCGGCACGCTGGCCGCCTCGGCCCTAACGGAGAGCTTCGTCGAGCATGTGTTCGAGGCCTCGCCCCCATACCACTACTTCAGCCTCGACACCATCATGGCCTACGCCCTGAGCGTGGACTCGATCGACGCGGACAACTACGTGGAGGTCGAGGCGTGCTTCGGGCCGTCTCAGTCCGGTTACTACTGGGACGGCGCCCAGTGGGTGCAATACATAGACGGAATAGGGGCAGTGGACATCAAGGGGGCGTGGGCGATCCTTCAGTGGAGTGGCGCCTACACGATCGACTACCCGGCCGACCCGGCGCCAGTCGACCCCTTTACCTTCTCCGACCCTCCCCTGAGCATGGGCGCGCCGTCGACTCGGCACCTCCTTAACTCTCCGTTCGTGGCGGACGGCGTGGACCGCGTGGTGTCCCTCGTTATCAGCGACCCCGGTGTCTACACCGCCGGGGAGATGGTCTTCGATTATGCCTATCTCTGGGGTGGATTATGACCCCGCCGTCGATGATCGGGGGGCACCCCGTGAGCCGGCCGGCACAGGATGTCGAGCACACAGACGGCGCTCGCTGGAGCGCCAAGGAGGAATTATTATGGTAGTCTCACACTACACCGGGCAACAGGGGAGAATCCTCGTCGACGACACGCTCCTCGCGAGCGCGATCTTCGAGATCCCCGTCAGCAGGGGTGCGGCCTCCCATGCCAGAGGTGGCGCGTGGAGCGATCTGTCCGCACCGGGCAAGATAGGACCCATGGTCGTCACGGCCAAGGGCATATTGAGAAACGCGAACCTCATCGGCGGGATGCTAAACAACACGCCGACCGGGGGCGCTAACCTCGAGCTCGTCGCCGCGGGGGCGGTCACGGCGGGGACGGTTATCGACAACTCAGAACCCATCGTCGTCCCGTCCCGCCTCCGCGTCGAGTTCGCGAAGGGCACGGGCGACGGCGTCACGACCCCCGGGCAGATCCTCGCCTTCGGGACGGACGTGAACGACGCGGAGCTGACGGAGGTCATCGACGTCCCGATCATCACCGACGCCACGAAGAACCTCGACGGGAAGAGGACCTTTAAGTCGGTGAGTAGCTTCACCCCGCTCGGCCTCGTCATCGACGGCGATGGGACGATGTCCTTCAACACAATCGTCGGGGGCACGTCGTACACCGTCGGGATGCCGAAGTACTACGACCTCGAGTGCGTCGTGGAGGACTCCGTGACGGGCGACTTCATCATGGCCCTCTTCCACCACGCGTGGATCTCGAAGGGGCTGTTCGCGTCCGGGGACGCCAACAAGCTCCTCGACGAGGACATCGCCTTCACCATCCTCGACCCCGACGCCGACATGGCGGTCTCGGACACGACGGATCTCTCCCCGTGAGGTGACGAGCGATGGCCGGAGGAGGGACAGCTCGGGCGCTCGGGCGGGTGATGACGCCGAGCGAGAAGGCGGCGTTCATCCGTCACGCGGACGAGTCATCGACTGAGTGGCGCAGGCGAGACGCGGTCATACGGAGACAGGCGATAGAGGCGGTCAGCGCCATCGCCCTCCTCGAGAGACGTGTCCGCGAGGAGCCAGCCCCCGACTACATCACCCTTCGGGGTGGCGACAGAATAGCCGTTCGCTCCTGCATGAGCGAGACGGAGGAGAGACTGGCGGGGCAGCTGCTCCTCGAGTGGGTCTCGAGGAGGCGCCCCGAGGCGGCGTTCGAGCTCGTCGAGCTCATCACCGTCGACGAGGAACTGAACAAGGAGTGGATGCTCGCGAACCCCGACAAGTTCGCGGCCAATGACTTCCTCGAGGTCCTGCTGCAATACTTCGAGTCGCAGGAGGGCTCCGTCCGCCAGCGAGCGGAGAGGGTGATCAGGGCTATCTCCTTTCGGCTCGACCCGAGAGGGGAGGGAATACGGCCTGATGCTCAGGGACCTCGGGGTGCTGGACCCGCGAACATGGGCGGGCCTCCCTGAGGACATCCGTGCCTACTGGGAGTCGTGGTGGAGGACGGGCGGGGCGGTGCTCGTAAGGAGGATAACGTAGATGCTCGGAGGAATTTTCGGGTCGATGGGCGGCGTCGCATACAGTATCTTCGCTCAGGACGAGACGGGCGAGGGGCTCGACGCCGCGCAGCAGGGCTTTATTATCACGTCTGACACGATCATCGCACAGATCGACAGGGTGAACGACAGGATACAGGAGTTCGCGAAGGAGCACGCCGTCGTGACGGGCACCGCCGAGAGGGCCGCGCTCATCACGGGCATTCAGAGGGACACTCTGGAGGGGCTCGCGCAGAAGTATCAGGACGTCCACAACTCGATGGCCGACATCACGGCCCTCGAGGTGCAGCTCGGTAAGGAGCACGTCACCAACGCCGACGACATGGAGACGCTCATCCAGAAGTACAAGGCGTTCGGGGACGCGAACGAGACGAACGCGGCGACCCTCCTCTACCAGATGGCCCCGGCGTTCAAGCAGTTCGGCGTCGACGTCAGGGACTCGCCCCAGTACATGGATCGACTGACGACCATGTTCCAGACGACGGACTTGTCGGCCTCGATGTTCTCCAGCCAGATGGCTCGGATGGGGCCGCAGCTCGCGGCGACGGGTATCTCCCTAAACGACACTATCACCATCCTGATGGCCCTCAATGAGAGGGGGGTTTCGGGCAAGAGGGCCATGTCGCTGATGACCTCCGCCCTCAAGGAGGTCGCCGACGCGGGCGGAGAGTCCGGCAAGGAGATGAAGGGGCTCACCGACGAGCACGACGCCCTTCAGGAGAAGATCGACGGCGTCAAGCAGAGGTGGGGCGATCTGAACGAGAGGGTCGACGCCGGCCTCGTCTCGAGCAAGGCCTACAAGAACGAGATCTTCGGCCTGAAGCAGGAGCTCGGACACTACACGACACAGCAGGCCGTGGTCGATCAGAAGATGAAGGACCTCAAGCCGTCGACGCTGGGCGCCGCCGACGCGCACTCCGTCCTGATGAAGTCCCTCGGACTCACCGGCGAGGAGCTCTCGACGGCGGGCGCCAAGCTGGAGGCGTCGGCGGGCGCGACCGAGAGGTTCGCCAACGCCGAGGACATGACGGCGACGGGTGCGGAGAGGACGAACGCCGCTATTCACCAGCAGCTCACTGTCCTCGGCCCCCTCGCCGACTCCGCGTCGGCCGCGTCCGACGGGGTGACCAAGCTCGCCTCCGCCTACGTCCTCCTAAAGGGGCTGGGCGTTATCGGCGGGGCGGGGGGCGCGGGCGGGGGGGGGGGCCTCGGGGGGCTCGGGGGACTGGGTATGCTCGGCCCCGTCGGGGCGGGCCTCAGTCTCGGCCTCGCGGGTGTCTACGGGCTCGAGTCGGCAGGCCTTCTTGGGCTGACCGGCAAGGGGGCCGTGCGGAGCGCTGGGGAGGGGACGATGGACTGGCTTTCATCTGAGTGGAGAGCGACGACGCAGGGTGGTGGGATGCTCGGTAGGGGCAAGTCGATCGTCATCAATGGTCTGACGGCGGACTTCTCCACGGACGCGAGATTCCGCGAGTGGATGAGGCGTCAGGGTGGAGAGGACATGGACGACAGCAAGCAGAGGGGAGTGCCGACGCAGTCGGCGACGTGAGACCATGGTCACAGAGGTAGTTTACGGGTCGACGACCCTCTCCAATCCCTCCCCGAAGGCACCGGGCACCGACGTGCGGGCCAAGAGGAGGGCTCTCCTCGACGGCACGCAGCAGGTGTTCGAGACCCCGTCGCTCGGGCGCAGGTGGAGGTTCTCCTGCCTCGCCGAGGGCTGGGCGGAGGCCAACGCGCTGGAGGCGGCGATCGGCATCGGTGTCTACGGGACCACCCTCACTATAGACGGCGACCCGCAGGGCTACTGCACGATCGTCTCTCTGGAGGCGAGGGAGACCCCCGGGACCGGAGGCACCCTCTGCGAGTACACCGTCGAGTTCGCCGAGTCGACGGCCGGAGTGGTCTCATGACCAACACACCGACTGGGGTCGTCACCTACGACTCCATCCCCCTGTCGAGGCCGTCGCCCCACGCGCCGCTCTTCGACATCCGTCAGACGATACGCATCTCCCTCGACGGGCAGCAGAGGGTCATCTCCCCGACGGGATATGGGCGGTCGTGGACGTTCACCTGCTGGCCCTACTCTCAGACGGAGATCGACGACATCAAGGCGCTCATCGGCAACGGGCCATACGATCTTGTTCTCTACGGCGAGACCATCCACTTCGTCTTTATCACGGGGTTCGCGGAGAAGGAGATCACCCCGGCCCAACTGGAGTACACGGTCGAGTTCTCGAGGGGCCAGTCGGAGCTCGTCGCCTACACCCTCGGGGCGCAGGGCGTCCGCGTCTCGCAGAGGATAGGGGACACCTTTCGCTCTCTGGAGATGGACCTCGTGGGACTGGTCCGCCCGGTGGCGCTCGCCGACCTCACCGTCGAGATGACGTCGGAGGAGACGGGGCCGGTCACCGTCTTCCACGGGTTCACCCTCCCGTCGAAGAAGTCGTGGAGGCCCGGGGACCGCTACTCGTTCGTCTCGGGGATGGACCAGACGTGGTATCTCGGGAAGCAGTATGGCTCCTTCGAGACCCTCCGAGCGTGGGACACCCCGCCCGACCTCATCTATCCCGAGGTGGACGAGACGACGGAGCCGTCGGAGCTCATCAACAGGATGCTCGGGCGCGACCCGCTCGGCACCGACTGGGACTGGTACACCGGCGTCCTCCCCTACAGGGTGACGCGCCTCGGGGGCATGGTCGGCTGGGGCACGACGATTCCCTACAAAATGTTCACCGTCGACGAGAACACGACGGTCAAGCAGACGATCGACCAGATCTGTGACCACTGCTCCCACATCTTCCTCGTGAAGGCCGGCCCCGTCGAGGTCGGCGGCGATCCGGTCCCGTGCGCCTACTTCGTGCCCTACGCGAACATCGACGACGAGGAGGAGGGGCTCGATCTCCCGGGGCAGCTGACGATCGCCTACACCGACGGCCTCGTCGAGTCGGTCGACGCCGATGAGAGGGCAGACGAGTACATCAACGAGGTCGTTGTTATCGGGATGACGATAGACGAGTTCACGAACCAGTGGGTACGGGGCTACGCCTGCACAGCGGGTGTGTTGGGGGACACGGAGTTCCGCATCACCCTGAACGTCAAGAGGCCCGAGGTGGCGGACGAGGCGGAGGCGGACGCGATCGCCACCGATATCCTCGCCCTCGTCACCCACCCACCCACCGTCTACTCGTTCACCGTCAGGGGGCGCCCCGACATCGAGCTCTATCAGAAGATCTCCCTGACGGGGTTCGACGGCATCCCCGACGACACCATGCGGGTGATCTCCGTCGAATACGTCAGGGAGCTCGCGGGCGTCTACGTTAATATTCAGTCGGTGAAGGACTCTAACTTCACGTCTCAGCTCGCCTACAAGACCCTCGTGCAGGACAGGACGACGGCGTCGAAGAACATCGCGACGCAGGCCATCAAGGAGAAGGTCCCAGAGGTGCTGACCGGCACGGTGGACACACTCGACGGCGTCGGGGGTGGCACGGTGATCTCCGACAAGGACGGGCGCACCCTGAAGGTCAGGGTCATGGAGGGCGGATACGGGCCGCCCGGCGAGCAGGGGCCGCCCGGGCCGGCAGGACCCGACGGACCAGACGGACCCGCCGGCCCGGCGGGAGCCCCGGGCTCCGTCTGGTGGAATGGCTCGGGCGCCCCGGACCCGGGCACCGGCGTCGACGGGGACTACTACCTCGACGTCGCCAGCGGGGACGTCTACTATAGGGATGGCACGTGGTCCGTCGTCGAGAACATCATGGGTCCGGAGGGGCCGCCCGGCGACCCCGGCTCGACATGGTGGAACGACGAGGGTCCGCCCGGGTTCGGGATCGGGGACAACGGAGACTACTACCTCGACTCCCTCAGCGGGGACGTCTACACGAAAACGGGGGGCTCGTGGGGGCTCTTCGGCAACGTAATGGGTCCTGCGGGGCCGGCCGGGGTCGTCGGGAGCGTCTGGTGGAACGGGGAGGGTCCACCGCCCGTCGGGGAATACGTCGTCAACGGCGGGTTCGAGACGGGCGAGCTCACACCGTGGGTCGCCGAGGAGGTGGTGGGCGGGTCGGTCAACGTGGTCACAGCCGAGAAGCACTCCGGCACGTATAGCCTCCAGATCCTCAGCCTGATCATCCCGGGCGTGATCGACCCCGACACGTCCGACGCCTATCAGGACCTCGGGGCGCTGCCCGACGCGCAGGACTTCTCCTTCTGGTACAGGATCGACGCCACCGACTGGACCTACTCCTACACGGTGTCGGTCATCCTCTCCGACGAGTCGGGAGCGCCGCATCAGGAGGTCCTGCTGGAGGTGACCGACGGCGGCTCGGTCGGGTGGACCGAGGTCACCGGCACCACGACGTCGGCCTACGAGGCCGCGAGGCTGAAGGCCGTCGTCTACGCGGAGGCCGTGGGCGACGACGGGATGGAGGTTATCGAGGCCGACTTCGACGACTTCTCAGTGGGAGGGGCCGGCATCGGCGTCGATGGCGACTACTATCTCGACATCGACTCGGGCGACGTCTACCAGAAGCAGACGGGCGCGTGGGTCCTGATCGAGAACATCATGGGTCCTGCGGGGCCAGACAACATCACGACGGCGACCGATACCGACCTCACCGGCCTCCTCGAGGGGGATGGCAGCCACGTCGCGGTGAAGGCCTTCGACGCCGACACATCTCACTTCCTGAACGGGGCGGGCGACTGGGCGACCCCCCCGGGGGTGGCGAACGCGGCGACGAGGACGACCGCCGCCGCTACCATCTACGTCGACAAGGCGGCGGCTGGCGCGGGGACGGGCGTCGACTGGACGAACGCCTTCACGACTATTCAGGCGGCGATCGACTCCCTCCCGTCGATCATCGACCACGTCACGTCGATTAAGGTCCGCAAGGGCGGAACCGACTACGCGGAGAACCTCGCAGTCCAGAGGATCATCGGGTCCGGCACGCTGGAGATCCGTGGGGAGCTCTACTGGGCGGGGGCGTGCGCCGACGCGGCCACACCGTCCTCGACGAAGTTTAATCTCACGGCCTCCGACGGGGCGAGCGTGACGGTAGGAGATCCAATCCTCGTCCGCCACGCCGCCACTAGCTTCGTCTACTCGACGGTGAAGGCGACGGTCGACAAGGGCTCGAACGTCTGGGAGATCGAGATCGACGACGCGGCGCCGTGGGGCAACATCACCACCGCCGGGAGCGACTGGTACACTATCGTCAGAACGAGGGTGACGACCTCCTCTGGATACGTCGTCACTGACAACTCGGCCATGCTGAGCATCACCGGGCTGAGCCTCAACGCCGGGCCGGGCGGGTGCGTCTACATCGGCGTGAGGAGCGGGGTGACCGTCACGGCGTCGGTCCTGCTCGCCGACAATACCTATGGGGCGAGTGGGCTGTATGGGATGGCCTTCTGCGCTGCATACGTCAACTCGAGCTACGTCAGGGGCTACTCCCCCCTCTATGTCCTGTACAACTCGGTGGTCGGGGTCGGGTCCGGGTGGGTGTTCAGCACGGGCAGCGTCCTCGACTCCACGGGGGCGACGGCCGACGCCTTCACCTTCGGGTACTCGGGATCGGCGAGTATAGTGCTGAGCGTCCTCAGGGGGACAGCCGGGGGCAACGGCATTCGAGTCGTGTCCCTCGCCTACGTGATCTTCTACCACGGGGCCATTCTCGCCCCGACGGGCACGGGCGTCAACTCCGTGGGCAACTGCTTCGTCTCCGAGTATAACGTCGTCAACTCCGCGACGGTGCCGCGCGTGCCCGCGACGAGCTTCGACGCGTCATACATTCAGGTGGGACCATGAGACCGACTGCAATCCAGATTCTGGCGATCGCCGTAGCCATTCAGGCGGTGGCGATCGGAGCCCTCTATGCGGGACTAGTCCCGCAGGGGCGCGGGCCCGCAGGCCCCCTCGGGGCCGGATACCTCGGCGACACGATCAACGCGCTGATCTCCAACGAGACGCAAGACGTTCGGCTGGATAGTTCGAGGCCACTGACGGGAACGGCGTTCTATCGGAACGTCGACAATAGCTACTTCTACCTCTCGGGGGGCCAATACGCGTCGGGGCATGGGGCGTTTGCTTTGTTTTTCGGCTCCACCAGCGGGGCTTATCCGGGGAGCGTGATACTTGGTGTTCCCAATGCCACGAAGGCCACGGCCGTCTACGCGATGCAGATTGCGGGAGTCACCGATACTCCGTATGTGGATCTTCTGGGTCATAAGATCGAGGGAGTGGTATCGTCTACCCTCGGGACCGGGGCCGTTAACAAGACCTACGTCGACGCCGGCGCCTCGTGGGGGGCGTGGTCTCCGTATCTCCAGTGGGCTGGGGGAGTGCCCACTGGATATTCATCGAGTGCGCGATACAGCAGAGACGGGAATACGGTTCACTTCATTATTAGCGCCTCCTTCACGGGAAACACGACCGCGACGACGAACCTGTACTGGGGAGTCCCGGTCAACCCGGCGACCCAGACATATACCGTGGTCGCGTTCCCATACTACTTCTTCGACGGGACCGCAGGAGTCTATCAGAGTCTGGTGGGCTACGTATACGTCAACAGCATCCAGTCCTACACTATACCCACACCGTGCCCGAGCGGGCACACGTGCTACGTCCAACTCGCGGGGTTCTACGACGCGTCATGACCGGCCTCGGCGATCGAACGGTCCTCGTGCCCACGGGGAACAGGGGCGAGTACGCCGCCTACGGCCCGGGCACGCCGAGAGAGGGTGGGCAGTGTCTCCTCGTGCCCACGGGGAACAGGGGCGAGTACTACGCCGTCTCCCCGGGCGTCCCGACCGAGGGGGGCGAGTGTGTTCTTATCCCAATAGGCGGTCAGCCCGTATACGCCATCACCGGGGGCGCGCCCCTCGTGCCAGAGTGCTGCGCCCTGATCAACGGGGGCTTCGAGACCGGGGACATGACGGGGTGGGAGCTGGTCTACCAGAGTCACGACGCCGGTTCTGACGAGGTGAATGCGGCCGCGAAATATTCGGGGGATTACGGTCTTCAGATTAACCTAGTCCGCGTCGGGCCGCCCGGTTATATGCCAGAACGAGTCTACCAAGCGAGTCTCGTCAATCCCTCGTCGTGCCGCTGGGCCGAGGGCGACACGCTCACGTATCGGATCAGGACCTTAGAGTTCCCCCACTATACTCTCGTGATGTCAGCCATCGTGTGGTGGAACGGTGCTGCGTGGGTCGGAGAGGCTTCGGCCCCATACATAGAACGGATCTACGGCACGTATGACCTAAAAACGTGGGTCCTCCCGGCCATGCAGCACCTCGGAGCCCCGCACGCGATCCAGATCGATGTGTGGCTCGACGACGCCTACCCTTGGCCCGCCACGGGGACTGTCTACTTGGACGACGTCTCGATAAACTGCGGGTAGGCAGCTATCGAGGTATATCTCGACGACGTCGTCTGGACCCGCTGACAGCGTGAGCCGGGGTCTATCACGCCCCGCGCCAATCCCCAAGTGCCGATGGGTCGCAGGTACCCGACCGTCGGCTGGTCAGAGGGCGCTCGGGTGGGGAGACTGTGCTGCCCGCGCGCCCGCATCAGACGGTATCGTGGAGATTGGCTCATGAGCCTCACTGATCCAGACGGAACTATCAAGACTGTGTCCTCTGTAGTGATCATCGCTGTCATCCTCATAGCGGGGATGAGCACGGGCGTGGTCACCACGGAGAGCGGACTGACGGCGATCATCTTCGCGGTCATCGCCGGCATCGTAACGCACTCCCTTGGTCACGGCGTAGGCCGGGCCGTGGGACTTGTCGGGGCCGAGTTCACCGACTTGACGATGAGGGTCGTCCTCGCCATGATCGTCCTCGGCGTTATCGAGATCTACGCGCTGCTTCAGGGCATCGACGGAGCAACCATGCAGGCCGTCGTGCTGCTCATCGCGTCCCTCGGTGGATACACGCAGGGCTCCCAGATGGGATACCAGAGGGGAGCCCTTCAGGTCCAGCGGATGAAGGGTCCGCCCGCCTGAGGTGGAAACACGCCCTTCAAGCCGAAGCTGGACCCGGTCCTCCCGAAGCACAAGCTCGCGGAGAGGCCGCACTTCAGCTACAGGGCCATTCAGAGGGCGAAGGCGGAGGCGCGCCCTCCGATACCCCGTGCGTGGATAAACCCACTGGTCCTCCCGTTCCTGAAGCCGACGAGGCTGAATCAGGACAAGAGGGGGACGTGCACGGGGTTCGCGACCGCGATGGCTCAGTATCTCGTCGTCATCCTCCGCCTGCTCGGCCAGAGGCCGACCGCTGAGGAGTTCGCCGCCATACGGCGCGACGTCCAGATCAAGAAGGACGGCTGGCGCTGTGCCATGTTCTGGGACAAGGTCGTTGGGCTCATGCCCTCTATGCAGAGAGCCTACGAGCTGGGTCGCGAGCAGGCGTGGCCCGACCCGGCGGACAGGCCTCCCGATGGCGGATGGGTCGACGCGTGCATGATCGCGTGGACCAAGAGGGGCTGGGTGCCCGAGTGGTGGTACAGGACCTCCAAGAATCCCGACTGCGTGCCGTCGTATGATAACGACCTCGGCATTAGCAGGGAGCAGATAGACGCCGAGGCGCTTTTCCACCTCGCCGACGGATACGCGATCTGCGATACCTTCGACGAAATATGCGAGGCGATCTTCCGTGGGTACGAGGCCGGGACGGGCGGGGCCGCCCTCGTCGGCGTCAACATCATGGAGGACTACCAGAACCTGATGCCCAAGACGGTGGACGGGGCCTCGGTCTATATCTACCCCGGCAAGTCGGGCACCGACGTCGGCGGGCACGCCCAGTGCATCGTCGGCTACGACATGGATCAGGGCATCCTCGTCGTCGCGGCCTCGTGGGGAGACAACGACAGGGACTGGCCCCTCCTAAACGGGTGGACCCGCAACTACCACGTCGCGAACGCCTCGGCGGCGTACGTGCCGATCGACGCGTCCGACGTGGCCGTCGGGAGGCAGATCTACTCGACCATGGCCGCGACGTGCAACGTCCCCTGCGGGTTCGTCGTGAACGGCAGGGAGTGCGCCGACGGCAGGGTGAGCGTCCTCGACGGGAGTATCACCACGGTCAGGGCGGCGCCGCTCGACCCGTCGAGCGTCAAGATTCCCCCGACGGTGGTTATCAGCGGGAGCCCGGCGCTCCAGATCAAGACGGACGGGACCGTGTCGTTTATCCCCAACAAGTCGCAGGAGGTCGTCGACGCCGCGGGCAAGCCCGTGATCACCGTCGAGTTCACCTTCCGACCCACGGACCCCACGCCCCCTCCCACTCCGAGCCCCAACCCAGTCGTAGAGTTCCTCAAGGCCCTCTGGGCCATCCTGAAGGGACTCCTCGGTAAGTAAGTCGGGCGCGGTGGGGGCCATCCCCACCATCCTCGTGGCCGGGGATAATCAACTGCACGTCAGCATCCTCTGAGAGGTGGTTCGCGGTCCAACGCCGCCCCCGGCCAGTCCCTCATATGATCGTAGTCGGAGTGGACCCGGGAAGGGTCACGGGGCTGTGCGCCTTCGAGGACGGAGAGTTCCGGGAGGGCGTGGAGGCCAAGTCGTACGATGAGGTTGTCAGCTTTATCCACAGGCTCGACCCCGACGTGGTCGTGATCGAGGACTTCAGGGTGAGGCGCGGGCAGCCGTCCGACTACCACCCGTCGATCAGGATGATCGGGGTCGTCGACTTCCTCTGCCAGAGGAGGCGGACGCCCATGGTCGTCCAGTCGCCGTCTATCCTGCGGATGACCCTCGGGGCTCAGATCGGGCTCCACAGGAGTCGCCACGTCAGGGCCGCGGCGGCGCACGTCTCATACTATACGAGGAAGCATGCTACTACTTGACGCCAAGCGCTACAGGATGACCCTGCGGGGCGGACTAGTCCCGCGCGAGCTCCACTCATATCGGGGCGAGGACGGGAGGCACTCCTTCCCCGTCTGCGGGGACATCGCCAGACGCCTGATGGAGGCCGACCCCGGGCTGGAGATCTCCGAGGAGCTGCTCGACGAGCTCGAGCGGGTCCGGGCCGAGCAGGAGCCTCTTCTGGCGATCGCCGATATGGCCGACTGCGACGGCGACGAGCGCCTGTTCCCCTACCAGCGGGTCGGGGTCCGCTGGCTGCTCGAGGTCGGCCGGGGCATCCTCGCGGACGAGCAGGGCCTCGGCAAGACGGTGGAGGCGATAGTCGCCGCGACGGAGGCCGCGCCCGAGAGGGTGCTGGTGATCTGTCCGGGCTCCGTCGTGCCGAGCTGGGGTGAGCACATCGGCGAGTGGGCGCCAGACTACCCGCAGCTCTACATGCCTCAGGACAAGTCCTCGCGAGACGCCGTCATAGCCGACTGGTCGGAGTCGGGCGGGTTCCTCGTGACCAACTACGCCCGGGCGGAGCTGGAGGAGGCCCGACTGAGCGCCGACCTTGTCATCATCGACGAGGCCCACAAGGCCCGCAATCGCAAGACGGGGGTGTCCGAGTCGATCCGGCGCATCGCCCGACGGGCCGAGCTTCTATTCCTTCTAACGGCCAGCCCGACGGTGAACAACGTCCCCGACATCTGGCCCCTCCTCGCCATGTGCGACCCGAGGCGATTTGGCTCCTTCTGGGGGTTCGTGTTCCGCTTCTGCGAGGTCGCCGACGATGGCTTCGGGCTCAAGATCGGGGGCATAGCCGACGGAGAGGCCGAGAGCCTCGACCGCATCCTCAAGCCATACGTCTTGAGGCGGCACGGGCTCCTCGGCCTCAACCCGTCTGAGTCGCGCATCATCGAGCACAGGCTCGAGGGCGAGCAGGAGAGGCTATACACCGATATGGGCAAGACGGGGCTGTGCTGCTGCGGGGACGAGTCCGTGGAGGTCCTCGACGTGCTCGCTCAGGTGACGAGGCTGCGGCAGCTCGCTCTCGACCCCGGGCTCCTGTTCGCCTCCTACGACGGCCCGTCGAAGCTCGACGCCCTGCCCGGACTCGTCGGGGAGCGCCCGGGGCAGGTGGTCGTCTTCACGTCGTTCGCCGAGCTCGCCGGGCGGGCGGTATACGGGCTGATGGCGGAGGGCGTCTCGGCGCTGGCCCTGACCGGGGACTTGTCGGACGCCCGCCGCGAGGAGGCGCTCCACGCGTTCAGGGTGGGCGCGGCGCAGGTTCTCGTCGTGACCCACGGCACGGGCGGCGAGGGGCTCAACCTCGAGAACGCCGACAGGGCTATCTTCCTCGACCTCGCGTGGCACCCGGCCGGGAACGAGCACGCCATGCGGCGCATCCTGCGGCCCGGGCAGCTGAGCGACAGGACTCAGATCACCTATCTACACTCCGTCGGCACGATCGAGGACCACGTCCGGGACATCGTCGCGGAGAAGAGGCCCGTCACGATCACGGAGATTATTCAGAGGGGCGGGGTCTCGAGCCCCGTAGAGGAGATATAATGACAGGGTATATGGGCGGACGGGGCTCACCCACACCTGTGGTGGGGACGGCCAACAGACCGGCCCCCCACCCGCGCGGCGGGGTCCTCCTCAATGCCAGTCTATTCTGGACCCAGCCACGCTCTCTGGGACCTGTCGCCTGCGGGGTAGATTGGGACGGGCAGCCCAACGGTGGGATGGCATGAGGAACTCAGACTTTGTAGGTGTGAGCCCGAGCCAGCTGGAGGCGTCGACGTGCAGACTCGCGTGGTACCTCGGCTATAGGCTGGGCTATCGCGCCGCGAGGGTGACCATTAGTCTGGATCTCGGAACGGGCGTGCACGCCGCCCTCGAGGCCCACTACGCGGACGGGGCCGACCCCGTCGAGGCATTCACCCAGTGGTGCAAGGACAGACGGAAGGAGCTCAGGCCCGAGTGGATCGACGACCTGAACGCCATGGCGGAGGTCGAGGGCCTCGGGGTTGTCATGCTGGAGGGCTACGTCGAGCAGTGGGGCTCCCGCGACAAGTCCATCGAGGTGCTCGCGACGGAGCACACCCTGACGAAGAAGATCCCGATACCCGAGACGGAGGACGACTCCGACTATACCATCACCGCGAGGCTCGATGGCATCGTTCGCGACTCCTCGACGGGGAAGCTATTCTCTCTCGAGCACAAGACGTTCGCTCGATACAACCCCTCCTACTTCGACCTCGACCACCAGTTCACGACTCAGGTCTGGCTGGGACGCGACCTCGTGGAGTCCCTCGGGCTCGACGAGCCCATCATCGGTGTCCTCTACAACGGGCTCCGCAAGAAGGCGCCCGGGCCGAGGGTCAAGGACCCTCTCTTCGTTAGAGAGAAGATATACCGCAATGACTGGCAGATCGCCGTGATGCTCTTCAGGGCATACTGGACGTGCCACGAGCTGTCGAGCGACGACGTCAAGATATTCCAGTCGCCCAACCCGATACGATGCGGGTCCTGCGAGTTCAAGGAGGTCTGCGTCGAGTGGTCGAGGGGTGGGGACTACCAGTTTATACTCGACGAGATGTTCACCAGCCGTGAGCAGAGGAAAGTGGTATCAGAGTGAGATTATGGTGAAGAAGAAAGATTCAGCGCAGAGGCCCGAGATGCCCATTCGCGTCGAGAGGCCGCAGGCGAGCAGATTCCTGAACATCATTCTATACGGCGATAGCGGCGCGGGCAAGACGTGGCTCGCGGGCACCGCGCAGGAGTGTGAGGCGACGAGCCCCGTCCTGTTCATCGACGTGGACTCGGGCATGGCGACCCTCGCCGGCAGGGAGATCGACGTCGTTCGCCCACGGTCGTGGGGTGAGATCCAGCAGGTCTACGACTTCCTCCTGCATGAGAATACCTACTACAAGTGCGTCGTCATCGACAGCCTGACCGAGATTCAGAGGAAGTTCAGCATGGGCACCATCCTCGGGGAGATCTCCAAGGACGCCGACCACTACAACGACCTCGGGGCGACCATCGTCCCAACGAGGCAGGACTGGATGAAGACGGGCGACCAGATGCGGAAGCTCATCCGAGCGTTCCGCGACCTCGCCTACCTCGAGGACGAGCCCCGCAGGGTGCACGTCGTCATGGTGGCCCTCGAGAAATACGACGAGAAGAGGAAGGTTATCTGCCCGCAGCTCTCCGGCACCCTCGGCAACGAGTGCGGCGCCTTCGTCGACGTGCTGGCCCGCCTGTCGAGGCAGAGCGTAACGGTCGAGAGAGACGGCGAGGAGGTCGTCGAGGTCCATCGCCACCTGCTGCTCGACGACTACATCAACGACATCGACGTCCGCCACATGGGCAAGGACAGGTCGGGCAGGCTCGGCCTCTTCCTCTGGAATCCCACCATCTGCGACATCGTCGGGGGATTCTGCCATGAGGACTAACGTCGCTATCGTCGGGGCCGGCCCGGCGGGGATGTACTGCGCGTGGGAGCTCAAGAGGGCAGACGCCGATATCGGCGTCGTGATCGTCGAGAAGGGCTACGGCATGAGGAGCCGCGAGTGCCCGGCCACGGAGGAGTGCGACTGCAAGCCGTGCGCCATCCTGTGCGGAACGGGGGGCGCCGGGGGGCTCTCCGACGGGAAGAACACCATCAGCGTCGGGCGGGGGACACAGGGCGAGGACCTTTTCAGGCCCGAGGACGTGTCCATCATGCGAGAGGTCGACGCCTCCGTGGCGGCCTACGCCGGGGGCGGCGGGGTCGTCTTCGATGGCAAGCAGTCGATGATGTATCCCGAGTTCAGCCGACTGGGGTTCGTCTTCTCGAGCTACCCGCTCCGCCACCTCGGGTCCGACGGCATCCGCCGATGGGCCGACAACATGAGGCGAGACCTCTTCGAGCTCGGCGTGGAGTTTATCGACGCCACGGAGGCGGCCTCGATCGTGATAAGAGACGGCCACGCCCCGTCGGTCGCCCTGAGCGACGGGGGTGTGCTATTCGGAGACGTGGTGGTCGCGGCGACAGGCCTCGACGGCGCTCCGTGGCTCCACGACGAGCTGGTGCGCCTCGGCTGCTCGTTCAAGCCGGGGCCGGCCGGCATCGCCCTCCGCCTCGAGGCGCCGGCCGACGCGCTCGCGCCCCTCTTCGACGCCTTCTACGACTGGAAGATGGAGAGGGGTCGCCTGCGCTCCTTCTGCTGCAACAACCGCGGCTTCGTGCTCAACGAGAACCACGCGAGCCTCGGCGTGCGGAACGTGAATGGGCACTCGTTCCTCAACCCGACGATGAAGACGGAGTCGTCCAACTTTGCTATCATGGCGAAGGTGACGACGGCGATGACGGAGGACCCACAGGGCATGGTCGTGGGTCTGGCCAGAGCGGTCAATGGGGAGGCGGGCGGGCACACCGTCGTGCAGCGCGTGGAGGACTTCCTCTGCGGGCGCAAGACGATGGGCACGTCGATCATGCACAACGAGTTTATCACTAACAATCAGGCACGCCCCCGAGTGGACATCGGGCGGTGCCTCGACGGGATCGACGGGCTGGCGAGGGACTACAGGGACTACATCCTGACCCTCGATAGGCTCGTCCCCGGGGTGATCGGGGAGTTCTCGGTCGTCTACGCCCCCGAGGTCAAGTACTACTCGCCGAGAGTGGCGCTGACCCCGGGGTGGCAGAGCGTCGACGTGCCGGGCCTCTACGTGATCGGGAACGCATCAGGATACCTCGACTCGCTCGTGGCCGCGGCGACGTCAGGGATTCTCGCGGCCAGAGACATTATCGGAGAATAACTATGGTTAGACTGAACGTAAACCTCGACGAGGTCGGGACGGCCCGCGCCGTCATACCGGCCGGTCGCTACGAAGCGAAGGTAACGGACATCACCGAGGAAGAGTCCTCGACCGGCAACCCCATGCTCCAGTGGACGTGGGAGATCACGTCTGGAGATTATCAGGGGACGGAGCTAAGATCCTACACATCCCTTCAGGCCCACGCCCTCTTCGGGCTGAAGCAGCACCTCGAGGCCTTCGGCATCTCGGGGGAGATCGACGTCGAGACCGACAAGCTCATCGGCAAGCCAGCGGTCCTCGTCGTCGGCACCAAGGTGATCAAGAACCGCAACACCGACGAGGACATGGAGGTCAACCGCGTCAACACCATCCTGCCAGCCGCCAAGAAGGCCACGGCGGGGCCGGTGGTCACGAAGAGCGGGTCCAAGCCCGCCGCAGGAGTCAAGGGCAAGGGGCAGATGCCGTTCTGAGGCCTCCTGAATGCTCAAGGAGGCGCTGAGATACGAGGCGCTTGGGCTATCCGTGGTCCTCGCGCACTCCGTCGGCGCCAACGGCAAGTGTTCCTGCGGGAACCCATCCTGTCGGTCGGCGGGTAAGCACCCTCGTGGCGAGTGGAGGAAGAGCCAGAGCGCTCGAATGACACCCGCCGCCATCAAGAGGGAGCTGACCCGGAACCCGAAGAGCAACATAGGAGTCGCGACCGGCCCGATATCGGGGGTCTTCGTCATAGATATAGACGGGGAGGAGGGGCTCGAGTCCCTGAGAAAGGCCGGATGCCCTCTGGAGTCGCTGCCCCCCACGCCATCCGTGAAGACGGGCGGCGGGGGCATCCACCTCTACTACGCATACCCCGACGCCGGCGTGGTCAAGACTCAGGCCGGCATCCTGCCCAAGGTGGACATCCGCGCAGAGGGAGGGTTCGTCATCGCCCCCCCATCCGTCCACAAGTCTGGAGCAAGGTATGAGTGGGTGGAGGACAGGAGGCTCGACGACATCGGCCTCGCCGAGTTCGACGTGGCCACCCTCGCGAACGGCGCGGCCCCGCCCGAGGCCGAGACCAAGAGGGTCAGGGTCCACGTCATCAGCCCCGACTGGTTCGAGGAGCTTCTCCTCGGGGTTTCAGAGGGGGCTCGCAACTCGTCGGCCACACGGCTGGCGGGCCGCTACCTCGCCATGGGACTAGTCCCGCTGGAGGTCGAGCGCCTGCTGGAGGCGTGGAACCAGAACAACAAGCCTCCCCTGCCCGACTCGGAGATCGAGGCGGTGATCGCGTCGGTCCAGAGGAAAGACAGCAAGGAGAAGGGGCTGGAGTGGATATCGAGCGCCCTCGCGGCCCCCGTGACGAGCATTCGTCGGGTGACCGGGGACGAGCCGAAGATAATCATGGACTTCGAGAAGGGGAGATGCACCGTGACCACGGCCGACCTCCTATCGCCCGTCATGTTCCAGACGGCGGTGGCCGAGGCGACGAAGGTGGTCGTGCCCAAGAGGTCGTCCAAGACGAAGCCGTCGCACGAGGAGCTGGCTCAGGCCATCCTCAGGGCATCAACCGACGAGGACGCCGGGCGCGACTCGACGTGGCACGGGGAGCTACTCGCCATCGTGCACTCCCTCGTGGCCCACCAGTCGGCCATCCCCGAGGTCCGGGGGGGCGAGGTGGTCCCGATCAGTGGCCCGTTCAGGGTCGGAGGCCGAGTCTGGATCTCCCTCGCCGACATAACGCAGAGGAGCAACGCGAGGTGGGGCGCGAGGGTTCAGAAGACCTCGCACCTCGCGCAGAGCCTGAGGGCGATGGGCATCGAGCCGAAGAAGTTTAGCGCGAGGGACGGGACTACGAGAGAGATGTGGGGAGTGGGCGATGCAGGCTGAGGAGAGGAGGGTATACGGCCCGCCCGGGACGGGCAAGACGACATGGATCGGGCGAAGGGCCGAGGAGCTCGCGGACGAGTTCGGGGCCGATCAGGTCTCGATAGTCTCGCTGACGAGGGCGGCCATCCGAGAGATCATGGGGCGCGACCTACCGATACCGAGCGAGAACATCACCACCCTGCACGCGAGGTGCAAGAGAACACTCATGGCGGGGAAGCCCGCCGAGTCCGAGGCCCGCGCCTTCGCCAAGGAGCACCCATCGTATGCCACGGAGGAGTGCATGCCCCGCGGACTAGTCCGCAATCAGCCCGTCGAGGACACCTCGGACGAGACCCTCCTGTCGGGCGGTGGGATCACCCTCTACGAACAGGCGCAGATTCTGAGGCAGCTGATGATGCCCCGGAGCGAGTGGGGCGCGAGCGTATCCGTTTGGTACGCCGTGTGGGAGGAGTGGTGCGCGCGCGAGGGGCTCCTCGACTTCACCGGGTGGCTGGAGGCGTGCAACGGCACAGACGTGCTACCTCCCCAGCAGATTCTGTTCGTCGACGAGGCGCAGGATCACACGCCCCTCCAGCTCGCGGTCGTCAGGTCGTGGAGCGTCCGCCGCCGATATCTCGTTGGTGACGACGATCAGAACCTCTACGAGTGGAGCGGCGCGGTCCCGCGGCGATTCCTCGAGCCACCACTCCCCGAGGAGCATGAGATGGTCCTCTCCCAGTCGTTCCGAGTCCCGAGGGCCGTCCACGGCGTCGCGTCGAAGTGGATCGGCGCTCTCTCCTATCGCAAGGAGAAGGAGTATCAGCCGAGAGACGCCGACGGCGAGCTCGAATACTCGACCTACAGCCTGTTCCACGCGAGGACGGGCGAGATACCCGAGTCGGCACTCGACCCCGAGAGGCGGACCATGTTCCTCGCGTCGTGCTCATACATGCTGGCAGACGTGGCGAACGCCCTCAGGGCCGCGACGATCCCGTTCCACAACCCATATCGGAGGGCCTCCGCCCAGTGGAATCCCCTCGATGGCCCGCTTCAGACGATGCGATGCCTGACCGTCGGAGATCGCGAGTGGACGGGGAACGAGGCGCTCAGGTGGGCGTCCGTGCTCTCCGAGAAGAGGGCGTTCTATCAGGGCGGCAAGAGGGCGCTCCTCGACGCCTGCCGAGACGCGGGGCATCGCCCGCTCCCCGTCGGGGTTGTCGGCGAGCATATGTCGAGCGACGCCGAGGATCTCGCGATCTCGCAGGATATCGCCCTCTTCGAGAGGATGAGGATGACGGGGGCCACGGGCGACTGGCCCTACGCGATCAGAGTCGCCAAGGCGCACGGAGTAGACGTGGAGCCATGGGTCATAGTCGGGACGATTCACTCGGTGAAGGGTGGAGAGGCCGACACGGTCGTCCTGTTCCCCGACTTATCACCCGCGGGCTACGCGGAATACGCGTCCTACGACCATCGAGACAGGATAATCCGTCTCTTCTACGTCGGCATGACGAGGTCGCGGGATCGACTGGAGCTGTGCTATCCGAGCACACCGAGAGCGGTGGACTGGGTATGAGCGGCGCGGCGAGGATAGGAGAACTACCATGAACGAGAAGAAGGAGCGCGAGAAGGCGCTCACGTCGGCGGAGGTGGCGACCGAGCTGGGCGTCAGCGTCCACACGGTCCACGCCCTCCTCCGTGAGAAGAGGCTCGAGGGCTTCAAGATCAAGAGGCAGTGGCGGGTGCGGCCCGAGGCCGTCGAGGCGTTCGAGACGAGGGGGCGGGGCGCGTGATCATCGGCAAGGTGTTTACTTTCGACGCGGCCCACTTCCTCCCCGACCACCCGGGCAAGTGCGCCGGGATGCACGGGCACACCTACAGGATGGAGGTCCGCATCCGCGGGCAGGCCAAGCCGAACGGGATGGTGCTCGACTTCGGCGACTTCGACGTCATGGTCCAGAGGGCCGTCCTCGACAGAGTCGACCACAAGGTCCTGAACGACATGTTCCCGAACACGAGGCCGACGGCGGAGAACCTCGTCGAGGTGTTCGCCGACGAGATTATCTCCGCCCTCCCCCTCGGGCTTCAGCTGGTGAGCATCAGGCTGTACGAGACGGCGGACTCCTTCGCGGAGGCGTGGTCGTGATGGACTCGACGATACCGATCTCGGAGATCTTCGGCCCGACCCTTCAGGGCGAGGGCATCCACGTCGGGCGGCGCGCGGTCTTCGTCCGCACCGTTGGGTGCGACTCAGACTGCGTATGGTGCGACACCAAGTACGCGAGGGGCGGGGGTCACAGGATGACCGCCGCGGAGATCGTGTCCGCGGTCGAGGCGCTGGCCCACGCCAAGATCGTCGTCCTGACGGGCGGCAACCCGTGCATCCACGACTGCGGGGAGCTCGTCCACGAGCTGAAGCTCAGGGGGCGCGAGGTCCACGTGGAGACACAGGGCACGGTCGTCCCCTACTGGCTCCGCGACGTAGTCCTCGTGACCATCTGCCCGAAGATAGCCTTCGAGGCCGACCTCGCGGCGGCGGTCGCGGCCGTGAACGACACGCAGATGCTGGCCGACGTCCAGCTGAAATACGTCGTGTTCGACGGGGCAGACTACAGGCTGGCGAAGGCGCTGCACAAGCAGTTCCCCGACGTGCCGATGACCATCCAGCCGGGTTACGACTGCGCCAAGTCCCTCTACCCATACGGGCTGGCGAACCTCGCCGAGCACGTCGCGTCCGACCCCGAGTGGGGGCGGGGCGTCAGGTTCCTGCCCCAGCTGCACAGACTGATATGGGGTGACCGCCGTGGCGTCTGAGAGAGATGCGAGGGTCAGGGAGCTGATCGTCGAGCTCCTCATGACCATCTCGATCGACGGCATCGACGAGGAGGCGAGGCGGAACACGCCCGACCGAGTGGCGAGGTCCATGCGCGAACTGTATCGCGGCTACGAGCAGAGCCCGTCCACTATCCTCGGGAGGGCATTCAAGTCTGGGAGCGACGAGATGGTCGTCGTCGGGCACGTCCCGTTCTTCTCGATGTGCGAGCACCACATGCTGCCGATAATCGGGACGGCTCACGTCGGCTACATCCCGGACGGCAAGATACTCGGTATCAGCAAGATCCCCCGACTGATCGAGTGCTACGCGAGGAGACTCCAGCTTCAGGAGAGAATGACGAGCGATATCGCGGACGCGTTCATGGAGCACGTCAAGCCGAGGGGCGTCGGGGTCATCCTCGCCGCCGAGCACACGTGCATGACCATGCGCGGCGTGAACAAGCCGGGGTCCAAGACGGTGACCAGCGCCATGCGCGGCCTCTTCAAGGACGATCCGAAGACGAGGGCGGAGTTCCTCCGACTGATCGAGGAGGGAGTGAAGAGATGATTAGACTACAGGTATCCACGAAGAAGGACGGGTTCCACCGCTGGCCCGGGGCGCCCGACACGAGGTCATACCTCAGGGAGCGCCACCACCACGAGTTCGAGGTCGGCATAGCCGTCAGCGTCGGAGGCCCTGAGAGAGAGATCGAGCTGCACAGCCTGAGAGAGGAGCTCGACGCGGCCCTCGACGCGATGGCGCCGTTCGGCGAGTTCGGCGACATGTCCTGCGAGAGCATCGCCCTCGCCATCCTCGACTCGACGCCGAGGGCCGACGCCGTGACCGTCAACGAGGACGACCGCCACGGGGCGATGGTCACCAGAGGGGAGGCCAGCAGGCCCGAGGTCGTGACCGTGTGCGGCTCGACGAGATTCAAGGCCGCGACGGAGCAGGCCATACTCCAGCTGGAGAGGGAGGGCAAGGCAGTCCTCTCCGTCGGTGGATTTCCGCACGCCGAGGAGTGGGCGCCCGACGCCGCCGAGAAGGCCGCCTTCGACGCACTCCACAAGGCGAAGATACGCATGAGCGATTCTATCTACGTCGTGAACGTCGACGGCTACGTCGGGCATAGCACGTCGGAGGAGATCCGTCTGGCGTGGCGGCTCGGGCTCCCGGTCAGGTGGAGATACCCGCAGTTCGCGATCGACAGGGGTACGCTCCTCTGGTTCTACGGCCACATGGAGACGAAGCTGCTCGCCAGAGCCTCGAAGGGCGGGTGGCTCGGGGAGGGGCTGAACGTCCTCCTCGGCGAGGTGGACGCCGAGTATCGCGAGCTCGGAGACGCCGTCCGAAGATTCATCGACGGCCCCGCCACGGCCGAGAAGCGAGACGCCGTGATCGCCGAGGCCGCCGACGTGGCGAACAGGGCGATGATGGTGGCGGACCTCGCCCGCACGATGTGGGACAAGGGGTATCGCTGATGCACCAGATCTTCGAGTACGACGGGCATCGCCACAAGGTCTTCCTCGACCGATACGCGCTAAAGAGACCAGACGGGCGCGAGCTCGAGACCTCTTACGGGGAGACCGTGGCCCGCGTCTGCAACGCGGTGGCCCGCGACCCCGAGCAGGCCGGCAGGTTCTCCGACTGGATGGGGGAGTTCGCCTTCGTCCCCGGTGGGCGCATACTGGCCGGGGCCGGGGGCAAGGCGTCGGCCACCCTCTATAACTGCTTCGTCATCGGCCCCCGCGACCCGACGGGCCACCACGGGTGCGACAGCAGAGTGGCGATCATGCGGATGATGACGAGGATGGTGGAGATCAACGCCAGAGGGGGCGGCGTGGGCATCAACTGGTCCGCCCTCAGGCCGGCCGGCGCCTACATTCGCGGCGTCGACGGCAACTCGACCGGGCCGAACGGCTGGATGCGCGGGGCCGACGCCCTGTCCAACCAGATCCGTCAGGGCGGCTCGAGGACGGCGGCCCTCATGTTCATGCTCGACGACTGGCACCCCGACGCGCCCGACTTCGCGCGGACCCGCGCGAGATTTCTGAGGGCCAACTTCTCCCTCGGTATCTCCGACGCCTTCATGGGGGCGCTCGCGGCCGGGCGCGACTGGCACACCATCTTTCCGAGGACCGACGACCCGAACTACAACCGCGACTGGTGCGGTGGAAACCACGTCTGGAGCGGCGACGTCGAGGAGCACGACTGCCTGCCCGCGTCGATGATGTGGGCGGACATGGCCGAGTCGGCGCACGCCATCGGGAGCCCGGGGGTCGTCTTCATGGATCGCTGCCACAGGGCGTCGAACACGTGGTATCGCGGGCGCATCGTCGGGACCAATCCGTGCGGGGAGCAGCCCCTGCCCGAGGACGGCTGCTGCAACCTCGGAGCCGTCAACCTCACCGCCTTCTGGGACGAGCCCGCGGGGGCGCTCGACAAGGAGGCGCTGCGCGACTGCGTGGGCGACGCCGTCGAGTTCCTCGACCGCATCGTCGACGTGAGCGCCCCGGTCGACGCACGCATAACGGCGGAGCAGGCGGCGTGCAGGCGGGTGGGCCTCGGCACGATGGGCCTCGCCGACGTACTCATCCTGCACGGCATCAGATATGGGTCTTCGCGCAGTATCGACTTCATCGGCGACCTCTACGAGTTCATACGGGACACCGCGTATATGAAGAGCGCGTCCCTCGCCGAGGAGCTCGGGCCGGCGCCCGGGTACACGCCCCAGCTCCTCGACTCGGGGTTCGCTCAGACGCTGCCCGAGTACGTCCGCAACGCCATCGCCGAATATGGCATCCGCAATCTCACCCTGCTGACGCAGGCACCCACGGGGACTACCAGCACCCTCGCGGGCGCGTCGAGCGGCATCGAGCCGATCTTCGCGGCCAAATACACGAGGACCGACGCGACCGGGTGCCACGTCGTGGAGCACCCGCTGGCCCACGCGTCGGCCTTCGTCTCGGCCAAGGAGGTCACGCCGTTCGAGCACGTCTCCGTGCAGGCGGCGATTCAGGCCTTCGTCGACGCGTCGGTGTCGAAGACCGTGAACCTCCCCGAGGCGGCGACGCCAGAGGACTTCGAGATCATCTATCGCCTCGCCTACGACGAGGGGTGCAAGGGCGTCACCGCGTATCGGGACAAGTCGGGCGAGGGCGTCTACTGCGAGGCGTGCGGCGTATGAGAGTAGCCACCATCCTGCCGATACCGTTCCTGCCTCTGGTGGGCAGCGACGACTACCACATGTGCCTCGCGCACCTCCTGCACCACCGAGCCTACCGAGACTTCTTCGTCGCTCAGGCGCAGATGGGGCACTTCGTCCTCATGGACAACGGCGTCGTCGAGACCGGGTTCGCCAAGCCGACTGCGGAGCTGTTCGCGCTCGCCGATGCCGTCCACCCGACTCAGGTCTGCCTGCCCGACTCGATCAACGACAGGCGGGCGACCCTCGCCCTGTTCCGCTCGGCGGTTAGTCAGTGGGACAAGTCCACGGGGTTCGAGACGATGGCCATCCCGCAGGGAGAGACCCTCGAGGAGTGGATCTCCTGCGCCTCCCACATGCTGAGGGCCGCGGAGGTGACGGACGGAGTCACGGCGATGGGCATCACCAAGTTCCTCGAGGGCAAGGTCGCCTGTCGCGCCGACGCCATCGAGAACGTCCCGGGTCTCGTCGACAGCGACCTCGATCTCCACCTCCTCGGGGTGTTGGGTAGCGACCCGACGGAGATCTGGCGGACGGAGCAGAGACTGCCCGGGCGCATACGGGGCTGCGACTCGGGCATCGCCGCCATATACACGCAGGCCGGGCTGGTCCTCGGGGAGGCGCCGCGACCGAGGGTGGACCTCGACTTCGACCCCCCGATGGACGTCAGGGTGCAGAGGGCCGGGGAGGGTGGGCCGGTCGGGTTCTGGAGGGCGGACAGACTCGCGACGAACCTCAGACGATGGAAGGCCGTGGTCGCCCGGGGGGCCTACGAGTGACGGCGATCGCGGTCATGGGGCTCCAGTGGGGCGACGAGGGCAAGGGCCGCGTCGTCGACTGGCTGGCGCAGGAGGCGGACATGGTCGTCAGGGTGAACGGCGGGGCGAACGCCGGGCACACCATCCCGCTCGAGGGCGGAGGGTCCTTCGCCGTGCACCAGCTCCCGTCGGGTGTCTTCACCAAGGCACTCCTCGCCATCGGCCCGGGCGCGGTGATCGACGTCGAGAAGCTGAAGAAGGAGATCGCAGACGCCGAGGCCCTCGGGGTCAATGTCATGGAGAGGCTCTTCATAGACAGAGCGGCTCATCTCATCCTCCCTCGCCACAAAGAGGAGGACGCCATCGCCGAGAGAGCCAGAGGAGAGTTCGCGATCGGGACGACCAAGACTGGCAATGGTCCCGCCTACGCGGATAAGTCTCGCAGGGTGGGCGTCAGGTTCGAGGGTACAGAGGACGGACCCCTGAGGGCGCGGATGGTCGACGTGACGTTCATGGCGTTGTCGAAGCACGAGGCGAGGTTTCGCATCCTGTTCGAGATCGCCCACGGATTCGAGCTCGACATCGACCACGGAGCCTACCCATACGTGACGTCGTCGTCGTGCGGCATCGGCGCCGTCGGCACGGGCGGCGGGTTCGACCCGAGGAAGATTCGGCACGTCGTGGGCGTCATGAAGCCCTACTCGACGAGGATAGGCGCGGGGCCGTTCACCCAGTCGTTCGCGCCAGCCGTCGAGAACTATATTCGCGAGGAGGGCCACGAGTATGGCACGACGACGGGGCGCCCGAGGCGCATCGGTATCCTCGACCTCCGAGCCATCCATCGCGCCTGCTGGGTGAACGGCGTCGACTCGATCGCCGTGACTCACATGGACATCGCCGAGCACCTCAGCTCGGTCCCGTTCGTGGACTGCACGGGGCGCACGACGTCGTGCCACTGGTCCGAGCTCGCCGAGAAGATCCACTCGTGGCTCGGCGTGCCCGTCAGGCTCATATCCGATGGCGTCCAAAGGGGAGCTCTGCGCACACTGGGAGGTGGAGACTACTATGACTACGTGTGGGGACTGCGATAGCTGCACCCTCGACAGGGCGAAGCTCGTTCCGCCGAGCGGGTGCAGTCGCAGGCCCGACATCGCCTTCGTCGGAGAGGCCCCGGGGCTGGAGGAGCTGGAGCAGGGCGAGCCGTTCGTCGGGCGCGCCGGCCGCCTCCTGCGCGAGATCCTATCGGGGCTCGGGGTGGACACGTCCCGCGTCTACTACACCAACGCCTGCCTGTGCCGCCCGCCGGGCAACAGGACGCCGAAGAGGAATGAGGTCAACGCCTGCCACAGTAGGCTAATAGAGGAGCTGGAGACCGTCCAGCCGAGGGTTATCATGGCCCTCGGGAACACGGCCCTAAACTCCCTCCTCGGTGGCGCGACGGGGATCACAAAGAGACGCGGGATATACGTCGAGACCGAGGTGTGCGGCGTCGTCCCCAGCCTGCACCCCGCGGGCATCCTGCGGGCTCCGGACGGATTCAGGGACCTCGTCAACGACGTGGCCCTCGCCCAGCGCATATCGGCGGGGGGCGTCGAGCCCGTCGTCGAGCCGCCCTACGATCAGTTCGTCATGGTCCGCAGCAAGCCGACGTTCCGCGCCCTGCTGGCTCGACTGAAGGAGGGCGGAGAGGTCTCCATCGACCTCGAGACGGAGGGACTGCACCCCGACGAGGGCTCCATCCTGTCGTCCGCGTTCGCGTGGGGCGAGGGGCCAGAGCCCGATCAGGTCATGGTCCTCGACTGGGTGTGGGCCGACGAGCGGATGCGCGGACTAGTCGCGGGCGCGATGGACGGCTGCGAGGGCGTGTTCCACAACTGCCAGTTTGATCTCGGGTGGCTGTGGGCCAACGGAGTCCCGGCCGGCCTCGTCTTCGACACCATGCTGGCCCACTACTGCGTCGACGAGAGGAGAGGAAGCCACGGGCTGAAGAAGCTCGCGACCGCGGCCTTCGCGGCCCCCGAATATGACGCCGAACTCAGACGCACCGACGAGGACGGGAGGAAGCTCCCTCTGGAGCTCACCGTCGAGCAGTGGCGCGACGACCCCGACTTCCGCGACACCGTTATGCGCTACAACGGGGCCGATGCCTACTACACGCACCGACTGAAGTTCCTCCTGCGAGAGGCCATGGAGGAGGAGGGCGTGACGGCGGTCCACGATCGCATCCTACTGCCCGCGGCGAGACTGTTCATCCGCTTCGAGAGGGACGGCATGCTCGTCGATGCCGACTACCTCAAGGACGCGGGCAAGAGGTGGATGGCGGAGATCCTTCAGATCGAGGAGGGGCTGCACGCCTACCCCGGCGCCGAGGGCCTGAACCTCCGCTCGTCGAAGCAGGTCCGTGAGTTCCTCTACGATACCCTCGGGCTCGCGCCGATGCCCGGGGCGGCGGCGGACGGGGTGATCGCCCCCGACGTGGTGGCGGTACTGACCGCCGATATCGCCGACGAGGACGCGCAGGAGTTCTGGCGGACGGCGCAGGCGAAGCGACTCAGCGATCACTCAACGGGGACGTATATGCTGTGGTGGCTCGCCCAGCAGCACGAGTTCCCGAGGATGATGGTGCGCCACAGGCTGCTGGCCAAGCAGTATGGCGCCTACCACGACGGCTACGTCAGGCTGATGGACCACGAGGGCCGAATCCGGCCTCGGTATCGACTGCACGGCACGCGGACGGGGCGCCTGTCCTCGACCGACCCCAACATCCACGGCATGCCACGACGGAAGGAGATCAAGCGCATCTTCGTCGCGGACCCGGGGTTCCGCATCGTGTCGGCAGACTACAGTCAGGCGGAGGTGCGGATGGTCGCGCACCTCGCCGGCGATAAGTCCCTCATTCGCGCCCTCGGAGAGCACGACATTCACCGCGCCATCTCCAAGCGCCTGTTCAGGCTGACCGACGACGAGCTCGACGCGATGCCCGGCGAGGAGCGCGAGATTAAGAGGAGAGCGGCCAAGACGATTACCTTCGGCCTCATCTATGGGCGGAGCGCCAAGTCGATCGCGCCACAGATGGGCGTGACGGCGCGGGAGGCGGAGGTTATGATGAGGGATTTCTTCTCGATGATGCCCGGCGTCAGGCGGTGGATATCCCGGCAGCACGCCCTCGTCATGCGCGAGAGGGAGGTCACGACCATCTTTGGTCGCAAGAGGAGATTCCCTCTGGTGATCGACAGGAGGCACGCCGCCGAGATCCAGCGTCAGGCGGTTAACTTCCCCGTCCAGTCCGCCGTCTCGGACATGACCCTGCTCGCCTATATGGCCGTCGTCGACGAGCTGGACGCGAGGAGAATCCCGGTCCTTCTATGGCCGCACGTGCACGACGGCTTCTACTTTCAGGTGCCGGAGGGCGCGGTCAGGGAGGCGAGGGACCTGACGGTGAACAAGATGCATCACGTCCCATTCGAGACGGAGGTCCCGTTCTCGGTCGAGATTCAGACGGGGCCGAGCTGGGGCGAGCTGGAGAAGGTGTACGATGGCTGAGACGGAGCACGTCGTGATCGAGGGCGATGTGATGGACGGGCTGGCGATGATCGGTGACGAGTCCATCGACTGCTGCATCACCTCGCCGCCCTACTACGGGCTCAGGAACTACGGCATCGGCGAGTGGGTCGGGGGCGACCCCGAGTGCGAGCACGACACGATTAAGTCGAGGAGAGGTAGGGGAGGGTCCGGGACCAACCCAAAGGAGGCGAGATTCCCGGACTCTCACCCTGCTCCGTCGTGCTCCAAGTGTGGCGCCGTCTTCGTGAGCAGTGAGGTCGGGTCCGAGACCACCCCCGAGGCCTACGTGGAGAGGCTCGTCGAGGCCTTCCGCGGGGTGCGGGGGGCGCTGCGCCCGTCGGGCACCCTGTGGCTCGTTATCGGAGACTGCTACAGCGGGAGCGGCAAGGGTCCGTCGGGGCGCACCGGCATACAGGGGCAGGAGGGACGTCAGGGATTCTCCTCGCGACTGACCCGCGTCGTGGGGCTGAAGAACAAGGACCTCATAGGCGTGCCTTGGATGACGGCGTTCGCGCTCAGGGACGACGGGTGGTGGCTGCGCTCGGAGAACATCTGGCACAAGCCGAACCACAAGCCCGAGTCCGTGCGCGACCGCCCGACTAGGGCTCACGAGCAGGTGTTCCAGCTCACGAAGAGCGCCCGGTGCTACTACGACCTCGACGCGACGAGAATCCCGCTCAAGACCAAGCCTCGAGTGAGGAACGCCGGGGGCGAGCCGAGGTGCATCAGAGGGGGATCTCAGTTCTCCGAGGGGAAGCGCGTCTGGGGAGACCCCAAGGGACGGCAGAGAGACACCGTGTGGACTGTCCACCTCGCGTCGAAGAGCTACGGCGGGCACGTCGCGCCGTTCCCCGAGGACCTCGTCGAGCCGCTTATCCTGTCGAGCTGCCCCCTCGACGGGTGGGTCCTCGACCCATTCGCCGGGTCGGGCACGGTGGCGGCCGTCGCCAAGAGGCTGGGGCGAAACTCGGTGTCGATCGAGCTCAGGCACGACTACGCGCAGGGGATTGTGGAGAGACTGTATGGCTAGGGCCGACCCGTATCCGTCGTTCCTGATCGAGAACCTCCTGAAGCAGGAGGCCGCGTCGGCGGGGAGGGTCTTCATATCGACGGGCGCTATCGCCCGCAGGCTGAGGATGACGAACAAGATGGTCGGGCAGAGGGTCGCGCGCCTCGCTAGTCGTGGCGTCGACGGGGTTCGCATCGTGCACTGGGTGGGCGCCCAGCGCTCGCCGAGGGGGTCCGTGTGGCTCGTAGAGGCAACGGCGTAGTCACCAAGTCGGAGGCGTCCGCCCGCGTCGAGAGGCCGTGCCCGCACCTCGTGCTGGCGCCCGACAGGTGCACGTCCATGAGGGACTGCCCGGGCGGGGTAGACTGCCCTCCACACGTCAGGGCGACGAGGAAGAAGACTAAGCAGACGAGGCTGACGTAGATGGTGTGGATAAGGATAAAGAGAAAGACCGCGACGAGGCTGCATCAGAGGAAGAAGGACTTCTCGCGCATGGCGTGCTGGTCGGACGACCAGCTCGTCGAGGACCTCCTCCAGATCGCCGACTCGGAGGGGCTATGAACGTCGAGCACTATAACGCCAGCCGGGGGCCGCTGTCGCCGCTCGTCGAGCACAACGGCGTCGCCTGCGGGTTCTGGCTCGTCGGGGCGGACTACAGGAACAGGTCGAGGCTCTACGGGACCTACCCGCCGGGGTATCTCAAGAGGATGCGCCTCCTGTTCCCCGACGAGTTCGGGCGCGGACAAGTCCTCCACCTGTTCTCGGGCTCGATCGAGTCGACCAAGCACGAGACGACGCTGGACATTCGGCCCGAGGCGGGGGCGGACCTCGCGATGGACGCGGCCGAGGTCGGCGATCTCATGGCGGCCTTCGACCTAGTCCTCGCGGACCCGCCCTACGAGGGTCAGCACGTCCGCTACGGGACCGCGCCGATCAACAGGAGGAAGATCGTCAGGGCGTGCTCGGGGGCGGTGGAGCCGGGCGGGTATCTCGTCTGGCTCGACACGGTCATCCCGATATGGTCCAAGTCGGACGGGTGGTCCCTCGCGGGCACGATCGGGCTGTCGCAGTCGACGAACCACCGGGTTCGGTGCGCGACCATTCTGAGGAGGGGGCCATGAGCAGAGCGCAGCGTCGGCGCGACGCGAAGAGGCTGCCGAAGGGAGGGTGCCCCACCTACGTGGCGCCCGACCCGGTGCGGCGGCTGACTATGAAGCTAAGGAGGAGCGGCTAATGGCGATTGACGCAGGAGAGAAGCAAGAGGGTCTCGGGAAATGCCCGACGTGCGGGGACTCGCTGGAGGCCGGGCATGGTGTTGTGCGATGCTCCCGATGGGGCTGCGACTTCATCGAGGGGCTTCGCGAGTTCGCCTCGGGAAAGCACCTCGCCCGAGTCAAAGAGGAAGCAGACGTCAGGGAAAACCTCGACGACATAATAACTGAAGAGAGAAAGCGAGAAAAGCAGCTTCGCGCAAAGAGGCGACCCGGTATACTGGGCCGTCTCGGGTTCCGAAGGTGAGAGGAATGGCATGGGGAAGATATGACGCCCTCACGGGCGCGAAGAGGTATGAGGTTTACATTGTCCTCCTGATGTTCATCGGGGGCATGGCGGGGGCCTTCTACCTTGGGGGGCGGGTCGCCACGGACGGCACCGCCATCGCGGTCAAGCAGATCTACGATCAGGGCTACGCCGTCGGGGAGGCCAAGGGGATTCAGCAGGCGAACGCCCAGTGTGACCAGAAGCTCAGGTCCCTGTTCGCCAACTGCAAGGAGTGGGAGACCCCGGGCCTGAACTACGGAGTCAATCTCACGGGTGGACCATGAGGAGAGAGGAGTTTGAGGCCGTCTACGGGCGGCTGGAGGGCGCCGAGAGGGCGCTGCTGGTGAGCAAGAGGGCCGAGTACGCGGGGGGCGAGGACGTCCTCCGAAACTTCAAGGTCACGGCGACGGCGCTGGGCCGGGGGGCGACGCCCGAGGGCGTGTGCCTCGTCCTCCTGATGAAGCACGTGCAGGCGGTGAGCGAGGCCGTCATGGGCGACAAGTCCGCCACTCTGGACTCGGCGAGGCCCGGCGGAGAGACCCTCGCCGAGAGGATCTCCGACGCGAGGAACTACCTCGTGCTGCTGGCGGCCCTCGTCGAGGAGCGGAACCGCCCGCCGGGGCTGACGCCGTGGGCGTCGGGAACGACGACGGTGGTGCCGTGCAGCGACTACGTACTGACGAACCCCCTCGCGCTGAAAAAGAAGGAGCCGGGGGCGCCCGATGGGCGGTAGGCGCAGGAGGAAGAAGACACTATGGCGCCCGAAGCCCAAGGTGCGGCGCTCGGCCGCCCCGCCGAAGAACCCGAACGTTCGCTTCGTCTGCCCATCTACCCCCGAGCACGTCTTCGACTTCAGGATAAGAGCGGAGGACGTCGGCAGGGCGGGGTTCCACTGCGTGCACGACGGATACAGGTGCGAGAAGGTGATTCTCCGTGAGGTTCGGCCTTTCGGTCGAAGAGCTCCTACAGGGTGAGGACCCCGTCAGGGCCGCGAGGAGGATGGGCCGCGTGGACGACTACGACGCGGAGTGCCTCGACGACCTCCTCCTCAGGGGGTCCGACCCCGAGGACGCGGCCAAGAGGTTTCTGGGGGACGGAGTTCCGATCAGGCGTCTGGAGGGACTAAAGACCCTCGCTCGCCAGAGGGAGCTGACGATCATGGCCCTGCTCGGACGGGCCGACTCGGACATCCTCGGAGCCCTCGCGAGGGGCGAGGCTGTCGAGGCCCACCCGAGGCGGTCGACGGCGATCGCCAGACTGATGGAGGCCGAGCACGGAGGGGAGTGCCGCCTGACGCACACCCTGAGATGGAGGAAGGATGTTCAAGACTGAGTGCGGCGGGTCGACAAGTCCGTCAGAGGGAGGCCCGGGGGCGCCGCGCCGCGCGCAGGGTCGCAAGGATGGCGAGTCGCAGGAAGGTATATAAGCGCACGAGTAGACCTGTCTTTCGGTGTTTATGCGAAGCACTGAGACGAACCAAGAGGGGCCGGGAGCCTGCGGCAGCTGCCTGCACGGCGCCGGCCCGTGCGGCCTGAGAGAGAAGAACATGACCGTCTGCGCGGCCCACATCCTCGCCGACGGGTCCAGCCTGAGGCGAGCGGCGGAGGCCAGTCTGGCCCGCGCCGTCGAGGGCGACCGCGAGCTCGCGGAGACTATCTCCTACGCCCGCGCCCTCCACCAGTCGATCCACGGGGACGCCGTCGGGAGGCTCTGAATGACTCAGACGCGAGACTACCTGAACAGGGTCCGCAGTCATGCGTCAGCCTTCAACCGCGCCGCCGAGAGGGCCAACAGGATCATGGCCCGACGCGGATACACGGAGGAAGACTCCCTCCTGTCCAGCATGCGATTCGATCACGCATACACCGAGCTAATGACCCGACTGGGCACCGTCGGGAGGTTCTGAGAATGGCAGACTACGAAGAAATAGTCGGCGCGGTCATAGAGATCGCGGCGCAGTATCGCACTCGGATGACCCTCCGTCAGATCTACTATCGACTGGTCGCGAGGAACCTCATCCCGAACAACCTGAACTCCTACAAGTCCCTCAGCCGCACCCTCGTGACCGCGAGGGAGAGGGGCGAGGTCGACGACAATATCATGGAGGACCGCGGGCGCGAGGTCTACGGCGGAGACTGGGGCTACCAGACGCCCGAGGACTTCATCAAGACGAAGCTCGAGAGCCTCCAGAGCATCGAGAGCGGCTACACGAGGGAGATGTGGGCCGACCAGCCCGAATACGTCGAGGTATGGGTCGAGAAGGACGCCCTCAGCCGCCTGTTCCGCGCGGCGACGGACGGCCTCCGCGTCACGACGTGCGTCGGGCGGGGGTACTCGTCCTACACCTACGTCAAGAGGGCCGTCGACAGGCTCGCGGCGGTGCCAGACGATAAGCCCACCATCATCATCTACGCGGGCGACTTTGACCCGTCGGGACTCGACATCACCCGAGACCTGACCCGTCGACTGAAGGAATACGGGGCTCCCCACGTCAAGGTCCACAGGATAGCCCTGACGAAGGGCCAGATCACCGACTACAAGCTGCCCCCCGCGCCGGTCAAGACTACAGACGCCCGGGCCAGCAAGTTCATCGCCCAGCACGGTCGCGACGTCGTCGAGCTCGACGCGCTGGAGCCGAACGTCCTCCAGAAGATAGTCCGCGACGCCGTCGAGGAGCACATCGACGCCGACGCGTGGGAGAAGGTGCGGCAGAAGATACAGGCCGACCGAGGGGTCATCCAGAGGAAGATGGAACCCATCCTGAGGGCGATCGCGGCGGCCACGGAGGAAGAGGAATGAGCAAGTACAAGTCGAGGGCGACGAGGGCGGCCGAGGCCGCTGGCGCTCTCTACGACGCGGCGTCGTCCCTGAGGGAGATAGACATCTACGAGAACCACGAGGGCAATCTCCTCAGGCCGATGGCCGACGTGGTGGCTCAGGCGAAGCAGGCCCTCGAGAGCGTCGGGTCCGACGAGATCGAGGCCCTTCAGGAGGAGATGGAGTCGTGGCGCGACAACATGTCGGGCACGAACCTCGAGACGACGAGCAAGTATGAGCGCGTCGACGAGGCGGCGAGCTCCCTCGAGGACATCGCCAGCACCGTCGGAGACCTCGACGCCGCGCCTGAGCCCGAGGAGGGCGAGAGCGTGGAGGACTACCACAGCAGGCTGCTCGAGATCGCCGACGAGCTGGAGAACGCCACCTCGGACCTCGAGGGCGTCGACTTCCCGGGGGCGTTCGGATGATCGAGATGACAGACTACACGATAGAGGCCGACGGCGCCGAGCTCCGCCGAGTGGTGAGGGAGACCATCGACTGCACGAGGGCTGAGCTCGAGAGGTATGAGGCGAGGATGAGCCCCCACGAGCACGACGAGGAGCCCGTGGCCCCCTCGGGGGCCGTCACCTGCGCCGAGTGCGGATACGCGCTGTTCGCCCTCGTGCCGAGGCGGGGCGGCATCGACCTCGTCTGCGGTGGCTGCGGGGGCGTGAAGGGCGACTCGAACGGGGTGCCCGACCACACCCTCGACTACCCGGGGGCGATCGTCTTGATGGAGATGCCCGAGCCGATCGGCGCCCACGCGTCGTGCGAGGAGGTCAGGATGGGCGACGTCGTCTTCTTCGGCGACAGCTGGGTGGGACAGGGCCATCCGCCCGGGGTCATCGCCGGGGGCCACAGGGGGGCCGAGGAGGCCCTCCACTACTCCGTCGAGATGCCCTTCGGGGCGGCGGAGATCTCCGTGAGGGACTCGTCCCTCGAGCTCATCAGGCCGCGGCGGGGCGGAGGCCCCGCCCTCTGGAGGGTGCGATAATGGACGGCGACTTCTGCCCGATATGCGGCGGGGAGGGCGACGGGCACGAGGGCGCGTGCCTCGGTCCGGACGTCGACACGAACGCCTACTTTAACTACTGCGCCTACTGTGGGAAGCCGAACGAAGAGTGCCACTGCGAGGAGGGCCAGTAGATGGTCGCCTGCCCGACGTGCGGCCAGCCACTGTCGATAAGGAGCGCCGACGTGCTCGAGGACAGAGTGGTCCTTCGGGCGCGGTGCCTCGGCTGCCGGAGGGTCTGGCTCGCCGACGTGCCCCAGTCGGCATTCTACAGCCCGGACGAGAACACCGAGGGTGGAGACGAGTCCGAGCCCTCGCGGGTGGCGCCTCGATGAACGCGGGAGCGCGCGAGGGGCGGACCACGGGAGATCCGATGACAAGAGAAGAGAACGCGAGACGGGCGATCGCCGCGCACGGGTTAGACCCCGAGGCCCTCGCCCGCCGACTGAACGACGGCGCGAATTTCGTCGCCGTCCTTCTGGCCCGCGAGGGGCTCGACCCATTCGCGGCGCTGGAGGCTGGACTGACCAAGGCATCGGCGGCTCTCGACGCCGTTAGACTCGAGAGGGACGCGAGGGAGATCGCCCTCGCAGGACAGATAGCATGAAGAACAGACTTATCAGCGTCGCCCTCGTCGTGGTGGTCGTCGCCCTCGCGGCAGTGAGCTGCGGGTGCCTCGGTCGCTTCTTCGGGGGAGACTGTGACGCGACCATTAGCGTCGCCGTGACGGGCGACCCGGCGTTTCACAACCCGATCGCCGACACGCACGTCTTCTCCTATAGCGTCACGAAGGTGAGGATCGACACCGTCGACAATCCGGTCGTCGTGTGCGACCACTACAAGACGGTCACGACTGGATATACGTGCTCGAGGGACGCCACGGCGACATGCCCGAGCGGATACGCCCTGAGCCGCGGCGTGTGCAAGAAGAGCCACAAGCCAGACGTGGCCCCGACCTACACGTGCCCGAGCGGGTACACCCTGCTTGGCACCGACTGCGTGAAGACCATCGACGACGACCACTCCTGCCCGAGGGGCGACGACTCGACCCCGATCACGGAGCAGCAGTGCGACAAGTCCCACGTCGAGCACCACTACACTCAGGCGGAGACTGTGACCGACCGATCGGTCGTGACCTCCGCGCAGGGCTCGCCCACGGAGATCGAGATCGGCTACGTGACCAGCGGCTCATACTGGCGCCTGAGGTGGCACGGCAGGGACTTCGTCTGGCACGAGGAGCACTGGAACGCCCCGTCGGACGAGAACAGCTACGTCACGGTCGTCGACCACGCCCTCGACCCCGCGTACACCGCGCAGACTCCGGGCGGATTCAGGCTGACCTCTGACCAGTGCGGCCAGACGATCGCCTTCCGCTACTACAGGGTCGGCCCCCAGCCGGGGACTTGTCCCAGCACGCCCTGCGTCGGCGACCGGATATGCGTCGACGGGCAGTGCGTCGAGCCGACGCCCACCCCGACGCCCACCCCCGTGGTGTGCGGCGAGGGCTACACTAACGTCGACAACGTCTGCGTGCCGAACGGGGTGCCGATCGGCGGCGGCGGGGCCACCGGCGACGGGCTCGGGGACGGGACTCTGAGCTCCGGCTACGTCCAGTGGATGTTCCACGTCGTCACGAACGGCACGTACCACGGATACTCGTGGTTCACCAGCAACGCCACGGAGGCGTTCATTACCATCATCAGGCCGGACGGCGCGCGCGTCGGACCCGTCCACGCGCACCCCCTCACGACCGTGGCGAACGGCCGCGGCGGGGTGGACGCCAGCGGCGGGGCGATGATGCTCATCGACGAGGCGTCGAGCCCGCACGACGTGGAGAACACCCAGTGGGTCGTCATCCTGTCGGGGACGGACGCGGAGAACCCCGTCACGGCCCGCGTCCTCTCGGCGGACAAGATGTTCGTCAACGACGCGGCGAGCCCCGACCAGTACAGCGCGGCCGGGCCGCGGTTCACCACGTGCTGCCACGCCATCTATGACGTCTGGGATCTCAGGCACGCGACGATAGACGAGATTCGCGCCTACTACGCGTCGAACCCCGGCGTCGTGGCGATATCTCTGAGGCTGACGGACGGCGACGTGGTTGAGGCGACGGGCACATACTGCGCCCCGTCGGGGAACTGCATCCTCATTCGGTGAGACCATGATCGTCTACGTCGGCGACTACTGGATCGACGGCGCTCTGGCCCTGACGGTCGGGTGCCTCGCCGTCCTCCTCGCGTCCCTCTGGTGGGCGTCGAGGCGGCTGCGCGCGAACAGGTCCGCCGTGGCGAAGACGCTCGGCAAGGCGTCGGCCTCGCCCTCGAGGTCCGGCCTCCGAGGGGGGCGCTGATGGCGATCGGGCTGCTCAGGCGACTGGTCGAGTTCCAGCGGTGCTTCGCGGCAGAGAGGGGGCTCGACCCGCAAGATGAGTGGCCCGACGGCGTCTGCGCCGAGTTCGCCGTCAGATGGGAGGAAGAGTCTCGTCTGGCGGTGGCCTCGGCCCTCGTCGAGATCGTGGACTGCGTGGGGGCGATGAACTAATGGCGCGAGACGGGCCGCTGTGGCCGACGCCCGCGGCCTACGCCGACCTAGAGTGGGCGGAGCCCCCGCAGGTGTTCATAGCCGGGCGGCCGCTCAGCGGCGGCACGACGGTGGGGAGGGACTTCAGGCGATGACGCGAGACTGCGGCATGGGCGCGCTTCTGTGCCCCTCCTATACCCTTATAGAGAGGGAGATAGAGAGACGCGGGAGAGCGGCCGACCCGCCCGTCGAGTCGGCGCTCGCGAGGCTGGTCAGGAGGCTGATCTAGTGGCAGAGAAGAGTATCAACAGGGCGGAGGAGCTCACTGAGCTCATGTCGGAGTCGTCCAGGACGGGCGTCTCCGTCGAGAGGCTGCGGGAGATCCGTGCCGATGTGGCGGCGAGGGGCGAGACAAGTCCCGAGCCCGTGCCGGCCGAGCGGCTGGAGAGGGTCCTCGAGAACAGCTTCACGCCACGGACGACGTTCCTCTCGCCGAGGCCGGTGCTGAGCCTGCTCGACACCTCCGTGCCGCTGGCGGGGCAGAAGTCCCTCGGCGGCGAGCAGGCGAGCAGGCCACTGACCGAGAAGCAGGTCGCGCAGAGGGCCGTGATGGCCGAGAGGCAGTCGGTCAAGGCCGAGAGGGCGCAGAAGATCGTCGCGGCGGGGCTCGTGAGCGCCGTCACGAAGCACTCGTGGCTGGTGCAGAGCGCCCCCGGGTCGGAGGCGCACAGCGTCACCAACCCCGACGGCGTCGCCCTGACCTGCGACTGCTACGACTTCACGAGATACGGGGGCGGGGTGCCGTGCAAGCACGTCCTCGCCGTCGGGCTCGCGGTGGACAAGTCGCAAGGAGAGAAGAAGAGTATAAGTCCCGATGGCTCCCAAAGGGAAACTACCCGAGCCCGATCGGGTGGACAGACTATGGCAGCGAAGAAGACAGGCAAGGGGCGCGCGCCCGCGGTGGCGCCCGCCGAGGCATCGAAGAAGGGAGACTACCAACACCCCGCGTGCGTGCGGTGCGGAGAGATCAACACCCGCAAGTCGGGGTCCTACACGACCACCGACGGCACGAAGAGCCAGATCTGGCACTGCAACGCCTGTGGGTTCACGTGGCGCGAGGGCTCCGAGCGCAAGGGGAAGGGCACCAAGAAGGCCCCGAGTGCCCCCGCTCGGGGCGAGCGGCCCGTCGTCCAGAAGAAGGGCGTCGTGATCGGGGCGGCGGCGCCCGCCAGGGGGCCGATCGTCGTGGCGCCCCCGGGCACGCCCAGAGCGGGCGCCGGCGTCATCCGTGGCAAGATCGGCGGGGCGTCCGCCGTCGTCAAGAAGAAGTGACGGCGAGACACAACAAATCCCCCCCCTCTTTTTACTAGTAAAGGCTCATAGCGACCCCCCGATCTCCAAGCCCTTGTGGCCTCAGACGATTTGGGACACTCTATCAGACGTTAAGTCTGGATCAGACGAGAAAAGTAGAGGAAAGCCATTGTGACGCTCGACTTGCGATTGACAGTGTCAATCGCAAGGAGCGCGTCACAATGGCTTTCCTCTACTTTTGACGACTGGAGCAGACGTTACGTCTCCCCTCCAGTCAATCGGCAGACTGACGTCACAATGGCTTGGAGTCCGCCCCCCCGCTGTGGAGGGGGTGGGGTGCCCCACGCCTGACCCATTCGTGTCAATGGTTTCCAGACTGCAACCCATTGTGGCGGGGGGTCGCCAGACGTCCAGACTGAGGGCGGGGCTCTCTCCGTTACGGCTGGCAGCATCGGCCAGACGTGCTGGTCGCTCTCTACTGCAAGGGATTGCGCTCGTCTGCGAACCATTGACAAATCGCCGGAGGAGAGAGGCCGCGTCAATGGTTTACCCAGACTGATCGCTGGGTATATGAGGGCGGCGAGCCTCTCCTCTCCCATGGTGAGGCGAGAGGACGGCCAGAAGAGGGGCCGTGGCCACCCGAGCCCATACGACCCCGACCTGCACCCGGCGTGGGCGGAGGGCATGAGGCGGTCGGGCTATACCAACGAGGAAGTGGCCGAGGCGATGGGGATCTCAGTCGAGACCCTCTACGAGTGGGCGAAGAAAGAGCACGAATTCTCCAATGCCATCAAGGAGGGCGCAGTCGAGAGTTGCGGGCGCTTGGCCCGGGTCCTCTACAAGAGGGCGCTCGGCGGGCAGGAGGTAGTCGACACGACTGAGACCGCAGACGGGGGCTTCCGCTCGACCACGAGGGTCCTACCGCCCGACACGACTGCGCTTCGCTTCTTCCTCATGAACAGGGATCGCCCGAGGTGGACGGAGAGACGCGAGCACTCGGGAGACGGGGCCAACCCGATCGGCGTTGTCGTTCTCCCCGCGAAGAGCGAGGCCCCGACGTGACGCCCCACAGGATGTTCCGTCCTCTGGAGGAGATACCGCCAGAGGCGAGGGAAGACCCAGACTACGCGCTGAGGCGGCTGGAGCGGTCGGCGGGCGGGCTCGCGATCACCTGCTCGAAGTGCCACCACTGTAGGTGAGGTCGTCCGTGAGGGCAGACTCAGACGTGACCCAGCCCGTCTGGTACCGCAGCGTCGAGGAGGCGCCACCCCTCGGTCAGGGTCCGAAGAGGCCGCCCGGGTCTCTGCCGACTCGCTTCGTGTCTCGCCGCGTCGTCCCGCCCCTCAACCAGACGGGCGTCAGGGTGAGCCTCGCAGACGCGATCGCTCTCGCCCTCGAGCCGCGCCACCCCTACGGCATCCCGCCCAAGGTTGGCGACTGGTTCGCCGCGATGGACCGCAGGCTGACCACTCTGGCGCGGGTCCGAGGCCGACCGCCTCTGAGCCGTCTGGAGATGGCGTGAGCAGAGTGGCGGCCGCCGCCTCGTGGGTCGTCCTCTACTGCGTCCTGTTGCCCGCGGCGCTGGTGTGCTGGGCGACCCGAGGCATCGCCCGACTAGTCTCCAGACGCGCGGGCTAGTCTCCGTCCCTGTCCCCCGCGACAAGTCCCACAGGGAGGCGTCCTCCGATCGCGCTATATACCCCCGCGACGCAATCCTTCCATGCCCTCTGGAGCTCGTGTGGAGTCAGTCGACGGCCCGCGCATCGAGCCTCAGGCGGGGCCTCAGACCGCTTTTCTCTCCTCATCCGCCGACATCACGATCTACGGGGGGGCAGCGGGCGGGGGCAAGACGTTCGGGCTCGAGATGGAGCCCCTCTACTGGATCGATACCCCGGGCTTCGGCGCCGTTATCTTCAGGCGGACCTACCCCGAGATCACGTCGGAGGGCTCCCTCTGGGATTCGTCGTTCCAGATATACCCCCTCGTCGGGGGCAGGCCCAAGGAGAGCGACCTGTCTTGGTCGTTCCCTCCCCACGGGGACACTGTCTCCTTCGCGCACGCCGAGCACGAGAAGGACGTATATAAGTATCAGGGCTCGCAGATCTGCCTGCTCTGCTTCGACCAGCTCGAGTCGTTCACCGAGTTTCAGTTCTTCTACCTCCTGAGCCGCAACAGGTCCGTCTGCGGGGTGCGCCCCTACGTTAGGGCGACGTGCAACCCCGACCCCGACTCGTGGGTCAGGGGATTCATCTCGTGGTGGCTCGACAAGGAGGGGCGCTACCCCGACCAGAGCAAGTCGGGCGTCGTGCGCTGGTTCGTTCGAGACTCGGACGAGTTCGTCTGGGGCGACACGAGGGCGGAGCTGCTGAGCGTCTACCCGGGCTGCGACCCCAAGTCCGTCTCCTTCATCCCCGCGAGCCTCGCCGACAATCCCGCCCTCGAGGCGGTCGACCCGGGATACAGGGGCCGACTGGAGGCGATGTCGACGGTCGACAGGGCGCGCCTGCTCTACGGCGACTGGTCGATGAGAGTGGCCGCGGGGAACATGTTCAGGCGCGAGTGGTTCCAGATCGCGGACGGCGTGCCCTCCGGCCTGCGCACCTGCCGCTGCTGGGACCTCGCCGCGACCGAGCCCTCGGCGGCCAACAGAGACCCAGACTACACGGCGGGCGTCCTCTACGGCTGGGCGGACGGTATCTTCTACGTGCTCGACGTGATCAGGGCGAGGGTCAACCCGGGCAACGTCGAGGGCATCATCAGGCACACCGCGTCGGTCGACGGCTACGGCACGGAGATCGGCTTCGAGCAGGAGGGCGGGTCCGCGGGGAAGAGCGTGATCGAGCACTACGCCCGAGACGTGCTCCCCGGCTACTGTGTCTTCTCGGAGAAGCCCACGGGCGACAAGGCGACGAGGGCGATGCTGCCCTCCGCCGCGGCGTCCCACGGGCTCATCCGCATAGTCGCGGGCGCGTGGAACCTCGCGTTCCTCTCCGAGCTGGAGGCGTTCCCGACGGTGGGCGTGCACGACGATCAGGTCGACGCCCTCAGCCTCGCGCACGAGAGGCTGTCGAGGGGGTACGGCGTGCAGCCCGCCTCCCCGACTCTCGAGGGCGCGAGGGCGCCCTCTATACAGCAGAGGGGCATACCGAGCATAAGAACAGACTATGACCCCCGACAGGGGTTCGTTCCGAGGATGAGATGAGAAAGGATGAGAGGGACGTCGGCGTGTCGAGGCTGACGTCGAGGGTGAGCGCGAGGGCGATGGTCCCCGCGACGCACGTGCCGGGGTTCACGACGGCGCTGCCACAGAACATGAGCGACACGGACGCCAGCCCACTGGCCCCGACGAGCAAGACGGGCCTCGAGGGCGTCTACTACGTCCCGTCGTTTCTGCCGCAGTATAGCTTCGTCTCGTGGCTCCAGCTGAACGAGGAGGTCACGGCGCACAAGATCTACAACCTCCTGAACCACTGGGCGATGAAGGGCGTCCTCGTCAAGCAGATGAACATGGTCTTCTCCGAGACGCCCGACCTCCGCATCAGGCTGAAGATCGTGAGCGAGGAGGGGGAGGTCGACCAGACGGCGTCCAAGATCCAGCGCAGGCTGCACCGTATGATGTTCGTCGACCCGAGGGTGGACCTCGTCAGGAAGATGCGCTTCTCCTTCGCCGACGTCTTCGGCTACGGCATGGGCATCTTCTCGTGGGAGTGGAAGAGGGAGGGGAACGAGCTCGCCCTGAAGGCCCTCGTCAGGCTGCCCGCCCACTCCTTCGACTACCCACCGATCGGCCAGCCCCTCGTGTTCTCCCCCGTGCTACAGGGCGTGACCCTCGCGCGCGATCCCACGACGGGCCTGAACACGGGCCAGATGGAGTTCTGGCAGCGTCAGTCGGTCTTCAACTTCTACCCGCAGATGCTCGACTCGGAGTCCCTCTTCTGGCTCCGCGACCCGATCGGCCACGAGCTCGCGGGCGAGCCCATCTGCAAGCCCATCATCCCCCTCTGCGAGATGATGACCTACTCGATCAACTCGCACATGCAGTATGTCAACCGCAAGGGGGCGCCGTGGTTCTTCATCAAGGTCGAGAACCCGCAGGGGCCGTCCGCCGTCAACGGCTACGTGAGCGACATCGACTACGCGAACACCATCCTCCAGTACGCGAGCAAGGACAACCGCTACGTCCTCCGCCCCAACATGACCGTCGAGACCGTGAACTTCGGCGACACGTCGAGCTCCGAGAGCGTCGGGCTCCAGACGGTGCAGGCGCTCAATCAGGTCATCGTCGACTACTTCAGCCCGAAGGAGAGCGTCCAGCCGAACCAGTCGACCCTCGGCTCCTCCGTGGGCGCGACGGGGCTCTACCACACATACGTCGAGGCGATGCGCGGGTGGCTCAGCCGAGAGTGGAGCCGCGTCCCCCAGTACTACCTCGACGCGAACGGCTACGAGGGCTACTACGCGATCATCGAGTTCCCGACCGCCGAGGTCGACAAGTCTGATCTCCGCATCAAGCAGGCGGCGACGGCCCTCCTGTCCGGCGTGGCGCCCCCGCTCCAGCTCCTCGAGAAGCTCGACTTCGAGATCGACATCCCCGAGGACCTCTACGGGGAGGGCGACGACGCCGTCGAGGCCTACCTCCTGAAGAACGCCGAGTTCTGGAACAAGGTCAAGACGACGGGCATGCCCGTCCCCCCGCAGGGGCAGTTCGGCCCCGACGGCAAGCCCCTGTTCGAGAAGAGGGACGGGGAACCGCCCCAGCTCGGGGGAGCCCAGAACCCCGCCGCGAAGCCCGACGGCGAGCTCGAGGCCGAGAGGGAGAACGCCCTCAGGACGATGGCGCTCGGGTCCGTCGAGGAGCGCGTGATCGCCGAGACGCGGGCCGACATCGCCCGACTCAGGGACAGGCTCTACTCGGACGTGTCGGAGGCGCTCACGAAGAAATGACTATCCACGTCGTCGCCCACGCCCCCGGGGGAGGCCCCGGGCGCATCGCCGACCTCGTGGGCGGCCTCCACATCGTCCGCGCCGACGAGGGCGAGCTCCCGATCGACGTCCGACAGGGCGACGCCGTGATCCTGATGGGAGGCACGGAGCCCGTCGAGACGCGCCCGTGGGCGATCGACGAGAGGGGGCTCATCACCGACTGCGTGGCCCTCGGGGTGCCGCTCCTCGGCATCTGCCTCGGGGGCGAGGCGATCTCGCTGGCCCTCGGGGGGCGCACCGTCCGAGATCGAGTGTATGGGTGGGACTCCGTGAGAGACCCGTCGGGCCGAGTGTTCTCCGTGTTTCAGTGGCACGACTGGTCGTTCACGATGCCGCCCGGGGCCACGGCGGTCTGGAGGGACCGGCGCGGGCGCGTGGTCGGCTGGGTCCGCGACAGGGCGATGGCGGTCCAGTTCCACCCCGAGATGAAGGCGGGCATGCTCGCCGACTGGACTGGGGGCGACCCCGCCGTGATGGGGGTCGTCGACGAGAGGCTCCCGTCCTCGCACGCCCTGTGCGCGAGCATCGTCTCCGACCTCCTCTCCGTCCTCGGGGACCACGCGCACGCGGGCCGACTCGTCCCCCCGAAGACCGTGCGGGCGATCGGCATGGCCTTCGAGGAGTACCAGATCGGGCTGGCCCGCACCCTCGCCAAGGCGGGCATCGACGCCTACCTCGCGGGCGACAGGAGGGGCGCGGTGCGCCTCGGCTCAGACTATGAGGAGCTGAACTACTCTCGGGCCGTCGCCTTCGCCCAGAGGTATCGCGACGACATGGAGAACCGCGGCGGCACGACGATTCAGGGGGAGTTCACCCCGTGGCTCCGAGACGGAACGACCGCGGCCCGAGGGGCCGTGGTGGACGCCATCGAGGCGGGCATCCGCGAGGGCAGGGGCTCCCGCGAGATCGCCAGAGACCTTCGGGGCGTCATCGACACGGAGGCGCACGACCCCGAGCTGACCGCCAAGACGGAGATGTCCCGCCTCGTCCACATCGGAGAGAAGGAGAGATACGCGGACGAGGGCGTCGAGCTGATGGAGTACCTCCTCGGGGACAGGGCCTGCGGGGACTGCGCCGCCCTCGCCGAGGCCGACGTCGGCTACGGCCCCGGGATCTACCCGATCGACGACTTCCCCGAGATCCCCGTCCACCCGAAGTGCGAGTGCGACGGGAAGCCAGTCGTCAGGGCGGCGCAGGAGAGCGTGTTCCAGCCGGGCCACCCCGCGTTCAACCCCGACATGTCCCGAGACGAGAGGGGCAAGTTCTCCTCAGGAGGGAGCGCGCTCGCCGGTGGCATCGCCAGAGCGATCGGTGAGGACTCCCGCAGGCTGTATCACGGGTTCGGCTCTCAGACGACCGCCGCGACCGAGTTCTTCGTGGAGCCGCAGTCTGGGAAGATCTACTCGCGGAAGGACCTCGAGAGCGTCCCGCCCGAGGAGAGGCCGCGCCTCGTCTCCGTCCACAGCCACTCGGGCGAGGTCGGGGACGACCCCGACTCAGCGGCGGCGTTCTCCGAGGGCGATATCTACGGCCTCAAGCAGTCGGTCGAGCGCGGCTACTACGAGAAGATGGCGGTGATCACGAGGAGCGGGGCGATGGCGACCATGGAGGTCGTCGACAAGCCCAAGTTCCTCGCCGCGACAAAGAAGGAGATATACGCCCTCGCGGAGAAGGGCCACGGGGAGGGAGGCTACGACAACGCGAAGATCCTCGCCGCCACGAAGGAGTGGGCGCCCACCCGCGGGCTCGAGTACAAGACGGGGCTGAGGTGGAAGAGTGAGAAGACCCACGTCTTCGAGGCCGGTCACGAGGCCTACAATCCCGACATGTCCCGCGACGAGAGCGGCAAGTGGTCCTCGGGAGGAGGCCCCTCAGTGGGCGTCACGCGCTCGGGCAAGGCGTGGGTCACCGCCGACGGAGCCCCGGCCCCCGCCCACATCCAGTCGCTGGGCATCCCGCCCGCGTGGACGGACGTCGTGGTCAACCCCGACCCCGAGGGGGATCTCCTCGTGAAGGGGCACGACAAGAAGGGGCGGACCCAGTACATCTACTCCGAGCGCTACGACTCGGAGCAGCAGGCGGCGAAGTTCGCGAGGATCTCCGAGCTCGACGAGAAGATGGACGGCGTCCGCGGCCAGATCCGGGCCGACCGTCAGGACCCCGAGCTCCGCGAGAGGGCCGACCTCATGGCCCTCGTCGTGGAGACCGGGATTCGGCCGGGTAGTGAGAAGGACACGAGGGGCGAGGTCAGGGCCTACGGGGCGACGACCCTCGAGGGCAGGCACGTCGTCGAGACCGAGACGGGCGTCCGCCTCCAGTTCGTCGGCAAGAAGGGCGTCGCCGCCGACGTCCCCGTGGGCGACAAGTCCGTCGCCGATATGCTCGTCGAGAGGGCGGGCGCCGTCGGACCCGACGGGCAGCTCTTCCCCACCGTCGGGCCGAGTGAGCTCTCCGAATACGCCCACGGCCTCGACGGCGGGGGCTTCAAGACGAAGGACTTCCGCACCTACCTCGGCACGTCGACCGCCAAGTCGATCATCGCCCGCACGGAGGCGCCCACGAGCAAGACGGCCTACAAGAGGTCGGTGAGGGCCGTCGCCAAGGAGGTTGCGGCCAGACTGGGCAATACCCCGACCGTGGCGCTCCAGAGGTACATCGCCCCCGAGGTGTTCACGGGGTGGAGGGACACGGCTCATGCTTGACTACGACGTGCACCACGGGCGCGTGCGGGGCGCGGTAGACTGGAGAAAGATCCCTGACCCCGACTCCGAGGACGACGACGAGATATCGGCCACCCCTGCGGGACTTGTCGCGGTTCTGGGCCTCGACCCCGCCGAGGGCGACAGGCGGCACGTCTTCCAGCCCGGGCACGAGGCGTACAACCCCGACATGGTCAGAGACGAGAGAGGGCGGTTCACCGCTGGCGGGGGCGGAGCGGGGCGGAGCGCCCCACCCGTGCCCGCCGGTGCTCTGTTCCGCCCGCTCAGCGAGGACGCCGACGAGATGGCCGTGTCGCAGGAGGAGGACTTCAATATTAACATGACTGAGCTCTCACCCGAGCACGCCGAGGCGGTCAGTCAGTATCTCTACGACGGGTTTAGGATGAACCGCATCCTCCGTGGGAGACGGAAGGGTGAGGAGATCCCTCCATCCGCTCCCGGGAAGATGTCGACGAGCGACGCGATCGCCACCCTGACCGAGGCGATAGACAAGTCCCCGCCCATCCCCGAGGGCGCCCAGCTCTTCCGAGGCGTGGGTGGGGCGAAGGGCGGGGAGCTCCTCGATAGGATGCGCGTCGGGGACGTGTGCGACGACAAGGCCTTCCAGTCGTGGACCACGTCCCCGGCGGTGGCCGCGACGTTCGCCCAGACGTTCGGCAAGGCCACGCCCACAGAGGTGCAGGTCCCGGTTCTTCGCCTCGTCGGCGACGGGCGGACGAGGGGTCTATTCAAGGACGAGGAGGAGCACGAGATGATTCTGGCCCCCGGGACGAGGATGCGATGCGTCGCCATAGAGGACAAGGAGTTCGCGTGGTCGGAGCAGAGGGGACGCACCCTCATCCGAGTCTTCACGATGGAGGTCCACAAATGACCGGGGATCTCAGGCGATTCGAGGCCGAGATCGAGATTGTCGGTCACGAGGAGAGCGAGGCCGAGGCCAAGAAAAAGGCCGACGAGGCCCGCGAGAGGAGGGCTCGCCGATGAGCGTCCCGCCGATGCCGGACGGTCCCGACGCCTCCTGCGCCACGGCGCAGCAGTGGGCGGACATCGACCCGATCCTCGACATGGGGGAGATCGGGCTGGAGACCGACACGAGGAGGGCCAAGATGGGCGAGGGCAAGAGGTGGAGCGACACGCCATATATGCGCGGGCTCGGCCCCACCGCCTCCACGCCCGGCCCCGTCGGGCCTCAGGGCGAGCCCGGGCCGCAGGGGATGATGGGCCGGGACGGCACCCTCGGGGCAGACGGGCCTCAGGGTCCTCAGGGCGGTAAGGGTGACGTCGGCCCTCAGGGCTCTCAGGGTCCTACGGGTCCTCGGGGGCCAGAGGGCGCCCGCGGTCCCGAGGGCGACAGGGGGGATCAGGGTCCTCAGGGTCTGAGGGGGTTCGACGGCCAGAAGGGCGACCCCGGAGCAGTCGGCCCCAGCGGGGGCACGGGCTCCGTCGGCCCTCAGGGCCAGACCGGCCCTCAGGGGATGATCGGAGACCGCGGCGCCGACGGGGCCGACGGGGCCGACTCGACGGCGCCCGGCCCCAAGGGAGACAAGGGAGACCCCGGGAATCAGGGCTACGTTGGTCCTCAGGGTCCGACCGGCTCACAGGGGCCACAGAGTCAGACTGGCTCTCAGGGCCAGACGGGCCAGACGGGCCAGACGGGTCAGCAGGGTCCGGCCGGGCAGGCGGGCTCGAAGGGAGACAAGGGAGATCAGGGCTCCGTCGGGGCTCAGGGTCAGACGGGGCAGACGGGCTCGCAGGGTCCGCCCGGGTCCACGGGGGCGCAGGGAGACAAGGGAGATCAGGGAGACGCCGGCCCGCAGGGCTACGTCGGCCCCAAGGGCGACGAGGGCGATCAGGGAGACGTCGGGCCGCAGGGTCAGACCGGGCCGAAGGGAGACAAGGGGGACAAGGGCGACGCCGGCGGGTACTCCCCGCACACCCACCCCGAGTCCGACGTCACCAGCCTCGTCACGGACCTCGCGGGCAAGGCCTCGTCCTCCCACGGCCACTCGGAGTCGGACGTCACGGGACTAGTCTCCGACCTCTCGGGCAAGGCCCCGACGTCTCACTCTCACTCGGAGTCGGACGTCACCGGGCTGGCCTCGGACCTCGCGGGGAAGGCCCCGACCTCTCACTCTCACTCAGAGTCCGACGTCACGGGACTAACCTCTGATCTCGCCGCGAAGGACACGCCCTCGGCGAGGGACACGGCGATCTCGTCCCACGCCGGGGCCTCGTCGAGCGTCCACGGGTTCGACGGCTCGGGGAACGCGCCCGCTCAGGCGCACGGCTCGTCCAAGCACTCTGGGACCATCAACGCGACGGAGTCGCAGCTCGCGCTGAACAACCCGACGCACTCGAGCACCAACGACCCGTCGGCGGGGGAGAAGGCCGCGCTCGCCGGGACGTCGGGCACGCCCGGGTCGGGGAACAAGTTCGTCACCGACGGCGACTCACGGAACACGAACGCACGGACTCCGACGACTCACTCCCACGCCGAGTCCGACGTGACGAACCTCACGACTGACCTCGCGGGCAAGGCCGCCTCGACCCACGCGGCCCAGCACAAGAGTGGCGGGGGCGACCCGATCAAGCTGGACGAGCTGGCGGCGCCGACGGACGTCACGACCCTGAACGCCTCGACCACGGCCCACGGCCTCTCGCCGAGGGCCACCGCCCCGGCGTCCGGCCTCCTGAGCGTCCTCGGGATCGGCAACGCCGAGACCGCCCGCACGGACAAGCCCATCTTCGACAACACGAACCCGGCCGCCCTCGGCACGGCGGCGCCCGGCACGCAGCTCGTCGCCGCGAGGAGGGACCACGTCCACGCCTCTCAGGCCGGGCGGCTCCTCGGGGTGACCGTTCTCACCTCCGCCTCCGGGACCTTCACCACTCAGGCCGCGACCACGCAGATCTATATTCAGGTGATGGCCGCCGGCGGGGGAGGGGGAGGGGTCTCGGGGTCGTCCTCGAACGCCGCGGCGGGAGGGGGCGGGGGCTCGGGCGGCTACGCCGAGAAGCTCTTCGCGGTGGCGGGGTCGACCGGGTACTCCTACACCTGTGGGGCCGGGGGGACCGCCGGGGCCAACACCGGGGGCACGGGGGGCACGGGGGGCACCTCGACCTTCGTCGTCGGCGGGACCACCGTGACCGCGAACGGGGGCCTCGGCGGGGTCGGGCAGACCTACGGGACCTCGGTCGCGTTCGTCGCCGGGGGCGCCGGCGGGGGCGTCTCCACGAACGGAGACCTGAACGGGAGCGGCACCGGGGGCGCGTGGGCGTACCGGGCCTCCGGCACGGTGGCCGTGAGTGGGAACGGCGCGGGCTCGTCCCTCGGGGGCGGGGGGGTCGGGAGGACCGCTCAGGGCAATGGGAACGGCGCCGCGGGCAGGGGGGCGGGGGGCGGCGGGGCCATGTCGTCCGGCACCGCCTACACGGGTGGAGTCGGGAGCGCCGGCTGCATCATCG
>Ga0315295_10000139_pt1 | contig 60933 bp, 50 predicted proteins | sample YL17G14_0_MG_FD_204453 | JGI IMG/M metagenome (GOLD analysis project Ga0315295, IMG submission 204453) | Sediment microbial communities from Yellowstone Lake, YNP, Wyoming, USA - YL17G14_0 | ecosystem: Environmental > Aquatic > Freshwater > Lake > Sediment | place: USA: Wyoming | collected... | reverse complement strand
AGAAGGTGCGCGTCCACACGACGCCGTCCGGCACCATCGTCGCCAGCCACATCGACTTCGGTCCGATCTTCCACGCCGTCCCGTCGGAAGCGATCCGGGGCAACGCGGAAGAGCTGCGCCGCCTCGCGAACCGCGTCTACGGCAAGATCGTGTACGAGGGGTTCATGAAGGCCGCGAAGTTCTGCAACGCGAAGATCATCCGTTCGGCCGGCATCGATGACGGCGTCGAGCTGAACAGCGTCGAGACCGTCGAGCCGAAGACCAAGGGCATCACCGACGGCGCGGAGAACGTGAACCGCGAGAAGCCCGAGGGTGAGCTGGACTCTCTGACCAAGGATCCCGAGGTCGTCACGCGCGAGAAGCCCTCCATCGAGCAGCCGGATGTTCTGGCGGGTCGCCGCAAGGCGCTCGCCCGCGCTGCGCTCATCAAGATGAAGCGCCGGCAGGGCGGGGACATCCTGGACCAGGCGGAGAACGTCACGAAGGACCACAAGCCGTCCAAGCCCACCTTCAACACGGGCGACGACGCCGAGACCAACGCGACGGAGCAGCACGGTACTCCGGAGGGTCGCGTCATCGACGGCGGGGACAACGTGATCCGCAACGCGCAGACGCACTTCCAGAAGCTGTACGCCACGCGGATGGCGAAGAAGGTCGCCGCGGAGAAGGAGGCGTTCATCCGCCGGTTCACCCGGGCGATGCGCCTCGCCGCGACTCGGATGCTGCTCAACCACGAGGAGCACCCGTTCAAGGCCGCCGCGGTCGACGTCCTCGCGGACAACAGCGGCAGCATCGAGTTCTCGGACGGCCAGCGCTACACGGGCATGGACGTCGCCGCCGCGGTGGAGCTGACGGAGCTGATCGCTGTCGAGGGCCACAAGGCGTTCCTCGACGCCCTGCTCACGAAGGCGGCCGACCTCATGCAGAAGGATGATCGGTATCTGGCGGATGCCGAGTCCGATCTCGCCAAGCTCGCGCCGGTTTCGGTTTCGGCCGGCCTCGCGGGCTCCAAAACGTCTTCTTTCCGCAACCGCTCCGTTTCGAAGAGGCGGGCGGCAGTGGAGGGGAATTTCGAAGTCACGCATGGGACCCCTGCAACCGGTCCTGAAATTTCAAAAACAGCTGATCTGCGCGGAGCCCTCGGCGGCGGCACTCTCCTGGGTCGTAGGCTGGAGAGATTGGGCCGTGGGTAGCGCAGTGAGGCAACAGAGCGAGAAAGAGGGTTAGAAAATGGTATTTTCACCTCGGATGGACGCATTCAGAGTCAGTACCCGCGCGATGGGTATCGACCTGATGCGTTCGGTCTACACTCGCAACCTGGGCACGTACGTCGCTGCCATCGGGACCACATTTCGAGCTGGGATGCTCGTTCAGTTGAACGCAGCCCAAGAGATCGAGATCTGTGGAAACGGCGGCGCGACGAACCCGTTCGGGTTCGCGAAGTACAACAAGACGAGCACGCTGTGGGCGGCGGTCGTCGGAGAGCAGATCCAGCTGGTCGGTGTCCTGCCGACCAACCTGGCCCACGCCAACCTCTGGTCGGCGGCGGGCGGTGTCGGCGGCGTGCGCGTGTTCAACCTGAGCACGGGCGCGGCCTACATCGAAGGCGCGCTCAACGACTACACCGTCACCTACATCAACGGCCAGGTCCAGCGGACGGCCGGCTCCACCATCCCGGCGGGCGCGTACGTCGGCGTCACCTACCAGTACGAGGTGACCCAGAGCGAGATGAAGTTCGAGGGGCGCAACTTCTGGAACTTCACCGACGACGTCTCCATCCAGGACAACAAGATCACGGTCATCAACGACTGGTCGCTGATCTTCACCACCCAGTACGATGCCTCGCGGACCTACGCCGTGAATCAGCCTCTGTACGCGGGTGACTCTGCGAACCTCCTCCAGGGCTTTGTGTCCAACGACGGCGCGCTCGGCACTCCGTACGTTGGTCGTGTCTTCCAACTCCCGACCGCCGCGGACCCGTTCATGGGTGTGCAGTACGCTGGCGGCAGGACTGCGCCGTAAAGAAAGGAGCGGAAAAATGACGAATCCATATCGTTCGATCAGTTCGGATCGCCGTCCCGTCTCCGCGCAGTCGGCTCGGAGAGCGGAAGGCAGCGCCCAGACCCCGCAGTCCAAGGGCATGGCGGTTCGGCCGAAGGGGAGGTTCGCCTCCCGCCAGGACGAGCGCCTGTTCGAGGGCAACGGCACGTTCAACCCGCAGCGGCACGATGCCCACTCGACGCGGCACGCGACGAAGGATCGTACCGACCGGCGCATGTTCGACAAGCGCGGTGAGGTCAACGCCTGGGATCGCCGGGACGCCCTCACCCAGATCAACGAGCTGATGAACGGCGTGACCAAGCGCAACGCGAAGGCCCTGTCGTTCTACAAGCCCGAGACCGAGTCGAACATCTCCAAAGAGGCCCGGCGCGACATCCTCGCGGCGGCTCTCACGGATCCGACCAACCAGGGGTTCCACCTGGTCGGCCAGGAGCTGGCGCTCCCGATCAAGGTCATCCTCGACTACGAGGGCTTCGCGCGGAAGGTGTACCGGGTCCGCAAGCTGGCGCAGGCCGAGCTGTTCAGGATCCCGGTGGACATCCGTTCGACGGCCTGGGTGGTCGGTCAGGACGGCCAGAGCAACGAGTCCCGGATCAAGACGAAGTGGATCACTCCGCCGGAGTGGAAGGTCACTTCGTTCCCGTCGGTCGACATCATGGACATCTACCAGATGAACTTCGATGTCCTCGACAGGGCCCAGGACACCGCGCGGCAGGAGATCGAGCTGAAAGAGGACCAGGCCGCCGTCGGCCTCATCGACGAGGCGGCGCAGACGATCAACGCCGTGACCACGTTCGCCACGCTGGGCATCGGCGCGTTCGAGGACGTTCGCTTCCAGGTCGAGCGGCACCGCTTGATGGTCGAGAACTTCCTGATCTCCAGGTCCGAGCTGAGCGACATCGTGAAGACGATGTCGGCGGCAGTCGACCCGGTGACCGAGCGCGAGCTGATCCTCGCCGGCTACATCGGCAACGTGCTCAACGCGCAGATCCTGACCGCGGCCGGCACGGGCGTCGAGGAAGTCATCCCTCCGGGGACCTTCTACGCGACGACCGGCGCTGACTACATGGGCGAGATGGGCATCCGCATCGAGCTGTTCTCCGAGCCGTACAACAAGTACAGCCACCAGGAGACGGTGAAGGGCTGGGCGTTCATCGAGATGGTCGGCTTCGGCATCGCGAACGCTCGCGCCTGCGCGAAGGGGATGAAGTAGTTCATCCGTGGAGAGGGCCCCGGGGAATCACCTTTCCCGGGGCCCAAACCACTTAACCCCGCTGCGGCGGGAGAGGGGGCGAAAGCCCTGGCACACCTGAAGGTCCATGGATGCACCGCACAACAGGATCAGTCCCCGTTCTGGGTCGTAACGACGAGATCCTGTCGTACACGCATCCCGCCAGGGCAAGAAAATTGGTGGACTCAGGAAGGGCGCGAGTGGCAAACCGCGACCCTTTCATAATCAAACTGGCGAGAGATCCCAGGGAGGCTAACATGGAAGCAACAACGACGAGGGTTCCAGTCATCACCAACTTCACGGAGTACTTCCGCGAGGAGCGGGACGTGTACGTCCAGAACAAGAGCAACACGCAGGTCTCGCTCCAGTTCGAGACGTCCCCGGGGCGCGTCGACTCGATGCTGATCCCGCGCGACAAGAAGCCGCTGAACCTCACGCAGATGGTGCCGTTCAAGGCCATCAAGGAGTCGGTCGACCTGCGCAAGATGGTGAACCGGCAGCCGCCGGTCCTCGTCCTCCTCACCGAGGAAGAGTACCTCGCGTACTACGAGCGGATCGCGCAGGCGGACAACACCCCCATCGACAAGGTCATCGCGGAGGCGCAGCAGTACCAGAGGGACCTCCAGGACAAGCGCGTCTTCACAGCGCCCGAGCCCCGCGGTCGGAAGACTCTGGAGGACACGGCCGAGGATCGGAAGGACGAGCCGGCGGATCCGCAGGACAAGGTCACTGCGCGTATCGTGGGCATCTGTAACTCGGTCGGCGACGACGTCTCCGAGAAGGATCGTCTCGCGGCGGGCCCCATGCTGGAGGAGATCAAGGACCTCGATGCCGGGCAGCCGCTCACGCGGGCGGACTTGGAGTACATCCAGGGTCACGGCTTCTACAAGTCCGTGAAGAACTGGGCGCTGACGACCCACGCAGAGCGCTGGAGCTAGTTCTTCGGCCCTCTTCACACTTTAAAAAATCGAAGTCGTTTCGTGGTACTCTGAGACAGACGGGACTCGTCTACTTTGCGAGGTGATTCATGGGTAGAATGCGGCATAGGGTGGTTGAGGTCGAGCTGGCGGACGGAGAAGAAATCCGCATCACGGATGCTCCCAACAGCGACCCCTTGAGGAACCTGACCATCACGGTGGCCCCTCTGTACGACGGGCCCCTCGTTCCCGCTGGCGGCGGCAACGTCGTGTGCAAGATCTTCTACGGGGGAGGCTACGCCCAGCCGGCCGTGGTGTTCGGTCCGAACTACGAGACAGGTGTACAGCAGGGTGGTATCGTGAATCTCGCCGGGGGCTCTGCCCTTCCGCGGCGCATTTTCACGGACGCGAACATCCTTCCTCCGGACAGGTGGAGGGATGGCACCACGGTTCGCGAGGATGCGAACCTCGCGAGGGCACTGCATCTGTACAACAACACAGGCGGCGGCGGTACTTTGCGCTGCAAGGTCATGTTCGACTCCGAGGAGCTGAACGAGGCCACCTAAGGAGGGTTCCATGGAAGACATTCTCAACCTCTTGATCGAGTACGGTCCTTACGTCGCGCTGGCGGTCATCGTCGCCGGAATCGTGCAGTCCTTGAAGCTCGCCTTCAAGAAGTTCTTTCTTCAGATGCCTCTCGGGATGAGGATCCTGCCGTTTCTCCCGCTGATGCTGGGCATGATCGGTGGGCTTCTTCTCCCGCAGGAGACTCTCGCTTCGAAGCTGATGGTCGGTGGCGCGTTGGGGACGTTGTCCTCGGTGATCTACGGTGCCATCACGCGCACGTTCGTGAGCAACAACACCTTGCGGCAGAAGATCGAGATGAAGACCGGCAACGCGGCATCCACTTCGGTAGAGGCTATGGAGCCCCCGGCAGGCCCTGAGGGCGAAGTGAAATGAAGACCCTGGGGAAGATCTGGGCGTGGGTGAAAGCCCACTGGAAGTGGGTCGTCGCCGGCCTGGCGGTGGTCGTCGCGCTCATCGTGGGTGCGCGCATCGCGAAGGGGCGGGTAGGCCCTCCGCCCATCCCGGAGAAGATCCAGAAGCGCAAGGAGAAGGTCGCCTTCTTGCAGGGTGAGATCAGCCAGCTCGAAGTTCAGAAGACCACCATAGCGTCAAGGGAAGCCGCTACTGAAGAAGACATCAAGAAAATCAGTACGGAGATCAGTGAACTTGATAAGAAGATCGCGGATGCCCGTGAGGAAGTCTTGAGACTCTCAGCGGAAGAGAAGCTGAAAAAGTTCAAGGAGCTGGGGTACTGATGCGGTGGTTCATTCTCACGGTCTTCGTGGTCCTCCTGGCGGCGCTGCCGGCGCACGCGCAGGACAGCGGCAGCGTCATCCTCGTGAACAAGGGTGTGACCGGCTTCTGGTTCCCTGAGCCTGTCGCGACGAAGATGCTCCAGGACCTCGCAGAGCTTCCGCTGCTCCGGACGAAGGTTGCTGCGCTGGAGCTGAAGGTCTCTCGGATGGAGGACCTGAACCTGCTGATGAAGGACGAGCGCTCCGTCACCGAGCAGATCAGCGCGAAGTGGAAGCTGGCGTTCGATGAGCAGTTGAAGATCACGCAGGAGCAGCAGGCCTACTACGAGGAGCAGCTCGCGCGTGAGAAGAAGTGGTACAAGTCGCCGGTCCTGTGGTTCAGCGTCGGGGTGATCGCAACGGCTGCGCTTGCCATCGGGCTGAACTACGGACTCGCAAAGACACGATAGGAGATTCCCATGGCGGTTCTCAACATTCTCGGCAAGATGACGTTCCCGGGCTCGCCCAGCGGAGCGAACAACCCAGTGATGATCGGCGCTCCGACGGTGCCGGCTACCTCGACGACGGGGTTCTCGCTGAACTACAACGAGACCGCGCAGTTCGAGTACGTGGTTCCCGCGGCGGGCACGCGCGTGGTGAACTTCGGCTCCATCGCGACGGGGAAGTTCCTGTATATCGGCACGGACCAGCCGATCACGTACACGATGAACGGCGGCGTGGAGGTCTTCTCCTTGTCAGCCGGCGGCTTCCTGCTGATCGCAATGGGGAGCCTCTCTGCGCTGACGATCATCGCAGGGGCGCAGGAGGCCCGCGTCTTCGTGCTGGTGCTGGGAGACTAGACCGTGATCATCCAGCCGGGAGTAGAGCAGCCTTCGGTTGCGAGCATGATCGAGCTTGCTCGGACGAATTCGATTCGCCGGGTGGACATCGAGCTGCAAGACTCGACCGGGGCCCTCGTCGACATCGACGCCACTCTGGGAGCGGGGGGTGAGCCGAACGGCGTTCTCGACTTGGAGATCACCGACGTCGGAGGGATGTCGATCTACAAGGAGTCGTACTACCCCCCGCCGATGGGCGTGCTGGAGCCTCGTCTCAAGAAGGCCGCTCCCGGCAGGTACTACATCGATCTCGGCAAGGTTCCCCGGGAGACGGATGATTCGCGGACGCTGCTCTTCAACTGGCACTCTCGGCAGAACGCCGCCGCGGAGGAGGTCTACCGCACCCAGGTCGTTGAGGTGGTGTCCCCGCGGATCCTGTCCCTGCTTCCGTCGCTCCGGCTGCTGATCGACAAGACCGTCAAGCCGAACCTCCCGGAGAAGTACTGCTTCATCGGCTACACCGACGGGATGCTGATCCTCTTCTTGAAGCTCGGATTGTTTAAGATCAACGAGTACGAGCCGTACCCCGTCTGGGCGAAGTTGGACTACTTCCCCATCGAGATGTACGCGAGCATCCTCCTGCGAGCCGCCTTGTACCAGGGGATCACGAGCCAGCTGCTCTTCTCTATCGACACGGACGTGCCTCAGTTCTCGGATTCCGGGCACAGTTTTGTCCTTCAGCACGCGACTCCATTGGCAGCATTTCTTAATACGTTAAGTTCGGAACTCGATAAATCGGTACCCAACCTAAAAAGAAAGTTCGTAAACAGTGGCACAATATCTGTCGAGATGCGAATGGATTTTGCCTTCTCGATGATGCTGGCAAGTGCTCCCGCGGGAAGCCTTTTTCGCAATATGTGGCAGGCTGGGTAGCATGGTAGAGCGGGAGATCAAGATTGACCTCTTCGACGAATCCGCTCCCGAGAACGAATCTCTGGCGCGTCTCGTCGATGACGGTCTGTGGCAGGAGCTGATCTCCAAGGCCGAGAGGCTTGAGCCTCCGAAGGCTCTCGATGAGGACCGAGTCGCGATGGACGAGTCTCAACGGAAAGAGCCTTCTGCCGGCCAGGAAGAGGATGCCGCAGATCCTCTTGCGGCGCTCGTCCAAGAGTTGATCGAGGGGCCATAGCATGGTTGAGACCACACAGCGCGGCTGCAAGGTCCCGGGCTCCAACATGGCCGTCGGCTACTGGGGCCGGGACATCCACGCGCAAGTCTTCGCCGAGCAGCAGCTGGGCAAAGAGCGCGCGTTGCTCCAGGAGCAGATCCTCCTCGGCGGCCTCCGCATGGAGCTGTGGCAGGAGGCTCCTGTCGGTCCCGAGTGCGCCTGCTACAACACCATCAACCGGATGGCGGACCGGAAGTGCATGGCCTGCCACGGGGTCGGCAAGGTGCCCGGGTACCTGAAGTTCGGGTACAACACGCTGTGGATGTCGGCCTCGGACCCGGACAACACGCTCACGGACCTCCGCCTCACCCGGAACTACCAGTCGTCGAAGCTGGAGCTGGTCGACGGTGCGCTCGTGGGGACTGTCGAGAGCGCTGACAAGCCCTTCTCCAGGACGGTGTTCGGGGCTACGTGGGGTACAAGTGTCCAGTGCTACCTGATGGAGTCGGACTACTCCTCCATCACGGTGGAATACTCGCTCGACGCTGGGGTGGCCTGGGCGGCGCTGTCGAACCTGCCGGCGGAGGTTGCGCAGACGGGTACGATCCGGTTCCGGGCGACTCTGACCCGTACCGAGACCGCGGCGCGCTCGCCGTTGTTCGAGATGCTCAGTGCGCGGTACGCGACGATCCCTCTGGCGAATCCCGACGTGAACGGCGTGTACCGGAAGGGTCCTTGGATCCTCATCATGCGCGAGCCTCCGTCGACCGGTCACCGCAAGCAGGACTACGGAGACCAGCCCATCGAAGAGGGCCTGGAGATGTGGACCGCGGGGTTGTCGATGTTCGACGCTGCGATCCCGGCCGGGAGCATGGGCGAGGTGATCAAGGGGCCCGAGGTCCTGATGCAGCTGCTCGACGGCGCTCGCGCGGGCAATAGGTACATGGCGACGGCTTGGAAAAACTCGGACCCGATGGCGTACATTCTCGTGTCGCAGACGTTCAAGATGCGCATCACCGACGACGTCGACCCGATGAAACTCGTGTGGTAGGAGACGATCATGAAAAAAGGCATCACCCCAGAGGCAGCTCAGCGATTGTCGGTGTTCCTTCAGAAGAGGGCGCAGCAAGGTTACAACCCGGAGGATTGGAGCCCGGCTGACGCCGTGGAGGACATCCTCTCTGGTCCGGCGGGTGTGGCCCTTCTTCGAGCTTTTTCCACTCCCGTGGCATCCCTGGAGAACGACGTGATCGGGCTTCTTGATAGTGCTTACGATCTTTCCAACCAAGAGATTGAAGCAAGTCTCCAGAAGGGTATCGACGGGGCGGGCGCAGCCGTTTCCGCAGAAGGTTTTTCGATTCCAGATCCTGCGGTCTGGGAGGGGTTGAAACAGGGTTACGCTGACATGTACAGCACTGTTCTTGGGGAGCTTCGACAAAAGGTCTATGACGCTTTTGATAACGCGGCAGCCAATCTTGCGTATGCGTACCAAGAGGCTGCCCTTCAGGAGTTCAAGAAGGCAGCTGGCGGTAACGCGCCAGGAGGCATGGTACCATGAGACGCAACGCTGGAGGGATCACGGACGATGGCTTCAGCCGGCTCGCGTCTTTCTTGTCGGCCGCGGACCTGGAAGATGCGAAGGACGAGCCCGAGGAGGAGAAGGACTCGGACAAGGGTGGATCGGACAAGGACCTCAAGCAGGAGCTGGTCGAGTTCCTCAAGGACAACCCGAACCCCGAGGACGAGCTGGTCCACGAGTGGGCCGAGGAGAACGGCTACGAGGTGGACGAGATCGAGTCCCTTCTGTACGAGCTTGCCACGGACTACGTGGAGTCGAACGATCCGGACTCGGAGGACCTGATCCCCGGCGGCAAGGCCGACGATGTTCCCGACGAGGACCTCCCGATGGAGCAGCTCCTGAAGGGCATCAAGGTCGAGATGGAGCACACGGACGATCCGGACGTCGCGAAGGAAATCGCGTCCGATCATATTGAAGAATTTCCGGATGGGGATTACTACGACGCCCTGGCGGAGATGGAAGATGAGCTGAAGAGTAAGAAGGGTGGGCGTGAAGACTGGCCTCCCCATCCGTACGGTGCCGGTTGGGGATCCTGTTCGGGTTGTGGTCAGGACGTTGAAGACCTACCACCCGGGGAGCTGTGTGATACCTGTTCTCGTTGGAAGACGATTGAGGATGAAAAACGCCAGGAGCGTGAGCAGGGTTACCAAGACGATCTCTTGGACCAAGTACGGGGTAGGTCGTGCCGGTAAATGACTTCTCAGGACCGCGCGAGTACCGTGGGACCATCCCACGGGACCCCCGCAACCCGCCGCGTTTCGGTCAGCTGATCGAGACGGTGAAGGACGCCTTCGCCGCGGAGCTGTACCGGTTCTTCGAGTCCAAGTCGGACGACATCCGGGCGAAGCTGGGCGAGTTCCCTGCCATCGAGAAGTTCGCTATCGGTGCCGGCAGCACCTCGTCGAGCATGGAAACCGTGATGAACCTCATCATGTCGTATGGGAACACCCTCGACAAGTACCCGATGATCGCCATCACCTCAGCCAATGACAAGGAGTTTGTCCTCGGTCTGGGTTCGACTATCGTTTGTAGCGGTCAGCAGGCTCCGCGCCTGACCGCGGGGAATGAAGGCCCCTTCAACCTTCAGGATGGCTGGACGCTCAGGATCCGGACGTGGCCTCTGGGCTTGACGGGTGATCCAGTCGAAACGACCATCCTGTTCAAGGACTTCCTGTTTCCGGACATTGCGAACGCCACGGTGCAGGACGTCATCCAGGCTTGGAACGCGCAGGCTCTGTACACGCAGGCCCGGGAGTCCGGTGATGGGTTCCTCCAGATCGTGTCTGGAGGTCCTTGCGCTTCGGGGGCGAAGAACGGCTTGGAGATCATCGGAGGCACGCCTGACTGCCTCCTGGCTCTCGGCTACTCCGAGGGGCAGATCGACCTGTACACCGATCACACATCGGGCCCAGCGTCCCCTGCGCAGCGCTACGGCGTGGCTGGGAAGATGACGATCAACTTGGACGTGGTTTCCGACGATCTGAACACGAGGACACAGCTTGCTGACCTCGTGAGATCCTTTTTCACCTTCTACACGGACCGTCAGTACTTCCAGTTCCAAGGGCGGTCGTACCTGGATGACTCGATAGACCCCCCGGAGTGGTACCAGATCGTGTTGGACCGGAAGTTCTCCTGGGCCGGCGAGTACCAGAGAGCCCGTCAGGGCGGGGAGCAGAAGTCCTACCTGTACTCGATTCGGGGCTCTGTACCGGTCTTCGCAGCGGACTTCATTGACCGACCCGTAAACCGTGGGAACGCAACATTTGTCCAGTCCTCGAATCTCATCCACAAGGAAGATTTTCCCACGGGAGACTACTTCGGGGTCAACTATTTGAAGCTCGACCGGTAGGCTCTCCACTCCTTCGACTTCGTTTTAAAAAATCCGACAGCGCCCACGGTATACTAGCCTCACGACAGAGGCCTTTTACCACCTCCAGGGAGGTTTCCTACGATGGCAATCAGCATTTCGAAATATGTCGATCCAGGCGTGTACATCGCGGAAGTGATTGTCCCTGGTGCGGTTTCCGTCACCTCCGAACGCACACTGGGCATCCTCGCCATCGCTCCGCGCACTCGTCGAAGCGTGGACGAGCCGGTCACCCGTGGGAAGATCTACGACGAGACGCTGACGCTGACCGTCGGGTCTCCTCACGTAGGAACCTTGGCGAACACCTCGAACAGGTCCAGGAACAGCGCCCAGATCTACATGAATGGGAACCCGCTGGGGCTCTCGGACTGGCAGTTCCTGGCTGCGCGTCTGGTGGGCACCGAGTGGGCCGGCGTGACGGTGGACGTCTCCCTGGCGACCGGCACTCCGTACTTCACATTGGCTCTCGACGGGAAGCGGGCCGTCACTCTGAACTTCGATACCTTGGTGCCTCTGGTCTGCGGCGTCCCCGCCGCGACGGCTACCGCGGCGAACATTTGTGACTCCATCAACTACGCTCTGGCGAACGCGCTCGGGCCGTTCTTTTTGATCTACGGTCTGACCTACGCTGCCGTGGCGACCCACGCGGTGGGCCTGGTGAACGAGATCATCACCCTCACGTCCCCCTCGACAGAGCCTGCTTCCGACGTGAAGGTGTTCATCTCCCCGAACGCGGCGCTCGACGGAGCGTCCACGATCTCGACCGCGGCATGGACGCCGACGGTCGGTGCCGGCGTCCAAGCGCCGACGCGCCTCCAGGTGTTCGACGCGGCGTATACGTCGTCTGCCGTCTACACTCTGGACTACGTGTCGGTCGACATCCTCACCGATGCTCTCACGAATGCCGGCACCTCGACCCCTCTGTCGGACATCAACTACCTCGGCTCGTACCCGGGCGGTGTGGACTACACGAAGAACACGGACTACGAAGTTGGCATCGCCAACGATGTCGACTGGGATGTGACGACCTGGTTGCAGGCGACGGCGACCACGTTGGATTTCGTCGCCTTCCCGCCGACCATCGTGGCGGCCACCAACGACAAGCTCCTGATGTCCATCAACAACCGCACCCAGGTCCTCGTGACCTTGACCCCGGGCGCTCCGACGACTCCGGCGATTGTGGCCGCGGACATCAACGCCGCGCTGGCCTCGATTGCGAGTGCGTACGGCCCGGAGTTCTCGCACATGGCGGTCGTCGTGGGCAACACGGTGCGGATCCGGTGCCCGGACGACTTCGAGAACTACCTCCCGGAGAAGGGTGTCGCCAGCTCGATTCAGTTCCGGGCGACCGCTGCGAACGCCTTCACGACGCTGTTCGGCGCGATCACGCTGCCCTACACGGCCCAGGGCACCGGGAAGCGACCGGCGTTCGGGACGAACTACTACTGCACGTACGACTACGTCCGCCCGGCCACGGACTACACGACGGGACACCGTGTGTACGATCCGGATCAGCTCTACCAGTACACGACCAAGCTGACGATGCAGAACTACTTGGTCAACAAGCTCTGCGTGGCAGGAGAGATCGCGTTCGAGAACGGCGTCTCCTCGGTGTACCTCTTCCAGATCAACGATTCGGTGGCCCCCGGCACGCCGACGCAGCTGGAGATCAACTCCGCGCTCGATGCTGCGAAGGAGTACTCGACCGTCACGGACGTCGTCACCATCGACACTGCGCTCGACACTGCGGTGTACCAGATGCTGCACGTCGCGGACCAGTCGTCGATGCTGGAGAAGCACTACCGGCGCGGCTGGTTCGGCATGGCGCGGGGCACGGACGTCGGGGACCCCGACACGCCGAACACCTTCGTCTATCGGTCGACCAAGACCTTGCAGCCGGGCAACACCTCTCCGGGCCGCGGGCGTCTGTTCCTGGTCTCTCCGGGTGATGCGACTCGCACCATCAAGCTCGATACGAGTCAGGAGATCGATCTCAACGTGGATGGCACCTACATCGCGGTCGCCGTCGCGTCGGTCTACACGGCTCTCCCGAGCCCCTCGTCGGCGCTCATCGGGAAGTTCATCACCGGCTTCAAGACCGAGGGCTTCGGGACGTACCTCCGCGGCGAGCGGCATACGTTGGCGGACAAGGGCGTCCTCGTGGTCACGCTCGATGCCGGCCGGCTGGTCATGCTCGATCCGATCTCCACCGAGGCCGGCGGTGCCAAGGTGGTGCAGTTCGAGGAGCCGGCCTCCAGCGCCCAGAAGGACGCGGTCACGAAGACCGTCGACACGCTGCTCGCGAGCAACGTCATCGGTGTGGTGCCGGACGATCTGAGCGACTTCATTTCGGACTGCAAGAAGTGGATCTTGCTCGGCATCACGGCGAACATCAACAACGGCTCGATTGCGTCCTACCGCGACCCGTCAGGATTGCCGCGGGACATCGACGCCACGACGGACATCGTGGTGTATCAGTCTACGACTGATCCCAGGACCTTCTACTTCAAGTACTGGTACAACCTGAAGTATCCGGCCAAGCGGTTCTTCGGTGAGTACTCGGTCGACAACCCGTTCTTCAGCCCCGCCTAGCAGGGGTAGGGGAGGAGGATAGCAGATGCCAGTCCCTAGCACAGGAATTCGTACTAGCCATGCGATCTCCATTCGCGCGGGTAGAACCACTATCGGTCAGATCCAGACGTGGGCTCCAACCCAGTCGAAGACCATTACGCCAGCGTATGAGCTTCGTTCTGAGAGTTCTGGAACTGTGACCGAGAACGTTCCGGGCAACATCACGGGTCTGACCATTCAGGTGAGCCGCTACGACTTGTTCACCTCCAAGATGGAAGAGGTTTGGGGTACCTCGGCGGCCTTGTGGATGCTTTCAAATCAGCTCACCCCCCTAGAAATCACTGAGAAGTGGTCGAGTCCTGGGCTGAATGAGAGCTTCGTTTACTACGGTTGCTGGTTCTCTCAACTCGGACGCAACATGCAGGCCCAAGGTGACAGGATTGTGCTCGTCAACGCCACCTTGGCGTACGTCACCTGTACAAAGATGACGTAGGATCCATGCCTGTACCACGCACTGAACTCCGAACAAGTCATGCTATAACGCTCCGTGCAGCGGACGTGACCATAGGGAGGATTCAGAATTGGAGCCCAAGTCAGGCTCGTGACGTTAAGCTCAAGTTCGAGATCAATGCGGTCGGGACCGGAGCGCCCATTGAGGCCGTCCCGGGAGTGGCGACCACACAGACCCTCCAGGTGACTCGGTATGATCTCTACACCCAGAAGATGGAAGAGATCTGGGGGATGCCGAAGCCCTTGTGGGCCCTGACGGATCAGCACAACCCCATCGACATCGAAGAGAAGTGGATCAAGTTCGGAACGAAGGAAAAGCCTCTGATTCCGGGCATGGAGTTGGTCACAACTTCTTCGTTGTTGGATAAGATCGGATCGAAGAAGTTCGGCAAGGCCTTGGGCCTTGGAACTGCGAACGAGCTTGAAGGGATCGACATTGGTCGTGCCGGAGCGGGCCAGGAAGTCACGGTTGAGAAGAATTGGTACACGGGCTGCTGGTTTACGAGTCTCGGACGGGTAATGCAAGCCCAAGGAGATCGTTTAATACTCGTTAATGCCACTTTAGTGTATGTAAAGATGCGACGGTTGATGTAGAGTTCGTCATCGACAAAACACCCCGGAAACCCCGGGAGAAGGGAGCGAAAGCGCCATGTCGACGGACAATCCGAAAAGAATCTTGGACGACCTCGCGAAGGAACTCGACGGTGAGTGCCTGGAGGAGGTGTTTACCTGGAAGGGCCGGAAATTCCGAATTCGTCTTCTGAACGAGGAGGAGTCCAACTGGAGGAATGGCTTCATCAACATGGGCAGCGGGTTGTCCACCGTCACCTCCTGGAGGCTCCCGACGCTCTCTATCGGTATTCGCGAGGTCGATGGTGTCCCCATTTTCGAGTTCTTCCGTTCTCAATGGGAGGAGACCGAAGAGGGGCGGAACCTTCTCCGTCTTGTGGAGAGCAAAGGCACCTTCACGCAGAAGTATTTTTCTGCCGAGCACATGATGGAGTGGCTGGGCGCGAGGCCTCCGGAGATGCTGGAAGACCTGTGGAAATACTGGAAGGCTCTGGAAGAACGCAGGGAGGCCGCCCAGGGCAACATAAAAAAATCCTCAGGGGTGGGTTCGGAGAAGGGCGAGAAGCCCACTGGGACCGAATCTACCCCATCTGGAGAAGGCTAGTAGCAAAGCTCAGGATCAAGGCGAAGGTCCTGACCAAGAGGATGATCCCGTTAGGGGATCCTCGGCTGAAAGGAATGAACGATACCCAGTGGATTTTTGAGCTGGAGTCGATGAACCTTCAGGAGAAGCAACGCTATGACGACATCCGGACTATTTCTGAGGCTGTGAGGAAGCAAGTGGTCTCCATGCTGGGTTTGAACTTGCTTCCGGTCGAAGACGAAAGAACTGGAAGGCTACGTCTTCCGGGGGATGAGGAGTGTCTGCCTCTCGTGCTTCTTATCGGAAACGATAATGTCCTGGCAGCGATAAAAAGTAGGACGGAAGAGTACATCAACCAGCAGGAAGTTCTTCAGCAGCTGGAAGTCGCTGATGTTGCTCGCAAGGACGGAGTGACTGTTAATACCGGAGTCGCGGAGCTGACCCCTGAGGCGCTGGAAGCGTTCATGAAGGACGAGGGGGATGTTGAGTTCGAAAACGCTCCGGAAGACCTCCTCAAGGCCATGAATTGGGGCGGACGCGACACGCAGATGCTCTTGGAGAACCTCGTGTTATCCAAGGATGATCTTGGAGATGATCCCCTTGTGGAGAAGAGTGCAAGAACTATTGGGAGGGTTCGTTCAGATATAAAAAACCAGTATGGCAAGAAGGTTCTTGAACCTCAAGGAGCGCCGGAGTTGGAAGAGGTGGATCTAGGCCTGAGCAAGCCCACTCCTAAGGTAGATGATCGTCCCGTGGTGACTCTGGATGTGATGAAGTAGAGCATGGTTCAGGTAGAATCATATTTGTTGCGGTGGGACTTCGACAAGTTCCGAGACCAGATCTCGGAGGCGACTAAGTCCTACACGGCTTTTGGCGGGTCGTTGCGGGCCCTTGTTTCTGCGGTTTCGGGGGATCTCAACACGTTGCAGACCCGGGCGTCGAGCGTCACCACGATGATCGGTTCGTTGAATCCGCAGATGGAGCGTTCCATCCAGCACATAAAGGAGGGCACTGGATCTTTTTCGGAGATGCTGAATACCGTTTCTCAGCACGGCATTAAGATCGCCAGTGAAGTGTCTCGGATGAAGGCTTCTGGGGGCCCGGCGTCGGGTTCCTCCGGGGCGGCGATGGAGCAGGCTCAGAGCCAGGTGGTTGTCATGCTGGAAGGTGCTGCGTTTGCAGGTGCTTCCGTTGAGATTGCCCAAGAGAACGCTGAGAACGTTATTCGAGTTGTCGCTGACACGGATAAGAAGTCTGAAGAGGATGTGAACCGTGTCAAAAAGTATTTGGAGTCCGAGCTGGAAGCAGCTGCGGGCAAGGCGCAGGAGATCGCAAGCCACGTTCCTGGAGGGATTCTGGGTGGGGGCATAGTATCTGGGCTCCTTGCAGCGATGGTTCTGGGGGTTACGGAGCGGGACCGTCTCAAGGCACAGAAAGGGGAGATGCTGAATGTTATAGAGGCTTCGGGAGAAGCTGTATCTTCCGATGCGTCTAGAAAGGTAACATCGTGGTTTTCCCAATTCCAGGAGACTGCGCAGTGGTACTACGGAATCGCCCGTGAGGAAACCCAAGGTGTTCTGAAGGCCATGGTCGACGCCGGTTACAAGGCCCACGAGATCATGGCTACGTTCAATTCATCCCTGGGTGCTGCGGGCCAGCATGTCGGTATTATGTCCATCGCGTTGGATAAGCATTTCAATCAGGATACTGGGACCTCTATCAGCAACATCATCAAGATCACTACGTCCCTGGGAGACAGCTTGCAGGAGGCGACGGACAAGTATTCTAGGATCGCGTTTGCTGGTCAGAAGAGTGCCATGGGCATCAGCAAGTTCACCGATGCCGTCATTTCTGGGGCTTCTGCCATGCAGCAGTACGGTGTTGATGTGGCCGAGGTTGCCGGTATCATGGGCACCATCCAGAAGCACTACGAGAAGATGGGTCTCAGCCCCCAGTATGCAGGAAACCAGGCAACTAATTTCATCAACGGGATCTCACAAGGGATCGCGGGGATGGACCCTTCCATGAAAGCCATGATAGCTCAGAGGATGTTTCCCGAGCTGACAGGTGTGGATGCTAGGCAGAAATGGGAGGACGGCTTCAAGAGGGCGCGTCAGTCCGGCAGCGAGGACTTCGTTACTCGGACACTTCTTTCTCTGAGGGAGTGGGCCTCTCAAGGAGGCAAGACCCGGGCGCAGGCGATCCGCCTCATAGAGTCCAAGATTGGTGATAACAGGACCGCTGCCGGCTTGTACGATGCGACTACCGAGTTGGCGAAGGGCAATAAGTTATCGGAGCTTTCTGTCGAGCAGCAAGGGCTCATCAAAAACGCTCTTTCTACTGAGAGTGAGAAGATTTCTGATCTTGCGAAGCTGACAAGAGATCTTACTAATGCGATCTCTGCCATTGGTCAGGGCCTCCTGAAGGTCTTGGCAGGTTTGGTAGGGGCCATTGTACTCAGCATCAAGTATCTTCCGGAGATTATTGCCGCTGCTTTACCCGGCGGCGACAAAAAGTTTCTTGTGGATATTAGGGCTCAATACGACAAGTTGGGTGTTAGTATGAGTGCCGGAATTGATGCGGCCAACACCGGTCTTAAAGATGCTGCTGCGGCGATGAAGACGGAGTTCAAGAACGATCTTCAACCCATAATTGATGTCCTCAAATGGGACGCTCCATCGGAGGGTGGCGTTAAGACTATAACCTCCGCAGCAGAGGCGAAAGCTGCTCTCAAAGAGCTGAAGGATGACTTTTTGCAGATGTTTACGGATGAAGAGTTCAAGAGGCAGCTAGATATACAAGCAGCGCAAGGGTACGCACATGTGAAGGCTTGGTTTCTTCGCAAGTTGTATGATCTTAATTCTTCTTCTTTTGGGAGATCTCTTAATGAAAATCCGGAACAAGCTATTCTGGATTCTCATGATTCCTGGGAGGACGCTGCCGTGGCGGCTGAGGATCTTCCCGATAAGCTCGCCGCTGTTGAGAAGGCCCGGTATAAGGGTAGGGCTAAAGAAAATGCTTCACCAGAGTATGATGACTACCAGACAGAGATGCCTGAGAATGTTGGTGGCGCGAATGCCAAGGTTGATGGAGGTCTTATAAAAACAGCGTCTAACAAAGCGGAGGCGCAGAGGGTACCTCCTCCTTAGGGAACATATGGAGAACTCTTTTTTGATAGACCTGGATCTTGCGGACCTGAGTGACCAGGTTGATTCTGTACACCGCACGTACACGGACCTGGGCTCGGCAGTACAACTCCTGGGCCGTGACATGAAGGTCTCTCTGGGCTCCTTGGCGTCTGCATCCGTTCCTACTTCTATGCCCTCTCCTGCTGTTGCTTTTTCTGCGGAGGCTGAGCGCATCAAGGGTGCTATTGATGGTGCTGTTCGTAGTGTCGGTGACCTCAAAGGGGTTTTTGAGAATATTGGACCTTCCGAAGAGGGGGCTGGCGCTGCGGACACCGCATCGGCGGCGGTGCAGCAGGTTCAGGAGTCTTCTTTAGCTGGAATAGATCCTCGGAAAGCAGAGCAGAAGCTCGATGGTGCGGAATCCAGAATCTACATTTCTGTTACCTCTGCCGAGGAGATGGTCAAGAGGCATAAGAAGAGAACTTCCAGGCTGATTGAGTTTGTTGAAAAGGAGATGAAGAAGACCAAGGACAAAATTAAGAGTATCTTGAGTAACATCCCTGGTCAGCTTTCTTCAGGATTTCTTGGTGCTGTTATAGGTTCTATTGCTCTCGGATACACGGAGCATAATCGACGTCGTGCCGAGATGGGGGAGATGGCTAACATTTTCGAGGGCAGTGTAGACAGTGTCATGTCTGCTGCGGGACGGAAGGCTACTCGTTGGTTTGCGAATTGGGGTGAGCGGGCGCAGTGGTACTGGGGTGTGGGTCGTAAAGAGGTCCAGGCTGCTGCCAAGGTGATGGTAGACAATGGATTTTCTGCTACTGACGCTTTGAGGCGCTACGATAAGGGTCTGGGGCGTGTAGGGCACAACGTTATTACCCTCTCTCTTGGGTTGGGAAAACATTACAACTTTTCTACATCGGAATCGATGGAGAACATCGTAACCCTAGTTCGTGATTACGGGATGTCACTCAACTCTGCGGCGGATCTGACCGTAAAGATGACCGCTGCGGGAGAGCGGAGTTCCATAGGGGTCAGTAATTTTACTCGTATCGTCATGGCTGCTGCGGATCCTCTCTCAAATATGGGCATCAACGCAGAGACCGTTGGTTCTTTCGTGGAGAAGTTGTTAGGACACTACGCGAGCATGGGCTTGGAGTCCCAGTACGCCGGCCGTGAGGTGGAGGGGGTCGCTGTGGACCTCATGACGGCGTTCACGAAGATGGATGACCAAATGAAAGTGGCCTTGGCGAGAGACATTTTCAAAGATACTGAATCGAATGCACATGAGCTTCTTATTCGGTTCAGTGACGGTCTTCGTAGGATTTCTTCCGGGAAGGACGAGAGCTTTTTGGAGTCTCTCATTCGTTCTTACGGGACTCTGGTTATTAAGAGAACGACTCCTGAAAGAAGTAAGGCGATCTTGGCCGTGCAGCAGAACCTACGAACGAGTAACCGTTCGGCGGCGATCTTGGTCGATACCTTGGGGATCTTAGAGAAGGGTGATACCCTGGAAAGTATGTCGAAGGAGGCTCGCGCTAATCTGAAGCAGGCCTTTACTACGGAAGGAAAGATGGTTTCCGAGTTGTTTAAGACCCGTCGTGAGCTGGTTACTTCCATGTCGAACATCGGGGTTGGTCTTATGGCGATATTGGTTTCTCTCATCGCGGCTTGCATACTCGGATTGAAGTCTATGATGATTCAGGGTGAAGAGGGCTCGGGGGGCCGCACTGCTTATGGACTCAAGTTGAAAATGTATTACGCGAATCGTCAGGTTTTTAAAAATATGGCCGATGGGTGGGACCTGATGTTGAAGGGTACGGATGGAGTTCTGACGGCCTTAGGGAAGGAGTTTGGGGACTCTCTCGCTCCCGCTATTGGAGCTATGCGCTGGGATCCCAAGGCACCCCCTCCGCCACCACTGCCTGGAGGGATGAAGACCGATCCTAAGGACTCGTGGGGTGGTGTTTTTGGAGATCCCGAAGCCGAACAGGAGAAGAGATTTCGTCATGAGGAGGAGTTGCTGGAGGGGACAGGTCTGCAAGGACCTGCGGAGAAGCACTTCAAGTTGGTCTCCGCGACGGGTATTCTCGGCGGGGCAGTGGCGACCGCATTGTCCAATGTATTGGTCACCAGGAACGTAGGAGCGGATGATCCGAAAGCGCGAGAACGCACCGCACAGCCTGCGGTGGGGGCCTCTTCCGGCCCAGTGATCAATCCGGCCCAGCCCCCAATATCTACAGAAGATTTGGGAAATGCTGTGTTACAGTCTCAGGTGGAGCAGTACCCGACGTTGAATCCAAGGATGGGGACACCATAGCATGAGTGGATTGGTTGACATCCAGCAGCTCGAAGAGGCCCGTACCAGATTTACGGATCTTGGTGCTGCAATTACAGATATGTCTCGTGCCAACACCGAGTCCTTCGATTCGCTGTTGGACAGCTTGCGAGAGGGCTTCAAGGCAACTATTGACGAAATATCGGGTGATCCTCGATTGCTGGAAGGCGCGAAAGCCATCGGAGCCAGCGAGGAGTACATCAGTTCCATAGCAGGTAAGTTCAGCGGTCTTTCAGCAGAGTTCGATTCCGTGTTCGAGGGGATGCGGGGGGCGATAACTGGTGCCGAGCAGGGCTTTGAGAGCCTCTCCAAGAGGGCAGAGGCCGCGGTGGCAGAGGCTACTGCACCCTCTGAGGGTGACGATGGCGAGGGCGTTGGGGGCGGCCTTGGAGGTGGTACGACTCAAGGAGGGGTCGTTTCCAAAGGATCCAAGGGGAAGAAAAAAAAGCGTGGTCCTATCGGGAGGTACCTCACCTCAGAAGTGAGGACTGTCAAGGGTAGGATCGGCGGGATGATGTCGAAGTTGAAGATACCCAAGCCCGCGGCTATCGTGGCGGGATTCATTGGCATCATGGCTTACGGGTACATGGATAGGGATCGTGTTCGTGCTCAGTCGGGAGAGATGAAAAATATTCTCATTGCAGCATACGATGACGGCGTCAAGGGAGCGCTCGCAAAAGGTACTTCCCGGTTGTCTGCGATTCAAGAAACCTTCCAGAGATTCTTGGGCATCCAACGTGAAGAAATCCAGGCTACCGCGCAGGCGTTCGTTGACGGAGGCTTCAGCGTCTCCCAGATGATGTCTCCGATGAAGTCAGTCTTCAAGGATGTGGAATCGAACGCGGTGACGGTGACTCTTGCCTTGGATAAGATGTTTGAACTTCCGGGCGGGGAGAGCGCGAAGCGGATGGTCGGCATGATGGCGGATTATGGGAAGACGGCTGATGAGGCGAAGGATTCCCTTCTCCGCATGTACATGGTCGGTCGGGACTCTGGTGTGGGTGCCATGCAGTTCGTGAAGAATGTCGAGGACGCTAGTTCCGAGTTGGCTCGGATGGGCTATAATATTGATAACGTAGTGGACATCTATGTGCACGTTACGGATGCCTTCTCGAAGATGGGGGTGCCCAAGCAGTTTGCCGGGAAGCAGGCGGCCGTTGGTCTCCAACAGTTCGCTGGTGGCGTGGCAAAGATGGGTGACAACTGGAAGGTCGCCCTGGGAGAGCGTTTGGGGTACGGGAAGGGCTTGGAAGCGAGACAGAAGATGATGGACGCCTTCTTGCGTGTTCTTGATGGGGAGGACACAAATGAGGTCGTTCACATTGTGACTACCATTTACGACATGGCGATGAAGGCTACTGGGGAAGATGAAGATGCAGCCCGGTACTTCATGGAAGCCTCTATGGGCCTGGGGTTTGAGGGGGCCCGCTTGATCGCTACTATTGGGAAGCACGCTCGCGAAGGAAATATGGTTGAGGCCGCGCGAGCAACGAAGGATAACATCACTATTCTGAAGAACTCTTTTCATACGGAGGCAGAGAAAAGAAGCAAGTTTGAACTCATGATGAACAAGTGGTTGAAGGGCTTGGCTAACTTTGGTCAGGGGCTGATGGGATACATCATAACCGCTTTGGCATACCTCATTGCATACCTCAAGGCCATGCCGCAGTTCATTGTCAATGCCATTACTCATGATACCACGGCACAAAGGGAACTGGCGCAAGATATTGAAGACCTTTTGGGCAACCAGGGGAAGAACAAAGCAAAGATGGGACGCGGCCTCGACCAGATGATTGCCTCCGCCAAGGGCATGGCGAGCGACATCATGGGGCCCTCGTTGCAGGCCCTGAAGAAGGCTTGGGACTACGATCCGTACGGGTCTAGCTCTCTGTCCAAATCTCCTAAAGGTGGTGGTACCCCAGTCTTGGGGGGTATCAACATCCCTGCTGCGGATCTGGAGAAGGGGTCGCCTTTCACTCAGGACATCGTACCCCCTCGACCTGTTCCTGGGGCTTCGTCTCCTAAAGGTGCGAAGGGCACCAAGGCAGGTTCTGTTCAGGACTGGGGTGACAAATGGGTCGGTGGGGGTTTGCATCTTCAGGTGCAGAGTGTGGATGCCGAGGGGAGCATCAATATCCTCATCTCGGGAAATTGTCCTCGGTGCGGGTTCGATTTCACCAATATCAGCGGTTACGGAGGCGCTCCAGGGACGTTCTCTAGTATGCAATTGTCCAAAGAGGGCTCTTTTACCAGTGAGGACGTGGAGGCTCTGGCACGGATGATTCAGAGCGAGTCCGGCAGGTACCGAGATGACCGTAGAAAGGAACAGCTGGGTATCGCTTGGACTGCGTTGAACCGCGTAGGTGGCCTCAAAAAGGGTGGAGGGGGTAAGCTCGCGAAGGCCATTACTGCCGAGAAGGGCTGGGGAGCGAGCGATGCTGGGAACAAGAAGTACGGGAAGGCCGGCAGAAGGAATTTTGCTTCAGGAGCCCGTCCGGATCCGGAGACCATAGACTTCGCGCGTAGCATTCTTCGTGGGGATAAGGGTACTGGAGACTGGACGAAGGGGGCTACGAGGTTCATCCACCGCCCCACAGGTAGTGGGCATGAAAGCGGATCTGGTTGGAAAAAGGGCCGAGGTCTGGTTGTCCCCATCGCAGGAGGTATGTGGGACAAAGAGACGGGGAAACGGGTTGAGGGCGAAGCCGTATTTCAATAGCCCTGCCTCCGGCGGGGTTTGATAGGTGTATACATGGCTATTACGAAGCAACAATTTTGGAAGAACATGATGGAGGCCTTCGGTACTAGCAATGGGATCCAAGCCCCTTCTGCTGAGCGTATACTTGAGCGAATTCTTAATCCCTACGAGGATGTGTCTTACCGGGTTCCTTTTGTCTTCAGTTCGGATCACAGGACTCGGAACGACATCGATCCTGTGCGTATGAAGATGAACCCCGAGACGGTGACCTTTACGCAGAACAAGAGGATCACCAGGAGGGACACTCAGTCTGGCGCGGTGTTTTTTCACTGGACCAATGCGAAGGGTCGGAACAACGACGTTATCAATATAGCGTTCTCGGGAAGTACGGGGAACATAAATATCAGGACGGGGATGCAACGAAACAGTGTGGTCTCCAAGCAGACCAAGAGGCTCCGTGACTTTTTGAAATCGCAGACGAAGCAGGAGGGCCTTGATGTAGAGACTTTGGCGGGTGCTTCGAAGTTGCTGAACTTCTGGAATCTATACAGCATGACGCGGGAACCCGTGATAGATCCGTTTTCCGGAATTCCGAATAAGTCCTACTTTATGTATACGAGCCCTATCTTAGGTAACGCCATGATTACATTCATTGGGTATTTTGACCGGGTTTTGGAATTCACGGACGATGCGTCCAACCCGTTTAGTAAGAACTACTCGTTCAGCTTCGTGGCGACGGAGACGATGCCATCCATGGATGATATTTTTAGGTACATTTCACTCTCGTTGGGGACCCAATTCTTCAATGAGCTTGAGTAGCGGAGACCTAGATGGACGGTATATTGAAAAATCAGGCTACTGGAACCTCATCCCAGGAAGGGATCTACCGTGCAGCGTTCCCGGCTTTTCGTGTTTTCATCTATGGGCAAGAAGTGTCCGGGGACGTCATTGAAGTCAGGGTGAATCAATCCGGTGGAAGCATGGATCGGTCCCCGGGGACGTGCACTATCGCTCTGGCTAACATGGGTGACAAGTACATCTTGGACCACATGGACATGACGGTGATCGCCAGTAGTCGAGACTGGCTGGCGACTACCCTGGGACAGAACCAGACTGCTTATATGAGCACGCAACGTTTTCAGGCGGACAATGCTGGTGAAGATCCTGCTGAAGTGTACAAGTATATGCAGAAGTACATGAATTCTGAGCAATCGGCGGAGATGGCCGGGGTGGTAGATGACTTTTATAAAAAATTGAAAACCGCGCAGGGCGGAAACAACTGGACGTACGGATCCGTGCCTGCGACCATCAAGCCGGTAGTCCTTGCCAAGAAGTCCAGTGTTATCATTCCGAAATGGGATGAACTCTATGCGGACAAAAAAGACGATCCTATGTACCAAAACGTCTTCGAGGGGGACACCACTGCGCGGTATGTGTATCCCCTCACTGAAGGCGATTGCATTTTCCATCCCAATGACCCCATCAGGATCGCGTTCAGGGATCCATTTAGTCCCACTGTTTGGTATTGGATGTTCGCTGGCTTCGTGGATGGTTTTGTGGAGGACCGCGGGGTGAACCAGGAGTCTGTTGTTACTATCTCGGGTACTGACGTGTCCAAGCTGGCGCGGTACTCCTTCTTCCAGATGAATGTCGATGCGGTTCTTGATCCTGCGATGGCCGCTCTGTTCCCGATTTTCCAGAACGTTGGTTCCATAAACTGGGTGCCATATCAGGAGCTGTTTGCTTATTTCTCCGTGTATGAGATTTTGGAACTCCTCTTCTTCGGTCTGGACTCCTATAGGGGAACCCTTTCCGAGATGACTGATTACGCCCTTGCGTTCATGAGTACCGCGGAAGGTAACATCTACTTGATGAATACCGCAACTGGTATGAGCGCCGATGAGATCGCGGCGTTGAGCCCCACAGAGAATACGAAGCTCTTGAAGCAGTATCTGGAGGGTTATAAGCTCAATCGGCTTACTGGCGCTAATCTTCCGCCGATCTGTAATCCTCGCGGAGAGGCGATGTTCAAGAGGAAGAACGAGAAGTACGGCGTTCATGCTATATTCCTTGGAAGTCCTCCTCCCACGATGCTGGAGGCCGCCCGTCTTGGGTGGTCCTTGGAAGAATCTATGGGTGGTGAGCATCTCGATGTTGCCGAACTCCGGAAACTGAACGATTACATCCACCATCGAGTCACTTCTAAGGATCCGGAGATCATGGGGAAGACCGCAGCCGCCCAGGCCTACAAGTCGCAGATGACGACACCTTACGACATTATCACTCAGATTGGGCAGCACGAAGAGGACTACCCCGTTGGCGGGGGCCGTGTATTCTATGTCGCGCCCTCGGGGCTGGCAATGGGTACTGCTTCGGGAGTTCTGAATGAGATGATGGCCGGGGCCGGGGGCGGCTTGCACTCCGAGTTCAAGGATCGTCTTACTTTTCTGTACGATGCAGCGGATCAGATCCAGTTCTGCTTCTACGCCACTCCCAAGGGTGATCTCGTCTTCGAGATGCCTTTCTACGATTTCGACCCTTGGATGTTCGATTACGAAGGGGCTACCGTTAGCAACGCGGACATCGAATCCGCGATTCAGACTGCGCGGGAGAACTTGCAGGGGTGGGCTGAGGGTAGTACCAAATACACGGAAGACCAGATCTACGAGATGATGCAGATGTCTTCGGACCTCAGTCTTCTCACTGAGGGCTACGGATCCGAGCATGCCTTTGAGTCGGGCTCCACTCGTTATGCCTCCCTGACCGACGGTGGGGAGATGAACTACGGGGCATATTTCACTATAGACAAGCATGAGACCTACGGCTTCAGCAACGCAGTGAGTGACAGCGGTTTAAAAACCGTAGCGAGGTGTACCCCAGGGAATATCGCGAAACAGGGACAAGATCTGAACAACCGAGACACGCGGCATACCCAGTTCGTGATAGCCCCCGAGCTGGCCGGTCTCTTGGGTTTCCGACCTGCCTCTGAGAAGAGCCCTTGGACGGAGGTGGTGACCGATGAGGCGGCTGCGGTCTTCGCCGCTATCGATCTCCGTAGGTCTAACTCCGAGGCAAGGTCCTTGAATATACAGATCCTGCCGCACTTCGGATTGATGGTGAACCGACCTCTATACTGGAGGCAGAGGAACTACGTGGCGAACATCGTGAGCTGCCAGCATAGCATTGCTGTCAACAGCTCTTGTGACACTGCGGTCAACGTGAATTACGCTCGTGGGTGGAAGGGAGAGCTTCAGCCCGGAGGAAACAGGATGGAGGTGTTCCGTCATTTTGGAGGGGATATGCCTTTCAGTTATGCGGCCTTACTGACAAGTAAAAAACCCTATATTTCGAAGCAGTCGGCTCCTAAGGATCCGGACGCTTTCTACTGAGGTTGTCATGGGTGGTTGTGGGCGTATAAATACGAATCCGGCTACTTCTTCGATTCTGGAAGACCGTCGTCTACACCGGGAGTATTACTCTACAATACACAAGGTGCAGGTGAAGGATTTGCATCTGGAGGAGGGTACCGTTGGTGTAGTGTTTCTTGATGGTGGAGATCCTCGTACGATACCTATCCCCCTCATAGGATTTTCTGCTCCTACGCAGGAGGGTGATACTGATAAAAATTATTTGAGATTTTCCTGGGGTGTTTATTGTCCGCAGCTGGATGACGTCATCCTTGTGGCGTTCGATACCAAGGGTAAGGCTCACGCCCTTGGATACAGCACTGTGGACTTTCGCGTTATGAAGCGTCTTGACGACAGCACCGAGGACCGTGGGGGGATCGGCTGGGGTGATGCTTCGGGTAAGCGTCTCCGTCCAGGAGACTGGAGTTTCAAGAGCGCGAGGGGCTGCGCGTTTTACATGGGTGACCGCATCTCACTGACAGCCGGATCGCACTCGATCACACTGGACAAGCCCCGGAACGAAGTGACCCTCCAGTCGGATCTCATCCATCAGCGCTACGGTGGGGCCTCGGAGTCGAGGTCGGGCTCTGTGAAGCGTCTTTTGACTCCTGTTGATACTTCGGAGATGCCAGTCTATGACGTGATGTTCGGCAGCGTGGCACAGGAGCACACTCACTACGTTAAGAGAGCAACGATCCCATTCCCTGCGGGTCAGATCATGGTGCGCACCTCTGAAGGTGAGGTGGTCGACGACCTGACGGCACAGATCGTGCCTCCAGCGACCTTCTCTCCGGATCTCGCGGTAGCTCTCACAGGCACCGGAGTCAGGATCCTCCGGGAGGTCATGGATGACGCCTCGGGCATGGTTCCCATGTGGATGGAGATGACCGACAACCTGGGGAACTGGGGTGTGTCAGCCAAGACGGCCGTAGGGCTCCAGTGGTTCACGCCGGCCTCGACCTGGACCGTTCTGAACACGATGGTCAACTGGAAAACCACTACGACGTACGCCTTGGACGTCGGAATCGACTACAGCCTGAAGGTGGGTGGGAAGATGGACTTCACGGTGGCCGGAGCCTGGAGTGCCACTGCGGGCGCTACGATGGACCTGACGGCCGCGGCGGCGATGACCCTGAAGGCGGCGTCCATCGCGCTGGCGGCCCCCTCGATCTCCCTGGGGGCGAGCCCTTGCGTGATGTCGTGCGTGGGCGGTCCCTTGACTCTGGACTCTCCATTGATGCTGCTCGGGATCGGAGCGTCCGAGCCCTTGATCAAGGGGACGACGTTCAACGCGGCGCTGGCGGCGTACCTTGCGGCCTCCAGCACGGCTTTTACGGCCCTGGCAGCGATCCCGGTGTTCCTACCGGGGACTGCTCAGTTCACGGCCCTGGCGGCTGCGGCAACGGCTCTTGCTGCCGCTTTGAGTGGATCGTTGTCGACGAAGTCGATGACGTTGTAGGTGAAACATGGCCTTCACTGTAGGCGGAACCATCGCGAAGTGCATCCTGGAGTGGCTGTACGCCCAAGTCGCTCCTCTTCTGGAGGCTCTGAAGGCGATACTACTCGCGATCATCCAGTTCATCGACCTCCAGGTCCAGCTCTTGAAAGCCTTACTCTCCCAACTCGACATCCTGAAGGCCATCGAGGAGGCAGCTTGGGCCATCGTTCAAGCCATCATTGACACGATCAGAAACGCGCTGACGGCCATACCCGGAGGGCCTTTTAAGGAGCTGTGCCCGGAGTTTTACCAGCTCATTACGGACCCTGCGTTGCAGATTTTTGACCTCTCTGTAGCGGCTCTGAGCATCTATAGGGAACGCTACAAAAATGTGCTATCCTTCATGGACGAAGTAGAGGTCCTCTTTCAGTACTGGGAGGGGATCAAGAACGAGTTGGTCGCACTGGTAGAGTCCATCGACGACGCGATATATTGGGCCAAGATGGAAGCAGCATCGGTGGTGCCGTAAGATGAGCTGGACCCTAAAAGTAGTGAATGGGGATGTGGTTCGGAAATTTTCGAACAACGGTTACGACAGAGTTACGGATCTTGATAAGCTCAAACAAGAGTGTCGGATGATCTTGACTACGGATATACGGCCAAGTGGTTTGGGGGCCAGCCTTAGGCAGGCTGTTGGTCGTTCCACTGACGGAGAGCCTTCGCCAGTGGGATCCACGCCGCTGATGTTCCAGTTTCAGATGCTTGTGAAAGATGCTCTGGACCGTTATCGATACGTGCAACGTAACTTCCAATATAGTCGGCGCACCTTTAAAGAACTTTTGGATGATTTTTCTCCGGTTCAGATCTGGGGGGACACGACCGATCCTCGGGTTTTCAGGTGGCGTGTGGACTTCTTCTCGGTAGGGAACCTGCCGAACTTCGCCTTGGGCGGGACGACGAGGTAGACCATGGTCATTCAGCGAAGAACCGTAGCCCAGTTCGAGGACCTTATTTCTAACGGAATTGCGTCTCGTGATGAGACTATTGACACTTACATCGGTCCGATCAGAGACCTGTACATCACCCCGCCGTCCGAGGTCATGAAGGGTATTCACGATAACATCGTGTATCTCAGCCAACTGTTGAGCATGCAGAATGCAGGGACCTTCAATCCTGAGGATCTGGATGCTTTTGTTTATAACGAGAACGTGGTTAGGTGGACGGGCTCCCCCTCCTATACGGTCGTTACTTTTTCTCGATTGCTTCCTCCTTCTGCGGATATTACAGTCCCTTTGAATTTTCCGTTGGCAACTAAAACGGACCCGAAGACTGGACAGGTTGTCAATTTCCGGACAATCGAGACGAAGACTATGTACGGCCCATTGACCGTGTCCCCGTCATCGTACTACAATGTTCAGACTCAACGGTACGAGATCGATGTTGCCGCGGTGAGCGTGGTTGCTGGCGGAAACACCATGGTTGGGGCCTACACGATCACCCAGTTTCGTCGGTCGTTTCCAGATTTCGAGTACGTTACGAACAAGTCAGCTACTACGACAGGCCGTGGGTTGGAGACGAACTCTGACCTGGCGATTCGGTATCAGACTCGTATTACAGGAAATCAGGAGGCCACTCCTACAGGACTCAAAGCGTTTGCATTGAACTTGATGAGCAATATTGAAGACAGCCACGTTGTCTATGGGGCTGATCCAAACTTGGAGCGTCAATCTGAAGATGCGGGAGCGTCAGATGTCTGGATCAAGTCTACAGCTCCAGCTACTGATACCTACGACACCTACTACCGAGGTGTGCGTGAGCTGGTTCCTCTTCCCAAGCAACCGCTCATCTCGGTTACGGCTGTCTCCAGTGGGCCCACCTACTATACCGAAGGGGTCGACTACGAGGTTGTGACCGGGGAGGGGATCTACGCCTACAGCAACCGGGGCCGAGATGGGATCCGGTTCCTCATCGGAGGGGCAGCCCCTGCTTTGAATGCTCCTTTGAGAATTGTATACCAATACAACGCGATGATCAATATCGTTACGGCGCTGTATAAACAGCCCGTGTACCTCGTCATGGGTTCCGATGTGCTGTATCGCTGGGCTCAGAAAAAGAGCATTGTCGTTGAGGCAGAATTGAAGGTTGGTTCTGGCAACCCGACTACTATTCTGGGTTCCGTTAGGGACAAGGTTCTCACATACATCAATTCGTTGAAACTTGGGATGGATGTTGAGGAGTTCGACATCGACGCTCAGGTCGCGTCCGTTAGCGGTGTGGACAATTGGGTGTACGTCACCTTGGCGGTCAAGGGTGGGACCGGGGTGGGGGACATCCTGATTGGTCCGATGGACTACGCCTACTTGGAAGCGGCGGATCTCATCATCAGCCTCGTGTCGTAGAGGGCGGTGCCATGGGTTACTACTCACTGTTCAAGTACGGCACGGGCGTTCTCTACGGGCCCGACACCACGATCAGTGCGGTGAACCCTATTGAAGGTCCCGCTCCGGGGGGGAACGCCTTCGTCATCACGGGAACAGGATTCGATCCCCGTCAGTGGGACGATTATTTCACGGGCTTGGTTTTGGATCCTGTGAAGTGGCTAGACGTGTCCGTAGGAGGGTCCGTTTCGACGGGGGCCTACCACCTGGAGCTGTTCACCGGAGCGGTTCCAGGCTCTACCGCGGGGATCGAGTCTGTGATGTTGTGGGGCTCCACGCAAGGAGAAGCTCGGGTGGTTATCTCCAACCCGGCGTCCTTGCCGTTGTCTGATGTCGACGTCTTCGCTTTGACTCTATGGATCAACGCCACGAACTACGCGGAGATGTACGTGCGTCTGGACAAGTTCGGCGTCTTGAAGCTCTACTGCGAGGCCTGGGTGGGTGGGGTGAAGTCGGACGAGCTGAAGAGCCCGTTGTCGTGGACGACGGGGCTCTCTGTTTTCAAGATCCTGAGGTACAACTCGGATCTCTACTTCATCGCGAATGGCTCGGTCGTCTGCCGTCTGCCCGGATTCCTGTCGACTCCGGCGTACTTCCGGATGTCCTCTAGGAACTTGGCAGCTTCGTACGATGCCAGCGTCACCCGGGTCGAGTGGTTCTACTACCGCCCCTTCGCTGTTTTTCAGAACCAGCCCGTGCACGACACTGTGGTCGTTGGCGACCGGAGGATGCGGGGGCGCGTGACTGCGAGCCGGGATGTGACATGGCAGTTTGCTGCGTACGAAGGTTCTGTTGATGTCTCTGTGGTTGCGAACAGCGTGGTCGCGAGCCCGAGCGCATACAAATACTACTACGTGTACGGCATGAAATCCATTGCCAGCACCCAGGCGGGCTTGGAGTTGTCGCTCATCAACGACGCTCAGCTCGCGACTCCTGACGGTGAGACCAAAGGTCTCGGGGAAGGATACTGACATGGCCTTGGTGGGTGTCAACCGCTACGCGGACCTAATCAAGTCGATCATCAGCGGGCCTTTCTACGAGTCTCGCGGGACGGTGATTCCCTATCGTCAAGGCAATACGGACATCCGCTTGAAGGCCGACTATCCGGACACCGTGTACAGTCTCAAGATCAACGAGGTGTACGAGGGAACGGTCACCTCCGACAGCGAAGGGAACGTGGTCTTCAGCCGGCATCTGGCTCTCGGTGACAACGAGATCTACCTGACCAACTTGACCTTGGGGACCTCTCTGAGCAGCTGGCTCACGACTCGCGAGTACGCCATCTGGCTGATTTCGTACGCGGAGGCTTTCGAGAGCATCGATGACGACTGGCAGGAGACCCAGAACGATCTTGCTATCGAGCGCGTGGGTGTCAACGGCATCGAGGATCATTTCGGTCAGGGTCTGGAGATCTACAACATCTACGGCCAGGATCTCGATTCCTACAGGTGGATGCTCCACGAGATGCGGAACGCTTTCAGGGACTACGGTGGGAAAGTCCGTGGTGTTGAATCCGCTGTTGCCGCCATCACTCAGGTGCCCCCTTTCGGTTACGCGCGCCGGTTCTGGGGTCCGAACTGGGTGCTCGACCAGTCTATGCTCGCGAACCATCGCTTCCTGAAGAGGTCTTGTGACCTGGCGTTCTTCGGAGGGGGTATCTCCGGGGTGACGCTCAAGAGTGTGGAGTCCGATGTTCTCGAAGGTCCCTTCTCGGGAGCGATTCAATATGATCCCCCCACGAAGTCGATTCGCTGGGGTAGCTTCGGACCAGGTCCGTGGGTTCCGGCGACTGAGGGAGACCTCTTTATTCCCGGGCCCCCGTCTCTTGTGGATCCCTTCATCTTGGGTCTTGCGGGGCCGTTCCTGCTCAGCTTGACGAAGCGTATGCTGTACTTGAACATCGGCGCTGGCACAGTGGTCATCGACTTGAGCCTGTGCCCGGGGTACCCTGCGCCGACGGTGGCACAACTTGTTGCGTTCATCAACGGGCCTCTCGGGATGGGCGTCGTTGTGGCCTCCTCCTACAACCTGAAGCTCATGCTCTCCTACGCGGCGGACTGGATTCGGATCGAGCCCGGACCTCGTAACGCCGCGTTGGAGTTGTTCGGGAATGATCCCGGTGACTTGGTGTTCGCAGAGTCCGGTGTCCTCGATGGGGTGACGTTTCGGAAGATCACGGGGCCCATCGACATCGCGACGGACTCTGTCTTGGAGTACGAGTACAACGGCGCGGTTTCCCCACCGACGCAGAGGCTGCGGTGGGCATCTCCCGGAGGTTCTTGGCCCCCGCTGCTCGGGTGGGTCACGCTTACTGACGACGGGGTGTACATCCTCACGGACGCTCTCGGGAACACCTTGGAGATCCACTGCATCATCGAGGACATCCCGACTTATGGAGCGGTGTTTATTACGCAGCCGCTCTTGTTCTCGGTGAACTACAGTCGCACCGCGAAGCGCGTCATGGAGACGGAAGGGCTGTACGTGTACATCACGGAGTCCTTGCTCCCGGCGGCCCCCATCTGGGACGTTGTTGCCGTCACCGGAGATGCCTCTCCGGCGAATCCCGAGGCTCCGGACTGGTGGTGGGTAGGGGCGTGGAACGCGGGCGCTACAGGGGTCTTCCAGCCCTCTATGGTGGATACGGACCGTGAGAGCGACTACAAGCCCTGCACGGCGTTCCGCTACCTGTACTCCGACGCTGCGGCCTCCGACGTCGAGCTGTACGGTCGTGTGCTCCAGTACCCCAACCCCCAGCCCGACAAGGGCGGGCTGTATCCACAGAAGAACCCAGGCCTTCTGTACGACTACGAAGGCTTCGAGGTGAAGTTCTCGGCGTGGTTCCTGAGCCACACGGCGAGTCTGGTTTCCGTAGACCTCAGCTTCACCTTCGATGCGGGGGCTACGTGGGTTGCCGGCGTTCCTGTCATCGTGGCTGCGGACGCGGCCGGCGCGGGGCTGGAGGATCCGACCTACCTGGAGTTCTCGGCCATCATCCCGGCGGAGGTGACCGCGGACAACGTCTGGGTTCGCATCCGAGCTGCGCAGGGTGTTCCAGGGATCTCGTTTTCCGTGGACGCTCCACATGTCGACGTCAAGTACATCACGTCTCGTGCTCTGGGAGATACGACGGTGGCGCGTAGCCGACACCGGCAGTTCTTCGGTGAGCTGGTCTACTTGTGGTCTCCAGAACCGTTGACTACGGTCGAGCAGAAGTTCTTGGGGTTGCAGCACAAGGAGGCGGATCGGAACAGTCCCTTCGCAGGCGTGCTCATCACCAAGGTCTCCATGGATACTCCGGCCGGGAATGGAACCTTTGAGTACGAGTACAACAGCGCGGGCCCCAGCCAAAGGCTGCGGTGGGGTTCGTCCTCGGGAGCCTGGGGCGTGGGTCTTGGCTGGATCGTTGTTTTGAGCGACGGCCCTTACACAGTGGCATCTCCGGATGGTACCTTCCTCGACATCGATGTTGTGATCTCGGCGCTACCTATTTTGACTGGAACTCCTCCGGCCGCGGTGTCTTCGAAGATCGTTGCGATCTCGGACATCAGCACAGATCAGGGAGTCACCCGTTGGATCTCTCCGGCGCACGAGTCCATCGACATCTTCGATGCGACCGAGTACGACTCGGGAGGGGTTCCGATCAACCTGAAAGGGTCGATCTCGGAAGTCGATTTCACACTGGCAACCCTGATCAATCTCGACATCTACCCGGCGATGCCCTTTCGCTACTCGTACCTCACACCAACGATACTTCCGGTGGCGGGTGAGCTGCTCGCTTTTGCGGGAATTCCACCACACACGGCGTCACTGCTCTACGAATCCGACCAGGACCAGACCGAAGCGATTCTGTTCGAGGGTGACCTTCCTGTTCCGAATAATCTTTGGCAGTTCAACAGCTCGAATCAGGTGCTGATCATCAACCCCGCGGACTACAACCCCGCAGCGGTGTACTCGATCAACTACAACCCTCTGTTCCAGATCACCACGCCGCTGATCGACCTCGGGTCGCTGTTCCAGGACTACATGTGGCTGGCCGACTACATGCTCTGGGATCGCATGGAGCACGACCCCGTTTCCTTGCAGAACACCGTGCCCGTGTACTTCAGTCGGGAGCTTGGTCGAGCAGGACTGCCCCGGCGGTCGGACATGGTGAAGACGAATTCTGCGCTCTACTACGAGGCCGTTGAGGGGCGGGTGGAGGTTTCGCCCATCAATTGGAGGTTCATCGATCCTTTCACTGTGGAGCTGGATCCCACAGGCTTTGTTGACGGAGCGCAGTATTTTTTGACGCATGGCGAGCAGCGCATCTACCCGAAGAGCAGCTTGACGGTGAAGTTCGAGCACCGTTCAGGCGTGAACTCTCCAGGGTGCCTGGCGGCCTCCTGGTCCGAGATCTCTCGAAACCAGAACGTCACGGTGCACCAGCCTGCTGGCGGACATGTCGTTCACCAGCTCCGCTTGTCTGTGAGCAGCATCAGGGACCTGCGGGACTTCAGGATTCGGTCCGTGGTGCTCAAGGGTCTCCACATTCATGGTGCGACACCGTACCTCCAAGGGCTCACGAATGTCTAAAGCGAAGTGCATTCTCGGGTTCTTCTGGGCGGCTCCGATGTCCGTCTTCGGGTGGCTGCTCGGCCTGTTCCTGCTTCTGACCTGGCAGGTGGAGTCCATCGAGGTTCAGGAGGACTGGACATTTGTCTGGGATCTGAAGAACTGGGGTTGGTTCCAGAAGAAGACCATGGAGGGCCGCGGCTGGGCCGGCTTCTCTGTGGGGAACAACGTCTTCATTAAGGACGTGGTGGGCAAGCGCTGGAGGCGGACCTTGGCTCACGAGGTTGCGCATTGCCACCAGTGGTACCTTTTAGGAATCCTATTCCCGTTGGTGTACATTCTTGAATGCGTGCGCTTGTACATTTTCAAGAAAGAACTCCATTCGTATTACGACAATCGTTTCGAAGTGGAGGCTCGCAAGTGCGCAGGACAACCGGTAAAAATACCGAGGACCTCGTGGAAAGATGGCCCGAACGACCGATGGGCCTGGTGGTAGCACGAGGCTAACCGTAGGAGGTTCCGATGCGTGGCTCCAGGTTCCCGGACGGCGTGACTGTTGATCAGGTTGCTCTTCGTCGAACGGAGCTGACCAAGGCTCAAGAGATCCTTCGAAACCGTGTCGACTGGACCTGCCGCGGCGTCTTCAGCGGCGGGCTGGTCACGGTGAATCTGCTCGACAACACCCGCATCGACGTCATGCAGGCTTCGGGGTTCGCTCCGAACGGCGAGTACATCGAGACGGACAGCCCGTACTACAGCATCGCGCTCGCGGACTACGCCGTGGGCGTCGTGAACTACGTGTGCCTCGTGTACACGGAGGCGGACTCCTACCGTCAGCCCCACGAGAGTGACGGGGAGAGGTACTTCACCCGGTCGGAGATGGCGTGGAGGGTTCGCATCTACAGCGCGGCGCAGTACGCGCTGCTCCCGGCCTCGGATGAGAACCTGGCGAACGACGCGCAGGATCGGATCATCTTCTTCGCGAAGATCACTGCGAATGGTGTGGGCGTTGCGTTGACTCCCAGCAGCATCGAGAGCCCTCGTACCTTCAACAACATCATGTACACGGTCCCGCGGAAGTGCGCGGTGGTCCTTGGCGTGGACATCCTTTCGGCGTCCGCGGGGAGCCCTCTCGGGGCCGGAACCTTGACGTACAACTTCACCCCGGGAACACCTCCGACGTATCAGCTCACCTGGTCCACTTCGAACGGTGCCGGCGCTATGGTGCCGATCCCCGCGGACGGGAACTACACGCTGCTCGATGGTGCCGGCGAGTCCATCGTGGTCAAGGTCGCGTTGGCTGTTCTTCCGGTTTTCACGGTCGTTACGACTCTCACGGAGACCATCACGATCTTCAACCTGTACTTCCAGGAGATGCCGCGGCTGAGCGCGGAAGATCACCTCCACAGGAACTACATTGGCACGGGCGTGGTCAGCCCACAGAATCCTCACGGGAACTCTCTGGACGACTTCTCGGGAGAGTCGTTCTCTCTGCTCGACGAGCACCAGGATGTCCTCCACTGCAACGGCATCTGGAGGGGCTCCGCGCCGTCTTTGTTCCAGATCACGGTGCTCAACAACCCGGGAGCGGATACCTTCAACCTGGTCCCTCCCACAGGTGGGGACCTCTACTACATCAACGGCATCAAGCTGAACGACATCGACCAGTTCTTGTCGGTGCCGATCCTTCCGCCGGTCGTGCAGTCGGCCTACTTCTACGAGATCTGCGTCTCGGACGAAGCGACCGTGGAGTGCCATCAGAAGGCGGCCTACCCCGCGGGGCGCTTGGTGACGGGCACCTGGATCGTCGACATGAGCCCGAACTACCCCTTCGGGAGCTACGCCCTGACGTGCACGACGACACCAGGTCCTTTCACTCCGAGGGTGTTTACGTGGGATGGTGGGAAGCCGGTTACCTTCACTCCGCTGTCGGACCCTTCGCAGGCGATACGACTGTACGCTGCGGATGGCGAGCACTGGATCGATCTCTGGGTGAACACCAACCCCAGTCCCAATCCCGATGAAGCTCTGCCGTTGCTTCCTGGCACGGTCTCGGACACCATCACGGTCTTCGCGTCCCTGACGGACGGGTCGAACCAGTTCATGCAGATCGGGGCCGTCCTGTATTGGTGGGACGCCGCTTCGGTGAAGTGGGTTCTCGGGTACCACCCCGTGGCCGCCAACCGGAATGCCGTCGACAAGCGCATCTGGGGCAACACCGGGACCGAGAACATGGCGACGTGGGCCCTGGACGATCTGGCGTACTTGCCGAACAACGAGTTGGGCAGGTCCGGTGCCCTTCTTCGCAGGAACGGCGTGTACAACGAGTTCCAGTACACCTATGGGGGTGCGGGCTTCAACATCTCCGTGAACGGCGGGTCCTTCTACTGTCGGGGTCAGCGGATCTCGGTGAAGTCTACGCAGAACCTCATTGCGACACCGAGTGCGGTGCAGCTGATCTGGGTGGACATGGCCGGCGTCTACCAGATCGCCAACGTCACGGGGACCTTCGGTGGAGACCTCCAGGCGGCGATGAGGTATGTCCTGGGGTTCACGCAGAACGTTCCTTCGGTCTCCTCGGCGTACCACTATTCGGATCCCACGGATGCTCCCGAGCGGGGCGTCCTGCTCTACTATTTGGTGACCGATGCGACCGACATCGATCCTCTGAGGATCGTCGACTTCACGCAGAACGTGAACCGAGTGGACGATCCCTGGTCCGTGGCCTCCAGAATCTCCGCCACCGCGGTGGTTCACTCCCAGGCGGCGTACGACAACCTGTTCACGGCGTTCGAGTACGCCCGGTACTCGATGTACACTGGTATCGCAGGTACAGAGAACGGGGGCTCGGTGACCGTCACGGTGACCGGCATCGCGGAGATCGGCTTCCAGATCACCCAGCCCGAGTACGTGAACGTTCGCGGGACGCGAGGATTCAACACACCAGCGAAGTGCCTGGTCAGGGCTTCCGGTGTCATCGACCCCGAAGGGTCCTGGCTGTTGAGCAAGGGCTGCAAGGTGTCGGACCTCAGCTTCTACAACGACAACTCGGTTCCACTCATCAGCCTGAGTGACTACACGACCGTTGAGAACTGCCTCGTGGGCTCCCGCGGGGGTCCTTTCCTCCGAGCGAACCCGGGCGCTGCCACCCAGATGGACTTCGTCACGATCAAGAACAACACCCTCGCCGGGTGTGTGCTCCTGTTCGCGGCGTGGGCGACTGCGACGAACGGGTACAACGCCTGGACCATCACAGGGAACAAGATCTTCGCCGTTCCGGTCTACACACTGGCCGCGATTCAGATCTACAACCTCACGGGCTCGGTGATCTCCGACAACGTGATCGTGGTCCCTGACTCCGGCGACTTGATCTTCTCGTTCTCTGGTGGGATCAGGGTGGCCTCTGTAGCACCCTTCCAGTCCAGGGAGATCGCCATCAAGAACAACTACATCCGCATCGGCAACGCCACGGGTGCGGTGAATTCGGTCATCGGGATTCACCTCTACGACATCTGGATGGCCGATGTCGGTGGGAACGTGATTTCGGGGTACTCGATTCCTACTGCGCAGTACGCCGTGGGGCTGTACATCGAGGACATGACCGCGTCTTCGGTGACGAACAACTACCTCAACACCCTCGGTGGCGGCATTCTCCAGCGGGGGGAGTGCTACGACGTGACGCTCTCGGGCAACAAGCTCACCCTGATAGGGCATGTTGGCATCGACGTGGTGATCAATTCGTTCGGTGCTCTCAACGCCGCTTACGGGTTGAACATCAACGACAACACCATCTACACGATGGTGAAGGGCCTCAATGGAGGGCTCTTCATGGGCGGCAACCTCGTGGGGATCGGCATTTCCTCGGACTTGCAGGCTGCGGATTCTGCTCTGCAAGGCGTGTCCGTGTCGCGCAACGTCGTAGCCGGACTGGGCTCCAACGGGAACGTCTACGCGGTCTGGCTCGACATCGACGTTGGTTCTGGGCCGGCGAAGTCCTTCGAGATCAACGACAACATGATGACCACTCTGGTCTCTACGTCGGGGGCCGTTCACGGCATCTGCGTGGAGGGTGCTGCAAACTATTTGGACCTCGTGTCCATCTGTAGGAATCAGGTGTTCTTTACAGTGCACCCTGCCAACCTTTCGACCTTCATTTACGGAATTGCTGATTTGAAGGCTCTGTCTCACGGTGTAATTAGTGGGAACTCGATTTATATTGACGGTTCTGACACTGCGGAGGGCCAGGCTCTTTTCGCGGTCGGCAACAACCTCATTATCTCGGATAATGTCTTGTTCGGGAGGAAGATTGGTGCCTACGTTTCCCCCCTGTTGTTCACTTTGATAGCGAACAACGTCATTTATTCTACGGGTCTTGGTCTTTACCTTCTGCACCCTCAGAGGGATACTGTGGTTCGGGGGAACACGATCAGGGTCGATGCGCATAATGAGCTTCTCTACGCTGGTGATGGCTCTCACTGCATCGCTGTGGGTGGAGATAGTGATCCCCCTAGCAACGGCATCACAATTCAGGATTGCACTCTCTTTTTATTCGGCGTAGGTGCCCCTCAGGACGTTTTTGGCGGCAGTGCGTGCATCCGTTTGTTCTACTGTCGGGATGTTTTCATTGAAGGCTGCAAAATGTTCGCGTCGGTAGAGACGGTTGAAGGTGGGGCTGGCTCAGCGCCAAGGGCTTACTTGGTTTACTACAATGCAGGACACGAAGATACCGGGGTGAAGAGCACCCTTACGGTTAAGGGCTGCATGTTCGATGACAGGTTCGAACAGGAGGGCACGACCGAGACGCCGTTGCACTCCCTGTTCATTACGCATCATGGAGATTTTGATCACGCGGGTGGTGATCAGCTCAGCGCCACCATCACAGGGAACACTTTTTACACTTCGTGTACTCAGCAGGTAGGTCCTTGGACCTACTCCTTTAATGAAGAGGCTGTGGGGTTTGGCGGGGTTGCTCCTGCGCTCGCACCTTACGTGATCTATGTCTCCTATACTTGGGGGGACGAAGCCTCGAATTTCGTTAGTCGAGCGTACTTCACTGGAAATGCGATACATGCGTATCCGTATCAGGGGCAGACAGGATTTGGCACCTCTCGTGCGCGTGTTTATATGCCAATGCATGATGCCTCTTTCCCGGGGCCGGTTTGGGGCATCTGTGTTTACGCGCACGACGTCGAGTGCAATTTTGTGAGCTACCACGGCAAGGGTGGTATGACCAGCCCCTTCGCCTGGGTTGGCGAGCCGTAAGTGTGGTTTAGAACCTCGTTGACATCTCGATCCTCCTTTGCTATATAGTACGTGTTGGATCTCCATTGTGGAGACCAGGAGGCCTAAATGGTTTCTGCGGCTACGACGACGGAGATTCGTGACCTGCTGCGCGAGCGGATTCTCGCCGCACTGGAGGCGCTCCGTGTGGAGCACGACTGGGTGTCCACCGAGATGGTCCAGAAGGTCATCATGATGCAGCACGGCATCAACTACTCCCTGTCGAAGGTGGGAAACAACCTGCGGTGCCTCCGAGAGCACGGGGTCGTGGAGGACCGGACGAAGCACGGAACGCGCCACTGGAGCCCCACGGGGAGAGCCTACACCCCCGACACCCCCAAGAAGCTCCTCATCAGCTTCCCAGGACCCCTTCACAACATGATCGTGGACTTCTCCCGCCGCGGTGGCCTCTCGAAAAACGCTTTCGTGGTCAACATGGTTGCCTCCGGAATCCAGCAGCTCGCTGCTGCCCAGTTGGGGGCTACAAGACGAGAGTCGAAGTCTGAAGACGCCTCCCCCACACCGTGATTTTCCCCACTTGACAGTCCCACAGCCATGGTTATGATATAGGTGCCAGGAGGGACTTGGCTGAACAAAGGGAGGCCCGAGATGAAGAAGATGCTGTTGGTCATGGCTCTGGTTCTGTTCGCCGGCTGTGCAGAAGATGGTTCTCCTCTCTTCGAGGAGGACGCGGGGGTCGATGGAGGGGATTCCGATTCGGACATCGACTCCGACTCGGATGCCGATTCCGACACGGACACCGACGAGGTCTACGATACGGACTGCGCCGACGGGTGCACGGACCCACCTCCGGACACCTGTGACGAGGAGGGGAACCTCTTCGAGTACACCGGATCTTCGTCGTGCATCGAGGATGCCTGCGAGTACGAATACGAGACGATTGCGTGCGGTTACGAATGCATCGAGGCCCCCGGGGACGATTACTGCATGGACAGTATTTGCGATGGTGTCGTGTGTGATGATCCCCCCGACAACGAGTGCTACCCGGAGAGTATCCCAGCTCTACGCATATGGGTCGAGGGTACCGGAGAGTGTGACCTCGATACCGGCGAGTGTGTCTTCCTTGAAGACATAGAGAACTGCCCAAGTGAGTGCATCGTGGTCTCCGGTGCCGACGATTACTGCGCCTAGACGATCTTTTCCTCCTCCTTTCCTGTTGACAGAACTCTGCCCTATAGCGTAAGGTGGGTTGTTTCGCATTGTACGTGCTTTTAAGGCGGTGCAGGACAACCACATCAAACCCGCGCTAGGAAATTCTGGTGCGTTTTCGGCTATTTGGCCGCTGGAGGATTCGATGTCGGACGAAGCCAACACTGGTGATCTCGTGGGGTGCCCGGATCCAGAAATCTTCAAGTGCAGCATCTGTGGGAAGGACAATTTCACAAGTGCACGATACTTGAAAACCCACATGACGGCGAAGCACTCGGGGAAGAAGAAGCCCACGGACGGCCCTGTGGACGCTTCCGTGGCCGAGTCTTCGACTCCTCCTGCGGCCGATCCGCCTCCGGAGGTCCCCGAGTCCACACCCCCGCCGTCCCGGGTGGGGAAGTCGAAGGCTTCCGCTTCCGAAGCTGCTGCTCAGGTGTCGGAAGTGGCGGCGGTCCCCCCGGCTACCCCTCCAGGGACGCCTCCGGCACCTCAGGCGGACCTTCCGGTGGGCTCCCTCTTGCAGCTCGAAGGACCGACGTGGCGGCAGGATGCCGTCACAGGCGCGTGGACCAGTGTGGCGGTCTCGCACCTGGTGGTGGAGGTTCTCAGCAAGGCCCTGTCCGCGGGGGACGTGATGCTCCTCTGCCGGGCCGAAGGGGATCCTTCGGTTTGGTCCGTCCAGCAGGCCTACGCGCTCTCCGGTGCCGTGAACATCCTGAAGGTCGCCCCTTCGGTGTTTCCGGTGCCACCGGCCGGTCCTCCGCCGATCCCGGGCACCGCTGCGCAGTCCGAGCCCGTCGAGGATCCGGAGAAGGTGCGTGCCGAGCAGGAAGAGCAGGAGCGCCAGCGGCTCGCAGCCGAAGAGGCGAAGAGACTCGCGATGGAGGAGAGCAAGAGGGTCGAAGAGGCTGAGCAGAAAAAGAGGCGTGATAAGGCCGAGTTCAAGCTCATGGCCTCCAGCTATCTTGAGAAGCAAGAGGCTTTCAGTCTTGCCCAAAGAGATTTCGAGTCCTACAGCTCCGCCTACACGAAGCACTTCGCGGACTGCATCCAGAAGTACGGTTCCGAGGGCTGCCTGGAGGCTGAGGGCTTCGTGGTTCAGCTCTCGGACGACTTCGAGTCCTCCTTCCAGGACGAGGCCTCACTCATCGAGTGGTGCCAGGAGTCTGGGAACGACGACCTCCTGACTCTGAAGATCGACAGGTTGAAGTGGGCACGCTTCAAGGAGTCCGTTGCTGCCGGGAACGCCCCGGGAGCCGTGAAGCTGGAAGAGGTTCAGAAGCTCCTCGCGAAGATGGAAGGCGAGCCGCAGAAGAAGCTGTCGATCCGGAAGTTGTAGGAGGCGTGGGAACCCGTTCTTGTCATGCGCTATCAGCTACAACTGACGGCTTGTCCGTCTCCTCCCCGGTTTTCCAGACCGGATCGTTGGAGCGAACTTAGGGGGCGCATGACTCGCCCCATCCTCGCTCAGAGCTTGCCGAGCGAGGATACCGCGCAACCGGATGTTGTGCGCGGCGTTGAGATCAGCATGAAGGCTGTGCCCGCAGGCCTTGCAGAGGAAGAGGTTGCCTTGGCGGTTGGAGGCTTCAGTGTGACCGCATCGAGAGCACCCCTGGCTGGTGTACCGGGGGTCGATCCCCACTACTACCATTCCGAGCCCTTCAGCTTTGTAGGTGATGAACTTTCGGAGCTGACCGTAGGCCCAACGTCCAATTTCTCGGCGTTGAACTTTGCGGAGCCGGCGATTCCGGATACCTTCGAGGTCTTCGATGGCGATCACAGGGCATCCTGTCCTCTCGGCGAAGGTGACCACCGCCTTGCTGACTTCGTGATTAACTGCTCGCATGAATCGCGCCTCTCGGCCAGACAGCCGTTTGAGGACCTTAGCGACGGAGCGCGTCGGGTGCTCTGCCTTTCTCTTTTGGAGAGACGCGCGAACATTCGAGTATCGATCACGAAGATGCTTGGTGTGCCCACCCTTGCGCATCCAGTGGCGTTTGCCATCTGTGGCGCAGGCGAGGACGTTGATGCCGCGGTCTACGCCGATGACGGCGTCGTTCGGGGCTGTTCTTGGTTCAACCTCCTTTTTGAAGCTGAGGGTCAGGAAGACGTGCTTCCTGGACACCGAGAGGCGACCATCCCCAAGATTCCAGTTGTTCAACTTGTCTTCGAGGTCGGGCGGTCCCTGGAAAGGGACTGCTTTGAAGCGCCCGTCGACCGTCCAGATAGAGAGTCCGGATGCGCGCAGGGAGACGTCGCGCCCGCGTGTCCCTCCTTGCAGTATGACGGCTTGTTTTCGGAATTGGCAAGGGGCTTTGGGGCTGCGCTTGTTAGAACGGATGGCCACATACTCACTGGCGACATGTCGTATGCAGGAGCCAGCAAGTTGGGCAGACAAACCGACTTCCTTAGCGGGTCTGTAAGCCAATTTTTGAAGTCGAATGGCATTCGACAAACAGCCGTTTTCAAAAGCGATCCTGCTCACGAGGTTGCAGGCTTCGGTCCAAGTATTAAGTGTTCGAACAGCAGCTTCTCGGGGCAGGTTGATTTTGATTTTGACTGTTCTCGCTATTTCCATCACATCCCCAAGTCTAATCATTCTGTCGGAATTTGTCAAGTGGGCTTTTTTCCGGTTGACAGGATTCAGCATGCCTAGAGTTTTACTTATAGATGGAAATCCTTTCCTCTGGCGCGCTGCGCACTCCAGTCCCATGGAGATGGTCGCGAACAAGATCCTGACCTACATCTTCGAGGTCTTGAGCCAGTTCGCACCCGACGATGTGATCGTCTGCTGGGACCGTGGAAAGTCTCGGTGGCGCAGCGAGCTGTACGAGGAGTACAAGGCCCATCGCCTCCAGCAGAAGAGGGACAGCGACCTGGATCTCGAAGCTCTCAATGAGCAGGGGATCCTCGTGCAGCGTTACCTGACCTCGGTGGGGGTTCGTCAGGTGCTGGTCTCCGGTGTCGAAGCGGACGACACGCTTGCTTGGCTGTCGGACCACTTCAAGAGCCTTCCGGGGGATTGGCACATCGTGCTCGTGACCGGTGACCGGGACCTGTGGCAGCTCGTCGATTTCAAGTTGAACGTTTGGGACTCTCAGCGCCAGCTCCTCGTCACCCCGGGAGTCGTCGAGGAGGACCTCGGCGTGCCTCCGGACAGGATCGCCGACTTCAAGGCTCTCGTCGGGGACCCCTCCGACAACCTTCCCGGGGTGAAGCAGGTCGGAGAGAAGACCGCGGCCAAGCTGTTGAAGAAGTTCGGCAGCCTCGGGGAGATCCTGAGCCCTGAGAATGTGGAGTTCTTGGAGAAGCGGAAGACGACCGCCCGGATCCTCCCTGAGGGTGAATTCGTCGCGGAGATGTACAGGCTCGTGAAGCTGCCGACCTTGCGAGAGGCTGCCGAGTGCCTCTCGGAGGAAGAGCACCAGCTCCTCGTCGAAAGCCTCACGGTTCCGCTGTCGAGGGACGCTTTTCGGTCGCAGGTGTTGTCGGAGCGGATCGGGCCTACGTTCCTCACGAACGCAGGGCGGCTCCCAGCCTATTCTTCGGACCTGACGGGCATGGTGGCGTGCATGGAGCAGAACAGCGGCCAGAATCGGTCCTGGGCCTCTCTGGGAGAGGTCGACTTGGCGATCTCGCAGTGCAACCGGTGCCCTTTGAGGCAGGACTGCGATCCGGAGGGCCCGACCTACCCTGAGGGCTCGTCCGACCGGCAGATCATGATCCTCGGGAGGAACCCCGGGCTTCAGGAGCGGCGGTACGGCCAGCCGTTCTTCCCCGGGGCACCTGCCGGAGGCCGTTTGAACCAGTTCCTGGAGGAGGCCGGCATCGACCGGCGGGAGTGCTGGATCACGAACACCTGCAAGTGCTACTCCCAGGACGACCGTCCACCGACCTACCCTGAGATCAAGGCGTGCCTGCCGTACCTGAGAGCCGAAATCGACCTCTTGAAGCCCAAGCTGATCATCGCCTTCGGCAACGAGGCGATGATGGCTGTAACTCCGTACAGGAGTAGGGTCACGAAGCACTGCGGAGAGATCCTGGAAAATCCTGAAGGTCTCATAGGGCCTGTTGAGGCCTACGTCGCCATCAGCCTGCACCCGTCGGCCGCGTGTCGGTCGACCCAGAACGACCGAGACGTGGGGTACGCTGCCACGGTGGTTCACGACTTCTTAGCGAAAAGGACGACAAGATGACAGAACCTTCAGAATCCCCCAAAGGTACCAACATCTGGAACAGCGGTTCCATGCTCATCAAAGAGGAACCTGCCAACCGTGATGAGGTCAGACTTTGGCCCCCTCCAGAGAAGAAGGAGGCGGAGCCCGCCGCGGAGCTTGTTACTGCGGTGGTGGTAGCTTCTGACGTGAAAGTGGGAGAGCCTCCACCTGAGGCGGTTCCTGTAGACTACAGCCCGCCCCCCTACGGCACCTCCCCTCAGGGGAAGCCGAATCCGGTTCGCTACCACTTGGCGGACGAGCGGAAGAGCCGCACCTGCAAGTTCAGCCTGGCGAGCCAGTCTGATGACGGGGAGATCGTCAACGTGGAGGGCTACTTCACCGTGAGCGTGTACGACGACGGCACCCCCGGTGAGGTGTTCATAGAGATGGGCAAGTCCGGTCACGAGATGAACGGCTTCGCGAACTGCTGGGCCATCGCCATCTCGATGCTGCTCCAGTTCGGTGTCCACCCGGTGAAGCTCTACAACAAGTTCAAGGCCCGTGAGTTCTCTCCCAAGGGGATCACCACGCTCACAGGGGTGCCCATCTCCAAGTCGGTGCCGGACCTCGTGATGCGGTGGATGGAGTACAACCTGCCGCCGACCAAGAAGGAGAAGCTCTCGGAGCCAGAGCACTCCGAGGACCAGGAGTGGATGAAGCTCGTGCAAGAGGTTGATGCGAAACGATGAAGATCATCGCCCAGATAGGGTACCGCAAGATCTCGAACCGCAGCCGGGACGGGCAGCTCGTCCAGGTCTGGGTGAACGACGTCGAGTGCTCCTGGACGACTCTCAAGGAGGGTGGTCGTTACATCACCTCCAAGGCGGAGTCCGCGAAGGGGTCGCTGTGGTACCTCTGGCAGGGTCATGTCGGAAATGAGGATACTATCCGACTTTCCGTCAAGACCTCCATCGCGAAGGTCGGCACCGATGAGAAGCGTACCTTCGACACCCTGTACTCGGTGCGGGAGAACGCCTCTGTCCGTGAGATCGTGGTGCCAGGGGTCGGCCACCGCGGGTACCCGTTGCTGAAGGGCCGGCTCGTGGAGATCGCGTCCGTGTCGGAGCAGGACAAGCGGGCCGCGGAACTCGAAGACTTCATGGAGCAGGAGGACTTTTGATCACGATCCTTCTCAAGGACCGCAAGATCTGCGCGCAGCTGGACATGCGCCATCCGGCGTACACGAACATGTGCCTGATTATCCAGTCCCTGCTGTCCGCCAGGGCCATCGACGACTGCACCTGGTCGATCTCCTACAACGACCTCCAGAGGCTCCGACGCGCCCTGGACTACAGCGGGCTGGTCGAGGGCAGGAACGTCACCGAAGATGCCTTCCAGTTCGTCTCGTGGATTCACTCTCAGAGGGAGAGAAACGAACAGATCAAGAAGGGGGTCAACAACGAGCACGTCCGCTCCATCTTGACCCCCAAGTTGAAGACGCCTCCTTACGAGGATCAGTACACGGCTGTTGCATACGCTGCAAATAATCGAAGAGTGGGGATCTTTGACGAAATGGGTATCGGAAAATCCATGGAAGCATTGGCATCCGTTGTATTTCTGGGATCCGCGATTCGGAGAACCCTCCTCGTCAGCCCCTACACGGTCCAGATCGGCTTCGCTCAAGAGATCCAGGAGCATACGCACCTGAAGGGGCTTCCGGTACCGAGTGGCCGGCAGCAGGCGCTGGAGTTCATCAAGGCGAACATGAATACGCCTTGGGACATCATGATGACCCACCCCGAGAACATCATCGGGGCGAAGAACTCCAGCGTCGGGGGCATGATCCTGAACCTCATCATGGGCATGACGTGGGACATGATAATTGTTGACGAATTTCACCAATTTAAGAATCTGGATACGAAAAGAACGCAATGTGTTCTATCGCTTTTGAACGACACCCGGGACCGAGCAGGAAAGCGGCCCCGGGCCATCATCATGACTGGAACCCCGATCAGCGAGAGCCCCCTGAACGCCTACGTGGCGCTGAAGGTGCTCTCGTACGACTACATTCCGCACATCACGCGCTTCGAGGACCACTTCGTCGTGAAGCAGGAGGTCTCGTACGGTGAGAAGGGTAAGCACCTCAAGGTCACCGGCTACAAGAACCTCGACGAGCTGAAGGAGCTTCTGGAGGCGGTCTCCATCCGGCGTTCCAAGGAGGACATGGTTGGATTCCCGGACCGCGTCTTCATGATCCGCGATGTTGTGCTCGAAGGCCGGCAGCTCAAGCTCTATCAGGCACTCTGCGGAGAGGTCATTCGGGACCTTCCACAGGACAGCCAGATCAACATGGAACAGCTGTTCAGCTCTAATCGGATGCTCAGGCTCCGCCAGCTCATGAACCACCCCTCGATTCTGGATGAGAAGGGTGACTCGGCGAAGTACTCGGAGTGCGACACCCTCCTGGAAGAGGTCTTGGCCGATCCGGAGGCCAAGGTCGTGCTCTGGACGGAGTTCCGCCCCGCGGTCGACCTGCTGTACGAACGCTACAACAACCTTTACGGAGCTGTGAAGATATACGGGGGTGTGGATAACGTTGCACTCGCGCGCATCAAGCAGCAGTTCGAAGACTCCGAGCGCCCCCGGGTGGCTGTCTGCATCCCGGCGAAGGCCGGCACCGGGGTCGACTTCCTGGCGAGGGCTCGTACCGCCATTTATTTGGACAGACCCCACTCATTTACTCATTTGAAGCAGTCTCTGGACCGAATTCATCGTCGAGTTGCCGCTGAAAAGAGAACTCGTTTGGATTTCATTCGGTCCAAGCCTGCTACGGTCATTTTCTTGGATGTGGTCAACTCGATAGATGTGCTGATCCGGGAAAATTCCATACGAAAACAGAACCTTGTCGATGCCGTGACTGTCTCGGATGAAAAGTTGATCCGTCTCGGTAGATCTGACATACTGCGGTATCTCGGGAAGGTGGCATGAACGACTTTCTGAACCAGATGGTCAAGGCGGAGTTGACAGGGGGGTCCATACCCCAGCCGGAAGACCAACACCTGAAGCCGATTTATTTCAATAGTGAAAATCAGCTGGATCCGGAGCCTTTTTACGCGGAACTCATCGACCTCTCGCGGCAGATCTGGACGTACCGGGGCTACACAGGGCTCATGAGGCCTTGGCACGACCAGGATCCTTACAGGCTCCTGCGCTTCCGCAAGGAGAGCTTCCGGAGCTTCTTCCACTTGATGGAAGAGGAGGGCATCAACTGGAAGAGCTACCTCACCTTGCTGTTCTTGACGACGGCGTACGAGCTGTGGGAGCGTCCGACCCTCCTGGTCTTTCAGAACAGCAGACTGAGCTGGTTTCGGAAGCTCCGGGCTGCCGCCGGCTCCAGAGAGGCCTTCGACACGGTCGCCACCTTCATGATGGAGTTCGTCAACCTCCAGGTCCAGGGGAAGCGTGACCTTGGGTTGCCTTTGAACGGTTTCGTAGCCACCGATCAGGTCCCCAGAGGCGCGAAGGGCTCGCCCACCAAGTACCTGGTGCTCTACCACCGCGTACTGGACAAGGTTTCAGCCCTGAAAGGCCTCGGGGTGGAACCCGCCGAGTGGCTCCAGGTGAAGTACACTCGCTGCGCAGAGTTCTTGAACCGGAAGGACCCTGGCGCGACGGTTCTGATCTCCATGATTCTGAACACCAACGGTTTCGATCCCGACTTGGAGTCCATCAAGGCCATGCAGCGGGACCCTTGGAGGGACCTTCGCAGGTTCCTTGGTCTCTCTACGGGGTGCCAGTTCAAGGACAACTGCCTGCCGAAGGGCTGGAGACCCTCCTCGGAGGATGCTGACGACGCTTCGAAGATCGCGTGCATCACCGCGGACGGGTACTACTACCGCGAAGATGGCACCCAGCGCCGGGGACGCCGGCACTACGCCCAGAACAAGTACCTGAACATCTGCTGCGTGCCCTCGAACTTCCAGTTCTTCCAGAAGCAGTGGGACGATCCTCGGTTGTTGTCCGCGGAGCCCACCTGGGAGGAGTATTCGAAGTGGGGCTTGTACCTGGGGCTCTGGAACGAGGGTGGGACCAACATCTCGAAGTACACGGGGCTGAAAGACATCCATTGGAGGAAGCCATGAGCGAAGAGGTCTGGGTCGTTCCCGAAGTGGCTTTGGCCTTTGTTCAAGGGTTGCAGTTCCCTCCGAAGCCCGAGTTCGCAGGGTTCGCGCAGTGTGATAACAGCATCCGTTGCTTCTGGGTTACCCTGGGAAAGGCCTGTTTCGTACCGCGCACCTCGGCGGAGACTGACACGACGCACAAGCAGGTCATTCCCTACACGGTGATCACCTCTGAAGGGCGCTACCTCACCTACGAGCGCTCGGGCGGGAACGAGGCTCGGCTGAACAAGAAGTTCTCGATAGGCGTCGGCGGGCACATCAATCCGGAGGACAGCCAGAGTAACTGGAAGAGGGTCGTGTTCTTCGCGGCTATGCGGGAGATCGATGAGGAGCTGTGCACCCTGGAGAACAACCGTCGGTTTCCGGCCAGCTGGACAGTGTACGACCGGCTGATGATCAAGGGGATTCTGTACGACGACTCCGACGAGGTCGGGCGGGTCCACGTTGGGATGGTTCTGCACGCTGAAGTCAAGCCGGAGATCGCGAAGCTCTTCCAGATGATTTCCGAGGGCAAGAACCTGACGTGGATGATGCCCGAGGAGCTGCGGGCTCTGGAAGATCGCTTGGAGGGCTGGTCGAGGAAATCGTTGAGGGCGCTCGAAGCTGGCGCGGTCGGGTGCTCGATCTCGCTGAGGGACCTCTCAGAAGAATGAGCGACGGATCACCATTGAAGGCGCGGATCCAGGGCAGCTGCCCTGTGTGCTCCGGCACCGGCTATGTCGGTGACGACCTGTGCACCTGCGCCATCAAGTTCCGGGTGTACAACCGGATGACCCGCGGGGGTTTCCACGAGTCGACCCTGGACCTCGTGAGTTCTCCGGAGTACCGGTGGCCCCTCATCGAGCAGGGTACCACCGAGCTGACCTACTTCGTGAACAACCCCTTCGAGGTGTTGTCTCGGGGTCTCGGTCTGTACCTGTTCTCGAAGGAGAATGGCCGCGGGAAGACGACTCTGGCGCACTACCTCGTGTACGTGCTCCTGTGGGAGCTGTCGAAGACCGAGAACTACAGCCCCAGCCGTACCTACGCTTTCGAGAACATGCACGAGATGTGCGAGAAGGAGCGCCGGGGCTGGGATGACGAGACCTGGAAGTCGACGATCCTGGTGGTCGACGACCTCGGTACGGAGTCGCGGAGCGCGCAGTGGAAGAAGGACATCGCGCTCACGATGATGCACCGGATCATGCACTTCCGGCAGGACTACAGGCTCCCGACGATCTTCACTTCGAACTATTCGCCGAGCAGCCTCTCGTCTTTCTACGAGGGGGTGCTCGACTCCGTGCTGGAGATCCGGCCTGACGGTGTGATCGGTGGACGCTCCCTGCGTCAGATCGAGGTCGGTGGCGGCGAGGACTACCGGTTGCAGCAAGGCGACCAGAGCGGGTGGCCGACTTGAAGATCGATGTCAACATCGAGGCCGAGTTCCTCGCCGCCGTGGTTCAGAAGCCTGGCCTGGTCGATCCTGACGTCCTGGCGGTCGTGGAGCCCGAGCACTTCCAGATCCCATCCTACAAGTGGCTGGTGAAGCTCCTGAAGGAACGGAAGTGGAAGCCTCTTGTGTGGGACTTCCTCGACCAGGAGATGCTCTCGGTCAAAGACCCCGAGGAGCTGGTGAAGTACCGTGCCCAGATGTGGCATTTGTACACGCGCCCGCTCACATTTCTGGAGGATGCGTCCGCGAAGTTCAGGGCCTACATTTCGTTCTGTATCATCAACTCGACGTCGCGCGCAGCTTTCGAGGGCTTCTCGCAGACCTCGCGGGTGGACTACCTCCTGGAAGCCCTTGGGAAGGGCGTTCTGGAGGCCAGAAATGTCATCCAAGGCCGCAAGCTCAGAGTCGTCGACTACGTTGACAACTACCCTGAACGCATGTCCCGTCGGAGGGTATCGCGAGACAACCCTAATCTGAACCCGCGACTGATGACAGGCATCCGCGGTCTCGACGTGCAGTTCGTTATCAAGGCCCCGATGGTGTGCGACTTCATCGCGCCTTTCAAGAGGTACAAGTCGATCTTCTTGAACGCCATGGGCTACGCGCTCCTGCTCCAAGGCTTCAACGTGCTCCACGTCACCTACGAGAACTCCGAGGAGATGACGATGGGCAGGTACGACGCGATGTTCAGCGAGTTGAACTACCAGCGCATCTCGAACCTGCTGCTCACCCAGGAGGAGAAGGACAATCTCGACCGCACGTTCTCCTGGATGAAGACCTGGAGCAACCGGCTGAAGATCGTGAAGGCGACCGCGGAGGAGACCACCGTGGCTGAGGTCGAGGTCGAGGTCGAGCGCTTCCGCGATCAAGAAGGGTGGTCTCCGGATGTCGAGATCTGGGACTACTTGAACATCATCGCTCCCAGCGTCCGGTTCAAGGGCGAGGAGCGGCGTGAGCAGAAGCAGATCGTCTGGGACCTGAAGAGGCACGCGGAGAAGTTCAATGTTGCCATCTTCGAGGCGAGCCAGGCGAACATGGCCGGCGTGAAGGCTGACCGTCTCTCCCTGGAGCACCGCGGCCTGAGCATCGACATCTCCAGGGCACTGGACCTTTGTATAGCTATCGATCAGACGGATGACGAGCGCGACGAGGGGATCATCATCCTGAGCCCGCAGTTCGCGCGAGACGGATCGATCACGATCCCTGAGATCGTTCTCGATGCCGATCTGGCGCGGATGTCCATCTCCAGGGAGCTGCACCGGCTGTGGGAGCACGCTGCCAAGATCAACCCCTTCGTCGTTGACAAATGAGGAGTGGCTGTGATATAGATTCAGCCTTCGATATGTGACTTCTACGTGACCTTTTAGGTGAGTGATTGGACTCAAGAGAGTACATCCTTTCTCGACTGCCTGGAATGGCGTTCAACTCGTCGGGACAGATCCATACTAGGTGTCCGTTTCATAACGACAATTCCCCCTCCTTCTCGATCCGAGAGGACGGCGTTTTCGTGTGCGGGTCCCCCAAGTGCGGTATCCGCGGTTCGTTCGCCTACTTCTACAAGCTGATGGAGCACATCGAGTCGTGGGCGCAGGTCTACAAGGACCTCCGCCTCACGAACGTGACTCCAGACCTCGAAGAGCTGTTCGCCGAGAAGAAGGGCGAGACGAAGAAGTACTGGGTTTCCGACTTCCCGCAGCCGCCGATGATCGAGCCGATCAGGTCCATCAAGTACCTCGTCGACCGTGGCCTTGGACCTGATATTGTGTCCAGGTACCACCTCTGGTACGGGGTCGGTGGGATGAGCGCCGGCATCACCATCTCGGACTCCATCGTTGCACCTGTCTACGACCTCAACGAGGCCTACGTCACCTTCCAGGTTCGGTACCTCGCTCCTTCGGCTCCGCAGCGGTGGAAGATGCCGAGCGGCTCCGCAGCGCAGACCATTCTCTACGGTGGGTGGCTGGTAGGGCCGACCAGCAAGCACCTCTGGATTGTGGAGGGCGCGAGCGACGTCTGGAAGCTGTCGAGCTTCGGGGCCCAGGCCGTGGGGCTCTTCACGAGCAAGGCCTCTGCGTCCCAGCTCAACAGAATACGGGATCTCTGCATCTGCCACTCCTTGCAGCCTGTTGTGTGCCTGGACGGGGACGCGCGGTTCGTGAAGGACGGCAAGGAGATCGATCTGGGCTTGAAGGTGGCGAACGAGCTGGCGGCTTTTGGGCTCGATGCTCAACTGATCCATCTGGAGAAGGCGGAGGACCCCGGGTCCTTGGCGTACGACCGGTTCCAAGAGCTGACGGAGACGTTGTCTTGAAGAGCACTCTGGGAAAACGACTTCGGGTCATCACCGAAGCTCTGAAGCGGGACAACTCCGAGCAGGCGCAGGCCTTCTGCAAGATGGCTCCTTTCGTTTTCAAAGCGGTGATCCAGGTCGCTGAGGCAACGAAAGCCTCAGAGGAGGACATTCTTGGAGAGGTGCTCTGCGTGTTCTCCGCCGCGTGTGATTTCTACCGGGCTCCCGTCTACAAGTACCGCAAGTCCTTGTATCAATGTCGTGGGGTGGAAGAGGGCCTTCTTCTCCTGGAGACCCCGAAGTTGAACAAGATTCGGAAGTCTCTGAAGGTGGAGCGGTCGGAGGCCACTGAAGTGCGGAGGGCCAAGTTCTTCAGCTTCCTCTACAAGAAGATCCAGCAGCAGTGCGTTGACATTTTACGTGGGTCTCTCATGCACAAGCGGGATGTTTCGACCGAGGTGGTCTCTTTGGAGACCACTGATGAGTTTGTTGACATGCAAGCACGATTCTCTGTCGATCCTGAGAGCCTCTTCTCGGCGGCTCAGATGTACCATGAGATTGTTCCGCAGCTCTCTGAGCCGGCGCGTCGGGTCTTTGATCTTTTCTTGGAAGGGGTCTTCGCGGAGGACTCCTACCTGGCGATGAGCCTCCGAATGACCGTGAATAGTGTTCGTGCCGCCAAGGTGGAGATCCTCCAAGCCTATCACTGTATGGAGCGTTCTTTTATCCAGGACGAGTCGTTGCAGCCCATCTACCTGAAAGCGAGCGAGCTGTGATCACGGTTCAGAACAACGGCTTTGTTGTCGACTACCACTTGATGACCGACTTTTGTCGAGCCCTGGAGAAGTGTAACCCGAAGAACGACTACGTCTACCTGTCCTACGACGGTTCGGTTTTCAGCATGTTCTCGCAGACCGTCACCGCTTCCGTCATCGTGTCCCTCAACGCGACCGGCGGGAAGTCCTTCAGTTTCGGGGTTGAGTCGGGGAAGTTCTTGTCTCTGTGGAAGAAGCTGTATGCGGGGAGCCAGATCCTGTTCAAGCCCTCCAAGGAGCAGCTCATCATCTCCGAGGACAACATCTCAGTGAAGTTCCCGACGGTGCAGTACACCAAGCACTACAAGTTCCCTGAGATGCTCACGGTGTCCGGTCCCCAAGTCGAAGAGCTGACGAGGGCGCTGTCGATCTGCGAGGGCGCTGTCGGTGCGAACAAGCAGGCCCCGGGGATCCTGATCGACAACACCGCTCCGGGGATGTGCCGGGTGGTCAAGATCGGGAACTACTCCTACCGGATGTGCTCCTGCAACAAGCAGGCTTTTGGGGATGTTCGCATCGTCGTTTCGGACGAGTTCTGCTCCGCGATTTCTGCGATTTCGAAGTGGTCGAAGTCGTCGTCTTCGTTTGGATCGATTACGACGTTCATGGTGGCCCCGACCAAGGTCGGTGCGGTGTTGAGCAGCGGGGTGCAGTTCTACATGCCGACCCTGCACGACGCGATCCCGTCATCCTATGTGTACGATTTCCGTTTGCTGCCGAACAGCCTGGAGCAGGTCGCTCGCGAAGGGCGGATCTACACGTTCAGCCAGAAACGGCTCTCTGAGGTACTCGATTTGGTAGCCGCTGTGGTCGGGACCGAGGAGTCGATGCTCCTGATGCAGATCGACGGTCTCTCAGCGACTTCCGGCAACCCAGTGTTCAAGATCAGTGCGAGGACTCACGACGGGTGCGAGGTCTCGGAACTGGTGGAGACCCTTTCGAGGGGCCCGACAGACCTGGAGCCCTTCAGGGTAAACAAGAGCCAGGCACTACTGGCTCTCAAGAGCTACGAAGGTAACCTGGTTCTCATCGACCGGATCAACAACTCGCTGCTCGTCCTGCAAGACGAGTTCGGGAGGGACGTGACGTTCCTCTTGAAGGCTCCTGCGTAACGAAAGGTGGCGCTCATGGTGAAGGCGAAAGCAAAACCGAAGGCGAAGGCGAAGAAAGAGCAGCCTGCGGAGTCCGTGGTTCTTGGGCAGAAAATTGTTCTGGACTCGGATCTCCTTCTGGAGATCAACCGCCACTACTCTGCGCGTCTCGGTGACGAGGTCCTCGGACGAGAGTGCTTTTCCGATCCCAAGCTGGACAGCCACATTTGCAGCGTTCGGGCGAAGGTTCCTGGAGGGGGCACCTGCAAGTCCTGCGGTGGCGTCGATGGGAGGCCCTGCACAGTCACCTGCCATGTGCATCATTTCTGCCTGGCGACCTATGCCACTCGTTTGGGCATCGGGGTGACGAAGAAGACCACTCTCGTGAAGTGGATCAAGCACAACATCAGCGAGCTGACCTACGCGGAGCTGTACGATCTCGTGACGTCGCGCAAGATGATGTTGGAAGAAGCGAAGCCTGAAGAGATCGCCGAGCAACCCATCAAGGACCGCGTCCAGACTGACCTGGACCTGCCTGAACCTCCGCCGGTCGAGAGAAAGCCGGTGCGGCCGGAAGTGCTCATCGACAAGGACGTCCTGGAGGCTGAGGGCCTGGTGACGATGAAGACTGCGGCAGAGATCTTCGGCTGTTCGTACATGAACGTCATGGGCCATGTGCGCCGGGGAAACCTCGTTACGGTTCAGAAGTCCGGAGCTACCTTCTTGAAGAGGGAGGACGTCCTTCAGCTGAAGGAGCGTATAGGGAAGGCCCCGTGACAAAGTCTTTCAGAGTCTCTGAATTCGGGGACACGAGCGCACTGGTTGAGATCTACCAAAAGACGGTGGAGCCCTCCCAGAAGACGTTCTTCGACGTGGTGTGCGCGTCGGAATGCGTCGAGGGCACCACTCGGTACCTCTCCCCGCTGGTACGGATTCCCAGCATCCCGCACCTGGTTGTCGCGATCATGGAGGCCATGACCTACATCTCGGACAGGCACAAGGAGATCCGGGACGCGGACTGTGGGCCACCCATGCCGTTGGAGCAGCCACAGCGTGTCATCCGGTTCCTCGAAGGGACTTCGGAGGATTTCAAAGCGAAGTACGAAACCGTCAAGGAATTCAAGAGCGGCTCCGTCATCGGAGAGCTGCTTCTTTCGGACGACAACGGGACGCAAGTATTCCATGTCTGCTGTTGGAGGGAGTTCACGAACAACGGTGCCCGGGTGCGGGACTTCTTCATCCAGCAGCGGGATCTCCGAAGTCTCGTTACCGTCTTGATGCGCGCGTGGATCTATTTCCAGGAACACTGGGGAAGCCACTCTCCCGTGGAAAGCCGCAGGTGGTAGCATGTTCTTTTCGAACATCGAGGTCCCGAAGACCTATCACTTGATCGACAGCCCCAAGAAGTTCTCGTGGCTGGCTTCGGTGCTGTTCGACTCGAAGGAGTTCTCCTTCGACATCGAGACCAACTACCCCACCTCCAAGTCGATGAAGGACAAGATACCGAGGAACTACCCACACAAGGTGTGCGGCATCTCTTTCTCTTGGGGGCGGACGGAAATCGTTCGTCCCTGGACCCCGGGCAACGCGGCCTACATTCCGTTGAGCCGTTCGGACGATTCGCCTTTCTGGGGCTCTCGGCAGGTTCATGTAGAGGACCTTCTCAAGGAGATTCTCGAAAGCCCTACCCCCAAGGTGGCGCAGAATGGCAAGTTCGACGTTCGGCAGCTCGCGAACCTCATGAAGATCTACACCCGGAGCCTGGCGTTCGACACGATGCTCGCACACACGCTTTTGGATGAAGACTGCGTGACCTCCTCGCACGCCTTGAAATCCGACTTCAGCGCCGAGGGTAAGGTGACCAAGCTGGGCATCTCGGATGCGTACCTAGACACCGCGGCGAGCCAGTTCAAGGGCGATCTCGCCCAAGCGCTGAGGTTCTACGATCCTCAGATGTTGCGCTACTCCAAAGTCCCGTTGAACGTCCTCTACCCCTACGGCTGCGCCGACGCCGATCTGACTCTGTCGCTGAAGTACGTGTTCATGCCGCTGCTGGAGGCTGAGGAACTCATTGCGTTGAACGACAACCTGATCATCCCCCTGCAACACACGTTGATGCTCATGGAGCTTCACGGAGTGCCTCTGGACCTTCATCGGGCACAGCAGGTGAAGGCTGAGCAGGAGCAGATCATTGAGGTCAACACTAGGCGTATCCAGGAGATCTGCGGGGCGAAGTTCAAGGTGAGTTCCCCGGAGCAGCTCGGCAAGCAGCTCTTCGAGGTGATGGGGCTGCCAGGGAAGCACACCGCGGACGGTTCGTGGAGCACGGACATGGACTTCGTGAGGGGCTTGGAGCATCCGATCCGGGAACCGCTCCTGGAGTTCCGCCGCGCGCAGCAGATCCACAACCTCTACGCCGAGCCGGCGCTGAACAAGGTCGTCGAGATCACGAATCAGGGCTACATTGGCTGGGTCCACCCGGAATACTGGATGGACTCGAAGACTGGTCGCCTGAAGCTGAGGGACCCCAACTTGACGACGTTGCCGCGCCCCGAGAACGGCGGCCTCGTCGTGAAGTCGATGTGGTGCACGGACGACGCGCACCGGATGGTCTTCAAGGACTTCTCTCAGATCGAACTGAAGGTCATCGCGCACATCTCGGGAGAGCCGGTCTGGGTGGATGGCTTCAACAACGGCTACGACATGCACGCCGCGATGGCGAAGAAGATCTGGAACCTCCCCTGCGAGGTCAACCAGGTGAAGGACCTGTACTCCAAGGAGCGCTCTCATGCCAAGACTATCAACTTCGGCATCGCGTACGGGCAGAGCGAGAAAGCTCTTGCCGAGAGCCTCGGGATCTCACAGGAGGAGGCCCACAAGCTGATCTGGGAGGACTACTTCGGCGCGGCCCCGGTGCTGAAGCAGTGGATCGACGATACCCATGAGTTTGTCAAGAGGTACGGCTACGTTCGGAACATCTTTGGTCGCAGGCGGCATCTCCCAGAGGCGGCCACCCTGATTCCGAACGGTGTACCGGGCCCCTCGTGGGAGAAACGTCCTCCGTGCTACAAGAAGGATGGTCCGTATCCGAAGTGGCTGGGCATCCCTCTGGAAGAACTCTACCCGATGCCCGTAGACGTGTTGCAGGATCATCTCAAGTCGAAGAAGGGGAACACGTTTAGCTCCTGTAGGAGCTGCCAATACGTTCGGTCCTGTGTCATCAACCACGAGGTGCTTCGGGCGCAGAGCATCGTCAACAGGGCACTCCGCCAGTCCGTGAACAGCCCCATCCAAGGCTCCGCGGTCGACATGGCGTCGTTGTCATTGATCTGGATCAGCCGGGAGATCATCAAGCACGGCTTGAAGGCTGCTCCGATCCTTCATATCCACGACGAACTGGTGGTCCACTCGCACGTCGAGTGCGTCGAGCAGGTGAGCCGCCTCATGGACGACTGCATGACGACCCGGCTGCGGGAGGTCACGCAGTTCAGGGTGCCACTGACGGTCGATACGGAGATCGTTCAGCGCTGGAGTGACAGGTACAAACACAAAGAAGAGGCGTGAGGACGCCTGAGGGAGGATCGAGATGAAGACGCAAAGGTTGACGGCGCGGGAGGTGGACAAGTTCTTCTCCAAGGAGCGCCCGGTGTTCATTCGGAACGTTTTCAAGGGCCAGATCAGCATGATGCTGGAGCGGGAAGGAAGGCCCTTGAGCTTTCTGATACCTCGGGGAGACGACTGGTTGCGGCTGGACTTTCCCTTCGAGGTCATCAAGAACTCGGTCGACCTCAAGAGGTTCCTCCTCAAGCCGAACCCCCCGATGCAGTTGTGGCTCGGAAAGAAGGCTCCGAAGGGGTACAAGCTCCAGCAAGCAACCCATTCTTTCGATGTGGTACCAATCCCCGAGCTTGAAGAGATCACGATGCCCCCGGTGGACCCCAACGTCGTCCACCCTTCACCGGGCAGGGAGGCCTTCGAGATCATGACCTTCAACAAGGTCGTGGAGGCCTTCTCGGAGGAGCACGAGGCACTCCTCACGCAGATCGACTTCCACCACAGGAGCCTGGAGGTCGCCGAGGCTCGTTTCAACGAGGTGGACCCCGTCTACGGCGTTCTCATGTGGTTGAAGGAGAACGTGTTCGACGAGGAGTCGAAGAAGCAGCTCATCCGGAACGCGCTGTTCGGGAAGGACGAGCCTGGTGAGGGCGAGAAGGCGGACTACACACTGCCGAGGACCTACAGCGCGCTCAAGGAGTGGGTGAAGGTGATCTCTTCGAACGGGAAGTACGCCAACCTCCAGGAGAGGTTCAAGGCATACAAGGCAGGGGCCCGGAATGGGTATAACCCCAAAGAGGAGTCGGAGGCGTCCTTGGGTCTCCATGCCAAGGAGGCTGAGGCCGCCCCGAAGGCGGCGCACACGCTTCGGTCCGTACCTGAGATGAAGGCTCAGGCTCTTCAGGATCAAGAAGGGGCTCATTTGAAGCGCGCTTTCGACCTGATGAACGGGGAATCCGATCCGGCTGTCGAGCAGGCAGAAGACGACATCCAGAAGGCCAACGACATCTCGAAGAGCCTTGTTTGCGACGTCTGCGGGTTCGTGGCGAAGAGTTCGAAGGGCCTCGGGCCCCACAAGGCCAAGGCGCACAACGTCAAGAAGGCTTCTCGGTCGAAGAAGAAGGGGAGGTAGACATGCCGAAAGCACAGTGGGTCAAGTGGAAGGACGGAGGTGGCCCCCGGGTCATCGGATCCGTCGGGTTCAACCCCGCGCAGCCCTGGGGGCCCTGGACGAAGGTCCTCGGCGTGGTCGCGCGCTGTGAGGGCAACCACGACACCGTCGTCATGTACGACGGCACCGGGGTGACCTGGGGGTTCCTACAGTGGACCTTCACCAGCGGCCGGCTCCAGAAGCTCCTGGAGAGCTTCAAGTCGATCCCTGTGGAGAACGGCTACCACGGGTATCACACCCTGTTCGATCAGGTGTGCTTGGGGGCTATCGGAGGTCACCAGGTTTTCTCTCGGTTCGGCTTCCAGATTAGAGAGGGGAAGTTCTGGGTGGGTGGAGCGGCCCTTGACCCCAGCAATTCTGCCAGCAAGAAGTGGATCGTCGACATCTGCATGGGTGTCGAGGTGGCTAACCCGAACAAGACGGCGCTCGCGCTCGCGCAGCTGTTTGCGGACATGGGTGCGAAGCCCGGTGTCCCCGAGGCCCAGCTCGCGTACGCCAAGGCCGAATTCGCCCGGCAGCTCGACTACCCGAGGCCTCCGCTGGGAGGGAGGACCATCAGGGACCTGCTCAAGGCGGACAACCCGGCGTCGTGG
>Ga0315295_10000138_pt1 | contig 61117 bp, 44 predicted proteins | sample YL17G14_0_MG_FD_204453 | JGI IMG/M metagenome (GOLD analysis project Ga0315295, IMG submission 204453) | Sediment microbial communities from Yellowstone Lake, YNP, Wyoming, USA - YL17G14_0 | ecosystem: Environmental > Aquatic > Freshwater > Lake > Sediment | place: USA: Wyoming | collected... | reverse complement strand
AGGGCTGTAACGGAACCATAAGGATGGATAAACCATTACACGGCCAAAGGTTGTCTCAAGAAAAGAAAACATGAAAAAAGAGAAAGCGTAGTACTTGACAGCAGGCAGCCTTTTATGAATAGGGTGCGATACGTCGTACCACCTGCGTATTCCCACGTAGCCGGTGCGATTCCATCGCACCCTACCGCTGTCGGTTTTGCCCTTTACATTTCAAGCGACCAGCCTTCACGGTAGTGCATCTGCACGTACTCGTTTGCCTTCTCGTCGTTGGTGACGCGCATGTTTGCGCCGTCCCATTCGAGCTTCTTGCCTACGTTCTCCGGACGAATCGCCAGGTTGCCCATCGTGACCATCTCGGTGAGCGGCCCGGAATAGTCAAAGTTCGAGGTGGCCTGGCCGCCCGTCTTGCAGGCCTCGAGCCAGTTACCTTCATGGCTGGTCTTGATCCGCGTGAGTGTCTGCGGCGGTTTATTATTCGCGAAGTCGCGATTTCGCTCGTAAGGAAGCAGTTGCGGATTGTCGCCGTACTCCCCGCAGCGCAGCACGCCCTTGCTGCCCATGAACAGCACGTTGCTGGCTGCCTGGTTCAGCGGCCGGCCCGTTTCCAATTCCTTCGGGCGCTCGGGCTTCAGCCCCCCGTCGTACCAGTGTACTTTCACAGCCGGCATACCCTCGCGGGCCGGGAATTCGTAATGAACAACCGACGCCAGCGGGAACGTCTCATTATTGACTTTTGTGCAGCTCGCCTCGACGCTGGTCGGGTATTTCAGCTTCAGGGCCCAGAAGACCGGGTCCAGCACGTGGCAGGCCATATCCGCCAGCGCGCCGCCGCCGAAATCCCACCAGCCTCGCCAACTGAACGGATTATAGACACTTTTGACGTACGGGCGCTTGGGCGACGGGCCTATCCAGAGGTCCCAGTCAAGCGTATCAGGAACCGGATCCTCTCCCTGCGGGCGGTCAATACCCTGCGGCCAGACGGGACGGTTGGTCCAGGCATGAACTTCCTGGATTTCGCCGATCACACCGGCCCAGATCCATTCGCAGATGTCGCGAACACCGTTTCCGGAATGACCCTGATTGCCCATCTGCGTAACGACTTTGTACTTTCGGGCAGCCTCGGTCAGAGCACGAGCCTCGGACACCAGGCGGGTCAGCGGCTTCTGCACGTAAACGTGCTTGCCGCGTCTCATCGCCGCCATTGCCGCGACGGTATGAAAGTGGTCGGGCGTGGCAACAATCACCGCCTCAATGTTCTTCTGCTCGTCGAGCATCTTGCGGAAATCTTTGTATTTCTTCGCATCGGGGAACTTCTTGAACGTGTCTGCCGCACGATCCCAGTCCACGTCGCATAACGCCACAATGTTCGCCCCTGCGGCGGCGCAAGCGTTCGTATTGCCGCCCCCCATGCCCCCGGAGCCGATGGACGCAACATTGACCTTTCCGCTTGGCGGCTGAGCCAGCACGTGGCCGGGCACAACCGCAAAGGCCAGCGCCGCAGCCGCGCCACCCATAAAATCACGCCGGGAAATCGTCTTGTTCTTCTGTCCTGTCATTTTTTGCTTTTTCATGATAGTATTCCTCAGTTTTACCACAAAGTCCTGGTTTATGTCTTGTACGAATAAATCGCAGGGTGGGCTTTAGCCCACCGACGGCTCGACCAGCTATAAGGTCCATCCTTCCCTATAGGGACGGTGCAAATACTCATTCGCCTCGGGGACGTTGGTGACCTTCATATTCGGGCCGTCCCAGTACAGCTTCTTACCCGCACGCAGCGCCACGTTGCCCAACAGGACGACCTGTGTCATCAGCGAGGCGAATTCGAAATTGGAGCCGGCCAGCTTGCCGCCCTTGCACGCCTCGACCCATTCGTTGTGATGACCGATGGACCGCGGCAGTGTTTTGGGAGGTACTTTATAGGCTTTCATCTTCGTCTCCGGGATGATGCGGGGCGCGCCGCTGTATTCATCGCTGATGATTTTACCCTTGTCGCCGACAAAAATGGTGCCGCTCTCCGGCATTCTCCTGCCGGCTTCCAGCTCTTCGGGTCGCTGAGGCAATCGCCCGCCGTCATACCAGGTCAGCTTGACCGGCGGCATATCGCCCCGAGCGGGAAATTCGTAATAAACGGTGGAAGCGGAGGGATAGGAATCACGATTGAAGGCCGTGCACTCAGCGCTCACCGTTGTCGGATGGCCCAACTTCAAAGCCCGGAAGACCGGGTCCAGAACGTGGCAGCCCATGTCACCCAGGGATCCTGTTCCGAAATCGCACCATCCTCGCCACCTGAACGGCATATAAATCGGATGGTACGGCCTGTACGGCGCCAGACCCAGCCACATGTCCCAGTTGAGCGTCTTGGGAACCGGCGGCGTCTCCGTTGGACGCTCGACGCCCTGAGGCCAGCGGCCGCCGGGCCGGTCGGTCCAGGCGAGCACTTCGCGGACCGGCCCGATCGCCCCATCCCAAATCCACTCGCACATTAGGCGCGTTCCCTCCGATGCCTGACCTTGATTTCCCATTTGCGTGGCAACCTTATACTGGCGGGCCGCCTCGCCCAGCTTCCGCGCTTCATAGACCGTATTGGTCAGAGGCTTTTCACAATAAACGTGCTTGCCCATCTTCATCGCCGCCATCGAGGCGACGGCATGGACATGGTCTGGGGTCGCCACTAAGACCGCGTCGATGTCCTTTCTCTCCTGCAGCATCTGGCGAAAATCAGTGTATGTATCGACCCCCTTGTAGGTGCCGGAAGGCTGCTGCTTTGCGTAGGACTGCTCGGCAATCTGACGGGCGGGCTCACGGCCGGCCGTACCTCCAAAATAGAATTCACTGTAGTCGCTGACTTCGTTGACGTCGCAGACGGCGATCACGCGAATCTCCGGAAAATCCAGCAGCCGTTTCAGATTGACGATACCCTGCCCCCCGGTCCCGATGAAGGCCAGATTGATCTTCCCGCTGGGAGGCGTATTTCCGGCGCCGCCAAGAACGCTCTGCGGGACGACCGTGAACGCCGCCACTGCCGCGGCTGCACCCATAAAATCACGCCGGGATATTTTCCCTTCCTGCCGTTTAGCCGTTTCCTTTTGGTCTGTCATATCATTATTCCTGAACAAACAACCGCAACCTGTCGCGTCCAAAGCCGGCCCTGATTCCGCCCGGTTACAATTCGACCAGCCAGATATTACGGAACTGCACGGGATTGCCGTGGTCCTGCAGATAGATTCCGCCCGGCTCGGCTACGCGGTCATCCAGCGCCCCTCCGGTCGGCTTGGAGATCTTCAGTCTGTCGTGTATTGTGACGCCGTTGTGGACTATGGTCACAACAGCGTCTTGTGTTTTAGCGCCCGCACCGTCAAAACGCGGAGCAGTGAATGTAATATCGTACGTCTGCCACTGCATCGGCGGCGAACACACGTTGACAAGAGGCGCCCCGACCGTGTAAATGCCGCCGCACTCGTTATCCAGGCCCTCCAGCCCGTAGCTGTCGAGGATCTGCACTTCGTATCGCCCCTGGAGGTACACCCCGCTGTTGCCGCGCGCCTGGCCGCGCTGCTCGGGCATGAAGGGCGTACGAAACTCCAGATGAAGCTTAAAGTCGGTGAACTTCTTTTTTGTCACAATGGAGCCAGCGCCCTTTTTGACTTCCATTGCACCACCCTTTGCCCGCTTCCATTGCACCGGCTTGACAGGCGGCTTCTTATCTGTGGGCTCCCACTGGTCGAACCCTTTGCCGTCGAATAGCACGACGGCGCCCGTCGGAGGCACCCCACCTAACGTGGGTGAAAGCCGGATTGTCTTACTCATGGAAAATTCGCCTATGATATCTCCCTTGAGAGTCCCGCTGAACGTGTCGCGCTCGATGACCGCCTGGACTTCGTATTCGGCGCCGGCATCGCCCTGTGCGCTGCGTCCGTTAAAACGCGCGACGCGGCCTTCGCGCCGGCCCTCAAGAACCAGTGTAGGCTGCTCGCGCGTATCAAACTCAGGAAAGAACTTGGCCTGGTAGGTACCTTTGCCCAGAGCGATCACGTGCGCCACCAGCGGCCCTGATTCACTTTCGTCGTGGAGCTTCCAGCCCCCCCGCCAATCACCCATAAACGGATCACAGGCTTCGATCGCCTTCTTGGCCGCAAGAGCCGGGCTGCCCCCTGAAAGACCGGCGCATGAAGACAAGAGCGCAGACAAGGCAAAAACCGCCAGGAAAGTACCGAGTTGGCGACCGCCAAGAACAACAAAACGCCTGATGTCATCTCCATTGACTTGTGAAACCATGACTTCTTCTCCTATCACCGTATGCTTCTTGCGCTGAAGCTGCTGCAACAGACCGTTTGCTCAACACGAAGCTGCGTATCTGAATCACTGATTTTCTTTTTCGCTCAACCGGCTTTTGGCGTCGTCCGGCCGTTCGATACCATCTATCGCCTCCTGCGCCTGCTGGCGCAGCGAGTCACTTTTTGCCGTCTGCACAATCTTCTTTAGCATACCCATCGCCTGCTGCGGAAAATCCCCGTGGATACCCTCGGCAATCTTGATCGCTGCAAATCCCGCCTCATTGAACAGCGTCTCGTCATTAAGGTAATCAGCGGCCATTTGCAGCGCGGCAAGCGATCTGGTGCCGGCCAGTCCCGAGAGCACGTTTTTCTTCTCAGCCGCATCGGCCGAAAGACTCATCGCTTTCTTGTACATCGCAACCGTCTCGTCGGCCGGCCGCGCGCTTTCAAGGCCGAGCAGGCGAATAAAACCACGCAGGGCCAGAATCCTGTGCACCTTGTTGCCGGAACTTTCCGCCACGTTCAGCAGTTCGGCAGCCGGCTCCGACGTGGGCCAGTCCGCCAGCGCGCGAATGGCCGCGGCCTGTACCTCGGCGTTACCATCTTTCAGAGCGGCTGTGAGCACCGGCAATGCGTTGCTGTCTCCGATTTTGCCTAGGACGCTCAAGAGGGAACAGCGAGCCTGAACCTCCGTGACGGCAGGCAGCACAGCCAGAACGCTGCTCCCCTGGCGGTTTTTATCTTCGATCTTATGAGCAACGGCGACGACGGTCTTCTGGGCCTCGCTGCGATCAAACGAACTCTGTGCGTTTATCAGAAGCTCAACCAGCGCAGGCAAATCCTCGGGGCCGGCAACGATTTTGAGGACCCTGAGCGACTCGGTCCGAACCTTGCGGTCTTCGTCCCTGGCAGTCTTCAACAAAGTGCCCACCCCTGCGCGAATGTTGCGCTCGCCGACGCCGCCGATCAGCTCGAATTTTGTTGGGGAGTCGGCTTTTGGAATGCCCGCGAGAATGACCTGATCGGCCTGCGGGTCGCGCAGGCGATACAAACTGGCGCGAGCGGCCTTTTGCTCTTCACCGGAACTGCTCGCCGCAGCCTGCGCCAACAGCTCCACACTGGAGGCATCGCCCAACTGGCCCAGGGCCCTCAGAGCAGCGATCCGAACGGATGCATCCTTTGCCATCGCGGCCGCGACAACGGCCAGCAGCGCCGCTGTATCGCCGCGGTCGCCCAGCGCCGAAAGCAGTTGCACCTGGCTGGCCGCCGAAAGATTGGGCAGCTCTTTGGCCAGAGCCTTTGTGACCTCCGGGCCGGGCATCTCCTTGACCATCGCGATGGCCACTGCTTGCATCTCCTGGTCGCCGCTTCGCAGAATTTCCAGAACAATTCCAACCGGATCATCCTGCGACGAACCGGCGGCGCCGAAGCAGACACAAGAGCACAAGAACAAGAAGGCTAAGGACTTCGAAATCGTGCGCTTGATTTTCATCGATCGTTCTTACTTTTTGGTTGCGTTGAGCATGCCCGTCAGCGCGGCGGTACGAATCGGCTTGGGCATTCCTTCTTTCTGGAGTTCCTTGTAGATAGCCAGAGCCTGGGCCTTTTGGCCGCCAGCCGCAAGCTGGTCGGCGCACTTCAAATAGGCGTCCAAGACTACCAATTGTACCTTACCGCTCGTCTTGTCCTTCGCTCCGGCCAACGCGGCGGCGGCCTGAGAATCGGCGATTTGGCCGAGAGCAGCAGCGGCCGCGGCGGCTACGGCTTCGTCCGACCCACCCAGAAGTCCACTCAGAGCGCCAGCAGCACCCTTGTCACGGCGCTGTCCCAGTGAGTTGATGATGCCGATCTTCGTGTTGCCCTTCGCTTGTCCCAGAGCGCCGCGCAAAGCCTCGTCCACCGCCGTGCCGGGTATCCGCTCCAGCGCGTATCTGGCCATATCGGAAGCCTGCTCGTCGGCCAGCATTTTGGCTAAGGTGGGCACGGATTGCTCGGTGCCGATAATGCTCAATTCCCGGCAGACAAACTGCTTGCCCGCCGGCTTGGCGTCCGATTCGAGCACGCCCAGCAGGGCCTTCTCGATCTTCGCCATCTCGGCCGCATTGCCGTGCGCTTTCTTTATGGTCTCACTCACCTCGGTCAGCGCCAGGCGGCTCTGACCCCAATCGTATGTCTTTACCTTTTCCAGCAATTCCTGTAATTCTGCCATGTCTGATCCCTTTCCTGAAGTAACCGTGCCTTTTGGCTTGGTGTCAACTTTGTAATCCCCAAACGCAAATTGAATGCCATCCAGATAATGCTGCAAGACCGCCGGGTTCCAGAGCAAATGATCGTTGTGCCCCAGCGAGCAGTAGAATATGCGGCCCTCTCCCCAGGTCTTGACCCAGGCGGTTCCGGTATCGGCGTCCGTGGGCTTGAAGTCCTTAACGTTCCGCGTCGTCTCGTCGCTCATATCGAGACTCATCAGGACAAGCTGCTTACCCCGCGAGTAGAGCGGCGGCTCCGTCCGGTAGATTTCATCGTTAATCTTGAAGTTCTTCCCCTTGAACGCCGCCATCAGCGGATGGTCCGGCTCGTCGATCTTGATTGCCCAGGTCCCGCCGCCGCCCCAGGGGTGGCCGGTGAACCTGCCACCCATCATTTCCTGGGCCTCGGGCCACTCGTTGAAGTTGTCCGTCGCCGCGTGAATCCCCACTATACCCTTTCCTCCCCGAACGAAATCCATCAGGCTCTTGCACAACTCGGGCGTCTTTTCCGGATTGAATTTGAGGCCGGTCGTGTTGTTGAAGCAGACGGCGTCAAACTGTTTGAGGTTCTCCGGCTTGAATATCGCCATGTCGTTGGTGACGACCGTCTCGTACGCGCCGGTTGACTTACCCATGTACTCGACTGCCTTGTTCACCAGGGGAATGGACTGGTGGAAGAAACCCTCGCACAGCCAGAAGACCAGCAGTTTCCGCGGCTTGGCGGATTCGACGGTCGCCTTCTTCGGCGCTGCGTTTTCGATCTTTTGCACCTCCTCCGCCGTCAAGTCCCGCAGCTTTTCCGGCGAGGCGGCCTGCAACGGGCCGACAACCAGCGACAAACACCAGAGGCCCAGCACCACGGCGCCGAGTACTCTCGACTTCTTACTCATCGTTTTTACTCCTTTCTCTTCCATGTCATTTCTCATAAGTGCCAGGGACCGCGCATCGGCCGCGACAACATCCTTTTGGCCTGCTCATCGTCGAGGAAGACCTCCTTCTCGGGATCCCATCGCAATTTCCGCTCGGTAAGCATCGCAATTTCACCCAATAGTCCGACACTGATGGACCGATGGCCGACCTCCGCGGGTGCAATCGTTTCTTTCCGGCTCTTCACACAATCCAGGAAGTTCTGTCTGTGATCCCGGCTTTCGTACAATTTGATCTCGTCCGAACCAATAACCTCTTTCAGAACACTCGGAGGATTGGCCTCAAGCTTGCCGCGATTGACATAAATCCACTTGCCCGCCTCCCCGTACCATTTTGTGCCCTCGGAGATTTGCTTGCTGTCGCCGACCGTCATTACAATCCCGTTGGCGTATTTGCAGATGAATTTGTACTCCATCGGGACGTTATAGATGCCGTCCGCAGGATAGATGCCTCTGCCTTCGATCTCGACCGGGCCGGTACGCTCGAGGTCCAGACCCCAGTGAGCGATGTCGATGTGATGACCCGCCCAGTCGGTAAGCTGACCGCCGGAGTAGTCCATTATCCACCGCCAGTTCCAATGCAGAATACCTCGATAAGGCACCCACGGAGCAGGGCCGAGCCAGAAATCCCAGTCCACGCCCTCGGGAACCTGCTGCACAGGTTTGTTGTCCGAGGCGCTTCCGGTGGGCAAACCAACTTCAACCGTTGTCACTTTGCCGATTCGCCCATTGCGGACCAGCTCACAGGCGCGGTGGAAATCCTCGCTGGAGCGCTGCTGACTGCCGGTCTGCCAGACGATGCCGTAGCGCCGGACCGCGTCACAGATGGCACGGCCTTCACGAATCGTGCGGGCCAGCGGTTTTTGAGCGTGGATATCCTTGCCGGCGGCGGCGCCCATAACGGCGGGAATGGAATGCCAGTGGTCCGGCAGCGCAATAGAAAGCGCATCTATGTCCTTGCGCTCGATAACATCACGAAAATCAAGGTACGCCTGGCAGTCCTGATTCTTGTACTTCTCGTCCACAACGGTTTTGGCCTTGTCGCGCTGAGTTTTGTCCACGTCGCAGACGGCCACGACCTGCACCTCCTGTTTGCCCAGGAAACCCTGCATGTCGGCGGCGCCCATACTGCCCATGCCGATGCAACCCATCACGATCCGATTGCTCGGGGCGACGTCGGCGGCGTCACCCAACGCCGAGGAAGGAACAATATACGGAAAGGCGACAGCCCCGGCGCTGACCCCGGCGACCTTCCGCAGGAATCCGCGTCGAGTAATGTCTTTATTCTGTGACACTTTATTTCCTTTCCGAGAAAATCGCCTACAGACGCCACGGGCTGCGCATGGGGCGCGAGAGTAACCGATTAGCTTCGTCATCTGCGACGAACACTTCGCGCTGTGGGTCCCACTTGAGCGGCCGGCCAAGCTTATAGGCGATGTTGCCCAAATGGCAAACGGTAACCGAACGGCAGCCGGTCTCGATATCGCAAATCGGCTTACTGCGTTTGCGAATCGCGTCGAGCCAGTCGGTATAATGATTCTTGCTTTCGTACAGGCGTTTTTCGTTGGGGCCGATTTGCTGATTCTTGAGCTCTTCGGGCACGGTGCGCAGGTGTCCTCGATTGGTCTCAACTTCGCCCTTGGTGCCGGTAAATAAAACGCCGTTGGCGTTATCACGGGTCATCGTTACGCCGCTGGCGTACTTGTAGGTCAGCACTTTGTAATCCTTACCGTCGGGCGGGATAATTTCCACCGGCCCGCTCTCGTCCATGCCCATACCCCACTGGGCAATATCGAAGTGATGCGCGCCCCAGTCGGTCATGCCGCCGCCGCCATAACTGCTATGATTTCGCCAATTGGGAAAGCCGTCAAAACTTATATGGGGCGAAAGCTCCGAATTGTAGGGCCTCCAGAGCGCGGGCCCCAGCCACATATCCCAGTTGAGATAGTCCGGCACAGGCTCGGCCGGTAGCGGTTTATCCTCCGGCGGGCCGCCGATGCCGACGGTCACGTGTTTAAGCTGTCCGATGTAGCCGTTGAGAACCAGCTCGCAGCCCAAACGGAAGTGCCAGTCTGAGCGCTGCATGCTGCCGGTCTGAAAGACCCGGCCATAACGCCTGACGGCATTGACCATCGCCCTGGCTTGAGCAATCGTTTGCGAGAGGGGCTTTTCGCAATAGATGTCTTTGCCGGCCTCGGCGGACTGAATCACGATGATGGCGTGCCAGTGGTCCGGCGTGGCAATCACCACCGCATCGATGTCATCTCGGGCCAGCAGATCACGAAAGTCGCCGTAAATGGCGCAGCCTTTGTACGCGCTGTCGTTCTTGCGCGCATAATAGTCCTCGACAATCTTCTTTCCGCGAGTGAGCTTGAGCTTGTCCACGTCGCAGGCGGCAACAACATGCGTGCCCGGCGAATTTAGAAATGAGTTCATCAGGTGTTGACTCTGTTTGCCGGTTCCAATGAAACCCAACGTAATCCGCTCGCTCGGCGCATCGCCACCCAAAACGGAGGCAGGAACAAAATATGGAAGGGTCACCGACGCAGCGGCAGTACCGACGGCTCTTTTGATGAACTGACGTCGGCTAATCTTACTTCTCGTCACCATAGAAACGCCTCTATTTCCAAATCGTAAATCGCAAATCGTAAATCCTAAATTTCACAAGTGCCACGGGCTGCGCATCGCCGTGCCCAGAAGGCTCGCGGCGGTTGGGTCGTCGATAATCTCTTCCGTGTCCGGATTGAAACGCAGCTTGCGGCCCAACAGCATGGTAATCTGGCCCAGGTGCCCCGGCGTCGCCGAGCGGTGTGCGACCTCACACGGCGTTATCGTTGTCTTCCGGCTCTTGATGCAGTCGAGGAAATTCCTCCAGTGGCCCGGCGATTCGTAAAGATGGATTTCAACGGGCCCGATTTTCTCATCGAGGACTTTCTTCGGCTCGGCGTCCAGCCCGCCCCGGTCAACCCAGACCCAGCCGCCCTCGCCGATCCACTTTATCCCGCCGCGGATGTCGTTGTGCCCACCCGCAATAATCATCGTAATATCATTTGGATATTTCGCCGTCAGGCGATACCTCGTCGGGCTGTTCCACAGGCCGTCTTTAGGGTACTCGCCGGTTCCTTCGATCTCGTGCGGGCCGGTATAGTCGAAGCCCAGGCCCCAGTGCGCGATATCGACGTGGTGGCCGACCCAGTCCATCAGTTGCCCGCCGCCGTGGTCAAGAACCCATCGCCAGTTCTTGTGCACACGCGCCGGACAGTAAGGCTCATATAGCGCAGGACCGAGCCAGAAGTCATAGTCGAGCTCGGGCGGCGGGGGGCCGATTGTTTCCTGGCCTTTGGTTTGGCCGAAATCGCTGTGCCCCGAAGGCAGCCCGACCTCGACCCTGGTTACTTTCCCGACGCGGCCATTGATGACCAGCTCGCAGGCACGGCGGAAGTGCTCCTGCGAGCGCTGCCAACTGCCGGTCTGCCATATCCGCCCGTAGCGACGGACCGCGTCGCACATCGCGCGGCCCTGCCGCAGGTCGTGAGAGAGAGGCTTTTCGCCAAAGATATCCTTGCCGGACTTTGCTGCTTCGATAGCCACAATCGCATGCCAGTGGTCGGGCAGGCCCAGCGAGACCGCATCAATATCATCGCGCACCAGCAACTCACGAAAATCACGGTACGTCGCACAATCTTTGCTCTTGTAGTGGTCGTTGACGCGATTGGCCGCATCCTGCTTATGATTCTTATCCACGTCGCAGACGGCGACAATTCGGCAGTCCTTTTCCCCGATGAACGAGTCAAGGTTACTGCCCCCCTGCCAGCCCACGCCGATACAGCCCATCGTGATCCGATTGCTGGGCGCGACATTGCCTGACTGCCCCAAAGCCGAGGCAGGTACGAGGTACGGCAGTCCCACGGCCCCTAACGCTGCGCCGGCCGTCCTTGCGACGAACTGACGCCGGCTGATACGACCCCTCTCGGCCATGCTTCGGCTCTCCTTTTACTGGATACCAGACGCTGGATCCTCAACAAGCATCCAGCATCTGATATCGAGTATCGAACCTATCTTGAATCTTTATCAAACGCCGCATCAAAGGCGACCTGCGAAGGCTTGAAGTCCGCCTTCTTGAAGAACTGGCAGGCCTCTGCTGCGCCGTGCTCGCGGTCCATTCGACTGTCTTCCCATTCCACGGAAAGCGGGCCCTTGTAGCCAACGTCGTTCAGCGCGACGATGATTTCTTCGAAATTAATATCCCCGTGGCCGATCGAGCGGAAGTCCCAGTAGCGACGCGGGTCGGCAAATTCGGTGTGGCCTCCGAAGACGCCCACCGTGCCGTCGCCGTGACCCCACCAGACGTCTTTCATGTGGCAGTGGAATATGCGGCTGCCGAAGGTGCGGATGAACTTGACGTAATCGACGCCCTGGTAGCCAAGGTGACTCGGATCGTAATTGAACCCGAAGCATTTGTGGCCCTTGACGGCTTCGATGGCGCGCTGAGCTGAGGCGATGTCAAACGCGATCTCCGTCGGGTGCACTTCCAGGGCAAACTTGATTCCTTCGGCCTTGAAGGCATCGAGAATAGGGATGAAACGCTTGGCAAAGTCGTCATATCCAGCCTGAATCATTTGCGGTGAGACCGGCGGGAACGAATAGACCATGTGCCAGATCGAGCTGCCGGTAAAACCGTTGACGACCTTAATGCCGAGTTTCTTGGCCGCTTTAGCAGCATTGATAACCGCCTTGGCCGCTCGCTTGCGAACACCTTCGGGGTCGCCGTCGCCCCAGACGTCCGCAGGCAGAATAGATTTGTGGCGCCCGTCGATGTTGTCGCAGATAGCCTGGCCGCATAGATGCGTCGAAATCGCGAAGACTTTAAGGCCGTACTTTGACAGCAACTCGCGCTTGGCCTTGCAATACCCATCGTCTTTCAGGGCCTTATCCACCTCGAAGTGGTCGCCCCAACAAGCTAACTCCAGCCCATCGTAACCCCAGGCCGCCGCCTTCTGAGCCAGTACTTCCAGCGGCAGATCCGCCCACTGGCCGGTAAAGAGTGTTATTGGTCTTGCCATATCTCATTCTCCTTAATTTCAGAATACGTTTACCGCTTCAACCAAAATGTGTCGTCTCAAACAAAAAAGCGCCTACGCGCATTATCTGTTTACGATTTCCTCCTTGTGAGCGCAGGTGCTACAACTACCTTCCATGGCGAGACTTACGCTCATAAATGTCCGGGCTTCTCTTTGCCGAAATCCCAAAAGTAATCCTCAGATTATAACTCTCGGCGGTCGGTACGCAAATCAAATCTGCCGTCAAATATTGCCGCCGGCCTTTTTCACAAAGGTACAATCCAGACGTTCCGGAACCACACTTCATTGCCGTGTTCCTGCAGGAGAATCGGTCCCGGCTCGGGTCCTTCCGGCCGACCGGCGCCGGTCTTGTCTTGCAGCTCAACGTTATCATGAACGCAAACGCCGTTGTGCCAGACGGTGATCCGCGCGTTGCCGACCTTCTTGCCTGCCTCGTAGCGGGCAGCGTGAAAGATGATGTCGTAGCTTTGCCACCGGCCCGGCAGGTCGCAGACGTTTTTATCCGGCGCTCTGAATCTGTACAGAGACGCACATTCATTATCCTTGGGCTCGAGACCGTACGAATCGAGGATCTGGAGCTCATACCGGCGCTGGATATAAATACCGCTGTTGCCGCGGCCCTGGCCTTTGACGTCCGCCGGCAGTTGCGGGACCTTGAACTCCGCGTGCATTTTGAAATCGCGGAAATCACGTTTGGTCACAATGCTGCCGCTCTTGGGCACGACGTTCATAGCGCCATCGACAATCTGCCAGCCGATGTCTTTTCCTCCGTCACCCGCCCACTGCGAAAAGTCCTTGCCGTCGAATAGCACTATGGCATCGCCGGGACGAACAGCTTCAATGGTCGTTTTCGGTGGGTGGGCATAGTCGTTCCAAACCTGCTCGGTTCTCTCGACGTCAACCTTGCCCTCATGCACGTACAGACGATAACGGAACACATGGTCGTCGCCCGGATTCATCTCGAATTCCCCTGCCTGCACGGGCGCCCAGTTGAAAAACACCTGGCCCGTAGGCCAGATGCGCATGTTTTCGGGATGGCGGAAGTTCTGCGGATTGCTGAAGTGCGTGACGCCCTTCCACTGGCCGTCGGAAACGCCCGCCGTGTCGCACCATCGCGCCCGAGTGCCGTGGCCGTCCTTGCGCGTCTTGCCTTCGCTGGTCAGGTACGCGGCGTTCTCCCCGTCCCATTCGGCGGCCCCGCGAAAGCCGAAACCGCCATAGCGATACTCCAGGAGCTTCAGAGGACTTTCCGCAACGCAGCGCTGGGTCGATACGAAGTCCCAAAGCCAGTAACCCTTTTCCGGACCGCCCACGTTATACACGCGAACGTCCCAAACCTCGTCGAGCACCACTTTTTCACCTTTGTCGGTCTTGAGGGCGACGTGCTCCTGCTCGGCCTGAAAACCGCCATAGACCGGACCGCTCGTCGTCGAAAGGAATTTCTTGAAGCGAACCGTCCCTTGCCCTTCGCCGAGATTCCAGAAATCGACCGGTTTTCCTTCGAATTCGGTGTGCGTCCAGGGCATCCAGATACCGACGTGATGATAGTGGTCCTTGGGCTGAATGTTCGTCATGATCGATCCGCTCGGCGACCAGAGCGGATGAATAAAACCGCTGCGATCATACAGTTTGCTTTGTCCTGCCGGCGCCGGAACAACGGCATGGTTATAACTCAGGACCTTCGTGCCGTTCGCTTCCACCTGCAGGACCTTTTCGTTCAGGACTGCTTTCACAGCGGAGGCAGCCGGACCGGCACCCGCCATCAGCTCGTACGTGCGCTTGCCCCCTGCCGGCGTCGTGCCGGAAAGTACCCACCACAGCCGCGGCGGACTGCCCGCCTCGAGCTGCACCGGAACGTCGATACGCTGAGCACCCTTCACTTCCATTAAGTGAACCTCATCCTTCGGAAAGCCAAGAGGCACACCCTCCAGCGACGCCGTCACCGGCGTGTCGGATCGTGCGTAGTCCCCTGCCTCGACGGTAATCCGCGCCAGAGGCTGGCCGTAAATGACCGACGAAAACAATAAAAGACATAAGGGCAGAACAAGAATTACTGTCAGGCGTGTTGAAACCAAGATGGGCTTTTGCATCGCTGCACTCCTTTCGATTCGGGCTTTTGCCGTACCAATTTCTGCTGAGCAAAAAGGTTAATAATAGTATTGATACGCCCATTTATCAAGGCTTATCCGGCAAATTTTCGCAAAGCGACGCAACAAACATCCGGCACACACTTGCATCCGTCCGGTTTTGCTGTTATTTTGCTCCTCGCACAACGTATTGCGTACTGCCGTGACTGGAACATTGCATTAGCGTGGAGACTTCGAATATGATTTCTGGAACCTGTCTGGGTATTTTACTGTCTGTGTTAGGCGTCGCCGCTGAAGGAAATATTTCTGCAAACCCGTATGAAAAGTGGGAGAATGGGCCGCCCCGCACTCCAGATTTCTTTCCGATAGCCGTCTGGCTGCAAAATCCCAGCAAAGCGTCCCAATACAAGCAGGCCAGGTTCAATACGTACATCGGGCTTTGGAGAGGACCTACGGAAGAACAGCTTGCCGAGCTCAAAGCCGCCGGTATGAAAGTCATCTGCCATCAGAACGCCGCGGGCCTCAAGCACGCAGGCGATTCGACAATCATCGGCTGGATGCACGGCGATGAGCCGGACAACGCGCAGCCTCTGCGAGACGGCAAAGGCTACGGCCCGCCGATTCTGCCTCAGAAGATAATCGACGATTACATGAAGATCCGCCAAGCCGACCCGACCCGACCGGTGATTCTGAACCTCGGCCAGGGCGTCGCCTGGGACGGCTGGTACGGCCGCGGCGTTCGCAAGAACCATCCCGAAGACTACCCCGAATACATCAAGGGCTGTGACATTGCCTCGTTCGACATCTACCCGGCCTGTCACGACAAGCCGGAGGTTACAGGGAAACTCTGGTACGTAGCACAAGGCGTCAAGCGGCTCGTGCAATGGGCCGATGGCCGCAACGTCGTCTGGAACTGCATCGAGTGTACGCGCATCCACAACCCGAATACCAAAGCCACGCCGCACCAGGTCCGATGCGAGGTCTGGATGTCCATCATTCACGGCTCAAAGGGCCTTATCTACTTCGTACACGAATGGGAGCCGAAATTCAATGAGTCGGCGCTTCTGAGTGACCCAAATATGCTGGCGGCGGTCACTGCAATCAACCGGCAGATTACCGAGCTTGCACCGGTTCTGAATAGTCCAACTGTTGAAGGTTTAGCAAGCGTCCTGTCGCAGGACAATGCTGTGCCCGTAGCGATAATGGCCAAAAAACACGGCGGCGCCACGTACCTCTTCGCCGTCGAAATGACTGGCAAGGAAACAACGGCGACGTTCACTGTGCCGGCTTTGAAGAATCAAAGAACAGCCGAAGTACTCGGCGAGGACAGGAGCCTCGTCTCAAAGGACGGTGTGTTCACGGACCGCTTTGCCGCCTGGGACGTGCATCTCTATCGAATCAAAGAACGCAGCGCAGAGTGAATCTGCCGGCGCGCAAATGAGACAGCCGAAACGGCTCAGGCTAAGCCAAAGCCGCACACCGGTCGTGCGTGCGCAAAGAAAAACTTGCAAAACCAGCTGAGCGGGTTTATATTTATGCCTCTCGCTTATCTTTTGAAAGGATTAATAGATGAAGTACGACGTAGCTGATTTGTCCTTGGCCGCAGGAGGCAAAAAACGGATTCTCTGGGCGGATAACGATATGCCCGTTCTGGCGGCGATTCGCCGGCGATTCGCCAAAGAAATGCCGCTGAAGGGAAAGAACGTTTCCGCCTGCCTGCACATCACCGCCGAGACGGCCAATTTAGCCCGAGCGCTGAAGGCCGGCGGGGCAAATGTCGTGCTGTGCGCGTCGAACCCTCTGAGCACGCAGGACGACGTGGCGGCGTCGCTGGTGAAGGATTTTAAGATACCGGTTTTCGCCGTCTGCGGGGAAAATCGCAGCACGTATTACAAGCACATCAATGCAGCGATCGACCACAAGCCCGTTATGACCTTAGATGACGGAGCCGATTTGGTGAACGAGCTGCACACCCACAGAAAGAAAGACGCTCATCGAATCATCGCGAGCATGGAAGAGACCACGACGGGGGTCATTCGTCTGCGGGCTCTGGCGAACGAAGGCAAGCTGAAGTTTCCGGTCATCGCCGTCAACGATGCGGCGACCAAACAACTGTTCGACAATCGCTACGGGACAGGTCAATCAACGGTTGACGGCATTATTCGGGCGACGGATTTTCTGATGGCCGGCAAAAAGGTTGTGGTCGCCGGGTACGGCTGGTGCGGCCGCGGCTTTGCCATGCGCGTCAGAGGAATGGGTGCCATCGTGACCATTACGGAAGTGGACGCTGTCAAGGCCCTCGAAGCAGCCATGGACGGCTTCGAGGTGATGCCGATGGCCCAGGCCGCGAAGATCGGTGATTTGTTTGTCACGCTCACGGGCAATAAAAGCGTCATACGGGCCGAGCATCTCCGTGCGATGAAAGACCGGGCTGCCGTCGCTAACAGCGGACATTTCAACGTCGAAATAGACATCCCCGCCCTGAGGGCACTCAGCAGGAAATTCACGCGCAACGTGCGTAACCACGTGGACGAATACATCCTCAAGAGCAACAAGCGCATTTACCTGCTCGGCGAAGGCCGGCTCATCAACCTGACCGCCGCCGAGGGGCACCCCGCAAGCGTGATGGACATGAGCTTTGCGACGCAGGCGCTGCAGGCCGAGTACGTGATAAAAAATCAGAACCGGTTTTCAGTTGCCGTCCACGACGTCCCGATAGCGATAGAGCAGCAGGTCAGCAGACTTAAGCTCAAATCCATGTCGATAGGAATTGACAAGCTGACACCCGAGCAGGTCGCTTATCTTGCTTCCAGCGGCGAAGGGACATAAGACGGCATTTGCGATTTTCGATTTACGAATTCCGATTTCAAGTCGGCAATCGACAATCAGCAATGGTTACTTATGGAACCGAAAGAGACGGAAAAGACGCCAATAGTGGTCTCAAAGTCTTTCATGGCCGTCGGCCCTACTCTGCACTACAGTCACAAAAACGTGCAGCGATGCTGGCTTGCAGCCGTAGCGGCTTTTTGTGTCAGTTGCCTTTTCTGGTCGAAGATCATCACCGGCTCATTCTGGTCGTTTGACTTTCAAGCCCTGACAACGGCGAGGTTCCTCCGTTTGGATCAGTCCATTCCAACGGGCGTGAGCATCTTTGAGTATCCCTGGCAGATCCTCGTTCTGGGACTGCTCATGGGAATCCTGGCCGCGGTGCCCGTTCTGATATCCCAACTGATGAGCTTCCGCTACAGCATCGTCTTCATCGCGGCGGTGTTCTTACTGGCGAACCTGCCGATCTTTGCGGTTTGCCTGCTTGTCAGTTGCATCGCAGCGGCATGCCGGCCGCTGCGTTTCCGTTCGCGCTTCATCGCCATTGCGCTGTGCACCGCGCCCCAGCTTCTCTATTGGGGGTATTTCGGCCGCGCCCGGGGCGTGGAACCCATCCAGTGGGGATTCTCGTTCGCTCCGTGGATTTGCGGCTGGCTCGATGCCTTGACCATAGCCGGCTTCGTTCTGGCCATAGGCCACTACACGCGCTACCGGCCCAGCTTAGTCTGGATTTTCACCGCCCTGACGCTTGTGATAGCCGTCGTTGTCTTTGAAGTGGCAATCGGCTTCGATGAACTCGACTATCAGTTTTACGTCGCCAAGAACAATCCGGAGCACGCCAGCGAATTTCATGACCACAGCCTCACCGAGACGCTGGATGCAACGATGAAAGACCCGACAACTCAACGGTACCTCGATGAGTCCTTTTACCCTGCCGACCCCATTGCCCGGCGCGCTGAGGTGAAAAGAAGTATCCAGGGACAGTTAAGCACCGGCTGGCCGGAGTGGTTTGCCGTGCAGCCGGGATTGGCGTATGAACAAAAGAGGCAGGACCTGCTGATCCAGTATGATTTTTTTATAAGCCGGCGCCCCAACAGCCGCCGGATGCCGATAGCACTCTACTACAAAGCGCTTCTGAACGAATACAGCCCCGATGCGCCATTGCTCGGCCAGAAAGAGGTGCTGCACTTCTACAGCGACTATCCCAACGAGAAGCCGGAACGCATCTGGTGGGCGTTGTACCAGCGCTTCAGGAACAGCCCGGAATCCATCGAGGCACGATGGCGCATCGCCATGCAATGGGCCGGCCGGCGTCTGTTTGAGCAGGCCGACAAGCTGCTGGCGGAAGCCCAGAGCATGCTGACGGCCGAACGGTCAAAACTTCTCCAAGCCGAGCAAACCCCTCCCGCCAGACTGTTTGGCCTGTTCCGCCCACCCGCCGAGTCGGTCATGACGGTGCCCAAGTTCAACGAGCTGGAAAGACGGCTCTACCAGTTGCGCAGCCTGATCGGCGCGGAAAACCGGACCGATGAGCCCGGATCCGCCGAGCGGCTGGCCAGGTTTGTGATGCTGAATCCTCACACCTCTGATTACGCCCAGCACCTCGACGGCCTTCTGGAGCAAACCGAGGACGGCGACCGCCTTCGCGACAACATCCTGCTGGCCCAGGTGAAACTCGTCGCCGATGAGCAGGTGCGGGCCGAAAAACTGAGCGAGCTGCACCGGGCATACAGTAAAACCGACGCCGGGCTACTGGCACTCTACGAGCTGGGGCTCCTCAAAATAAGCCTGTGGCGGCAGCAGGACGAAGCGAACCAAGAACTGAAGAAAAAATATCTGGAAGAGGCAAGGGCAACCTTGAGCAGCTTCACGAGCCTGTATCCCGACAGCTTTTATTGCGAGCAAGTCAGGAAAAACCTGGACGGCCTGCCCGCCAAATGACGGCCGTCCTGATGTATCCGCCAACCATTGCGGATCAGTAAAGTCGGCCGCCCTGACGCATTTTGGGTTGACTTTCCGCCGGATCCTGTTACCATAAAGACCTGGTGGAGGCGTTTTTACGCGCTTTTCGGATTAGATGATGAGTGGTGTTGACAAAGAAATCTTCAGCGACGGAGGCGCTGCGAAAATTCTGCTGGTCGGCGATGCAGGCAGAGCATTCCTGGATACGGGCGCCCTCCGGGAGGAATGTTTTGAGGTCTGTGCCCATCTGCCCGACGCCATAGAAGCCGCAGCCCTAAACCGCTTTGCAGCTATCGCCGTGGTGATTTCGCCAAACTCCGCCAGGCTGGGTTCCACACTTAAAGTGCTGAGGGATCGCGGCAACGCGAAAATTGTCCTGCTGACCCAGATATACCAGGAGCCGATCGCGATAGAATTAGTCAATTCCGCCTACAATGGAACAAGCCTGGCAAACGACTATTTTGTCTGCCCCGTTGAGCCGGACATGCTTTATGAATCCCTCACCACGAGCGCTACTCCCCGCTCGCGCCCGGGACTCGTCAGAGCGGAGCCTGCCGCAGCACAATGGCAAGACACGGAGGCCCAGGCCGCTCCTTCGGCCGCTGTGCAGACGACAACCGAAACGAAGATACGATACCTCGAACGATTAGCCACGGAGGACGACCTGACGGGCTTGAAGAACAGAAGATACATCAGGGAATTTGCCCGGCAGATTATCGATCGCGCGGGGAAGGAAAATGGACGCGTGACCCTGCTGCTTTTCGACATCGACGATTTCAAGCATTACAACGACGTGTACGGCCACTGCACCGGGGACGAAATCCTCAAGCAGGCCGCCGCCCTGATGCGCCGCTGCTGCCGTGCCCACGACGTCGTCGGCCGAATCGGCGGCGACGAGTTCGCGGTCGTCTTCTGGGATGACCCGCAGCAGAAATGGAGCGACGCACCGCCCAAGCCCGCAGAGCGGCGCTCGGCCTCCGCCGACCATCCCACGCAGGCCATCTCCATCGCCAAGCGGTTCGTCAGGGAATTGGAAAGGGCGGGGCTATCCTCCTTCGGCGTCCTGGGCCCGGAAGGCAAGGGTGTCCTGACCATCAGCGGCGGCTTAGCCAGCTTCCCCCGCGACGGAAATACCAGCGATGAGCTTTTCTTGCAGGCTGACAAGGCCCTGCTCGAAGCCAAACGCAGCGGAAAAAACAGAATCTACCTCGTCGGCAAGCCCGAAAGTGACATCACCGACATCGAATAAGCCTCATCCCGATAATAAATGGGTGCATCTGGCAGTTCACAATAAAAGACACAGAGTGCTCGGTTCGAGCGTACAACTGTGCGGAGCAACCGCGCCCTTTAGCATGCGCTCATCAACCGACTGGGATAGATAGTTGACCGTACCGCAGGGAGCGGGTAGAATCTCAGGCGATTCGGAAACGATCCGGTCGGATCTAATGAGAAAGGGTTTGGAAACATGTCCAAGAACAACCTCACGAAGACGTCACGTGCAACGGCGGGCGCCGGGCAAAACGAAGCTGTAAAGGAGCTTCTGACTGGGATCAAAGACGCCAGCGACAAGGTGCGCACGGAAGCCTGGCTCGGGGCCGGCAAAGCCGGGGCGGTGGCGGTCAAGCCGCTGGCCAAAGTCATGACGGATGACGATCTCGAAGTCGCCCGTGCGTCGAAGCGCGCCTTGTGGCAGATCGTACGCCATGCGGGCCGGCCCGGCGCGAACGAGGAAAAGAGGGCCGTCGAGACCGAACTGATCGGACTGTTAGGCGACGACCAGCCGGTACCGGTCAGGCGGGAAGTGTTGTGGATGCTCTCGGAAATCGCAGGAAGGAGCTCCATTAAGCCCGTCGCCGGGCTTCTGCGAAACGCGGAGTTGCGCGAGGACGCACGAATGGCACTCGAGCGGATTCCCGCCAAGGGCGCGGCGGTGGCTCTGAGAGCCGGCTTCGAGGCCGCATCCGAGGACTTTAAATCCAATATCGCCCAGTCGCTGCGGAAACGAGGCCAGGAGGTAGCTGGCTATCCGTCCCGGAAGCTGGTTCCCACGAAGGAAACGAATGTCAAGCCGCTTTAGCTCATCAGCGCCGCACGGCGGGCTTCTATGGAGCCTGTCCGATCAAGGCAGAAAGGCAATAGAACAATGAGACAATCGAATCAACTCAACAGACGTGAATTTCTGGCCGCCGCCGGGATTGTCGCTGTCGGCGCGCCGTATTTGATACCGTCCGGCATCAGAGGTGCGAACGAAAGAATAACGACAGCGCACGTCGGCGTAGGCGGCATGGGCGGGTATCATCTGGGCGATATGATCGAGCGCCGCGAGAAAGGCCAGGTTAACATCGCAGCGGTCTGCGACATAGACGAAACGCGCCTGGCCGGCGCGCTCAAGAAAGCCGGGCCTGGTGTACAGCCGTACCGCGACTACCGTTACATCCTGCAGCGCAAAGATATCGACGCGGTGGTGATCGCCACGCCCGACCACTGGCATGGAGTCCAGACGGTTCACGCCGCTGAATGCGGCAAGCACGTCTATGTCGAGAAGCCGGCCTGCTGCACCATCGAAGAAGGCAAGGCGATGGTCGCCGCGGCTTCGAAGAACAAAGTCTCGGTCCAGGTCGGCTCGCAGGGACGGTCTGAGCCGGAGGCGTATCTGGCGCACCGCTACCTGGTCAACGGCAATATCGGCCACATCAGCCGGGTCGATTGCTTTCACTACCCAAGCCCCGAGGATAACAATCCCGTCCCGGACAGCGACCCGCCGCCCGAGTTGGACTGGGATATGTGGCTAGGCCCGCTGCGCTGGCGGTCGTACAACAAGAGGTATTGCCACGGCACGTTCCGATGGCTGTTAGAGTCCGGCGGCGGGCAGATTCGCGACCGCGGCGCGCACGTGATGAGCTGCGCTATGTGGTGGATGGGCGCCGACGGCACCGGCCCGGTCACCGTCGAAGCCACGGGAACACATCCGACCAAAGGGTTGTGGGACAGCGCCGTGCTGATGGACGTGACCTACACGTTCAAGAATCCCGATTGGGTGCTCACCTGGCGGCAGATACCCGACGATCAGTTACCACCGGCCGAAGAGCGGACCGGCGACGAGCCCGGCGGAAAAATCACCCGGCCTGGCTATGGCGCCATCTACCGCGGCGACAAAGGCGAATTCATCCACTGGGGCGGCGACGGCGGCACATGGGCCGAGAAGAAGGCCCGGCAGTGGGAACCGCCGGCCGGCGCCAAAGACGTGTATAAAAGTCCGGGACACAAAGAAGACTGGTTTAAAGGCATCAGGACGGGCGCTAAGACGATTATGAACATTGAAGCCGCGGTCGGCGTGGCCAACCTGTGCATTCTGGGCAACCTGTCGTTCATCCTCGGCCGCAAGCTCGAGTGGGATCAGGCCAGTCAGACAATCGTCGGCGACGAGCAGGCACAGCGAATGATGTCCCGGCCGCAGCGATACCCGTACCATCTGTAGGACTACGCTGCTACTTGGCGGGCTTCTTGGTCTCCTGGCAGAACTTGGCCATCAGCTCGGTGGCCCTGTTCGTTCTGTCGGCGGAGCCATCCATTTTCGCATAGGCATCGACCAGCTCCAGCAATTCGGCGTCCGCTTCGGACAGGCCGTAGTGGTGCGCGGTGGTGACAATCCCGGCGTCGAGGCCATACTCCATCGCTTTAGCCACGTAGGCCCTGCAGACGCCGATCTTTCGCCCCGGCAGGTCGCGGGCGCAGTTGCTCACGCCTAATGAGCAATGCACGCCCTTCATCTTCGGGTCGCTCTTGATTCGCTTGATGGTCTCGAATGCACGGTAGGTATAGCCTGGCACGTTCGGTTCCATCGGCATATCAATCGCCAGCGGGAAGACCGTCGTATCGAAGAAGATCTCGCCGGGCCTGAAGCCGTATTCGCCGACGGCTTTTTCAAAGATTCGCCCCGCCAGAGAACAAAGCTCATCGACCGAGTGCGAGCCTCCCGGTCCGGTGGGAGCCTTCTCACTGACCAATAGACCGACGAACGCAAAGTCGTACTGCTTCTTGAGAGGCCCAATGCGATCCATCGTATAAACCTTGACCGAATTGAGCAGCGGCGGCCGGGCTTTCTTACCCGCGCTGTACCACTGCTTCAGGCCGGCGATCAGAACGTCGTCGTTGCTGCTGTCGATGCAGACCGGCACGCCGCCGCCCCACTTGCGAACGAGCTTGACGTACTCGGTCATCATGTTGACCGCCGCCTTCGGATCGCCCTCGCCAAAGGCATCGACGTTGACCGCGATGTAGTCGGCCCCATCGGCGGCCTGCGATTCGATCAGGGCCCTGATGTAATCCAGCGGCCTGCTAACTTGCGAGTAGGCGCTGGGACCGAGGGCGGCCAGGGCCTTCATGACCTTGCCGATCGCCGGAATCGAGGCGTGGATCGACTCGCCGATACTAATCAGCGGGCTTCTCTTGGTGTGGTCCTTCGCAAACAGATAGCTCAGGATTGACGAGGTGTGTTCGAGGTCAGGATTTCTGGGCTTGTTGATTATGCCTCTGAGTTTTTCGAGGCCGTCCTTCTCGGCGGCGGCCGCATTGTAAATCCGCTCGCCGATACAGATGCGCTCAAGATTGTTGCCGCACAAACCGTCCACCGTCGAATCGCCGCAGGGCGCGTTGTCCATTCCCTTTTCGCAGCCGCCGATGGTGCACAGGCCGAAATTCTCCGGCAAAAAGCAATCGCCGCATTCCTCGCACTCGAACAAGAGATACTTGAAGTACTTCTCGGAGGCGTTGAACAAGCTGTACACGGCGCCTTTGCCTTTTTCAGTCCCCAGAGCAGCCATCGTCTTCTTAAAGGCGTGGAAGCCCAGGTGCTCGGGATCGAGAACCGCCCGGTGGAAAAAGTTGAAGAATCGCTGCTTGAACTTCTTGCCAACCGGCGACAGCGCGACTCTTTTGCCGGCGTCGTCGTACAGGTAAAAGGTGTCCTGCGCCGGCCAGCAGAGATTGTTCTTGAACTGCTCCCAGTTCTTGCCGATCTGGGCCGCCCGTTCGAGGATTCCGACGAGCATCTTGAAATCGTGAACGCCGCCGATATCGACGCCGGCGGCGCCGAAGGCTTTGTACATCGCCACCTGCTGGGCGGCCCGCTCAAGATGGGCGTCGATCTTCTCGGAATATATCTTTTTGAGAAAATCATGGCTGACAAAGCAGCCGGGCAGCTTGATGTCGTGCATGAGCCGTGGCGCGGGCGTCATCGTGCTCAGAAGATACACGTTGCCGATAACGGGCACATCCAGATCATTCTCCCGCAAATATCTGAACAGTTCGAGCGATTTCTTCCAGTCCCAGCCGACCTGGGTGATGAGAAATTCTGCGCCGCAGGCGATCTTTTTCTCCATCTTGTAATACTGCTGCATCTGCGAGCCGACCGAATACTTGAACGGCGAGACGGCCGCAGCGGGGAAGAACTGATGGACCTGCTCCAGGGCGTCGGGCTTGGCCTTCATGTACGAGTCGTTATTCATGCTCCTGATCAGGCTCAGCAAACCGACCGAATCGACCTCGAAGACACCCTTGGCTCCAACGGGCTTGTCGCCGGTCATCGCCAGGACGTTCTCAACGCCGACCTGCCGATACCCGACCAGCAAACTTGTTATGCCGTAGGCGTTGTGGTCCTTGCAGGTCACGTGCGGCATCACGTCCAGGCTCCCCAGTAAACCTCTGGACATTAGGTAATTGATCACGTCAGCCGGCTGAATATTGGCCAGTCCGCCGGGGTTCTGCGGCAAGGTGACGCAGGCAAAATCGAAACCCTTCGGTATGGCCGAGCTACCGGCGGCGTTGTAAGCCTGGAGAAACTTCTCAATGGGACCGTAGCTGTAGCCCGGACCGCCCGTCAGTTCCACGCAAACAACGAAATTCGACTTGTCCTGAAATTTCTGCTTCAGTTTACTGCGATCCATCGTTGGCTCGCCTCCATTGATATTTCTGGTGATGCTTCATTCTACAACCGCCCACAAAGAAAACGGGAATGACTAACATACCAAATCCTCTGCGCCTACACAAGAACATACGAACGAAACAGTAAGAGAGTTATGCGCTCAGGCCATAGGCTGTCCGGCTTCGGCGATGTGTGGATAACCTGTTAATAATCCGCCGCTCGTACTTTGTGCAGCGTGTCCTGCACTACTTCGCTTCATACTTCACAAACAGCTCTTCAAGCTGAATAGCGGGGGGCAAAATCCACCTCCATTACCGTAAGTCAATACTATTTAAGACTTTACATCTTAGAAGAGAATCCGCCTGCCCGATCACCAGCGCCGGCCATCCGGTGAGCAAATCGCGTGCCGAAATCCATGAGCTATGCAATTCGCTCGGCCAAAGATTGTACCGGCGGTGGATAATTCGTAGAAAAACACCCAGCATAGGCGAACGGAAGGCCCGTTCCGAAATGAGGTTATACGCACCAGCCGGCGCAAAAGCGTAAGCTTATCTACTTAGCGATATGTGTGCCGACAAAATCAAAAGCATCATAAAGCAAGGCCTCGGCGTGAGGACCTTCAAGGAGGTTGAAACACACATAAAAGACTTTGCCGCCCTCCTTCAACTGGGCGTAGGCGACGGCGTCGCCAAGGTTACCGCCCGCGGCATCACGCAACTGCAACAAGCTGGTGTGTTCCAACCCTGCCTGAGCAACGAACGGCCTCCATCGCAAGTCCCCCGAGGTGGGAAAAGCGAATTGTTCGGGCACGTGTTGCAGATAGCGCTTCGGCTGGACGAAACGAGGCTCCAGCCCGTCCGGCGGTTGTTCCCAGCCCATCCGCAACGTAACGCCGAACTGGCTGCTCCGGTTCACCGCCCGGCCATCCTCATCGTAATAGAACGGCCAGGGCATCCCAGACAAAACCAGAAGGAAACCACCGGACCGAAGATAAGCAACCAAGGCGTCATCCACATCGCCGCTCTTGTGAACCGTGCGACGATAATGTTCTGACCCGCAGTAAAGCAGGAGCGGATATCGCTGCGGCGTCAAGTCACCCGCTACGACGTTGTCCCAGTTTAGCAACTCGGTCTTGACGCCCATGTCCAGGAGCCACCAGAATCCCATGGAATCGGCCCCCGGCAGTACGGCAACCGTAAGCCCCTTCAATTTGTCACGCAATCGCTCCTTCTCCTGCCGGGATAAGACATTTTCAGAGCGCACGTCACCGGCTGGACGCCGGGGATTCTTATTCGCCTTGAAGCGCCCGGCGTACTCGGCGGTCAGATCAAGGTAGCGCCGTCCATATTGCACGGACGGCTCGATTTCGCTCCCTTCGTGCCACTCGTTAAAGCTGGTAATCAGAACCCAGTGCGGATCGGCCTTGATCGCCTGCTCCCACTGCACGCGATAAAGCTCGCCGTCGTAGCGTTTGACCGCAAGGCCGGGCTTGCGTATCTTTGTATCGTCGTAGCCGGGAATCACGGTGATAGCGCATATCCTGCCGCCGTCGTCGGCCAATCGCACCCATGACGGGTAAGTCTCGGCAGCCCAACGGCTCGCATCCGCCAGGTCACGCCCGCCAAGCTGGCCCGCGGTGTTATACGTATGGACGCCGTCGAAAACCCGCACAGCGCCGTAGCTGAACTGATCACCCATCGCCGCAAAGCCTCCTTCGCATTCAGCGTTGATCATTTCCAGAGCTTTAAGCCACTCCGTCAGTCCCATCTCCTGGAGGGCGCGGCCATAGATGAAAACAACCGGCTTGCCGCTCGCCTTCAGGTGAGCTGGGTGCTTGCCGTATTTGTTCAGAACCTTCACGATATCGTCGGCCGCCGAACGCGGCGTCCGCGGCCTGGGTACGGTTTCGTAGTAGATGCACGTCGTCAAGCCATGACGCTTGCACGCCTCAAGAATCAGAGGCATGGCGCGGTCCGTATAGTGATTGTGGCCCCACCAACTGACGATGAATCCGTCAATGCCGGCAGCTTTGGCCCATCGGCAATGGCGGTCTATGAGGTTTGGGTCGTGCGAATCGTATACGCCAAGCTCCGGATAATCAGTGCTCGCCTCGATATCTTTGCCGGCGACGTCGATGCGTCCCCAGTGTACCGTCTTGCCGGCACCGCCCGGCCCGTCGGCTGCGCCATACCACGGATAGTAGAACGCCAAGACCTGCCGGGGTACTTCCGCTGCCCATGAGGCGGTTGCAAAACCGACCACGGCAAGAAATAGCAACAGCAGAAAACCTTTACTTCTCTGCAAGACGGCGATGCTCCCGCTCATAAGTTCTTGGCCTCCATCAATATTCTACCGCCACCAACGTTCGGGGCGTCAGCTTCGTCAGATTCAACCGGCCCTGGTCAGCCGAAAAATCGACGCTTCCATTGGCCGGTAAGACCAGCGTCTTTCGCGCCGCCGACGCTTTGCCAAACTCGACGGACACATCCACCGGCTCATTATTGAAATTCTCGACGATCAGGCAGCCCTCGCCGATCAAGTATAAGGCCACTTTATTGGGCGCATCGAATTTCAGTCCGAACGGCGCCAGCAGCTTGTCTCTGATGGGTTTAAGCTGTTCGCGAGTCAACTCGAGCAGGCCGCGAGGATTTGCGCTGACCTTCAGAATGGTCAGGTTGTCGTGCTTCAGATCAACGCCCGGCAGCCGTTCGGCCAGTCCATCCGTTATCAGCACTGGTTTACCCGACGCGAGCATTCTCTGAAGCTTGTCAGGCAGACCTGGATCCTTGAGCACGTGCACCGACAAGAATGCAGCCTCGGCGCGGGCGTTTACCGCCGCCGTCGGGACAAGAGGCAATCCCAGCATGCCCACGAAATCGAATACATACTGCTCCTTATACGCATCGCTGTTCGGCGGTTTGGGGGCAGCGATGCCTTTGATGGGTTTGCCCCGCACGAGTGCCGCGAGCTGGAACAGGCCGGGAATCTCCTGACGCAGCTTTTCAACGTTCGCCGGGCCGGTATCCTGCAAGAGCGAAGCGTAGCAGAACAGCACCATTTCTTTGGCGTCCGCCAGGACGGTCTGTCGGGCTTGCTCTACGTAGGTATTCTCCGTCGTGCCGTATGGATCAAACCATCCGCCGCCCGTTTTCACGCCGCCTATCTCACCGAGCCATCGCATGATGTAATACGCTTCGTACTGAACCTTGCCGCCCCAGCGCTTGTTGTCGTAGTCGCGCGTTTCGGTGCCGACCCAGATTCGGTCGTAGTCGGCCGTTTCACGTGAAACCTCGTAGCCGCGGTTGTGAAAATCTTCGTACCACTGCGGGTACTTGATGATGATTTTGACGCGGGGATTGACCGCTCTGGCCGCGCCCAGAATCTTCTCCCGGCTTACCCTGACCATCAAATCGCAGCGATAATCCGCCCACGACTGCTCGCCCTTCGCCTTCTTGCACTCGTCGCACTGACAATCGGTGAAAAGGAAATCATCTATCATTATCTCATCGAAAAGCGAAGCGGTGTACTCGAATATTGTCTGTAGCTGGTCCTGTGTGCTCTGAGCAGTATAACAGGAGATCCCGTCCCACCCGCGTGAGCTCTTACCCACAAGGGTTGTCGTGACACCGCCTGAGACGTCGAAACCTTCAGCTTTGAATTTATCTCTGGCTCGCTCGAGGACGGCGCGGTCGGCCGTGTAATTACCCCTGAACGTCTCGATGAAAACATGCGTCACGCCGGTTTGCTTGCACCACTGGACCGCTTTGGCGAGACCTTCCTCGCTTGAGAGATGGTCCCGCACGTTCTGCGCGGGAAAGAGCGTTGATATTCTCAGCAGCTCCTTCTTCTGATTCGCCAAATCCCACAGCGCTTGCGCGTGACACGTCACGCCCATCACCAAAACAAGCAACCCCGTTATGACAACATCCTTCCAATGCTTTGATCCGGTCATTTCTTCTGCCTTTCTATTTTTGAACGCGCCACAGTAACCTTGCGGACCGCCAGCTCCAATTCGCCGCCAAGCACCACAATGCGAAAATCAGCGTCGTTGCATCGATTCATGAACTGGCAGTGCGGCAACGTAAAAGCCGCCGTCTTCCAGTCTCCGGTCCCCTTAATGGAAACATCGCCGACTCTTCGAAACGCCCCTTCGAGCAAACCCTGCCTCGGGTCCGTGTTATCATATTCGAGGCAGAAAGATGAGCAGCCGGCGTCGCGATAGAACACCGAGACAATGACGGTTTGGTCGAATACATCGTACGCGAATATCCCATCCACATCGAAATAAAGATAACGGCTATTTGCCGAGTGCGGATTTACGCCTGCGACGACCGCCCCGCCATCCGCCAGATCGACGGCCCTCCAGACGCCATCGCCGCCGCTGGGACGCAGACACAGGCCTTTCGCCTCGCCCACTTCCCAGGTAACGGCTTCAACATCCAGATATGAAGAGTCGATTCGCAAGAGCGTCCGGGAACGCCACATATCGGCAAACAGACGCGTCAGGACGATGTAGCTGCGCCCGTACTCGCGCGAGTCGGCGATATCGGTGCCCTCGTGCCATTCATTCCACGTCTCAACGTGAACCATCCACGGGCGCGTCTCGGGCCGCAGAGTCAAAATTTTCAGCCAGCGGTCGATGTACGTTTGTCCGTCGCGCCGCTCAACAATCAAAGGTGTCCTGCCCGGCACTGCGCTATGGTCGTATCCAGGGCCGAGAGCGGCGACCTGGCGGTAAATCAGCGGCCCGCTGACTGCGCCGCCCCAGGAGTACGTCGCATCGGCCCGGCCTTTCCAGCCGGAGGATTTGACGATGAACGGCTCGACGCCGAAGTCCGCCTTGAAGCGGCGTTTGACGTAGTCGAGCTGCTCCTCGTCCTGACCTTTGGCGAATGCCGCCGAGTAAAGAAAAACAATCGGGGCGCCATCCACACGCGCCCACTTTGCCGGCGGAATCAGGCTGAAAAAGTCACGTATCGGCGTGTAAAACCACTGCTTTCCAAAATCAGTCGTCAGATCGACGTGGTACTCGGCCCCATCCCTCTCGAATCCGTTATGCCTGAGGATCGAGGTATCGTAAAACAGACCTATGGCCGGCGGCTTGTGCCCTTCTTTCTGCAACCTGCTGTGCGCTTCGACTAAAGGCGGCAGCCCTGCAAAACTCCAGCCGTCATACTTGCCGGGCACGCCCCAGAAAACCGGAAGCAGAAAATCGATGCCGGCGTCGATCATATCTGCCAGTTGCTTTTCGTGCCACGAAACCCGCTTGAAGCTGATGCTATTCATGTCAGCCGGATGTGTTGTCATCGCATCGGTCCCGTCGTGGTCCACGATGTGACTGCCGGTGTCGATATCGTACCAGTAGAAATACGTCGTCCCGACAACCGGTTCGCCTGCGCGGAACGAGGCCGCATCAGCGTGAGCCTGGACCTGCAAAGGGAAAAACTCACCCGGCGGTTTTTCCGGCAACTCGTCGGCCCGCACGGAAACGGTGCACAACACGCAGACCACCAACAGTCGAACGCATTCTTTTGTGCGGGGTGAGCTCAAAACTAATCCCTCCTGAAGGCCTCTATTTTTTGCTTCAATGCGCGGCAGGCGGCGGCCGGATCGGCCGCATGCGTCACCTCGGCGCAAACTGCAATGGTTCGGGCGCCGGCTTCCAGTATCCGTTCGACGTTATCCGCCGTTATGCCGCCGATGGCCGCATGGCCGACAGACGTATCAGCCAGTAGTTCAGTCGCCCGCGTGACGTACTCCAGGCCGACCGCGGGCACATCGGGCTTGGTCCCGGTTGGAAACACGGGCCCCAAACCGACGTAGGCCGGACGCTCATCGCAGGCGGCACGCAACTGGTCGAGCGAATGGGTGCTCTTGCCGATAATCAAGGGAGCCAACTGTACTCTGCGAGCCTGCTCAACGGGCAGGTCGTTCTGTCCGAGGTGAAGTCCGTCCGCCTCCGCCGCCACGGCGATGTCCGCGCGGTCGTTTATTATGCTAAGGACCCGCTCGTCCCTGCAAATCTTCACGAATTCAACGGCAAGCGCTAAAAGGCTGTCGTCCGGCATGGTTTTGGCCCGCAGTTGAATGCAGTCGGCGCCGCCCACGGCACAGGCACGCGCCAAACGAATGACCTCGGCCGGTAAGCTGCTTGTGATCACAATGTACAAGCGAACGCTTTTGTACCTCGCCGAAGTATCGCTGAAAAGGACGACGTCTTTTTCCAGTGTGTAAGCCTCGTATCGCAGTTTCTCAAGGGCGCCCGCCACAGGCTTATTGTTGATCGCGACGACCTCTGCCAGCACGCGCAGCGCCTCAGTCAGACGCTTGCAGGCGGCGGTAAAGCAATCAGCCAGGTCGCCGCGGCCCAATTGATTCTCCACCTGCATGCCGACGCCAACGTCGCCCGGCGTGTCTCTGCTGGCGATCAGCCGGCCGGCGCCCAGCCGCCCAATTGATGATGAAAGTTCGTGCCTGAGCTGTTTAACTCGCTCCGTTAACGAATTTGAGTTCAAAGCAAACCTGCAAAACTCCTCCATCGCGCGAGCCGCCTCGCGGGCGCGATTGAAATTGGCGTCGATGATTCTATATGCCGCTCGTTCCATAAGCGCTGCGATTATATGAGCCGCGCCGAGATTTGAACAGGCAAATCCCAGCGGCGCAATTCCCGGAACGAGTGATACGTCAACGGCAACAGGAGCCAAAGGTTTTGCTCATCGGGCAGGTTGTCACAAAAAAAAGGAGTCGTTCCTCCTCCGGAACGACTCCAGCAACAAAATATATGATAAACAAAGCCGGAACCGCCAGCTCTGCTATGTTCAAAATCGGGCGGACCTGTCCTCCTCCGAAACACGTTTTTAGGCCGTCCGCCCAATATAGTCGGCCGAGCCAAGACAAACCAAGAAGTATTGCAAGCAACATACCATAAGTTAATACCACACGTTTATAGGACGCTTTTTCACTACGTAAACGTTTGAGGTCACGGCGTTTAGAATTAGCCAAGCTGATATTCTTTTGTTTTAAGGGCGAAATGCGTGTTTTAACGCCGTGTTGATTTATATCAACACAAGATAGATTGCCTAATACTCATCTGGGGTATTTTATGTGAATTTCAGTTCCGCAGCGCCATTATTCCTATTGTGTTTACGAAAAGCAACGATTTTTAAAAACAGGTAAACATTGGAGCACCCACCACTGTCATTTACTACTTCTCGTATTTGGCAGACGAGACGCGGTTTGTCCAGCGGCAGGACCAGCGCTCGAACAGCAATTTTTTGCCGGTTCTCTGCTGGCGAACGCGGAAAATTGTGCCTCTTCGCCATGAGGTTATCTCATCGGCAATCTCCCGTGCCCGCTGCGCTGGCAGCTCGATCCGTACCAGTTCGAGCGGGTCGGTTTTGAGGTCATAGGCATACACCTCTTTGTTCACCGGATTGTACACGAATTTGCGATCACCTTTTACAAATCCTGCGGGGCCTTCCTGCATCCACCCACAGAAATAAATTCTGCGCTCTTCTGCGTCGTGCGCAAACTGATTGCACCCGTCGAAATCGGCACATTCGGTCTCGAAACCAAGCAGGCTCAATAACGTTGGCGCCACATCGAGTGAGCTGACAGGCTGCGCCATCTTGCCGCCCGGGGCCAGCAGGGATGGCGCCCGCAGGCAAAACGGAATCCGTAGAACCTCCTCGAACGCAATCCGCTCATGACCGAGCAAGCCGTGCTCACCAAATGCCTCCCCGTGGTCACCGACAACGCACAATATCGTGTTATCAACAAGGTTTGAATTCGCCAGCTCCACGTCAAGGGCAGCTAAGAATTTGTCGGTGTAAGAAATCGCCTGACGATAGTGGTCGAGCGGCTCCTTTGCCGGAGCGCCGAACCAAAGGGGTACTTCATACGGATCGTGCGTCGCCGAGCAAAGAATGGTCAGGAAGAACGGCTGCTCTGATGCTTTTATCCACTGCGCGATCGACTGCAACATCGCAAACTCGTCGGATCCAAGATAGCCCAGGAAGCTATTCGGATCGCCCATGTCTTCCCTGGCCCAGAATTTGTCGAAGCCGAGGTTGTAGACAAGTCCGGGGCGTGATTCGAAGCTCCCCTTTGCGGATTGAAAAAAGGCCGTCCTATAGCCCAGACTTTCCCGCAAAATCGTCGCAATACCCGCGTAAGGTTCAGTGGCCGGAACCGCCTCGGCGATGTCCTGAGATGCGGATGGACAGCGACCAGTCAGAAGGGCAAATAATGCTTTCGTCGTGTGTGTAAGGCACGAACGAGCGTTGGTGAACTCAACCCCTTCCCCGGCGAGCCGTTCCAGGTGCGGCGTCAAATCGCTTCCCGTCCCGGCCAGTGACGTGTACTGATACTGGATTCCCTCAAGCACAACCATGACAACATTCTGTCGCGGCGCGCTACTGCTCGGTGTGATGGTAACCTCGTCAAAGGAGGGCATTTCCCGCTTCGGCTCGCCCTGCTCTCTATAGTCCGGCAGCAGGAAACTTGTCAGAGCCCGCAATTGGGCGTTATCACGTAATCCGACTGAGGCGACTTGCGTTAAATCTTGCCCGCCGGCACCAAGGCGCAAAACAACCGCTGCAAGCACTATAACAAGACAAAGCAAAACCCGGATAAAGAATCTTTTGCGATCGTAGTGCGGCATCGTCGGCTTTGACAAAACAAAGAAGAATAACCCCAAAGCAATAACACTGGGGCCCAGTAAAACCAGCGCCGCTACCGGCATTTTCACCAAGTTAACACCAACAATGCACAAGGCGCTCAGCGGCGCCCGAACCAATGACAGCAGCACCCGCGGCAGGATTTGCGTCCCTGTCCTGATTAGCCAGCCCGCATTCATGAACGACCATGTACAGACAACCGCGGCGACGATCAGGGCTAATCTGACAATCCATTTCTTCGGCCAAAGAAAGCAAAGCACTGATAAGGCCACTTCCGCCGATAATAAGAAAGCAATATCTGTGAGTATCCACTCGAAATAGTGGCCCGTCAGGTCGTAACGCTCGGCGTGGAACCATTTTACGGTGAGAGTGCAAAGCAGGGCGCCCAAAACGATAATGCTGTGAGCACGTGGAGCTAAAAACTGCCACAGGCGACGTGCCAATACTATACACTTGTTTTTTCCATCGGATTGCAAATAATGATGCCGCATGGACCGTCAGAATACTAAAAAGAATGAGACATAGCAAGCTTGTTTCCCTCAGGTAAGCTCATTGCCAAGCCTGATTTGTTTTGTGAATACGACTATTATTCTTATTTAGAGAATAGTATTAGTTGTCATATAGCCTGTTTGTTTGTTGTAATTCTTCTATTAAGGCGTTGTCTGCCAAGCTCTTAAGTTAAATAGCCCCCATGTTCTTATGTGGAAAGGCTGTTAGTCTTCTTGTGCCCTTCCATAGAGATTCTAACATAGCACATTCCATACAGGCTCTCCTAAGGATCTTGGTTTTGTGATTAGGCGGCTTATAACAAATGTATTAACAGTATTTCCACAGCGAATGTAACGTCTCAGAAACCGCTTAGGGTTAATTCCGACTGGAACAGCACGGTGTCACCGCTGGGGCCGAAAGACCGGTTGCATTCTTGCCTTTTGCTGTTATAATAGTATTTTCGCATATGGTGTGCATGTTGGGTTACGATTTTGTCCGGCCTATCTTTTCGTGCCTTTCTGAAGGCGGGACTGTGGGTATCTGGGAAGGGAACAAGTGGAAAAACCAGGAAAAGAGTTGTTCGTAGGCTTCGATGTCGGAAGTAGTTTCGTGCATTATGGCGCTGTCTCGGGGGATGGACGGATCGTCTTTTCCTCGGAGCCAATCATGCACTTCGCAAACCCGATAGGGGCGGTCAAGGAGGCATGGAGGGACGTCATGGCGAGGGTAGGCCGGGATAACGTCGTCAACACGGCGTTCACGGGCAGCGGCGCCGAGGCATTCCCAAAGGTTATGAGCGGGGTAACGTATGTCTTCGACAGCGTTGCCATTCCGAGGGGCGCTGAGGCAGCAAGCCCCCAGGCGCACTATGTTTTTCACATAGGAGCCAAAGACTCATACTTTTTCGAGCTGAAACAAATAGGTGGGAAGAAGGTCATCCAGGAGTGGAGGACCGGGACCAAGTGCGGCGGCGGTTCGGGGACGCTGATCGAGAAGCAATGCAGGAGACTCTTTGAGGGAGAGGTCCCCAGTCCGGCGTTAGGCGATACGGCCGGTGCGAAAACCCCGCAGCAGAGCGAAGCGATCAGAGTGGAAAACAGAGCTAAGCTGCAAGGCAGGCTCGAAGAGATGTTTCGCAGAGCCGAGCAGGCGGCCGCAACGTCGGTGGAACCCAGCGAGTTCCTGGCGCGGTGCGGCGTCGTTATCCAATCCGACCTGATCCACGAACAAAACGAGGGCGCGACGCGGGCGGATAATCTGGCGGGCCTTTTCAGGACGGTTGCGAGAAACTACAAGATAGACGTGCTCGGAGCGAGGGAGTTCGAACCGTGCGAGAACCCGGATGTGGCAATCGTCAGCGGCGGCGTCTTCGGGAACGATCTTATCAGGAAAAATCTGCAGGAGTTTCTGGGTATTTCACTCGGCAGGCCCGAACACTACAACAATATGGCCGCTATCGGGGCGGCGCTGAAGGGGGCCGAGCAGAACAACCGCTTCGTCTTTACATTTGAGCAGCTCGATGCGGTTGCCCAGTACGGCAGAGAAAAGCGCAAGTTTGCCCCGTCGCTTTCTGAATCCCTTGGAAAGGTACACGAACAGCATCAGGAGCTACACGAGCAGATCCGGTCAGGCACGGAGGTCGTGCTGGGAATAGACGGCGGCAGCACGACGACGAAGGGCGCTCTGGTGGATTTGAGAACGGGGCGGCTGCTCGACAAACTCTATATCAAAACTCACGGCAATCCGGAGGAGTCCCTCAAGCGCGTCCTCAAGTATCTCAGCCGGCACAAGGACAAGGTGATTGTCAAAGGCGTGGGGGCTACCGGCTCGGCAAGGAAGCTCTATGAGAAGATATTAGTGAGCAAGAAAAAGTCTGAGCAACTGCGCACCGAGTCCGTAGAGCTGACCGACAGAGTAACCGACGAAATTACCTGTCACGCTCTCGGCGTGAGGCACTATGACTCCGGGATCGACACCATCTTCGAGGTGGGCGGCCAGGACATGAAATTTACCAGCTTCGCGCCGGACGGAACCGTCAAGGAAGCGAAGATGAATTATAGCTGCCAGGCCGGCTCCGGACAGACGCTTGAGAATATGGCCGACGTCATAAACCTCAACGTGGAGAACTCTCTGCAGGAAGCGGCGCTGAAAGCCGAGCGGGTTCCGATCATCGACTCGACGTGCGGTGTGTTCATGGAGATGGATGAAAACAGACTCATCGCCGAAGGCTTCAGCAGGGACCAGATTGCTGCCGCCATCATAAGGGGAACCGCGGCAAGCTACTATTACAAATTCGTCGGCGGCGCGGCACACGCGGGCCGGAAATGCTCGGCCCAGGGCGGGCCGCCGTTGGGCAGGGCCTTTCTGGCGGCGATGGCCCAGGTCACGGACAAGCAGATAGAGGCATATCCGCACAGAGAAATGTTCGGCGCCTGGGGCCAGGCACTGGATATTATCGAGAGTATTAAGCGCTTCGAACGGGAGGGTAAACCTTATGCCTCCGCCTTCAGAGGCTGGGAGCTGGTGGATATGCCGTTCGCAAAGCGGAAGGTTTCATGCCGGGAGTTGTTCAAAGAAAAGTCCTGCGGCATGAGAGATTGTGAGCTTGAAATATTCTCCATTGAGGACGATGAGATCATCACCGGCGGTTTTTGCCCGCGAGGAAACTCCGAGAGCGCGACGCGGCCGAAAACGAATTATGTCGATAAATACCATAAGATTTACGAAAAGCACTTCAAGCAGCAGGGCTGCCTCTTGGGCGAAGTTAAGTCGCTGGCGAAGGACCAGGCCGGCAGAACGGTCGGCATCAAGCGCAGCACGGCGACGCTCGGCGAGAAAGGCATTTGGAGCGCCGCGCTGTTTCGAAAATTGGGATTCTGTCCCGTCGTCTCGCCGCGGACGGATAAGGAGATTGCGAAATTGGGCGTGGATAACTCCCGAACGGAGTTCTGCATCGCCCGAAAGCTCGCGACCGGCCACGCGGCGGTCCTCAATCGCGACCCCAACGTCGCGTACCTGTTCAATCCGAGCTTCATCGAGCAGAGGATGGATAAGCCTCCGGATTTGAAATACTGCATCTACACCGAATCGGAAGGTTACGTCCTGAACGACGTACTTTCTCTGGACAAGGATAAGCAGATCAATCCCGTACTGCATTTCGGCGACGAAGAGCTTCTTGTCCGGTCGTTAAAGCAGGAATTCAAGAGACTCCACTTTGGCTTCACTGACGGACAGATACGAAGCGCCATCCGGTACGCGTATGAGGCGGAGGCCAAATTCATGCAGGAGCTCTACGCCGAGGGCGATAAATTCCTCAAGCGTATCGAAGACAACGGCGAAAAGGCCTACATCGGCATCGGCCGGGATTATGTCATTCTCGATCCTGAAGCGAGCTCGAACTCGGGCAGCATGTTCTCTCAGATCAGAGGGCTCAACTACCTGCCGCAGATCTTTATAGAGCACAAGTTCGAGGACGTTTCTCTCGCCGGCGTGGTGGAAAACGAGTTCTGGGTTGAGAGTGTAAAGATACTCAAGGCGAATTTGTTCGTAGCGGCCCACCCGAACCTCTTTGCGATCAGGATGATGAATTTTGCCTGCGGCCCGGACAGCCTGAAAGTCTATCAGGAAGAAAAGATTCAGTTGGCGGCCGACAAGCCGCTCCTGGTTCTGCTGACGGACGCTCAAACGAACAACGCGCCGTTTGTGACCAGAACGGAAGCCCATGAGAGAGTGGTCAATCAAAGTAAGCACAAGAAGCTGGACCTCGAACGGCTCAAAAGAGGATCGCACGACCGTTCGCAGGATCGAATGTGGCTCATTCCGTATATGGGTGATGCAAGTTATGTAGGGGCCGCCGGGCTGAGGTACTTCGACGTCGAAAGCGCCGTTTTGCCGACCAACACGCAAAGAGGCTACGAGGTCGCGCGCAAACACATCTATACGGAGGTCTGCCATCCGCTCAAAGGCGTGGTCGGCGACGCGATTGGTTTTCTGCAGGAGCAAATCGAAGAAAAAGGTGCCGACTACGTCAAGAAACACTACCTTGTAATGTTGCCGACAACCAGCGGGCCGTGCCGGTTTGGCAAATATACCGAGCTGGTCAGGGAATTTCTCGATCGGGAGGGCCTTCAGGATATTCCGGTTGCAGGCCCCTCCTCGGAAACGGATTATCTCGACATACCCTTCCCGGGAAAGCTGAGTTCCTCGGACAAAATGAGAATGCAGCAGATGCTGTTCAAAGGGATAAAGGGTTCGGATCTGCTCGAAGATATTTTCCTGCGGTTCCATCCGTACGCGGCGGACAAGCAGGCGATGGCGCAGTTGAAGCAGGAGCGGCTCAGCAGGCTGGAGAGGATTGTCGAGGATGGAGCCGAGGTCTCGGCGCTGGTCGGCTGGGGCGAAGAAACTGTCTCGCTATTTAAGGCCTGCCCGCTGAGGGACCATGAACGATTCCCCCTGGTGCTTTACATAGGCGAAATCTATATGAGGATGCACGATCCGTACACGAATTTCGTGATTCGGCGATTGGAGGAACAAGGCCTCGAAGTCGTGCGCGACCCGGTGACGGATTGGCTGGATTACGTGAACAAAATGAACGTGAGGAACGCAAGGCGGGACCTGGGTCTGAGGCTCAAGAGTCTCGATCTTCGCAGGGCGCTGAAGCTCGCTGGGAAATATGCCAGGTCTGTTCTTAAGTCCCAATATATGGCCTCGGTCGAGGGAAAAATCGCCGAGCCGTTCCACAAGGTGCTCGAAGGCCGGCACGTTCTGCCCAAGCCAATCCGGATCATCGAGACGCTGGAAAAGGCCCACGAGTTTCACGGCAATATCGAGGGCGAATCTCCGTTGAGCGCCGGGATCGCCTATCACGTCATGCACGATCTGATCGAGCCTGAGGGCAACGCCTATATTTCGGGCATATTCCACGTCGGTCCTTTCACGTGTATGCAAGAAGGGGTCGCGACCGCGAAGATCGAAGGGATGGCCAAGGAGCTGCGCAAGCGTAAGCCCGACCTGGTCTTTCCGATCATCCATGCGTTTTTCGGCGACTCGGCCAGCGCGAATCTCGACTCGGAGATCGCCGTCTTCACCGAGCAGTGCTATCAGAAAAGGGAATTGCTCAAGGAGAAGTACGGGCGCGGGGCCGCGCGGAAGGAAACCTCCGGCGGCATCGACATCCGGACTATCTCCAAACCCAGGCGCGGCGCTCAATCGCTCAAAGAGGTCAAGAGCTAAGTGATTCAAGCCGGCTGTCTCTTGGTCACGCGGAAAAAGGCTTGCTCATAGAGGTCCCTGGATTTCCCTGCGACCGTTACAGATCGTGGTTGCATTTCTTCTTGCGATGCTGTACATAGATAGTATGCGTCTGTGTCCCGCGGCGGGACGGACGCAGGACGTGAATGGTCGAAAGGTAATAATGGCGTCTCGGCCTGCCATCGCCGGTTGGCTGAGAGGCTCAGTGAGTTCGGCGAAGATCGGGGTGAAGGAGAAAATAATGGTTCAGAGATTTCCACGTCGGGCGTTTTCTGTGGTTGTGGCGGCGACGGCGGCAGCCATCGTCCTGGGTTTGAGCCTTCGCATTGGCGGAGCCGAAAAGTCCCATGTGAAGCGCTGTGTCGTCGTATGGTCGGAAGGCACGGCGCCCAAGAACGTCTATCCGAACGACATCAACGGCGCGATCGCCGAGGGGCTCAAGGACCTGCAGGGCTGGGAGGTCGTCAAGGCTAATCTGTCCGATCCCAACCAGGGCCTGCCCGATGATCTGCTCAATCGCACCGACGTGCTGATCTGGTGGGGCCATCAGAAGCACGGCCAGGTCAAAGACCAGCTGGTGGACAAGATCGTCAGGCGAGTGAAAGAAGACGGCATGGGATTCATCGCCCTGCACTCCTCGCATTTCGCAAAGCCGAACAAGAAGCTCATGGGCACCCCATGCTCCTGGAAGGCCTACGTCGGCGATTCGACCACGTTGAAGGTCACAGTCAAGGACCCGAACCACCCGATCGCCCAGGGGATTAAGGAATTCACGCTCACGCACAACGAACGATACAGCGACCCGTACGCTGTGCCGAAACCGAAGGCCGTCGTGTTCGAGGGGGTCGCCAGTCTGAAAGATGGCGGCGCCGATCTCAGTCAGCAGGGCCTGACTTGGGACATTGGCAAGGGCAAGGTGTTCTACTTCCAGCCCGGCCATGAGACCAACCCGGTCTTTTTCGATCCCACCATCCGCAAGATTATGATGAACGCCGTAAAGTGGGCGGCGCCGAAGTAGGAGCCATCAACCCAGCCGCAATTATTGCCGGCTGAGTCCATAGCAGTCCATAATGCTACTCTGAGCACGGGATTTCAACGTCGGTAATAACTACCTTCGCACATTTCTCTTTGTCTATCTCTTGCCAGCTCTGTGGCACTATCGCAACCTTTCGCGATAGTCCCTCTATCATTTCTTCTTTTATTTCCGGCATGTTGTCGGCCTTTTTTGCATTCGGATCGTCAAGTCTGACCAACCTCATAATCTCTATAGTCCTATCGACAACTTCGCCTTTCAGATAACCTACTTCGAAAACCGCACGATTCAAAACCGTCTGCCTAAGTTCCGTGCGATTCTCGGCGAAACCATATACTGGAGAGGCGTTTCTTACGGGCAGGCTCAGAAGGATTCTCCCTGAATGAGATTCTCCAGGCTCTAAAAGACTATATTTGGCGAAAACCGACCTATATAAATAGACATTGCACTCAAGATTAAAGCACAGTTTGATGTTAAGCGTTCCGGGGGAGATCCTCGTTTCCACGTCGTATCTGCCGTGGATGTCTATGTCCTCACAGACCCAGATATCGTATCCAAAAGGGTTCGAAACCCTGTAATCCAGCGTCAACGCTTTGTCGGTCACCGTGAAGTTCTCGACATGAATCATGCGTTGACCTATGCTCTCCGCAGTCTCTTCTTCGGGAGGTTGCGCACGCCGGCTACAGCCACCCGACATAACAGAGCAGATTAATGAGGTTGTGAGACAAATAGAAGTTATTCTCCAGCTTCCAATCATTCCTCTTAACCTCCGAAACTAATTCCTAAAGGCTGGAAATCTGGACACCGTACTTAATTCATGCTGGACGCAATCCACCAGTTTCCAGCCTCGCTCATCTCGTCAGGTGGTTTTTCTGAGCAGTTCTTTTCTGGCTTGCACGCGGAGCTGGGCGTGTTCGTAGCGTCTTTTTTCCTTGTCTGTTTCGGGTACGATGTGGGGGGCGGGGGTCGGCCTTTTGTTCTCGTCGAGCGCTACAAACGTCAGGTAGGCCGTGGTCGCCGTAACTTGTTCGCCGCTGTAGGGGTCTTCTCGCGTGACCTGGACGCCGACCTCCATCGAGGAGCGGCTGACGTAATTGACGCTGGCCTTCAGGACGACGTGATCGCCGATGCGAATCGGCTCTTTGAAGACCAGCGAGTCGATACCGGCGGTCACGACTTCTTTGCCGCAATGGCGTTGTGCTGTCATGGCCGCGACCATATCGATCCACGCCACAATCACGCCGCCAAAGGCGGTTCCGTGCGGGTTAGCCTGATGCGGCATAATCAGGTATCTTGTCTCTACAGAGCTTTCTCTGGGGCTTTTGCCTTTTTCGTCTGTCATTGTTTTACAATCCTTCGGCCATGCTCAAAATTGCACTTTGGGCACTTCTGTTTTCGCCTGTTCGGTAGCCTCGAAATACGCGACCGGCTTGACCCCTGCTCTCTTGCAGAAAAATGAACCGAACAATTGTCTTGCGTAAGAGTTGAGTTGCCTTGCCGCCTCATTGTATCTCGTGCGCGCAACGTTTATCCGGTTTTCCGTCCCTTCAAGAGCCACCTGAAGGTCCCGGAAGTTCTCATTAGCCTTCAGCTCAGGGTATTGTTCCTGCAACATCAAGAGCCGAGACAAAAAGCCGGTCATCTCGTTGGATGCCTCGATTTTGTCCGCCCGGCTGCCCGCCTGGAAGTACTTCTCTCGGGATTTGGCGATACTCTCGAACAATTCTTTTTCATGCGTGGCGTAGCCTTTGACCGTGTTGACGAGATTCGGAACCAGATCAAGCCTGCGTTGCAAGGCGGCGTCGATATCGGCCCAAGCTTTTTCCGCGCCTTGTTCGAGGTTGACGGCGTTGTTGTAGCCGCTGACGTACCAGCGAAATCCTATCAGCCCTACCAGCAGCAAGACGACGACTACTGCGATCAGGACGACCCATGCTTTTCCCAAAGTTCTCATTTTACGATGCCTCCATTTGTTTGACAGTCACGCACCTTGATTTCTCACATTGATTCTACCAGCCTCCGCTTGCTCCACCGCCGCCGAATCCGCCGCCCATGCCGCCTCCGAACCCTCCGAAGCTTCCGCCGAAGCTGCCGCCTCCGAACGAGCCGGACCTGCCGTAGCCGCCCTGGCCGCCAAATCCCCCCAACATGAACGGCAGAAGGAACCACCATCCCATCCCCCTGCCGAGTCCGCCGAAGAACAGCAGCATAAGCAGCAGCACCGGCAGAACGCTGCAACAGGGCAATGCTCTCGTGCCGTTTCTGACGGGGACCGGCTTAATCTCCGGCATACTGCTGAGAGTGACGCCGGCTTGAGAAGCGATTTTCTGAACGACTTGTAAGTTGGCCTGGTAAATCCCCTGGCTGTAATCTCCTCTTTTCAGATACGGCACAAGAACGTCCCGGCCGATTCGGCCGCAGTACTGGTCCGTTATGAAACCCTCTAACCCGTAGCCGGCCTCGAATCGCCACTTTCGGTCGTTCTTGGCCAGAACGAAAAGCATTCCGTCGTCCTTGCCCTTGCGGCCGAGCTTCCATTTCTCGGCCAATTCGATGGAAAACTGCTCAATCGGCACGCCCCTGGTTGATGGGACGGTCAAAACGATGTATTGCGCGCCGGTTTTCTGTTCCAACTCCTGCAAAATGCCGTTCAGAGAGTGCTCGTCCGAGGGGTTTATCACGTTGGCGTAATCCTCGACGTAATGCTGCGGCATGGGCAGATCGGCCTGGCCGTAACCAGTCGTGGTTGCAGCCGCTGTCGCCAGCAGGATAGCGATGAACCCCAAAGCGTGTTGCTGCATGATTCAGACCTCAAGCTTGTCCACGATATCAGCGAGCCGCTCGACCGTCGAATAGACTGACGCGAAGGCATTTTCCATTTCGACCGTGCTCAGATGGATTTTTTCATGCCGCCATTTCACGGCAGTTGTCAGCGAATCGGCGCTGAAGGAGAATTCGTCCGCCGCCTTGCTGAACGTCGGCTCCGTGCGAGAAGGACGCTTAACGTCTTTGAGCCACAGCATGGCCCGCAGAAGCGGGGCCAGGCCTTTCGCCGTCGAGATCAGGATGTCACGGACCAGCCGCTTGTTGGCCGCGGCGGCGATGTAGCCCTGTCGCAACCTGATGAGCATCGCCTTGAGCTCCCTTTCGCACTGAAGACGAACGTCCTTCTTCTCAAAGGTCAGCGGCGCAAAAGGATCGTCGCCGAAGAGGGTCAGATGCGTCAATTGGAAATCCAGAAACTCGACGCCGAATACGTCCCGTGACTGCTCGATATAGGACGAGGTCATCAGCAGCGGCGGCGAGAGCTTCCTGCGGCTCATGGGCTTGGCCAGCGAGGCCACGGCGTTGAGCGAATCGACGGTCTGCCGGCCGAGGACCAGCACGGTGTTGATGTCACTGTGTCCGGGCTTGAAATCTTCGCTCAGACTGCTGCCGACCACCGTGATGCTCTTTAGATTATCCCCGAACATCGCCAGAAGTTTCTGCGCGAAGGTATTCATTACGTCGCGAATCCGAACGTCCAGCGCATCAAGCTTGAGATTTGTATTGCTTTGGGTCATCTTGTCTTTACCTCTTTGGTTTTATTCAGAGCAAGATTTACGGTTACGTTTACTTTACCGGATTTGTTCGGGGTGCACAACCGTTGTATCAAATTGACAGAAAAAGTGCCAATTTGACAGGACGGGTCGCTAAGCGATGGGGCCTCAGAAGGCCGTTCCAAGCGGTTTTTGAGGACTTTCGGGCATTCGGCAATCTGGCACGGAGTTTGCAATTTATTGCCCAAGAGAATCAGTGAGTGTAGTGAAAGTAAATGGTTAAAAAGAGTCGTGAATTCAGATTGGAGGTGTAACTATGACACTGGCACTTTTTGACAAGAGAAGCGGAAATGGTTTGTCGCGGCTCCACAGCGAAATGGACGATCTCTTTGATAGCTTTTTCAGAGGTCTGGACAGGCCCTTCGCCGGATACAAGGCATGGCCCGCAATCGACGTCGCCGAAGAAGGGGATGCGATTGTCGTTAGGGCCGAGATTCCCGGCTGCAGGGCCGAAGACGTCGAAATCTCCGTGTACGGCAACACGCTGTCTATCAGCGGCGAAAAGAAGCTCTCCGAAGAGAAGAAGGAAAAGGGCTATTACCACGTCGAGAGCGCGTACGGCAGCTTCAGACGTGAGCTGACCCTGCCGACCGACGTGGACCCGGAGAAGGTCAGCGCGGTCTGCAAAGACGGCGTGCTCTCGATCACCCTGCCCAAAGCCGCTACGGCAAAGGCCGTCAAGATCAAGGTCAAAGGATAATTCACTGCAGGCAGGTTGATGCCTGAGACATTTGAGGGTTCCCGCAGGGCTGTTGCGTGCGTGTGGGAACCCTTTTTCTTTCATGGGGTGTACGAATGACTCGCGGCCGGCAATGCGGCGGGCCGCGTCAGGGGACCTGGCGTTTGATTCTCAGGATCCCCTGGATGACGTCGCTGACGCTGGCGATGGCGCAGAGCTTGCCGTTATGTGTGATCGGCACCCGCCTGAAGTTGCCGCTGATGAGGCAGTCGCACAAATCAATCAGGGTGGCGTTTGACTCGACGGTGACAGGGTTGCCGCTCATGTAGTCGGCAACGGTCTGGTCCACCCGGTCCAGCGTGTCGTACAGAAGTTTCAGAACATCTTTTTCCGAAAGCACACCGACGACGTTCAGGTCGGCGTCCACGACGGGCAAGCCCGTTATGTTTCTGCCGGCCATGAGTCTGATGGCCTCGTAGATTGGCGCCTCGGGCCGGGTGGTTATAACCATCTTTGTCGCTACATCTATTGCTTTGAACATATCGTGCTCCGGATTTCAGGGTGGCTTGTGCCGCCCGGCCGCAGTCTGCCTCTGCATCATTTTCCGCGTACGCGCGCGGAGGTTCTCTGTGTGGAATGCCGGCGTTCCGTACGCTCCGGCGCTTCACAGACCATGACAATCCTGTCGGCTATTTTTTTTCTGTTGAGACTCACAATCGCCTTAGATGCTTCGTTGTCCGCGGGCATCTCGACGAAGGCGAATCCCAGCGTGCCGCCGCTGACGTCGTCCTTCATGACGTTTATGGATGCGACCTGGCCGTACTGCGAGAACAGCTCGGAAAGCTCGCGCTCGCTCGTTTCTACGGAAAGGTTTCCGATGTATATGACCATCTCGTTCTCCCTGGATAACGTCGCTTTGTTTTCGGCCGGGACCGAGCCCGACCTTACCGGCCAGTCCGGCTGAGTCTTCACGAGCTCAGCTTACAGCGCCGCGTTCTACGTGGCAAGAATCTTGTCGATGCGCCCGGAGAGGTCCGTCAGGTAATTCTCGTCGCCGCCTCGCAGTTCGGGGGTCAGGAACCCGTCGTACCCGACTTCGTCCAGAGCCAAGCGCACCTGCTTCCAGTTCACGTCGCCATCGAGCAGATTCGTCCATTCATTGCCTTTGCGTTTGAAATCCTTCAGGTGGATCTTGACGATGCGTTTACCGACCGTCCGAATCCAGTCCTGGGCATATCCGAAAAGGATCATGTTGCCAACATCGATGTAGGCCTTGAGCCACGGGCTTTCAAATTCATCGACGTAACGGGCGAACTCCAGCGGGCTCAGGAGGAATTTGTTCCAGACGTTCTCAACGGCGATCATTATCTTGAGCTCCTCCGCGAGCGGAAGCAGCTTGCGGATGTGCTCTTGGGAGCGTTTATACGCTTGGCCGTACCCTACGTTCTCATTGAGGACCGCAGGAACCAGCAGCACCGCGTCGGCGCCGACTGCCTTGGCACTGCGCAGAGCCGTCTCCATTGCGGCCAGGCCCTTCTCTATCACCTTCGGGTCCGGGTCGGAGAAAGGTGCGTCCCAGCCGCCATAGACGATCGAATGAATGGGCACACCTGCCTCTTTGGCCAGCTTGCCGAGCTGCGCCGCGGCGTCGAGGTCTGCAATCGGGGAGTTCAACTCGATCCCCTCGAATCCGCATTTTTTCGCCAGCTTGCATTTATCCTCGTTTGCGAGATTTTTCGGTAACATCCCGAACTGGAGGGCCTTGCGTAATTTGGCTTTTGGCTGGCTGGCCTGGCTTGCCGTTGGCCGCTCAAGCAGGCTCGCTCCAGCGGCGGCCGCCGCCGCATACTTTAGAAAATCGCGTCGCTCCATGGCTCTATCTTTCATGAGTCTGTCTCCTAAAATGCTATGCACGTCCGTTGGGAGGTCATTACAACGAGTATCAGCCTGCGCCGATACCCGCTTCACGCCTGCACGTACCGCTGCCCAATATACCAGTTTCCCTGAGGAATCCAAGTTGGAAAAGTCAGGCATGCGGCGGAAGAAGACCTTGTTCTGCCGGGAAAGGAGCTGGGGAGCGAGCCGATTATCGTCCGAGAATGTGCCACTTTTTTTCGTTTTTCCCGTTTGGTGGTTAACACACGTGTCGGGCGTCACCTGGTCACACGGGCACTTATGTTTTTATTGGCCCGTCCCATAAAAAGATAAAGTTTTTCCCGTTTCTTTGCCGAAAAAGTAATGGCGGTGTGTCGCTGCTATACCGCCCGGTACGCATTTTTAGAGTCAAGAAGGGCTATTTTCGGACGACCCATTTTTGGGGCTGGAGAGAAATAATGAGGACCATAGCGGTTGTCAATCAGAAAGGTGGTTGCGGCAAGACGACGGTATCAATAAATCTGGCCAGCGCCCTTGCGGGGGCGGGCCAGAGCGTACTGTTGGTGGATATGGATCCACAGTCGCATTGCGCGGTGGGTCTGGCTGTGCCCGAAGAACAGATCGAGCAGAGCATCTATGATGTGCTGATCAGCCGCAGCAGGAACGAGCCTGTCAAGCTGACGGAGATACTCTGGCAGATCAGCGACGGGCTGGAGCTGGCGCCGGCCAGCTTCGACTTGTCCGCCTTCGAGCAGCAGATGGCGGGCGTTACGGAACGCGAATGTTGCCTGCGGGAAGCCCTGGACGAGGTAAAAGACAGTTATGATTACACGATAATTGATTGCCCTCCGGCAGTGGGCCTTCTGACTTTCAATGCGCTGAGGGCGGCCAGCGACGTGCTTGTTCCCGTCGAGACGGGTTATTTTGCCCTGCACGGACTCAGCAAGCAGCTCGAGACTCTGAGCATTCTCAGCAGGCGATGCAACCAGCAGGTGGACGTTAGAGTCCTGGCCAGTATGTATGACATCAGGACGAAGATGGCCCGGGAGGTGTTGGCCGAGCTGCGCAGCCATTTCGGCGACAAGATGTTCAAAACGATCGTGTGTTTCAACACCAAGATCAAGGAAGCATCGAGCTTCGGCCAGCCCATCAGTGAATACGATCCCGCCAGTAAAGGCCGCAAAGATTTCTCGGCGCTGGCGGCGGAGCTTCTCGGCTCGCAGGCCAAGCAGCAGCGCCATGAGTTTGTCAATTCGCTGGCCGACCAGCTTGAGTCCATCAGCGCCACCGCCGACGAGTTGCTGGCGGCAACCAAACCGTCGATAAAGCCCGTTGAGGCGCCGCTAGCGGAGGCGCAGCCGCAGCCCGAACTGCAGGTGGCTGAGCCCGTCGCTGCCCAGGCAAAGACGGAACCGGTGTTGGAGGCGTCGCCGGAGCCGCAGGCCGTCCAGCCCCCCGAAGCCCAGACGGCGGAGGACCGAACGGCCGCCAAGCTGTCCGACTATTACGGCGTCAGTCAGATCAACGACGCTGTTGTCTTCGTTACACTGTACCCACGCGCTCATAGCGTCCAGATCGCCGGCGACTTCAACAATTGGAAGCCGGAAGATGCGCCGATGCAAAAAGTTGGCGACAGCGGCGTCTGGCAGACACAGATGAAGCTGCCGGTGGGCCGCTACCGTTACCGGCTGGTTGTTGACGGCCAGTGGCAGCAGGACCCGTACAATGAGCTTACCGAGCTCAATCCCTTCGGCGGTTTCAACTCGGTCCTCGAAATAAAGTAGATCGGCTTTTCGCTTCTCGCGGCCGTATCGTGGATTTTCTTCAGGGCTTTTCGCCTGCCTGTTAGGATATAAGTCTCTCGGTGGAGGGGGCTTACCGGTCGTGCGGAAAAAAAATACTTTTTTTGCTTGCCGCATACGTCCTATAACATTATAATTTACACTGCCACAAAAAGGATTGAGGTGTGTCCCCAAGCCTGTCCTGACCGTAGTCGAAGGAACAAACGATAGGTTTATGGGGTTTGGAGGCAAGGCGTGCCAGGTAGATGAGGATGGATACTCGCAAAGGCTTACAAAGGACTGTGGGGATTGTTGTCAGCACGGCGAGGTTCGACTTTGCAGTTTCTCAGAACCGGCCCGTATTTCCAGTGATCTTCATAATAAGAGAGATATTCACGTCATCGTTCCCAGCGGAGGAAGAAAGGAGGCAGTAGAACCAGCAAGACAATACGAACATCAGGACACCAGGAGGGTGTTTGAAAGGATTCAGTTGGATGAGGAAATGGAATTTCTATTAAGGAGAATGATCATGAAAAGGGTAATAGTAGTGTTAGCTCCTGTGCTCATGGTGGTCGCAGGTGTTTACGCAACCGGTAGTCCGGTTCCCCCCCCAAATCCCCCTGACAATATCAACAATACGACCGTGAAGGTTGACAACGATATTGACGTCAAGCAAAGCCAGAGCGTTTCGGTTGACAGCGGCAATGCCAGCTCTAACTCAGACTCTGCCTCTGTTTCCGGCGCCAGCATCAGTACGAGCTCCGTTTCAAACTACGAGACGCGCACCCCGCCGCTCACCGTATTCCCGCCCTATTTGCCGTACTGGAATCACGGAGGGTGGGGAACGATCAAGGCGTACTTCCCGAATGGGCCCAGCGAGGATAATCAGGTGTATGAACAGACGTTCGATCCTGACGATCCGGATGACATGAGAATGCTCAGAGGCGTCCTGGAATCCATAGCTCATGACGGGCCGCTGGAGTTTGTGGGTGGTATTCTGAACGGGGTCGGCGCCGTGTTCGGGGGGGCGGATAATTATCATCACGGCCGGGGCTTCGAGATTAGCAACTCGCTTGTCCGCTGCCGCAGACCGGGGGGAAAGCCTCTGCTGGTTTTCATCGACTCTAACGTCGATACGGACGTTCTTCGCGACGCGGGCTACGCCTACGTTGGGAAAGTAAGTCTGGAAGGCAAAGTGGAGCGCAACTGGGATCAGGTGTATGACGCCGCCGTCGCCGAGGCGTTGCCGTGGAACGTGGATATTCTGCTGGTTTCCGGTGGGATGCGAGGTGTCACGGCGGGCTCGACTCTCTCGTTCCCCGGAGCGGCGGGCGGATACAGCCAGGCCAACTATTCGGTTTCTCTGTTTGGCGCCGCCTCCAGCGGTATTACAGAGGGCAAGGGCAAGGCAGTTCTTAGTGCGACAGGCTACAGATTCTGGCCGGACGCGGTCCGCAGGAGAAAGATTCCGCAATCGTTCTACAACAGAATCCACGCCAGCTACAAACCTGCGCCGCAACCCACCCCGCACGACACGTGGCAGCCCAGACAAAACAATGTGCAGCCGGCGGCCCCGGTGGCCCCGGCCACGGAGCATGCGGTAACCATCCCGCCGGCTCAGCGAAAAAACGAATACTACGGCGTGGAAGTCAGCCGCGAGCTGCTGAATATGGCAGGATTCTGAGAGTACGAGACTGTAATACGAATAGAGAAAGAAAGGAGTCTTACAATGTTTGGTAAATTCTTACTTTTCCTGGCGATTGTTCTGCTGTTGTCTTCGACGGCCCTTGCCTATATCCATCAGGAACAGGGTTTTTCTATTGGCGCCTTTAATAATGCGGCAAGAAGCGGATGTGTCGGCTCAGCGGCCGGTCAAAATTCCGCCGAAGTCGGCCACGTCCAGAGAGCATACGACTCATGGAACGGCGCATCTGCTCTTCAGAGAGAAACCGCCACGATAAACCAGAGTGCCAGCACCGTTGGTTCACACGGCAGCCAGTCTGTTGTACAGAGGGCCTCTGCCGAAGGCATACAAGATCAGCTTGTCCGCTCCGGCATTGACAGCAAGCGGGCTGGGGAGCAAAACCTTAGTGTAGGTCTGGACACCTCGATTTCTCACGTCGGAGCGGTTGGCCGCGCCGCGGGCACGCAAAGTCTCATCGGCGCCCAGAGTCAGAAGGAAACGACTCCCTACGGAATCAGTATGGGTTCTCAGTTCATCCGCGCGACGCAGTCTGCCTCGGTCTCCGGCGGTCCTTCTTCGGTCGTCAAAGTGAATAACGGCCTGGATGCTACGATGACTCAGAGCAGCTCCGTTACGGGCGGCCCGTGACTCTGTCGGCAGCACGGAACGTGTCGGCGAGACGGCTTTCGCCGTGCTTTGAACTCTCCAGTGAAACTTATGGCGATACTATCTTGTTGGGGGAGAAAGGAGGCTGCCTATAGAGATAGTGTTCTCATGTTTCGATGAATGATGCTCCGGAGGTTTAGCGGGCCGAGAGTCGCTTTGTTGCCCGGCGGCCTGCGAATACGGGCCGGCTGAACCTCCGGACGTCTAAAAGACCTTCCTTCCAGTCCCCTCCGCGGCGTCAAAACGCCCCTTCTGTTTCTAACCCGCGAAAAAACTGCTCAGGGCAAGAATTTTCTATACCCATACGTCCCGTTTTGGCGCATAATAATGTAAGAGAACACTCGGCGGGAAGTGTGTGCGAGGTTCAGGAATGTGCTGTAAGTGCGGCGGAAAACCAAACGAGATTAAGCGCTTATTTAGATTCGAGGGAGAATGACTATGAGGAACCCAATCACAAAGCTAATTGTCGCCGCGGTTATTCTGGTTGCGTGTATCGCTGGTATCATCGTATGGACCCACACGGGTTCGGGCATCGCCCTGGCGGACGTGCTGGCCCAGGTCCAGCAGATCACCAGCTACACGTATCAGATGACGATGAGAATCAGTGGTAAAGGGCCTACTGGCATGGACATGAATCAAAGCACGGAGGGCTCAATTCTGGTCGCTCGGGACAGCGGCATGAAGATGACTATGGACATGCCCGTTCCAAATGGTGCAAAAGTAGAGCGTATAGAAACATACATGCTGCCCCAGGAGAAGGCCATGATTACACTCATGCCTGCCAACAAACAATATATGCGCATGGAACTTGATGACACGCTGGTCGAGAAAACCCGGCAGCAGAACTATGATCCGAGCAGTATGCTCAAACAGATTCTTGAGTGCAAGTATGAGAGCCTCGGCCGCTCTGTAATCGACGGCGTGGAAGTCGAAGGCTTCCACACGAGCGATCCGAACTACAATGCGGGTACGGAAGGTCAAGTGGATGTCACGATCTGGGTCGATGTCAAGACGCAGCTTCCGGTGCGAGAGGAAACGGACATGCTGATGGGAGAGATGCATATCCACGTCATCGTCCATAGTTTTCAGTGGAATTGTCTCGTGGACGCCGATACGTTCAAACCGGTCATCCCCGCCGACTATACGGCTTTACCCGGCAGCGGCATGAAGTTACCGGCTATGAATGAAGAAAGCACCATCGCGGGTTTGAAACTGTGCGCCGACCTGACGGGGCGATACCCCGAGAAGCTCGATTTCGAAACCGTCACCTCATTCATAGTCAAGCTCGAGAAGAAGGACACATCGATTCCTGAACTGCCCCCGGCTCCGCGGCCCGAGCTTCCTGAGCCACCTGCGCCGCCTGTCGAAGAAAACGCGGAGCGCTTCAAACCAGAAGACTTGAAGAAGCTAATGGAACTTCCAAAGGAAGAACGCGCCCAGAAAATGAAGGAATATCTCAAGAAGTTGGAAGAACACAGAAAGAAAAGTGAGCAGGAGTGGAGCAAGTGGGACGAGCAGAACAAGAAATGGGAAGAGCAAACCAAGAAATGGGACGAGGAATTAAAGAAGTGGCAAGAGCAAGCCGATTTGAGGTTTGAACAAATGAGGAAAAGGGTGGATCAAATGGGGGAAAGGGCAGGGCAACTTGACGAGACAATGAATAAATTTATGCCCATTATAAGCACGGTGACGTTCTACATGACTCTGGTGGGGGAGAAAAAGGAGCCCGCCTATTATGGAAACGTCGTCACGCCGCAGGATGCCGATAAGGTCCTGATGCGATGGAAGGTCTCCGATAACGAATATCGCGTCATTTATGGCGATTTGCATGCGGAAACCGTCACTCCGGAGAAGCTGGCGGAACTCGAAAAGGCCTTGCCGAAGTAGCCATTGCAACAATTGTATATAATGCGAGGGGCCGAAGGTCGCCTTGTTGCCCGGCGGCCTGCGAATACGGACCGGCTGAACCTCCGGACGTCCAAGAAGACCTTCTTCAAATCTCACCTTCGCCAGCTTTAAAGTCAGCCCCCTGCTTCAAGCAACATGTCGCCTTTAAGACTCTATCTTTCTACGGGCTGTTTCCACGCCCCTATTGCCAAGGCCAACAGGCATAAAAGCACAAAATCCAAAGCACGACCACTTCTGACTGGCGCGAAAGATAAGTCCGGTCAAATATTTTCTATACCCAAATGCCCGATCCCGGTGTGTAATAGAACGAAGATCGATCATTCTTCATACAAGCGTGCACGATGATAGAAGATAAGCTGCTTATTTTCAGATTCAAACAAGGCCGTAACGGGGCCTTGCGGCAGATCTATGACAAGTACAAAGTTGAGCTGCTCAAGCTCTCTGTTGTGCTCACCGGCGATGTGAATACGGCTGAGGATATCGTTCATGATGTTTTTGTCAGTTTCGCCCAGTCAGCCGAACGTATAAGTCTCACCGGCAGTCTTAAGAACTATCTGGTTACGAGTGTAATTAACCGGATTCGAAATTACCGGCGTGATAACAATCGGCATTGCGAAACCGGCCTTGAAGGGGCGGAGGTGTTCTCATCACCAGAGCGGGGACCCTATCAATGGGCGGTTCTTAGTGAGCAATTGACACTCCTCAGCCACGCTCTGCGAGAATTGCCATACGAACAGCGCGAGGTAGTTAGCCTTCGCATGGAGATGGATATGACGTTTCACCGGATTGCGACGCTACAGAATACATCGACGAATACGGTCAAAGGCCGGTATCGGTATGCTATGGCGAGACTGCGGTCATTACTGAATGGTGAGGTGGAACATGAGACCCGCAGATGACATAAGACGGTTGTTCAAGAATGCTGAGCTTCGCATCCATCCGGACGGCGATGAATGGGTGTTCGAGGATGTGCTCAAGGCCCGGCAAATAGTCACGGGAAATCTACCGGCTACGCCGGACAGCGCATGGAGAACGATTATGAGAAGTCCACTAACGAAACTGGCTGCCGCAGCCCTCGTGGTTATCGCGTGTTTGATCGGTCTATCTCTCTGGAGGACCACTGGGTCAGGTATTGCCCTGGCGGACGTGCTCGCCCGCATGGAACAGGTTAAGGCCTACAGGTTCCAATTGAATACGAAGGTGACCGGCGAGGATCCTAACAAGCCTTACAGTTCAGAAATACGCGCCACCTGGTTGAGATCACAAGAATATGGCTCGAAAAGTATCTGGGAACGACTCGACCCCAATGGCGGAGAGAGCACGTTCGTAGAAGCATATTTTTTACCACAGAAGAAGACTGCGATTTCCATCACGCATAAGGAGAAGAAATACTCGCGCATAGAATATGACGATCGTTTCGCTGAACAGTGGCCGCAGACTGATCCGCGCACGTTTCTCAAAGAAATCGTGGCATGCAAATACGAGAGCATGGGCAGATCAACCGTTGACGGCATTGAGGTCGAAGGGTTTCAAACCACCGACCCCAATTGGTTAGGTAATAGGAAAATAAAAGTTGAGGTCGATGTCAAGATGTGGGTAGATGCGAAGACACGGTTGCCTGTGCGATACGATTTCACAACTGCTTACTTTGACCAGATGGGAGACAAGATTATCAGGCGCCAGCACATTGTGATGCACGATTTCCAGTGGGATGTCGTCGTTGATGCGGCCGAATTTGAGCCGCCGGTCATACCGGATGACTATACCGGTACAGTGGTCAAGTATCCCGCCCACATCACTGAGGAGACCGCCATCCAGGGTCTGAAGATACTTGTCGAGTTGCTCGGCAAGTATCCAGAGAATATCAACGATGACGCTCCCACAGTTCTACGGTTAGCAGAAAAGAGTGAAACCCCCGCAGCCATGCTATTAAAGGAAGAGATAAAAGGGCTTACGGAAGACGAGATAGGCAACAAACTTGTGGATTTCCTGATGCCCATACGGGGGCTCGGTAGGTTCTACGGTCTGCTCCAGTACGACAAGAAGGGCCCCGCATACTACGGAAAGACCGTTACGCCCAAAGACATGGATAAGGTCCTGATGCGTTGGAAGGTCTCGGATAACGAATACCGTGTCATTTATGGCGATTTGCACGCAGAAACCGTTACCCTGGGGAAACTGGCGGAACTCGAAAAGCTCCTGCCGAAATAGCCGCGAAGACACGCGAAATGAAGATTTAGAATAGATTTACGTGTTTCATAGAAGACTTATCAGTTTTGCAAAGGAGGTAATAGTATGAACAAGACAATAAAGGTTGCGTTGTGTATTAGCTTGGCAGGGATCGGTGTGTTTGTATGGACGCACGTTGCTGCTGCGGGTAAACCACCTTCAGCGCCCGTGGTGGTGACTTTCCTCTCCGGGGATGTGATCGCTGATCCGGTAATACTGGGACAGCCCTTCACTGCCACCATTGACTTCCTGAAGTATATTCCCTACATTTGCCCTGACAGTCCGGCCGGAGGTGAGGCGGTTTTAAGATATCTGCAGACCAAGAATCCCATCACTTACACTTCCCTTGCGGTTAAGGTGAACGCGGACCCATTATTCAACCGGCTTGATTTCAAGACAACGATTGATGGCGTTTCATACACTGTCACCATGAACGCGTTCATGGGCGGCACGATTGAGTCCACCCCGACGTTGGCCACAGTCAGTCTCCGCGAAGGGAGGTTTGCGATCATGTCCAAGAAACTATTGGTCGTCGCCGGCACCCCCGTCAGACAAGTCAATCTGGACTTCACAATGACCAAGTAAGAACTTCAGTGCGCACAGTAATCCAACCGCAGTCGGACCAAGAGCCGGCAGTCGCATGTTCGGTAGAGGCGGTCAAGCTTGCCTACAAGGACACGGGTAAGGTTCTGCTGCGGTGGAAGGTCTCAGACAAGGAATACCGCGTTATCTTCGGCGACTTGCACGCGGAGACGGTCTCGCCGGAGAAACTGGCTGAGCTTGAAAAGGCCTTGCCGAAGTAAAAATCCCATTTCTTCTGCCAACTATCCAACGGGCCGAGCCGTCAAGCTCGGCCCGTTTTTGTCAATTCACGCTCGGCCCAGATTACTCGGAAAAATGAGCCACATTAGAGTAGAATGTCTTTGCTGTTCGTCTATAAGTGATTGGACGTTCAATTGAACTAATGCAAGCAGGCAATCAATGCTGGAAGATCGATTCTTAGTCAGGCAATTGAATCAGGGAAGTATGCGGGCCTTACGCAGAATCTATGAAAAATACAGAGATGATCTGTTCACGATTGTTGTCTCGCTTGTTGGGGACCGGCACCTGGCTGAAGACTGTCTGCAGGATGTATTTGTTCATCTTGCTGAATCTGCGGGCCGGATTCGGATCCACAGCAATCTCAAGGGCTACTTGGCCGGCGCGATCGTGAATAGAGCCAGAGATCGTCTTCGACGGGAATCAAGGCAGGTTGATTGCCCTATTGACGAGCTGCAACTCGAAGAGACGCCGCCCCATCCGGACGAGCAGTTGATTTGCGATGAACAGACGTCAGCCCTTTTACAAGCCATCGCCGGGCTGCCTGTTGAGCAGAGAGAGGTGTTCGTCCTGTACGCACAAGGAGCTATGTCATTTCGCCAGATTGCAGGACAACAACGGGTTTCTATAAGAACGGCTCATAGCCGGTATCGATATGCGATCAACAAACTTCGCGTGCTTCTGAAAAAGGCAGACCTGATATGAGAACTTCCAAACATATAGAACAACTGGCCGGAGGTATTCGTTTCAGGCCCGACGAGAAAACAGACGAGCGTATCCTCGCCGCGGCAGAAGCTGCGCTCAGTAAAAGAACATTCACGGATACAAAAGCGGAAAAGATGAGGATAATAATCATGAGAAATCCAGTAATTCGAATAGCTGTAGCAGCCGTCGTGGTTATCGCGTGTTTGATCGGTCTATCTTTCTGGAGGACCACCGGGTCAGGTATTGCCCTGGCGGACGTGCTGGCCCGCGTTGAAAAGGTTAAGGCCTTCAGGTTCCAATGGAATGTGAAGATAACCGGCGAGGATCCTAACAAGCCTTACAGTTCAGAAGAACGCAACACCACTCTGGAATCACAAGAATATGGCAAGAAAAGTAAAATTGAAAGCCTCGACCCCAATGGCGGAGAGAGCACGTTCTCAGAAAAGTATACTTTCCCAGATAAGAAGACCATGGTTAGAATCACGCCCAAGCAGAAGAAGTACTGGCGCGTAGAATTTGACGATGTTACCGCTGAACGTCTGTGGCAGATGAACGATCCGCGCACGTATCTCAAAAAAATCCTGGAATGCAAATACGAGAGCTTGGGCAGAGCAACCATTGACGGCATTGAGGTCGAAGGGTTTCAAACCACCGACCCCTACTTCTTTTTAATTGGAGGTGGAATTCAAATCGATGCCAAGGTATGGGTGGATGTGAAGACACGGTTGCCTGTGCGATACGATTTCACATGGCCTAACTTTGACCAGATGGGAACTAAGATTATCGAGCGCGGGCACATTGTGATGCACGATTTCCAGTGGGATGTCGCCGTTGATGCGGCCGAATTTGAGCCCGTCATACCAGATGACTATACCGGTACAGTGGTCAAGTATCCCGCCCACATCACTGAGGAGACCAACATCCAGGGTCTAAAGGTACTTGTCGAGTTGCTCGGCAAGTATCCAGAGAATATCATCGATATCGATGGGAAAACAGTTCTACGGTTAGCAGAAAAGAGCGAAACCCCCGCAGCCATGCGATTAAAGGAAGAGATAAAAGGGCTTACGGACGACGAGATGAGCAACAAACTTGTGGATTTCTGGATGCCCATACGGGGGCTTGGTAGGTTCTACGATATGCTCGCGCAGGACGGGAAGCACCCCCAATACTACGGGAAGACCGTTACCCCCAAAGACGCAGGTAAGGTTCTGATGCGATGGAAGGTCTCAGATAACGAATACCGCGTGATATTCGGCGATCTGCACGCCGAGACGGTCTCCCCGGAGAAACTGGCCGAGCTCGAAAAGGCCTTGCTGAAATAGCCATTGCAACAATTGTATATAATGCGAAGGGCCGAGGGTCGCTTTGTTGCCCGGCGACCTGCGAATACGGGCCGGCTGAACCTCCGGACGTCCAAGAAGACCTTCTTCAAATCTCACCTTCGCCAGCTTTAAAGTCAGCCTTCTGCTTCAAGGCGTACGTTATCCAACCCGACCCATGTATCTCCGGAACTTGCATTGGAGAATTCAATGCCGATTCTATGACCGACTGATTCCGGAATATCGTTGGCGGAAAACGACAGTGTGTACTCCTGCATCATATCGGAAAGTGCCACCGCACGACTGGCCGCCGCAACTCTGGCGCCGTTGTTGTCATAATAGAGAGTCATCCGCAGGGTCGTTGCGGCCCACGTGATTCGGGCATCCACCTTCAGCTTAAAGACGTTCCCTGCTTTAATCGCATGGTCCGTCAATTGCCAGACGGCCGGATCGCCGCTCATCAGATAGGCGGTCCAGTTTCCGTCGGTGGGCGTATATCCCGTTTCCACTCCCGAGTCGGCGCACGGCCCGTCGGTGCTCCAGCCGGGGACGTTATCAAAGCCTTTCTGCTTTTCCGTGCCGGGCAGTTCAAAGCTGAAATTCTCAACGCGCACGGACTGCGGCCGATACAGTGCGATGTCGTCGAAGTACATCTTGCCGGAGCCGCCGGGCGTTGCGGTGTTGCCCTGAGTGCCGATGCCGATGGCGACCTTGTCAACGTCGGTCAGGTTAATGCCCTGGTCGGTAAAGGCTTGAAGCGGGATGACCCACTTCGTCCAGTCTCTTATCTTTGACGCGCTTGTATCATCGTGATACACGACCGCCGGCGCGCCGGTGCGATTAGCTATTGAGACGTACAGCCGCTCGGCACTGTTGTTCGAACGGCCGCGGAACCAAATCACCAGCGTGCTCACACCCTGCTGCGTCCAGTCGCGCGGATAGCTCAATGTCCGCTCGACCTGCGAATACTTAGCGTAGCCCTGCTTATTGTTGTCGTAGGAAACGGGCATTGACTGGCGTCCGCCGTGCACGATGGTTTCTTCCGTATAAGATGGCGTGGTTTCGTCGCCGACGGCCGAGCCGCTCCCGTTGCCGGCGTAGGCCGGTTCAGCGCCATGCGCCGCATAGCCGAGCCCGTCCTTCCACGTCCACCAGATCTGGTTGCCGCCGGCGTTATAGTCCTCGAAGTCGTCTATCGAAGCGAAGCCGGCTGTCGTGAAGCTCCAGAGAGGGCCTTTCCAAGGGCTCTTGGGATTCAGACTGTTAACTTCATCGACGCGCCAATAATAGGCCGTCTGCCATTCGAGCTTGCCGGGATCGTAACTTTCAGAGCCGAGGGCTTTGCTGCCTTTGTACTGCGGCGAAGCGGCCGTAGCGCTGCGCACGGCGTCTTTATCTGTGCCGAAGTAAACCTGGTGCGAAGCGGCGTGGTCCGCTGGCTTCCAACTCAGGATTTGGTTCTGCTTTACGTCTGCAGCGCCGTTCGCGGGCTTTGGAGTACCGACGGCGCCCGGCGTCGAAAAGCTCCAGACATCGCCCTTGTGTGTAGTGACGGCGTCGAACTCATCGACCCGCCAGTAATAAACCTTCTCCGATTCGAGCGGGCCGGGGTTGTAGGTTGCCGTGCCCTGCGGCAGTCCTGCTACAGCATTGCTCACATTGCCAAAATTATCGCCGAAGTACACCGTGTGCAGTTTGGTGCCAAAACCAGCGGCCCAGCTTAGCGTCGCCTTTGAGTCCACAGATTCGGCGCCGTCGGCGGGCTGGGGATTGTAAGCTGTCTTGGGCGGAACGATGAAGCTCCAGATATCGCCCTTGTGTTTGGTCCCGCCGGCCTCGACTTCGTCAATCCGCCAGTAGTAGGTCGTGCCCGGGACAAGACCATTGGGATAGGGGTACCCGGGGAAGCCGACGACGTAATAGGTCGTGACCTGGTTGGCGCGGAACGTCTCGCCAGTGCCGGCGTCCACGGCGTCGAAGTCATCGCCGAAGTAAACGTCATGCGAGACCGCGGCGGGATCCGGTGACCAGCTCAGGTTTGCCCACGTCTCCGGGTGATAGGCGCCGTCCGCCGGATTGGGATTGAAGGCTTTACCGGTCTGTCTTGCTGTAAGCGTTGTCTTGCCGGGATTTCTGTCGTTGTAGTCCAGATCGGGCAGGCCGCTCCCGCCGAAGAAAGTAATCTGGCCGGTGGCAATAAAATTCCTGATCGTTTCGGTCCGATCGCCTTCCAGGATCAGCGTACCTCCGCCGACGTCTATCAGGCCGGTTGCCGTCATCCGCAGGCCGTCGCTGCCGACGTTATACGTCCCGCCATGAAGGTAGAGCTGCCCTGCTGCTCCGGAGTTCGTGGGAATTATCAGTACTCTGGCCGAGACCGTCCCGCCGGTCATAATCCAGGTGCCCGTGCCGCCGTCCCATCCCAGCTCGTGTTCTGCGCCAACTGTTATGGTGCCGCCGCTCATTTTAAACGTGCCGTGGCAATCGCGCCCGTCACCCCACCAAATATAGTCTAATAGCTCAAGAGTTCCGCCCGTCATGGTCATGTTGGGCTCACCGGGCAGTTCGCAAGACAAGCCATTCGCCTTAGCGTCGATCCCGTTTTGAATAACCGGGCCCCCCGGCGCCTTTGCGGCTGGTACATCGACAAAAACATTGTCGGCGCTTGTAGGCACTTTGTTGGATTCCCAGTTGGCGCGGGTGCTCCAGAGTTTGTCATCGCCGCGGCCGGTCCAATGAATGTCTGCGGCATTGACGGCGGAACAGGTCATCAGAACCAGTGAGATTAGAGAGATGACTTTTTTGCACATCATAGTCCTCCTTTAATAAAGGTTAGCACAGAATACAACCGCTCAGAAATTGGGGTTGTCAGCCTTTACTTTATTTTCTTATTTGTATCAGGCGGACCGCTATTCTGTCAAGTAAAATTACGGTGGGACTTGTTGCGCGTGTGCGAGGAGAAATCCTGGCGGCCTCACGCGGCGGTCCGCTCGGATTTCCAGTACGTACCCCACAGGCCGCTATGATAGAGGCTGGCCAAGGCCATCATCGCTTCGGCGTTGGACGAGTCCCACC
>Ga0315295_10000137_pt1 | contig 61231 bp, 64 predicted proteins | sample YL17G14_0_MG_FD_204453 | JGI IMG/M metagenome (GOLD analysis project Ga0315295, IMG submission 204453) | Sediment microbial communities from Yellowstone Lake, YNP, Wyoming, USA - YL17G14_0 | ecosystem: Environmental > Aquatic > Freshwater > Lake > Sediment | place: USA: Wyoming | collected... | reverse complement strand
ACTGTCTCCCTGGGTATGCCGAGTTTCCCGAAAATGTCGACGGCGAGCTTCGACTGCTTCAGGGTCGCGACGTCCTGCGTGACGACGAGCACAATCTTGGAAGCGGCATCGATGCACTCGCCCACGATGTCGCTGGTGATGTCCGGGGGCGTGTCGACGTACAGGAGCGCCCATCTTTTCCCCGCTAGCGATAGGACCGCCCGCACGTGCTCCGTTGTTACCAGATCTGAGAGTTCAGGGCGCCGCGGACTTGAGATCACGCTCAGCCCCGAGGGCCCGTGCCTTTGCGTGAACCTGTCCAGACCCTCGGGCCGCAGGTCGCCGAGGGTAGGCAGCATTTCCGTGATCGTGGGCCCGTCAAGCAAGTCCAGGTGGACCGAAGCATCTCCTGAGTAGAGGTCCAAGTCCAGCAGCCCTGCTCGACCCCCCGTGGCTATGGCAGCTGCGCAGGCGAGGTTGGTGGCCAGGAACGTCTTCCCCACTCCCCCTTTGGGACTCCAGACAACCACGGTCTGTGATACCAAGAGACTGCCACTCTGCCTGGAACCTGCCCCTTCCAGGTCGGTCTCGGCCGGCGAGCCAGTACCGTCGCGTGCAGGCACGGAGCTGTCCAGGAGGACGAGCGACACGTCGGGAAAAGCGGCCCTGAAACGGGCAATCCAGTCTTGTAGGGTCTCACCCCTGGTCGGCAGACCGGGGTCCAGGACCACGATGTCTACACGCATCCCGGAGAGCACGTACTCCACCAGCGAGAGGTCCCGAAAGGAGCCCATCACCCTGGCCCGGGGCCACCTTGAGAGAGCCGCCCTTTCGGACGCCTGGTCTCCCGCGACCAGAAGCGTTGGGTTATCCGTCATCTCGAAGGCCGGACCTCCGTCCGGGGTTCCTCCGCCTGGGCGAGTCTCGGAACCAGCGAGAGGTAGACGCTGCCCTCCTCCAGGTGTTTGGCGATGAGCTCGCACTCGTGGGGAAGAGCAAGAACCACGACTCCCAGGAACTCGCCGGAGGCAGACTCCTTTACCACGTCCAGCACGCGCAATCCCTTCAGTGCCGTGGCGGCCCCGGGCGTCGTATTGCCAGGAGCGGCCAGCCCCCTGGCTGCCACGATGAGGTCGACTCTCTCGCCCTGCTTGACGACACCACCTACTGCCCTGCTCGCGGGCACCGGGAGGAATATCCCCCTGTGATCCGCCGGGAGGTCGTACGAAAGCCCAGCCTCGGCCCTGTCTCCCGCGACGTGCCCCGACATTACGATCTGACCGCTCAGGATCCGGGACCGAGTGCAGCACCCGACCGCGTCGCTCAGCCTCTTGAGGCAACCCCGCGGTACTGCCTTGACCGGGACGTCCCTTAAGGCCACATCCCCTGCCGCAATGCGCCGGTACGGCTCCAGGTCCCTGAGCGCGACGACCACAGATTCGGATTTCACGTATGACGACACGACAGAAAGTGACAGCAAGAATGCGGACACCCCGAGCGCCAGCGAAGCAAGAAGCATCTTATGCCTGCGAAAGGCCGTCTTCACGGGCTTCACTCCTCTTTGGGCGGGCCGTGCCCGGCGGGGAAGGCTGCGAAGGGCGCCGGTGGCGAGCGAATCGGACTACGTGGACCGGGCGAAGAGCGGACGCTCACCCCCTTTCGGGCTGCAACGCTCGGCTCACGTTCCCGGGCACGGCCGCTGGTAAGACTTACCAGGTGTCATCATTCTACAGGGGCAGTCGCGTCCTGTCAACAGGATCTGCCATAAATCCCACCACTTGCCAACTCTTGATGAAAGATAGTATAATCTGCGCGCCGGTGGCCAAGGAGGTCTCACGTTGTTTAGAAGCCGACTCTTAGCCGTGGCCGCCGCGATGTCTCTCGCCGCATGCTTGGTGTCACCGAAGCTGGCGCTATGCGCCGGGGATCCCTGGTACTACGACCTCGGCGGACACTGGGCCCGTGACTACGTGCGGGTACTCTGGGAAGAGTCAGTGACGGACGGATACATCCCCTCGGTCAATCCTAGCGTGGCCAAATACTGGCCGGACGCAGACTCGACCCGCGCTCAGTTCGCCACGCTGCTCTGCAAGGTATTCGGCTTGCCTCCGCGGTATCCGGAGAATCCATCGTATCCGGACGTCCCCCGATCCTACCACCTCTTCTGGAACAAGCCGGGGTGGCACTGGATAGAAGGCGCCTTCTACGGTGGCATCATCTTCGTACCCAGGGGAGACTACTTCCGCCCGGATAGCTACATCACGAGGGAGGATGCGGTCGAGCTGCTCATCCGTTCCCTCGACCTCGAGAGCTACGCCGCTTCGCTAAGTCTCGCAGAGGTCAGCTCAATCCTCGGCAGGTTCTACGATTCGTGGTCCGTGTCGCAGAACAGGCGACGGTCCATGGCCTGCGCGATCTCGGTCGGCATCATCAAAGGTTACGAGGACGGGTCGCTCAGGCCGCGGTCCCCCATCTGCAGGGCCGAAGCGGCGACAGTGGCAGCCAGGTCGTGTCTCATTCGGATGATCGCGCGACGGGATTCCTTCTCTCCAGATGGAGACGGCCTGGATGACGTAGTGGACTTCGACCTCACGTATCTTAGGAACCGCGGCATCGCATCCTGGCAGGCTGTCATGCAGGACTCCGTCGGCTCCGTAGTGTGTGCCCTAGGGCCTCCAGGCGGCACCGGCCCACCGCCCGCGACCGTCTCCTGGGACGGTCGCGATTCCCGTGGGAACCCCGCTCCTGCCAGCAGGTACTACTATCAGGCAGTCGTCACTGACCAGCAGAACCGCCAGTTCATGTCGGTTCGCCGGCCCCTTGACCTCGAGCGTCACGTTCTGAGCGCATGGCTTCAGCCCTCGGTATGCCGGGACGGATCGGTCCTCACGTTAGGCGCTATGACCAGTCCCCGCGCCACGTGGGTCAGCGTGGTGCTTGCTGATGGCAGGACGCGCGCTCTCGCGCCCGTCGACGCCAGCAGCCTCTGGCAGCTGGGCATCGTGATGGGTCCATTCCTTCCCATTGGGACCCAAACGGCGCTGATCAAAGCGTGGTTCGGCGATACGACAAGAGAAGAACGCCTCTCCTTTACCAGGGCCGAAGATCTGTGGCTTGTCCCATCGATTACACCTAACCCTGCGACCTGGGGACAACGGGTGCAGCTGGGCTGCCGGACATCCTCGTCCGTAGCCAGGGCGGAGGCGAAAGTGCTCGGGCTCGACGTCGCGCTTTCGGCCGACGGGAGCGGGTCATGGCAGGCCGCGGTCACGGTTCCCTGGGGGCTTTCGCCCGGTTTCTACCCGGCGGTCTTCACTGTGTGGACTTCGTTTTCGTCGGCGCAAGGCGCGCTCTCGCTGGAGGTGACCGGACCCAACACCGCAGGCCTGACTTATGTCCTTTCGAAATGACGTCACGCTCGGCGCAGGACCCATTAGACCCAAGCAAGGAAGCCTCCGATCGCATCACGATGAGTCAGGAGTATCTCTTCAAGGTCGAAGAATGGGTCAAGGGTACGGGCGCCAGTCAGATTCGCGTAGCCTACCCGCAGTACACGATCTTGAAAGGCGGCGCGAGGTTTGAACAACCGTACATTCCCCTGAAGCCCGGCAGTCGCTACGTGTTGTTCCTCAGAGAGGGGATACCATGCACCCACTCTCCCGTGGCCGAGCCCTGGCAATTCCTGCTCACCAACGGTCAGAGCAAGGCAGTAACCCCTCTTGAGACGGGGGCCCCACGAGCCATGGTGGACCTCTCTGAAGCTGACTTGCTATCACAGGCACGCAAGGCCAGCAAGTAGAGAGAGAGACCGGCCGCTCCGCAGTGGTCTGAAAAGCAACGGTGCCCCGGCCCCGGAACCCGGAGCTACTTCCCACCGAGGTCGGTCAAGGTGAGCGGGGTGAAGGCGCTTCTGGAGTCGCGGTAGGCTCCCTCGACCTACGCGAGATTCTGGAAGCAGAGGGCCCAGTGGCTTCGCTCAGGGCCGCCACAACGTCCTGGTAGGGCACCAACAGCGAGTGATCGTCCACGGGCCTCACTTCGAGGGCGGACTGCAGGTACGACCTGGCTACCGCTATATCGCCCTTGGCAGCGGCGACCTTGCCCGCCCAATAGAGGGCGTCGGGGTTGTCCGGAGCCGTCTTCAGGGCCTCCTGGATCTCCCTTTCCGAGGCGTCGACCTGCCCCATCGAAAAGTAAAGGTCAGCCAGGTTCACCCGGCACCCGGCCAGCTTGGGGTTCTTGTCGAGGGCTTTCTGATAGGCAGCGGCGGCACCCAGGTCCTCTCCCTTCGCTTTCAGCGCATCCGCGAGGGCGACGTCGCAGAGGGGCTTCTTCCCCTTCATCTCCTTGCACCGGAGGGCGGCGGCGACCGCCTCCCCGTGCCTGCCGGTCCGCGACAGCGCCTTGGACATCAGCGCAAGGAGGTGAGGATCGTTGGGGCGCTCGATCACCGCTTCCTTGAGGAGGATCACGGCCTCGGTCGCGTCGCCCTCGGAGAAAGAGAGGCTGGCCAGGGCGCAGAGGGCTTGCGGCGTGGCTTTGCCTGTGTCGACGGCCTTCCGGTAGCGGAGCCGGGCCTTGCCGTAATCGTGGAACACGTGCCTGTCCAGGAAACCCAGGTGTTCATACAAGAGAGAGGGCGTGGCGACAGCGCCAATTACGAGCCAGACGGCCGCAGCAAGTAGAACGAGCCTGCCGTCGATCAGGCGCAGGCGCCAGGCAGTGACCCCTGTTCCGATGACCAGCGCCATGACTACGTTCCACCAGTGTCTCCAGGAGAAACGCAATGGTTCGCGCATGGGGCTAGTATGTGTGGCTCGCTACTTCACCAGCCCGGCGCTACCCAGGTTGACGGCCCGCTCGAGTAGGAGCTCCGTGTACTTCATGCCGGCTCCGGTGTTCAGCACCAGCACCGTGTCGTCTTCCGAGATGACGCCCATGTCCTTGATCATCTTGGCCGCCTTGACTGCAGCAGCGCCTTCGGGGCAGATGAGCGCCCCTTCGGTCCTGGACACGTGCTTCCAGGTGTCCAGGAGTTCCTCGTCGGTGACGGTCACGCACGTGCCGCCAGACGAACGGACCGCGTCCAGCACCAGGAAGTCACCCAGGGCTGAGGGCACGCGGATGCCGGCCGCGACGGTATGCGCGTCCTGGAAGAACTCCGCTTTGTCCTTGCCCTCTCTGTAGGCCCGAACGATGGGAGCGCAGCCTTCGGCCTGCACGACCACCATTCTGGGAAGCGGCCCGGTCAGCCAGCCCATGATCTTGAGCTCCTGGAACGCTTTCCACATGCCGATGATCCCGACCCCGCCACCGGTCGGGTAGATGATAGCGTCAGGCATTTTGTCCCCGAACTGCTCCCATATTTCCAGGCCCATGGTCTTCTTGCCCTCTATGCGGTAGGGCTCTTTGAGGGTGGCGGCCTCGAACCAGCCGCGCTTGGCGCAGGCTTCCCTGACGACCCGTCCCGCGTCGGAAATAAGGCCCTTCACAAGGTAAGTCTCGCATCCGTATGCCACGCACTCGGCCTGAGTCGTGGCGGGGGCGTCCTCCGGCATCACCACGACCATCTTAATGTCTGCCCGGGCCGAGTAAGCGGCCCAGGCCGCGCCGGCGTTCCCGGCGGTGGGCATGGCGACGGTGTTGACTCCGAGCTCCAGCGCCTTGGAGACTCCGACCGCGGCGCCGCGAGCTTTGAACGTCCCCGTCGGGTTCATCCCCTCGTCCTTCATGTAAAGCTCCTTGAGCCCGTATTCCCTGGCTATCTTGGGGAGCGGGTACACGGGCGTTCCGCCCTCGCCCAACGAGACGAGGTTCTCCTCCTTCACCACGGGGAGGAGTTCCCTGTAGCGCCAGAGCCCCTCGGGCCTCTTGCCCCATTCCTTGGGGTCAAACTCCCTGGCCAGCCTGTCGAGGTCATACCTCACCAGGAGAGGAGTCCCGCACGCGCAAAGGTTGTTCAGGCGGGACGGGTCGTGCTTCTTCCCGCACTTGGGGCATTCCAGTTCCTTGAGGTAGGTCTTCATTCGTGCTGCTCTCCTTCGTGCTGCTCTCCTTTTTCGATGTGCGCTCTCTCGCCCAAGACTGGTGGCTCCTCCAAGGTGAATCCGCCTATCTGGCCCTCGCGGAACGCGTGGATGAAGGCCTTCGATGCCCTGTCGAGGTCCACCGCCCCGCCCTGCCGCAGGAACCCGCGTCGCCTGCCGAAGTCCTCCAGGTGGGCAACCGCCTTGGCCTGGGCTTCATCCTCCCCGCCCTCGGCCGTGACGGGGATAACCGTCCTCTGTACCAGCCAGGACGCCAGCTCCTGCGCCTCATAGGCGGTCTCGGGGAGGGCCCATACCGCCGCCAGCTTCATCCTGGCGTCGCCCTTAACCTGGGACGTATCCACCACACCTGGCGTGTCCAGCACTTCGAGGAAGCCCCGCCCCCTCAGCCAGTGGCTTCCCCTGGTCAGACCCGGTCGCGCGCCGAAAGGCGCCTTGGTGGTGCCCAGCAGCCGGTTAGCGAGGGACGACTTCCCCGCGTTAGGCGGGCCGAACAGCATCAGCCGGATCGGCCTCGGCGTCACGCCAGGAGGCCGCTTCCTGTCCAGTTCCTCTTTCCGCTCCTTGATGTACCTCACCAAGCTGTCCATGCCGTCGCCCCTCCGGCAGTCGACGGCGAATGCGGACGTGCCCTCCGCCGCGAAAGCGGAGGTCCATCGTGCCGTCATTAGCGGGTCGGCCAGGTCAGGCTTCGCCAGCACGTAGACCCGTTTCTTCCTGGAGAGATAGGGCGACGCCAGCCTGACCGAAGTCCCCGGGATACGTGCGTCCACCAGGAAAAGAAAGAGATCCACCAGGTCCAGGACCTTGCGGCCCGGCATTCCAGGGTGGACGGCTTTCTTCGCGAGAACCTTCATCTTCGGTCTCGCCCTTACTTGACGAGCCTTATGCTCTTGGGGGGCCATAGGATGAACACGGCCTTTCCCTTCACGCTATCCAGCTTGACTGGCCCGAAGGTCCGCGAGTCCTCGCTGTTCGTCCTGTGGTCACCCATCACGAAGATCGAATCCTTGGGCACCGTGATCGCTTTCATGTCGTACAGCCCGGGGAAGCGGACATAGGGCTCCTGCACCTGCTGGCCGTTGACGTACACACGGCCCAGCCTAATCTCCACAGTGTCCCCACCCACCGCGACGCAGCGCTTGATGTAGTCTTTGGCCGGGTTTAGAGGGTACTTGAACACCACCACGTCGCCGCGCTTCGGCGCCCTGAACCGGTAGGCGAGCTTCGAGATGAAGAGCCGCTCTGCGGTGAGGAGAGTGGTCTCCATCGAAGGCCCGTCGACCAGGAACGGCTCGAACACGAAGACGCGGACGACTATGGCGATCAGCGCCGCAATGAGTATGGTCTCTACCATGTCGCGGACGGTGTCCATGATCTACCGCTTTTGCTCGGTGATCCTCGCCGACTTGCCCGACAGCCCGCGGAGGTAGAACAGCTTCGCACGCCTCACGCGGCCTTTGCGGACTACTTCGATGCGTTCGATCCGGGGTGAATGCACCGGGAACGTCCTTTCGACTCCGACGCCGTAGGAAAGGCGCCTGACCGTGAAAGTCTCTCGCGCTCCGCCCCGCTGTCGTCCGATGACCGTACCCTCGTAGACCTGGACCCTCTCGCGACCGCCCTCTATGACCTTGTAGTACACCTTGACCCTGTCTCCGGGACTGAACGCGGGTATGTCCTTCCTCATCTGGGAATCTTCCAGTAGCTTCAAAACGTCCACAGTATCACTCCTTAGCCGAGGCAACGCGCTTCTTGCTTGTGTCAGCCACTCCCGTGGCTTCTTCCTTCCGGACTTCCTCCAGATACCGCCTATCCTCGAACGTCAGGCTGGCCGTCTCCAAGAGATCAGGCCTCCTCCTGTACGTCCTCCTTATCGCTTCCTTCCGCCTCCACCGGCTCACCGCGGCGTGGTCCCCCTGGAGGAGCACGTCGGGCACCCTCATGCCCCTGTACTCCGGGGGCCGCGTGTACTGCGGGCTCTCCAGGAGCCCGTCGGAGAAGGAGTCGGCGTGGGCCGACGCCTCGTCTCCCAGCACACCCGGGATGAACCTGGACACGGCGTCCAGCACGGCCATCGCCGGGATCTCCCCTCCGGTCAGCACAAAGTCGCCGATGGAAAGCTCGTCGCAAGCCGCGTCCCTGATCCTCTCGTCGAAGCCCTCGTAGTGCCCCGCCACCAGGCACAGGTCCTGCTTCTGGGCCAGTTCCCTGGCCGCAGGAGCGTCGAACCTCCGACCCTGGGGCGTCATCAGCACCACGTAGGGCCTCCTGCCGAGATCCTTCTCGACCCACTCGATGGCCTGGTAGACGGGTTCGGGCTTCATCACCATCCCCGGTCCGCCGCCATACGGGTAATCGTCGACGCTGTGGTGCGGATCGTGGCTGAACTCCCTGATGTCCACGAGCCGCACCCGGAGCAGCCCCTCCTCCTGGGCTCTCTTGAGGATGCTTGAGGATAGCACGCACTGGAACACCTCGGGGAAGAGGGTCAGGATGTACACCTTCACCGCTCCGGTCCTCCCTGCTCGCCTTCTGTCTTCTCCTCAGGGACCGCGACCGAAACGTTCCTGCCCTCCCGGATGGCCACGACGCGGCCGTCCTCGACCACGATCTCGGAGGAGAGGACCAGGGGCCAGATGTCCCCGACCCTGAGCTCATAGAAGCCCTGGACCTGGCCGCGGGCGATTTCCTGGCCGTCCTGGAATTTGGCTATGTCCTTGAACTGCTTGACTAGCCCCTCTTTCCTCTCCAGGATCTGCCTGCGCTCGGCCTCGGTCGAGGCTTTTTGCAGGTCGGTGTCACCTTCCCTCATCGCCTTCCGGGTCTCCGCGATCAGCTGGGCCCGAAGGTTCGGCGTGACTCTGGACTTCACTGTCACGGCTCTCGCGATAAGCACTGCTCCAGACCTCCGCAACTGCTCGTCACCGGCTCCTTTGGGAGGGCGCCGGGCGCACGGAACGACTACTCCAGGAGCTCCACGGTGGCCCTCTTGCCTTCCCTGGCCGCCGCGGCCTGCACCAGGCTCCTCACTGCGTGGATTACCCGGCCCTTCTTGCCGATGATCTTGCCCATGTCTTCCGGGGCCACCCGGACCTCGAAGACCACGGCCCGTTCGCCCTCGACTTCGCTGACCTCTACCTTGTCGGGCTCGTCAACTATGGCTCTTGCGATGAAGGTCACCAGATCGCGAAGCATACGCGTCCCCCTCTCAAGAGCTACTTCGCCTTCTTCGCGGTCCATTTCTCAAGGACTCCTGCGCGATTCAGGATCGTCTTGGCGGTAGGAGTGGGGATAGCCCCGCGTTCCAGCCACAGGAGGGCCTTCTCTTCCTGGACCTTGAACACCGCCGGGTCCACGGTCGGGTCGTAGTACCCGAGCTCCTCGATGGGCCTCCCGTCGCGCTGGGTCCTGGAGTCAGCCACCACGATGCGGTACGACGGGTTCTTCTTCGCCCCTACCCGCTTCAACCGGATCTTGACTGCCAACTGCCTGCATCTCCTTTCCCGTGCCGTCTGCCGTAAACACGCGTCCGGGCCACCTACCCGTCTAGTACCCCGCTCTGGGCGGGAGCCTGCGTCTAGGGCAGCCGCATCTTCCCTATCTTCTCCGGCGACATCGCGAACAGCATCCTCCTGGCCTGGAAGAACTGCTTGACGAGCCGGTTCACGTCCTGGACCTGCGTGCCGCTGCCCCTCGCGATGCGCTTCTTGCGGGAACCGTCGATTATCTCCGGCCTCCGTCTTTCCAGAGGCGTCATGGACTTGATGACCGCCTCAATCCTGCCCCATTCCTTGGGATCGACGTCCACGTCCGCCAGCTTGAACTTACCCATGCCGGGGACCATCTTGAGGATGTCCCCGAAGGAGCCCATCTTCTTGACTTCCTTCATCTGGTCCAGGAAGTCCTCCAGCGTGAACTCCTTGCGGCGGAGCTTCCTCTCCATCTCCTCGGCCTTTTTCTGATCGAAGGTTTCCTCGGCTTTCTCGATGAGAGTCAGCACATCGCCCATGCCGAGGATGCGTGAAGCCATGCGGTCAGGGTGAAATACCTCCAGGTCCTCAAGCTTCTCGCCGCGGGAGGCGAACTTGACGGGTCTGCCGGTGACCTTGGCGATGGACAATGCCGCGCCGCCGCGCGCATCGGAGTCGATCTTGGTGAGGATGACGCCGGTGATGCCAACCGTCCGGTCGAACGCCTCAGCGACCTTGCAGGCCTCCTGGCCCGTCATCGCGTCGACCACCAGCATGCTCTCCCTCGGAGCCGTGGCCTGCTTGATCTTCCGGGCCTCCTCCATCATCGCCTGGTCCAGCTGGGTCCGCCCGGCGGTGTCAACTATGACCACGTCTTGCGCCGAGGAGACGGCTTTCTCGATGCCCTTCCAGGCTATGACGTCGGGAGCCGTGTCGGCGCTCATGGTGAAGAACCCGACCCCGGCTCGCTCCGCCAGAACTTGCAGCTGCTTCTGCGCTGCAGGCCTGTAGATATCAGTGGAGACCAGGAGCACGCGGCGCCCGCTCTTCTTGAGGAGGAGACCGAGTTTGGCCGCGGCGGTCGTCTTGCCTGAGCCCTGAAGCCCGAAGAGGGCGACCACTGCCGGGGGATTGCCTGAGAGGTCAATCTGCTTGGCCTTGCCACCTAGGAGCTCGACGAGCTCCTCGTTTACGATCTTTATGACCTGCTGGGCAGGGGTGAGGCTTTCCAACACCCTGGCGCCGAGACATTTTTCCTTGAGCACGGCCACGAACTCCTTGACAACCTTGAAGTTGACGTCCGCCTCCAAGAGGGAAAGGCGGACCTCGCGCAGCGCCTCGTCAACGTCCTTCTCCGAGAGCTTCCCCTTGCCTCTGAGCCTCTTGAAAACGCCCGCTAAGCGGGCTGACAGCCCCTCAAACTCCACTTTGTTCCTCACCACCGTCTCGGACCGACTTCAGCAACTTGAGCGCGATCTCGCGCGATTCCGCCCAGTTCTCCCTGGTCATAGCGGAGAGGGCCGCGATCGCCTCGCCCACGCACTTGCCTTCGTGGAGGAGACGCCGGAAGAGCCCGAGCTTCCTTTCGAACTGAGACAACGCCTTCTTGGCCCGTTTCAGCGCATCTTCGCACGCCTGGCGGGATACTCCCAGGCGTTCGGCCATCTCAGCCAGCGAGAGGTCCTCATCCAGCTTCATCGCGATGACCTCGCGCTGCCTGGGTGGAAGAAGCCCTTCGTAGAGGTCGCGGAGCACCGAAAGCTCGTGGACCCTTTCGGGCGACGCGTAGGCGCCGTAGCTGGAACCCGCCTCAGGTCCAGCAGCAAGGGGCGCCTTCGGCTTCCCTCCGGACTTCGCTACGCTGCTCACAACACCGCTGTCCAGGCGATCACCTTTACACACCTGACAATCGTACACCAGATGAAAGCGAGCGGTCAATCGCGGGACGTGGGGCCTCGCGGGTCTGGCGTCCGTGTCAACGGCCGCGGCAGCTCAAGTCCCTGGCCGACCACGGCCAGGACAGCTGAGGTCGAGGTAGTATCGCAGCAGCATCGACCCGGATCCTACCGCGCGAAGAGAGCCTTCGCGAACGCCTCCGAGTCGAAGTCCTTGAGGTCGTCGATGCTCTCGCCGACGCCCACCAGCTTCACAGGGATCTTGAGTTCTTCGGCGATGGCGACCGCAATGCCTCCCTTGGAGGAGCTGTCCAGCTTAGTGAGGCAGATGCCCGTGACTCCAGCGGCGCTGGTGAAGACCCTGGCCTGGTTCAGGCCGTTCTGGCCCGTGGTGCCGTCAATGACAAGGAGAACTTCGTGGGGCGCTCCCGGCAGCTCGCGCCCGATGACCCGGACCACTTTCTTGAGCTCCTCCATGAGGTTCCTCTGGGTGTGAAGCCGGCCTGCAGTATCCACCAGCACTAGGTCGGTCCTCCTGGCAACCGCCGACTTCACCGCGTCGAAAGCCACGGCGCCGGGATCCGACCCTTCCTGGTGCTGGATGATGGTTGACCCGGTGCGCTGGGCCCAGATCGCGAGCTGGTCGCCGGCGGCGGCACGGAACGTGTCCGATGCTGCCATGATCACGCTCTTACCCCGGTCCTTCCACCTCTTGGCCAATTTGGCGATGGTCGTGGTCTTCCCCGACCCGTTGACTCCGACAAGGACGTAGACCGTGGGACCCCCCTCTGCGACTCGGAGAGGAGCCTCCACGCCGTCGAATATGGACTTCACCAGATCTGACATCACCTCGAGCAGCTCGTCGGTTGTCCTCAGGCCCCTCCTGCGATTCTCCTCCTGGATCCTGTCCCGCAACAGGGCCGATGCCTGCACACCGACGTCGGCCTGTATCAGGACCTCTTCAAGCTCGTCGAGGAACTCTGGCGTGATGCGCCCCGGGGTGAAGATGCCCTGTACCTTGTCGCGGATGCTCTTGCTGCTCTTAGCGAGCCCTTCCTTAAGCCTGTCGAACAGGTTCATGGCGCCCCTCTCACCGCTGTTGTCCCGTCAATGTGGGTTTCACTGCGCCTTCTCGAGGCGCATGCCGAATATCTTGGACGCGCCCGGCTCCTCCATGGTCACTCCGTAGAGGAGGTCCGCGGCTTCCATCGTGGCCTTCTGGTGCGTGATGACCAGGAACTGGGTGTCCTCGGCGTACCTCTTCAGGAACTGGATGAACCGTACGATGTTTGAATCATCCAGGGCGGTGTCCGCTTCATCCAGGACAATGAAGGGCGACGCCTTGACGGACAGGATCGCGAATATAAGGGCGATCCCGCATAGCGACCTCTCGCCGCCTGATAGGAGGTTCACGTGCTTCTGCCTCCGCCCCGGCGGCTCGGCTATGACCTCCACGCCGAGGGTCTCGTCGATAAGGGCCAAGTCGCCCTTGCCGCCGCCGAAGAGCTCCTGGAAGATCTCCCTGAAGCTCCCCGCCACCAGGCCGAAGGTCCCCATGAACCGGGTCTCGATCTCCTTCTCCACCATTCCCCTGGCCCGGTTGATCTCCTGGATGGCCGCCTCCACGTCAGCCTTCTCCTGCGTTAAGAGGTCTATCCTGTCCGAAAGCTCGGCCCATTCCTCTTCTGCCTTGAGGTTCACACTGCCGAGCGCCTCCATCTGCTCGTCGAGTTCTTCGGCCTCACGCAGGCCGTCGGAGCGGGGTATCCGCGGGTGGTCTACGTCACCCGGGTCCTTCAGGCCGAACTCCTGCTCTATGAGGTCAGCAACATCCTCGAGTGCCCTCCCGACTGACTCCAGCTCGACGGAGGTCTCGTCCGCCCGGCTCGCCAGGGTGACCCTTTCCCGCTCTAGCTTCCCGATCTCGGCTGCGACCTCCGACAGCCGCGACGTGAGCCCGTCCCTCTCCGCCTCAGCGCTTTCCACCTGGCGTGCCAGGGGCGACACATCGACCTCCAGCACGCCTATCTTCTCCCCGAGCGCTTTCTCCTCGGCCTCCACGTCCTGCAGCAGAGCTCCTTGCCGTGAGATCTCTTTCTCTTCCTCGGCGAGGTTATGCCGGTGAGTGGTCCTTTGCCCCGACACGCCCTCAAGACGCCGCATGACTTCGGAAAGATCGCGCTCGAGTTCCTCCTTGCGGCTGAGGAGGCGCCGGATCTCGCCCTCGGAGTCCCGGGCCGCCTCCAGGCAGAGCCGCACCTCGGCCTCGTAGCGCTTGAGGATCTCCTGCCTTGACGCAATCTCAGAGCCGGTCTCCTTCTCCCGCGCCGCGGCACGCTCGAGCTCGGCGGACAGGCGGGCATCCCTTTCCTCGAGGACCGGCACCTGCGCTTCGCGCTCCCGCACCTGCCCCTCCAGCGATTTGACCTGGAACTCGACCCTGACTCTGGTCTCCGCGAGCCGCGCCACCTCGGCCCCGGTCCTGACGGCTTCGGCCCGCGCTTTCACCGCGTCCCCGGCCAGCGCGACGCCCTCCCTCTCCAGCGTCTTTCGCCTGGCGAGCACTGCCTCCAGCTCCTTGGAAAGGGACGAGTCGCTCCGGCGGACCTCCGCGAGCTCCTGCTTCCGCCTGAATAGCGATTCGGACTTCGGCGCCTCGCCCCCGCTTATGGCTCCGCCCGGCTCAATGCTCTCGCCAGTGAGCGTGACGACACGCGTGGTCCAACCTGATTCCCGCATAAAACTGAGGCCGATGTCCATGGTGTCTGCCAGCGCGACCCGCCCGACCAGGTAACGGGCAGCAGCCTCCAGATCGGCCGGATATGAGACGACCGATTGCAGGGGCCTCACGCCCTTCAGCTTCGCCAGGGCATCCTCGGCCCTCGGGTGCATCTCGCGCGGGCGGAGCACCGAGAGCGGGAGGAACGTGGCCCTGCCGCCCTTTGTCGCTTTGAGGTGGTCTATGGCGCGCTTGGCTGCGTTTTCGTCCGTCACGACGATGTCTTCCGCGGCTCCGCCAACGGCCGCCGACAGGGCCGCTATGTAGCGCGGCTCACACGAGAAGAGCTCACCCACGGAACCTTCTATGCCTTTGAGCGCACCGTTCGCGCGGGCCTCGAGGACAGTCCTGGGCCCCTTTCCGTAACCCTCGAAGCTACGCTCCATGTCCTCTAGAAGCTTCCGCCGCGCCTTCAAGGCCGAGATCCTCGCCCCGAGGTTCCTCTCGGACGACATCTCCCTCTCCACGACCGCCCTCACCAGAGCCGCCTTGGCCTCCACGGATTCCTGCGAGTTCCTCGCCTCTTCGGCGCGGGCTGCAGCTAGCCTGTGCTCTTCCTCCACGGCCTTCACCTCGCGGGCTTGTTTGTCCCGCTCCAAGCCCGCTTCTTTCACGTAGTCCTGGAGTGCGGCCCTCTCTTTCCGGACGTCCTCCAGCCGGCGGCGGAAGTCCTCCCTAGCCCTTTGCGTCGAACCTAGCTCACCGGTCAGGGCGACGACCTCGGTCCTCACTCCGATCACTTTCTCGCCAAGCTCTCTGCGCCAAGACTCGTGGGATAGGCGCGTCTCCTCGGCCGACTTCAGCGCGGCCGACGCCCCCTCGTACTCGGAAGCCGCGTGATCGCTTTTGGCCTGCAGCGTCTCCCGCTCCTGGGCCAAGCTGGCGAGGTCGCGCTGGATGGCCGCCTTCCTGGCCGTCCGCGCGTCTATCTCTCTCGTGAGCACCAGGATCTGGCCGCGCACCGCATCACGTTTCTTCTCCAGGCTGAGGAGGTCTCGTGCCGCCGACTCCCTCTCGGAAGCAAGATGACTCAGGCGCGCGGACAGTGGCTGCCGTCTCGCCAGAAGGGAGTCCTCCTCCTCCCGGAGCCGCGGCAGTGACAGCTCAGCGTCTCGGAGGTCAGCCCGGTACCTCTCCAATCTCCGCGTGAGGTTGGCCAGTCTCCGGGTCTCGTCATCGAACTGGTAGAGCCACATTGAGAGGTCGAGGCCCCGTCGTCTGGACGCGAGCTCCTGGTATGCTTGGGCGGCCTGCCTGTCGACCTCTAACTGGCCTTTCCTGGCGACGAGCTCGAACAGGAGGTCCTCCAGCCTGGCTAAGTCGGCCCTGGCGGCCTCCAGTTTGGCCTCCATATCCCGCTTATCGAGCCTTACCTTGGCCACCCCCGAGGCTTCCTCAATCCATGCGCGCCTATCTTCAGGACGGCCGACGGCCAGTTCGTGGATCATCCCCTGCCCTATGACGACGTAACCGGTATGGGAGAGGCCCGTCCCGGCGAGCGTCTCGACCACGTCTTTCCACCTGCAGACCCTGCCGTTGAGCCGGTACTCGCCGCTCCCGTCCCGGGCAAATCGGCGCATTATCTCGGTTTCGTTGCCGTCCTCTATGGAATCGAACAGCAGCCTGACCTCGGCCATCCCCATGGCCTTCCTGGATTCAGTGCCTGAGAAGATCATGTCCTGCAAGCGGGCCGATCGCAGCGTCCTGGGGTTCTGCTCCCCAAGGACCCAGCGCAGCGCGTCAGCGAGGTTGGACTTGCCGCAGCCGTTGGGGCCGACCATGGCGGTGATTCCTGAGCCGAGGACGATCTCCGTCCTATCGCAGAACGACTTGAAGCCGTGGACCGAGAGCTTCCTAAGCAAGAGACCAGGCTCCTTCTTCACCGGGTACAGGCTTTATGTACTGAACTTTACACGACCTGGGTAAAGGGATCTCCCCTCGACGGTATAACTTCTCTTCGTCTATGGGGATTCCCTGGGAGTGAGCCGCTCTTGTCCGTGATCGACGAGATGTCCCGATTCGTTCTGGCCGACCCCAACGTGACTGCCAGCGAGATTGCCAGGCGGCTGGGGTATGCCGAGGAGAAGTCGGTATACTACTGGCTGCAGAAATCCGGTTTCAGCGGGATGAGGGAGTTCAAGAAGAGCGTCCTCAGGCGGGCGCTCCCTGCCCCGCCTCGAACCGAACCCCCTGTGGCGAGGGACGGCGTCGGGCCGGGGATCTCGCTCTACATGGACTCCGACCTCAAGACAGCGCGGACCACGCTTCAAAGCCACCTGGACGGGCACCTTGGCCACGGAAGCTTCGGCGTCCTCCTGACCCGCGCCGACTACCAGCCCCTGGCCGGCGCCGGAGACGTCCTCATAGTCGATCCGGGCGCGCCTTCTTTCCAGGGAGACCTCATGTGGGTGAGTGTCAGAGGCAGGATGCACTTGGTGCGGCAGTACGGCATGTCCGATCAAAGCATGCTGTATGTGGATGCTGCGCAGCCGGGTTCGCTCATCATGCCCGACTTCGTGAGCGGCAAAGTCGTTTTCATCCTGCGGAAGTACGCCTGATCCGACCCTCCCGCCCTCAGCTCCCGCCCTCAGCTCCGGCCCTCTGGCAGCGCCATGTCGTTCTTCACAAGATTGGCCGCCGCGTCCTCCTCCGCATCCCTCTTCGAGGGACCCTGGCCGGTCGACACCTCGACTCCGGCGACGAGACAGGCCACCGTGTACCAGGGCGAGTGGTCGGGACCATCTACCTTGATCACGCGGTACTCCAGCTTCCTGCCGGGGACCCGCTGTACCCTCTCCTGGACGATAGTCTTGGGGTCGACGGGCACCGAGACAGGGCGGCCAGCCTCGCTCGGAGCGAGGTCGCGGAGCAAGAGCTCGGCGGCCGTCTCCCTGGCTTCGCGCCACCCACCTGCCAGAAACACCGCTCCCACGATGGCTTCGAGGGCGCCGGCCAGGAGCCTCGGCCTGACACGTCCGCCACTGGCCTCTTCCCCTTTGCCGAGCCGCAGGTGATCCCCCAGGCCCGCCTGAAGAGCTACTTCGGCGAGGTTGCTGCCCGAGACTACCGAAGCGCGCAGGCGCGTCAAGTCGCCTTCCGGCATGCCGGGATGACGCTCGTAGAGGAGATGGGCGGCTGAGAGGTAGATCACCGCGTCGCCAAGGAACTCGAGCCGCTCGTTAGAGGCGATGCCGGGGCCCCGTTCGTTGGCGTACGAAACGTGCGTGAGCGCCTCGGCCCTGAGGTCGTCCGGCAGCTTGCGCAGGGCTTGCTCGGCGATGTGCTTTACGCTTCGAACCTCCTGATCAGAAGGCACGCGTTCTGACCTCCGAACCCGAAGGAGTTCTTTAGGGCGATTCTTGCGTCCGCCTTTCTGGCCTCGTTAGGCACGTAGTCCAGGTCGCATTCAGGGTCCTTCTCGCGGTAGTTGATGGTCGGCGGGATCACGCCGTCCCTTAAAGCCAGCACCGTCGCTATCGTCTCGACCGCGCCGGCTGCCCCAAGGAGGTGTCCTATCATGGACTTGGTCGAGGAGACCAGGACTTGTCCAGCCCTGTCCCCCAAAGCGGCCTTTATGGCAAGGGTCTCGTTGACGTCGTTGGCGGGCGTTGACGTGCCGTGGGCGTTCACGTAGTCCACGTCCTCCGGCCCGAGCCCCGCCGAGGCCAGGGCAGCTCTCATCGCGCGCGTGGCGCCCTCGCCTGCCGGGCTGGGCGCGGTGATGTGGTACGCGTCCGAGCTCATCCCGTAACCCGCGATTTCGCCGTAGACGCGGGCGCCCCTGGCGAGCGCCCCGTCCAGAGCCTCCAATGCCAGGACTCCCGCCCCTTCGCCCATGACGAACCCGTCCCTCTCCCTGTCGAAGGGCCGGCACGCGCCGGGTCCCAGGTCGTTCCTGGTGGAGAGAGCCTTCATCGCCGAGAACCCGGCCAGCGCGAGCGGGGTTATGGGCGCTTCGGTACCGCCGCAGAGCATGAGATCCGCGTCCCCGCGAGCGATGATCTCATAGGCGTCGCCGATGGCGTTGGTACCCGTGGCGCAGGCAGTGACGACCGTGTTTATGGGGCCTTTCAGCCCGAGATCGATGGACACTTGGCCCGAGGCCATGTTGGCGATCATCATGGGGATGAAGAACGGCGAGACCCTGCCAGGCCCTCTCTCCATGAGCACCCTAGTCTCCCGGTCGAAGGTCTCCATACCGCCGATCCCAGTCCCGATGAGGACGCCGCAGCGCTCACGCACGAGCGACCCGTCTAGCCCCGCGTCGGCGAAGGCCATGCGCGAAGCCACCACCGCGAACTGGCAGAACCGGTCCATCTTCCGGGCATCGCGCCTGTCTATGTAGACAGCGGGGTCGAAGTCAACTTCGGCGGCTATCTGGCACGGGTATGCGCTGACGTCAAAACGGGTGATCCGCCTGATGCCGGACCGGCCTGCCTTGATACCCTCCCAGAACCCGGTAAGGCCTGTCCCAACCGGGCTTATGACTCCCATTCCGGTGACGACTACGCGCCTCTTCGACACCTTCGGCCACGCCCTCTCGCAAGAACGCTGTCCCGCGGCGCGTCTTTGGCCGCGGGACCGCTCTTGCTTTCTCATTCCTTTGTATGCACTCTCAAGTATTCAACCGCATCTTTGACGGTGGAAAGGTTCTCCGCGTCCTCGTCGGGGATGGTAATCCCGAATTCACTCTCGAACGCCATTATGAGATCGACGATCTCCAATGAGTCCGCACCAAGGTCATCGATGAAGGAGGCGTCTATGTTCACCAGAGACTCCTCGACACCGAGCTGGTCTATGATAATCTTCTTCACTCTCTCGAAAACCTCATCCTGAGCCAACCCTGTCACCTCCTTGTGACTAGCACTATGTGATGGCGCCCAGGGACATACCACCGTCAACCGTGAGCACATGCCCCGTTATGTACGAAGCTTCCTTGGACGCCAGGAACCCCACCGCCGAAGCGACGTCCCCGGGAGTCCCCGCCCTTCCCAGCGGGATCCCCGAGACAAGCCGCATCTTTGCGTCTTCCGGGAGCTCCCCGGTCATCCCCGTTTCGATGTACCCGGGCGCGACAGCGTTTGCGGTGATCCGGTATCGCGACAGCTCGCGAGCGAGGGCACGCGTGAGCCCGATGATCCCCGCCTTCGAGGCGCAGTAGTTGACCTGACCCATATTCCCTGTCAGAGCCACCACCGATGAGACAGCGATTATCCGCCCCGACTTGCGTCTCATCATGGGCCTTGCCGCCCACTTGGCGACATTGAACACTCCTTTCAGGTTAGTGTCCAGGACCATGTCCCAGTCTTCCTCCGACATCCGCACGAGGAGCGAATCCCTGGTTATCCCCGCGTTGGCCACGAGGACCTCGAGGGGACCCAGGCCGTCCTCGACCTCGGCGACGAGACGTCTCGCGTCGTCGTGAGAAGAAACGTCGGCCTGAAACGCCCTGCCTGCTCCGCCCGCCTGAGCCACCATGGAGACCGTTTCGGCGGCGCCCTCTTTGTCCCGGGAGTAGTTCACGGCTACCGCAAAACCTCTCCTGGAGAGATCCAGCGCGCACGCCCTCCCTATCCCCCGGGAGGCGCCCGTTACCAGAGCAACAGGGCTAGGATTCATCTTAACAAAGCCTCCTTCGCTAAGGCAAGGACGGGCTCGAGGTCGCCCGGCGCCCCGAACTGCGCAAACGGGAGCGCAGGGTTGATCCTCTTGCCGAAACCCGCGAGGGTCTTTCCCGCGCCCACCTCTACGAAAGCCCGGGCTCCATCCCTCACCATCGATTCCACGTCGGCCTGCCAGAGAACCGGGTGGGTCATCTGGTCCTCCAGCGCCCGCCTTATCGCGTCCGGAGTCCTCACGGTCTCGCCATGGACGTTGGAGTACACCGGGACCAACGGCGGCCGGATCGCCACCTTGTCCAGGTCCTTCTTCAGTCTCTCGGCGGCGGGCTTCATCAGGGAACAGTGAAAGGGCGCGCTCACCGCCAGCGGGATCGCCCTCGATCCCATTTCCCTGGCCCTGCGGGCCACTTCGTCTACCGCCTTCCTGTGCCCTGAGACAACTATCTGCCCCGGGCAGTTGTAGTTGGCTGCCGCGACCTCGCCGAGCTTCCGCGCCTCGTAGCACAGCACCTCCACCTCGGCGCAGGAACACCCGAGGATGGCCGCCATGGCGCCCTCTCCGGGCGGGCAGGCCTCCTGCATGTAGATGCCCCTCTTGTGGGTGAGCACGACCGCATCCTCAAACCCGAGGCTGCCCGCGACCGCCAGGGCGGTGTACTCGCCGAGACTCAGGCCCGCGACCATGCCGGGCTTGAGGCCCGCCTCTCGGAGTACTCCCGCGCACGCCACGCTGACTGTGAGCAGCGCGGGCTGGGCGTTCTTCGTGAGCGTCAGCTCCTCTTCAGGACCCTCGAAGATGACGCGGGACAGCTTGTAGCCGAGAGCCCTGTCAGCCGCCTCGAAGACCGACTTGGCCCCCGCATCCTTGTCGCAGAGGTCCTTCCCCATGCCGACGAACTGAGCTCCCTGACCCGGGAACACCCAGGCGACCTTGCCCAACATGGATACCCCCAAGACGTCTCCTCCAGAAGTCGCGTGTCCGCGACCTGCGGCGCATTCTTGTCGTTTCCCAGAAAACCGTGAGGTTTGGCGGAAACCCGGAGACCTTCTTTGCCCTATTTGGGCATGAGGAACATCGCTATGGTCCCGGGCCCTGCGTGCGAACCTATCACAGGGCCAATCTGGGACTCGTAGACCTCGTCCGTCTCGAACCTTTGCAGCACGGCTTCCTTCAACCGGCGGGCGTCATCAGGGCAGTTGGCATGGGATATGGCGAGCGCCTGGAGTCTCTTCGTCCCCGCCCTTTCCTCCGCCACCTCGACCAGGCGAGGTATCACCTTCCCCTTACCCCTGACCCTCTCCACTGCGGTGACGAAACCCTCCTTGTCCAGAGAGAGGATGGGCTTCATCTTGAGAAGGGTGCCCAGGAAGTGCTGCGCCCGGCCTATCCTGCCGTTCTTGGCAAGATAGTCCAGCGTGTCCACAGAGAACAGCGTGACCATGGAAGCGATCATCTTGTTGACCGCGGCCACGATCTTCTCGAGCGGCTCCCCTGCATGGGCCATCTCAGATGCCCTGATAGCCATGAGGCCGTGTCCGCAGGACGCCTGCTTGGAGTCAATGACCGTGATGTCCCGGCCGGGCAGGTCGGCCCTGGCGATCACCGCCGACTGGTAAGTGCCGCTCACGCCGGAAGACAGGGTTATGGCCATAACAGACGACCCGTCAGCAGTGAGCTTCTCGAACACCTCCTGGAAGGCGGCGGGAGAAGGTTGCGAGGTCCTCGGCAGGATCCCCGACGACGTAAGCTTGTCGTAGAAAGCCTGACCTCCCAGCTCATAGCCATCCTTGAACGATTCCTCGCCGAAGTGCACCGTGAGCGGGACCACGGCGATCCCGCGCTTCTCCATGAACTCGGGAGCAAAGTCCTGGGCGCTGTCTGTGACTACCTTGATTCCTGGCATGGCCATTCTCCTTTCAGCTGTTTACCGGCCAACCTCACCAGACGACTGCGATGGAGCCGTAAGACAACCCGGCGCCGAACGCCACCAGAACCACCAGATCGCCCTTCTTGATCCGTCCTTCCTCCACCGCTTCGCATAGAGCGATAGGAACAGACGCGGATGAGGTATTGCCGTACTTCTCGATGTTCACCATAACCTTTTCCCGAGGTATGTCGAACCTCTGGCAGGCAGAGTCGATTATCCGGAGGTTCGCCTGGTGGGGGATAAGGAGGTCCACATCTTCGGGCTTCTTGCCGCACTTCTCGAGGACTTTCCTGACCGCCGCGTCAATTGTCTTCACCGCGAACTTGAACACGGCCTTGCCGTCCATGTACATGTAATGGAGCCCCTGTTCCACCGTCTCCCTGCTCGCAGGCATCTTGGCCATCCCCGCCGGGAGCTTCAACAGGTCCTTGGACGACCCATCGGAGGCCAGGTGGAATCCTATAATCCCTTCGCCTTCCTCGCCCGGAGTGAGCAGCGCGGCACCCGCCCCGTCGCCGAAGAGACAGCAGGTGGCCCTGTCGCCCCAGTTCACGAACCGGGAGAGGGTTTCCGCCCCTATTACCAGCACCTTCTCGTACGCGCCCGTCGCCACGAATTGCGCGCCCGTCGCCATAGCATATATAAACCCGGTGCAGCCGATTTCCATGTCGAAAGCTGACGCCTTGCTGGCGCCGATGCTCTCCTGGATGATGCAGGCGGTCGCCGGGAAAGCGTAGTCGGGGCTGGCCGAAGCCACGATGACGAGGTCAACCTCCCTGGCCGGGATGCCGGCGGATCTCAGGCACGCGAGCGCCGCCTCGCGCCCGAGGTCGGACGTGGACACTTCCTTGGCCGCTATGTGCCTTTCCCTGATCCCGGTCCTCTCGAGGATCCACGCGTCTGACGTATCCACCATCTTCTCGAGATCGAAGTTAGTCAGCACCGCCGGCGGAACATAGCACCCGACTCCCGCGATCTTGACTGGCCGCACTCGTCCCAAGGGTTACTCTCCTTCTGTGGACATCTTTGCGAGCGCGTCGCCTATGATCCGCGACACGTCGTTCACCAGGAATCTCCTTGCCTGCTCGATGCCGTTCGCTATCGCCTCCGCCCCAGAGGCGCCGTGGCATTTCACTATGCAACCCTCGAGCCCCAGAAGCGGGGCCCCGCCGTACGCCGAGTAGTCCAGGAGCTCTCTGACGCGCCTGAAGGCTGGCTTTAGCGTGAGAGCCGCCGCCTTCCGCGCGAGGCCAAAGGAGAGCTCGCTCCGGATGACGTCCAGCTGGAACGCCGCCGTGCCCTCACAGGCCTTGATGAAAATGTTGCCGGTGAAGCCGTCGGTCACGACGATATCCGCCTTGCAAAGGAAGACGTCCCTTGCCTCGATGTTCCCCTGGAAGTTCACGGGCGCTTCCTTCAGCAGTGAGTATGCCTTTCTGGCTGCCATGCTGCCCTTCTCAGGTTCGGTGCCGATGTTGAGGAGGCACACCGAAGGATCTTGCCAACCGAGCACGTTCCTGGCGTAAGCGTCGCCCATGACGGCGAACTGCACGAGAGCCTGGGGCCTGGCGTCGGCCGAGGCTCCGAGGTCCAGGGCAAGGACGCCCCGGGGGTTCTCGGAGGGCAGCACCATTGCCAGGCACGGCTTGTCGATGCCTCTGGCCCTGCCGAGGATGACGACCCCGCCGGCGACCAGGGCTCCTGTAGAACCCGCCGAGACGAAGGCCCCGGTGGTTCCCTGTTTGACCGCCTCGATGCCCCGCCGCGCAGTGGAGTCGGGCTTGTCACGGATCGCCTCGAGCGGGGCTTCGGCGAATGAGATGGTCTCGGTGCAGACTTCCGTGCGAAGATTGTCGAAGCTGCCCTTCGATCCCAGGCCCTCGACCGCCTCCTGGCTGCCGTAGGCGACCACGCTCACGCCCCTCTTGAGCGCGACGAGGCAGCCCTCAATGTTGCACTGCGGCGCCTTGTCGCCGCCCATGAGGTCGAGCCCGATTACCGGGTTTGCGCGTGCTTCGGGAGCCATGACCGCCCTCCCTAACCAGCTTCACTCTACGGAATCTCGATTGCGAACACGAGGAACTTCGCCCGGAATACTTCCTCGCCGTTCGCCCTGGTCTCGACCAGGACGACGGACTTCTTCCCCTTGACCCTTAAAACCTGCGCCTTGGCCACCAGCTTCTCCCCGACTTTGGCCGGGCGCTTGAACTTCAGGTTGGCTATACCGGTGACCACGTGGCGCGCGTCGATCACCGCAAGAGCCAGCGAGTCAGCCTGTGCAAAGATGTAGTGGCCCCGCATGATGCCGGAGCGCTCGAACGCCATTTCCGGAGTCACCTCAAGGACGGAGATCGCGGACTTGCCTAGCTCGACGTCCACCAGCTCGCCCACTATCTCGCGCTGCCCCAGGGACCGGACCCGCCCGTAGGCGCGCTCCGCGACCTGCTTGGTGCGGGTCCTCTGGTCGGGGATGCCCAGGGCCATCCTGTCCAGGCGAATAGTCTGGACGCTGACCCCAAAGTGCCTCGCGAGCCGTCCGTCCGAAAGGAAGGGGTTCGTCTGGAGGACGCCGATCAGGCGTTCGCGACGTTCCTTCGGGCTGCTGGCCAAACAGATCACCCCCGTGGGTTGGGGTCAGGTACTAATACCTTGATGTTAGTGCCAAGTATACAAAGTTTATCCTCTGTTGGCAACCGGCGAATTGCCTCACCCAGAGGTTCCGCAAAGCCAGTGGTTCTCGCCCCGGTACTGCTCACGCCTGGCTCCCGCTTCAAACGAATAACACTCAAGGGGGCTGTCCCCGGAGCCAGGACCGGCGCATCGTGCCGGTCACCCTCACTGAAGACGACAAAAGAAAGACGACCGGAACCGGGTTGCCTGAAGTCTGGCCGGCGTCACCGTCGCCACCGGTGTGCCGTGTCCGTGCGACTTAGAGCAGCATCGGCGCAAGATGCATCAGCAGAAGGGAAGTCCGGTGCGTTTCGTGGCCTCACCGATGCGAAATGCACCAGTGGATGGGAGATGGAACCCGCCTCGGGGTTCCAGTGCTGCGAAACGCATCAGTCGAAGAAGGATCTGGGCCGGTTTGAGGTTCTACTGCTGCAGAATCCATCACTAGGTCGACGGATCGTCGGGTTTCCAGATCCTACCGATGCAAAATGCAGCGATGGACGCGCTTCCGGTACAGCTGGGTACTCTGCTGGTGTAAAAAGCAGCAGTGCACGCACGGTCAGGAGGGCATCGGGGTACCATCGGTAGGACCACAGCGTTGTTGCCTGCTCCTGACCAGTCTTCCTGCCGAGACCCCTCACGTCACCGGACGATGGCATGGGATGTAAGGCCGGCCCCCCGGCGTCCAGGGGTCGAGGTGTGCGCCAGTCCTTCTTGCTCTGCGGCGCGTCGCTCTCACCTGCCGACGTAGCAGATCTCTAGCCCGTCAACGGCTTTGATCTCGGGGTCGCCGTTCAACCAAGCTAAGACAGCCCAGGAGTCGAGTGCGACGGACAGAGCCATCGCCCTCCGTTGGAGAAGGGCGTGCTGAAGCCCCAGGACACCTCATACTCCTACGTGGGGCAACAAACCGGGAAGACAAAAAACTCCGGTCCCGAAAACCGGAGTTCGAGAAGCGACGATCTTGACGGACATTCCTGGGAAAGACCTACTTCTCCTCGACTTTGACTACTTCCTTCCCGCGGTAGTACCCGCACTGCGGGCAGACATGATGCGGCAGGATGAGGGCGTGGCAGTGGGGGCATTCCACCATGGCAGGAGCTTCCAGCTTCCAGTGCGCTCTCCGCATGTCCCGCTTGGACGGTGACTTCCTCTTCTTAGGGACGGCCATCTTTCTTACCCCTTTCCTCCATCGCCTCCAGGAGCTTGCGGCCGAAGAGGCTTGGCTGGCCCTGAGGCTTCGGGCAGTCGCAATCGCCTTCGTTCAGGTTCTTCCCGCACGCGGGACAGAGACCTTTGCACTCGTCTCTGCATAGCGGCTTCATTGGGATGCCCAGCACGATCTCGTGCCGGATCATCTCGTCCAGGTCGCAGCAGGTCCCTTCGAGCGGGAACACCTCGACTTCGTTTTCGCCCTCCGGTTCCGGTTGCCCGGCATTTGGCACGAACTTTCCCTCGCACGAGAGGTCAACGAACCTTTCGAACTGCGAGAGGCACCTGGAGCACGTGAGCTCGATGGACCCTCTGACGTTGGCTTCGAGGTACACCCCGTCCCCCAAGGACGTGGCGACTCCCCGCACCGTGAGCGGGCCCGAGAGCCGAGCCGCCCCACCGCGGAAATCCAGCTCGCCGGCTACCCCTTTCATGTCGAACGGCAGGCTAGCCCCAGGCTCCTTGAGGATGAGAGACACGTCGAGCTTCAACGTACTCCCCCTAACGAAACACAAACCGATTATACCCAGGCAAAATCGCGAGTGTCAAGGAATATCATGCCCTCGGAGGTACGCGAGAGCCTCGGCCAGAGTCCTCACGCCTACGACCTTCATGCTGCCGGCGTTCCGGGCCGCCTCCATGACATCTGCGGCGGGGACCAGGAACAACTCGATGCCGTTCTCCCTGCAGGCTATGGTTTTCTGGGCGATGCCGCCCACTGCCGTGACGCGCCCGCCGGCATCCAGCGTGCCGGTTGCCGCGACCCTGCGCCCGGCGGCAAGATCCACTCCTTGGAGCGTACAGGCCATCTCCAGGGCGAACGCCAGGCCGGCCGATGACCCGAGCACCTCGCAGCTCTTCACGGAGACACGGCTTGGCGCGGGGTCCTCGGGGTCCAGGATGAACCCGCTCTCTTTGAACGCCAGGTAAATGGCGGTTTTCTGGCTCCTCTCCATGAGAGCCCTGCTGTCTTCCGCGTACTCGCCCGGAGTCCGGTCGCCATAGACATCGCGCTTGGTCCAGATGGATTCCCTGGGGTCGACTGCGGCCTTCAACAGGGCGTACAGGTTCGCCTCCTCCGCAACCACCGCTACCATGCGTAACGACGTTCCCGGCTCGGGCAGACCCGCGATCACAACTACGCCTTTCAGGGACCTGACCGGCCCAGGCCGCACAGCGAAGTAGCCTGTGGGCATCCAGCTCAGGGCGACCAGCCCGGCGAGAACCGCCAGGGAAACAGAAACGCGCCGTATCCGCCGCAGGCTCCACCAGGGCGTACCTGCTCCATCGCCGTCCGGCATCCTCGAATACCCCTTCCAGTCAACTCATAGAGATGTATGGCGAGCGAGGAGGCGTGCTATGAGGCTTTACCTGGCCCTTTTGGCCGCTGCAGCACTGGTAGTCCTAGTATTGACCAAGCGGGTCAGGAAAGAAACCGTGGCCACGCTCTCTCTCGCCATCCTCGTAGTGCTGGTAGCAGGTTCCATGGTAGTCTACCCGGAACCCTCCTTCAAGGCGGCCGAGCGTGGCCTCGGAGTGTGGTGGGACATCGTCCTCCCGGCCCTTCTGCCCTTCTTCATCGCGGCCGAGCTCTTGATGGGCATGGGCGTCGTTCACTTTATGGGAGTGCTCATGGAGCCCCTCATGCGGCCCATCTTCAACGTGCCAGGGACCGGCTCCTTCACGCTGGCCATGGGAATAGCGTCAGGATACCCGCTCGGAGCGGCGCTTTCCGCGAGGCTGAAGGATGACGGCCTCGCGACCAAGACTGAAGCCGAGCGGCTTATGTGTTTCTGCAACACGTCTGACCCGCTCTTCATGACCGGCGCCGTCGCCGTAGGGATGTTCAAGAGGGCCGACCTCGCGCCGGTCATCATCGGCGCCCACTACCTGTCGGCGCTCACGGTGGGCGTGCTGCTCCGTTTCTGGAAACGCCGCGATCCTCCCAGCCCTCCGATCCAGGTGGAACCGGGTTTTGTCGTGCTCCGCGCCTACAAGGCGATGCGCAGGGCCCAGAGGGAGCACCCCAGGGCGTTCGGCGAGCTTCTGGGGGACGCCGTAAGACGGTCGGTCAACACCCTCCTGGTGATCCTCGGGTTCATGGTCCTCTTTTCGGTGATCTTCGAGCTCATCAAGCTGGCGGGGCTCGCCGCCCTGCTTTCTGCAGGGATCTCCCAAGTCATTCCAGAGGCTCTCATGCCCGGGGCGCTGCATGAGTCGCTGGTCAGCGGGCTCTTCGAGATAACCATAGGTACATCGATGGCCAGCCGGGCTTCTGCCCCGCTAGTGGCCAGGGTGGCGATGTGCAGCGCCATCATCGCGTGGAGCGGGTTCTCCGTCCACGCCCAGGTCGCCGCGGTGATCCAGCCTTCGGGGCTCTCGGTGTGGCCGTACAGCTCCTCCCGGTTCTTGCAGGGAGTCATCGCGGCGGTGACGACCGTGGGCCTCATGAGAGCCGGCGGATCCCGCTGGTCGCTGCCCACGTTCGAGCCCTATGTGATAAGCGGGTCACTATCTTGGTTCCACAACCTCGGCGCAGCGGTGAGGATGTGCTTGACGGGCATGGCTCTTTTCGCCGCGGTATCGATCGCTCTTGTGGCGTGGGACGTGTTCAGGAAGACCTGGCGCCGGACCTAGCCCTTCCTGCCCCCGCGCCTCTTCCTCGACTTTTCCTGGCCATCTTCCTCCAGGACATCCCCGAGGCCGGCTTCCTCACCGTCCTCCTCATCTTGGCCTTCGTCCTCATCCGGCGGCTTGGGCGCCTGGACCTCCCTCTCGACCGAGAGCTCCCGCCTTCCCTCGCGGACCCCGTCCAGCACCTCCGAAAGGACCTCTTCTACGCGCTTCATGACGTCGTCGGCGTACTCCCTGGCCCCAAGGTTGATCTCCTTGGCGACTTCCCTGGCCTTCTCCATGAGCTCGTCGGCCTGCGCGCGCCCTTCCTTGGCGATGACGGACTCGGAAGCCAGCGACGCTATCTGGCCTTGAGCGTCCTTGATGATGTCCTCGGATTCCTTCCTAGCTTCCTGCAGGATCCTCTCCCTCTCCTTGAGCAGCCACTTGGCTTGCTCGAGCTCCTGCGGCAGCGCGGCCCGGAGGTCGTCGATTATGGCGAAGACCTCGTCCTCGTCCACGAGGAGCCTGCCCACGAGCGGCACTCGGGAGCACTCGGACAGGTAAGCGTCGAGCTTGTCCAAGAGAGCCAGTACGTCCATGTCTTGCACCTCGCCTTGCTAGCCTTTGGGAGCACCCCATGCCCTCAGGCGGTCGAAAACCTTCCTCTCGACCCCTTCCGGGACCAGATCCCGAATGCAGCCGCCGTAAGACGCGACTTCCTTCACGAGACTCGAGCTCAAATACATGTACTTCAGGGAGCTCATCATGAACATGGTCTCTACGTCAGGGGCCAGCTTCTTGTTCATGAGAGCCATCTTGAACTCGTAGTCGAAGTCGGAAACGGCCCGGAGACCCTTGACGATCGCCTGGGCCCCCTTACGATGCGCATAGTCCACGAGCAGGCCCGACGACCTGTCGACCTCCACATTTGACAGTCCTTTGCAGGCTTCCTCTATCATGGAGCACCTTTCTTCGGCCGTGAACACCGGGGCCTTCTCGTTGTTCTCGAAGATCACGACGTACAGCCGGTCGAAGCACTTCGAGGCTCGCGTGATGATGTCGAGGTGCCCGCAGGTGAGCGGATCGAAGCTTCCTGGGTACACAGCTTTGAGCAAAGAGTCCTCCTCCACTCACGCGGTCAATTTATCGCAGACGCGTGCATAAAACCAAACTGCCGCGTCAATAGTATCTACCGAGAGTCAGGGCGCAGTCGAAAGATTTGCCCTAACAGGCTCTTCCTCCGGTTTCTCCTCTCCCAATGCCGCTTCCGAAAGGGGCGGCATTTTTCTCTGGGTCCGGGCGCTGGGGCTCTTTTCTACGAGATGACCTGGAAAACCTTCTTTACCTCCCAGCCTGGTCTTTCAACAGAAGGTAGGTACCTGCAATGAAGAGAATGGCTCCGAGCACCTTGACCCAGCCGAACGAGAACTTCTGGCCACTCGCGCCGAGGATGTCAAGGACCAGGGCGGTGACGATCTGGGCCGCCACGATCGCGGTGTTGGCCGCCGAGATGCCCACCTTCCCGACGCTGGTGAGGACGCCCCAGATTATGAGGATGCTCAAAGGGCCGCCGAGGAAGCTGTACCAGGGGGCCGAAAGGGCCTTTCTGAGACTGCCGTGGCTGGCGCCCGTCGCGAGGATCGAGCCAAGCAGGGCGGCCCCGATAACGTGGACGATGAAAGAAGCCTCGAACGAACCGGCTTTCTTGCCCAGGATTGAGTTGACGGCTCCCTGAACAGCCATGGAGGCGCCAGCAAGCGCCGCGATACAGAACGAGGTGAGCCGCAAAGCCTTCCCCCCAAGGGAAATCCGAACATTAGAGGTCGAGTTCTCTGGGTAGTATAGCACTGGGGTCGCGAAGGGAATCCCAAGTCGGCCTTACATCGGGAGGTTTCGAGGAAATGTTCTTCAGTCTAAGCGAACGGACTGACCTAGCAGTCGAACGGGCGGCGCTCGCAGCACGAAAGGGCGCGGGCCAAGTCCCGGGCATGAACGTCAGGGAAGAGAATCTGGACGGCATCAAGCTCACGCGGGTGCAGGTTGCCCCACAGGCTGCCCGGGAGATCGGCAAGCCGCCAGGGAGGTACTTCACCCTGGAATGCCCCGCGCTCCGCTTGAGGAACCGCACGCTCCTAAAACAGGTAGCCGAGATCATCCGGGGAGAGCTGACCGAGCTTGCCGGTCTGCCGCGGAAAGGAGACGTCCTTATCGTCGGACTCGGCAACTGGCAGGCCACCCCCGACGCCCTCGGGCCGCGGGTCGTCTCCCAGCTTATGGTCACCCGGCACATAAGGGAGTACATACCTCAGGATTTAGGAGGCAGGCTGAACCCCGTTGCCGCCATCTCCCCCGGTGTACTGGGCATAACCGGCATGGAGACCATCGACATCGTCCTGGGCATCGTCAGGGAGGTGAAGCCGGAGCTGGTCATTACCGTGGACGCCCTGGCCGCCCGCTCGCCGGGGCGTCTCCTGACGACCATCCAGATAGCGGACACGGGCATCCAGCCGGGTTCGGGAGTAGGCAACAAGAGGCCCGGCATCAACCAGCAGACCCTGGGCATTCCGGTGGTCGCCGTCGGAGTCCCCACCGTGGTCTCGGGGGCGGCCATCGCCAGCGACGTCCTGGACGCGTACTTCCAGAGGTTCAACCCGCACGGGCGAGCCACGCTCGACTCGGTCCGGGATTTCCTGGGGCAGGACTTGAAGGACCTCATAGTGACCAACAAGGACATCGACGTTGAGATACTGGAGATGTCCAAGCTGCTCGCCGCCGCCATCAATAGGGCTACCCAGCCCGCCATAAGCGAGGACGAGATGCTGGACTACCTGCAGTAGCGGAGCCGGCTGCACCGGACGGCCTTAGGGACTACTCGGGCAGCTTCCTCAAGAAGGACAGGCGGCCCAGGATGGGCTTGGGTAGGACCTCCTCTCCGGCAAGAGCTCGATTGAGGAGAGCCAGCGTGATGTGAACGTGCGCCCTGAGCATCGCTTCTCCCGCCTGGCGGCTCGCGAGGGCGGGCGCGCCCATGTAGGGGACCAGCGGCCTTTCACTTACCCAGGCCAGGGTCTGGGCCAAGTGCCTCAGGTCAGGCCCCGTTTCCGAGGCGCCGAGCCGTGTTAGCAGTGCGCCCACGGCATCCAACAGCCGAGGCAGTCCCTTGAGCTGCGGCGGCTCCGAGGGAGGAATGCTCCGGCACTGTCCTTCGAGCAGCGTGTCCTGGGTTATCGCCACCGCGATCGACGTTTCGTTCGTACCCGCGTGGTTGTCACGGTCGTCGCCGCACTTCCCCGGAGCAAGCCCTGTCATTGCCAGCAGCCGGGGATCGTCCCGGATCATGCGTTTGTATATGTCAGCAAATGGATGGATCACGCAGAACCCCAGGTTTCGCCACGCTTTTCTTGCCGCAGAGAGGATAGCCAAATGGTGCCTGGGTCCCCCGTGGTTGTCAAGGACCACCAGGTACTTGAAACCCTGCATGCCAAGAGCTTTCGCGTAGTCGTAGAGCACCGCTTCCAGGGCAGCCGCCCGCACCGAAACCGAGCCCGGCACGGGCAATGCATCGGAACCGCAATACAGGGGCGGTAGGTCGACTGGCTGGATGTCCGGCCTGGAAATCGCCAGTTCGTCCTGAACCCTACGGCGGACCTCTTCTGATACCATCACGTCGGTGCCCACCGGAAGGTGCGGGCCGTGGACTTCGATCGGGCTTACGGACATGAAGAGCACGGCTTTCGGCTTATCGAGCGCGTAGAGCTCCGACGACGAAAGCTTGGCGTACTCGACTGCGGCAGTCATCGCGTCCACCTCCAGATGCGGATACGAGTGAGACTTCTGGAGAAGGACCGCGGTTCCTTCTACATGGACCAAGAGGGCAGCCTCGGCTGCCCCCTTGGAGGAATCCCAGGATCGTGTCCTACTGACTAATTCCTTGGGCCTTGCCGCCGGTCTGCGTGCCGGCAAACCTGCCGCCAGCGAGGCTCTGCTCGGCGAGCTCGATCATCCGCCTGACCATGTGGCCTCCGACTGCACCGCAAGTCCGGGAGGGGATATCGCCCCAGTAGCCTCCCGGGGGCTGGATGCCCAGCTCGTTTGCTACCTCGTTTCTGAAAGCGTCGAGTGCCGGACGAGCCTGAGGCACCACAGCGATGTTGCTACGCTGCCCCGTTCCCATAAATATCACCTCCTGTCTGCAGTTATTATGTTCACAGGAGGTGCCCGTATGCTGGGATCTTGTGGGTCAATTATGTTGCGCTGACCTTGTCGAATTATTGCGGTCACATTCAAAACGCGGAAATCGTTCGCTTCAACGAGACCGTCCGTATGAGACCAGATCACCGAAGCGAGCTTTCACGGAAGAGAACAGCTTTACCAGCCCAGGATCTGGGTTGGGCGACTCGAGGGAAGAAAGAACGTTCTTGGCTTCCTCTCTCGCCTCTCTAAGGACCTCCAGCGACAGCTGAAGGTCTCCCACCTTGATCTCGGGGAGCCCGTGCTGCTGGGTCCCGAAAAACTGGCCCGGGCCGCGCTGCTCGAGGTCCGCCTCGGCCACCGCAAACCCGTCGCTCACGGTCTCCATCACTTGGAGCCTGTCGTGGCCGGAACCAGTGTCTGACGACACCAGGAAGCAGAAGGATTGGTCCTTCCCTCGCCCGACGCGGCCGCGGAGCTGGTGAAGCGTGGCAAGGCCGAAGGAGTCCGCGTCCTCGACCACCATCACGGTGGCGTTCTCTACGTCGATGCCGACCTCGATGACCGTCGTGGAGACCACGACCTGTATCTCCTTCCTTGAGAAGGAGGACATCGTCTCTTCCACGGCCCTGCGCGGCAGGTCGCCATGGATGAGGCCGATCTTGAGATTGTGCAGGTAGCCTTCCTCGAGCTCTTTCTTCACCAGTTCAGCAGCCTTTCGCCCGGTCTCGCCCTCTCTAATGAGGGGGCAGACGACGTAAGCTTGGTGGCCCGCTGCGACTTCCTCCCTTACCTTCCTGTAGGCGGCCTGACGCCCACGGCCGTCCAACACCACTGTCTTCGGCGGCGTCCGTCCCGGCGGCATCACGTCGATGACCGAGACGTCCAGGTCACCGTAGAGCGTGAGGGCCAGCGACCTCGGTATTGGAGTTGCGCTCATCACGAGGACGTGAGGGGTCAATGTGGCGCTACCCGGAAGCGTCAGCCGCTGTCGGACCCCGAAACGGTGCTGCTCGTCGGTCACGACGACCCCGAGTCGCTTCCATTGCACGCCGGGTTCCAGCATGGCGTGTGTGCCGATGAGGACGTCTACCTCCCCCTTCGCCAATGCGTCCAGCATCTTCCTCTTCTCGGCAAGACCGGTCGCTCCTGAGAGGAAGCCCACGTTTACCATATTCTTGCTTAGTTTCTCGAAAGTGCTTTTGTGTTGCTCGGCGAGGATCTCGGTCGGGGCGAGGAACGCCCCCTGGAACCCGTTGGCCACTCCGGCGAACAGGGCAAACATGGCCACCACGGTCTTGCCGCTGCCCACGTCCCCCTGCAAGAGCCTGTTCATGGCTTTCCCGCTCGCCGTATCGCCGCGGATGTCCGCCACTGCCTTGTCCTGCGCCGGCGTCAGCCGGAAAGGCAGGCCTCTCACGAACTCGTCCGGCAGGCGGAAGTCCCGGAACGCTCCAGGGCCGGGGTTCTCTTGAGCCTCCTTCCGCATGGCCAGGAGAGCGATCTGCAGGTACAGCATCTCCCTGAACGCCACGGTGCGCCTGGCCGCCTGCCACGCGCTGGCGGAAGGCGGGTCGTGGATGTCGTTGTAGGCTTGTCCCTCACCGAGACAGCCGTGTTTCGTGAGGATGACATCGGGCATCGCGGGCGGCACGAGGGGACCGTAGACCCTCAGGGCTTCCCTGACGATCTTGTGGATGGCCTGGGAGGTCAGTCCCGCGGTGCTGTGGTAGACAGGAATGACCGGTCCCCGTTCGATGTCAGCGTGGAAAGACTCCGGGGCGGTCTGCCATACCGGGTGGGCCATCTCCGGCCCGCCCCTCCGCCACTCGACGTTGCCTGACGCGAGGACCATCTTCCCAGGGGGGAAGCATCGAAGCATGTAAGGCATATTGTACCAGATCAAGTGGATGACCCCGCGCCCGTCGCAGAGCGAGATGCGAAGCGCCGCCCCACGTTGACTCCCGACGAAAGCAGACCCTATCACGCGACCGCGGACCGTTACCTCATCGCCGGGCCGCACTTCGTCCATGGGCACGAGCCGGGAGAAGTCATCTATGCGGAAGGGAAAGTGGTTCAGTAGGTCGTGGGCAGTGCGTATGCCCAGCTGCTCGAAGAGGAGAGCCTTTCTCGGCCCGACCCCTTTCACGTACCGGACCGGATCAGTAATCGACGGGCCCACCTGGCGCTTCATTCCACAGAGACTATGTAGTAGTAGAGCGACTGGCCACCGTTATGGACCTCGACTTCTACACTGCCTCCGAGGATGTTCCTGAGGGCTTCGCAGGCCGCAGTAGCGGTCTTTGCTGCGACGTCCTGCCCATAGTAGACGGTCACGATCTCGCCGTCGTCCTTGACCATGCGTTTGACTATCCCGGTCAGTATCTCGACCGGGTCGGTGCCGACGGCTTCGACCTTCCCGTCGATCAAGCCAAGGATATCTCCCTGTTTCATGATGTGCCGCCCGAAGCGGCCGTTACGCGCAGCAAAAGTGACCTCGCCGGTGGTCACGCGCCTGATGGCCTTGGCGGCTCTCTTCAAGTTGTGAGACATGTCCTCGCTCAGGTTGAGGGCCAGGAGCGCCGAGATGCCCTGCGGGATGGTCTTGGAAGGCACTATGTACATGTTGCGTCCGACGATCTTCTTTGCCTGCTTGGCGGCCAGAAAGATGTTCCCGTTGTTGGGTAGGAAGATGATCTTCTTGGCGGGCACGGTCTTGACGGCCTCGGCGAGCTCCGCGGTGGACGGGTTCATTGTCGAGCCTCCGTCCAGGACGAGGTCGCAACCCAGGCTGGCCATTATGTCCTTCATCCCCGCTCCGGTCACGACCGAGATGATGCCGGTCTCCTTGGCTTCAGGCTGGACGGGAGCCGTGAGCGGGACGACGGACGGCACTGCCGCCGGGGCGGCGTTCCCGCCGACTACGTTGCCGGAGAGGAGGTACGTTTCCGATGCCTGCCGCATCTCTTCGATCATGTTGTCGACGGTGACCTGGGAAAGCTGCCCGAACTCCATACAGAGACTCAAGACTTCTCCCGGATTCGAGGTGTGGATGTGCACTCTCACCAATCTCTCGGACCCCACTACCAAGAGCGAGTCGCCGCAGCGCTCGAGCCTGGCGCGCAAGGCCGCCATGGGGATCCTCTCGCCGGAAACCAGCATCTGGGCATCGTACGGGTGCCTGATGTCGGCAGTCTCCAGGTCTTCGACCCGCACGGTCCCTGCACTCTTCCACGCCTGCTGGACCTGCTCTTCTTCGCGCTGCCTGTCTCCGGGCGCGCCCGCCTCAGCCTCGGACAGGGCCTGCAAAGCGCCTTCCATGAAGTAGACCAGCCCTTTCCCGCCCGCGTCGACCACGCCGGCCTGCTTCAACGCGGGCAGCATGTCCGGCGTCCTGGCGAGTATCTCTCTGCCGCGAATCAGGCAGGCCTGCAGTAGGTCTCCCAGCGTCACACCCTCCCGTGCCGCCTCGGTTGCCCCGTCCCTCATGGCCCGCAGCACCGTGAGGATAGTGCCTTCGACGGGTTTCATGACCGCTTTGTACGCCGTGGAGACCGCCTGGTCCAGCGCCTTGGCGAACTCGCTGGCCGGCACGCTGTCCTTCCCGGTGAAGTAGGCGGAGATGCCGCGGAGGATCTGAGAGAGGATAACGCCCGAGTTCCCCCTGGCTCCCATGAGGGCGCCTTGGCTGGCCATCTCGGCCGCCTGGTAGAGAGGGAGCTCTTCATCACAGGACACGCACTCTGCGGCAGAAGAGAGGGTCAAATACATGTTGGTGCCGGTATCACCGTCCGGCACCGGGAACACGTTGAGGGCGTCGACTTCTTTCTTTCGTTCGTTCAGGTACTTCTGAGACGAAAGGATTAGCTGCCTGAAGACTGTCCCGTCAAGCACCCGATATGCCATTTTCAGCTCCCCGAATTCGCTTGTACCCTGACTCCTTGCACGTTCACGGTCACTTTCCTGACCCTGAGAGAGGTCACGTTCTCGACCGTGTACCTGACCTTGTCCACCACCATGCGCGCGACTTCGCTTATGCGCACGCCGTAGCCGACTACGATCAGGAGGTCTACGTATATTTCGTCGCCTTCGATGGAAACCGAAACGCCCTTGGACAGGTTCTCCTTGCCCAGGAGCTCGAAAATCCCGTCCGTCATCCGCCTTCCGGCCATTCCCACGACGCCGTAGCACTCGATCGCCGCCGCACCCGCTATGGTGGCGATGGCCTCTTCGGAGAGGACCAGCCTGCCCAGGCCGGTTTCCGTCTCCTTCCCCGTCAATGGAGGCACCTTTGTTCCCTCTTTCCGGTCCGGCGGACGGCAAAGCGCCATCCGCGCCCCCTGCAGGGGTTCCTGCTACTTCTAGATGAGCCGTTCCTTTTCCTCCCTACTCCTTTTATGCTAAAATGGACCGGTCATACGGAGTAAGGAGGTTGCCTACATGCCCAGGTGCGAAGTCTGCGGCAAGGCTAAGTCGGTCGGCCACCGCGTGAGTCACTCCAACGTCAAGACCAAGAGGACCTGGTCCCCCAACATCCAGAGAGTCCGCGCCATGGTGGACGGCGTTCCGCGGCGCATCTACGTCTGCACCGGATGCCTCAGGGGCGGCAAGGTCCGGCGCGTCACCAATTAGCCGAAGCGCCTGAGCTACACCGCCAAGAAGAGCACCTCCCGTGGAGAATGATTCCCCCGAGAGGTGCCACGATTTCTCCGGCCTTTCGTTACGTCTTGTAGCCGAGAAGCGCGAAGAAGGCTTTCACCACGTGAGACAGGAACCGTGGGACCTTCATTACCCGTATCCTCATACTCCCTAGCGAGCGCCGCAAATGCGGCCGCTCTGACACCTCCCCCGGACTTGCGTCCCTCTCCTAAGTCACAGACCCCTCCGGTAGAAAAGGCAAGCTCCTGCCAAGAGACCCGCCCCCAGCAGCGAGAACAGCAGCCAGGACGGCAGGGCAATGACCAGTACCACTGTCCCCGCCACGCCCATGGCCGCTGAGATGATGATGCGCTGGGAAACCCCGCGCGATTGCATCCTCATGGCGATCCCCGCTTGCCAAAAAATGAAGACTCCCCTTGATCTGACCCAGTATATTCAGCGGGGGGATAAGGCTGTGAGGGATGCTACTGCCTTTCTTCTGTCCGGGGCGCGGAAGAGGTAGCTGCCCGAAACAAGGATATCGGCTCCGGCCTCGATGAGCGCGGCGGCGTTGTCGCCCGTAATTCCCCCGTCGACCTCGACGTCGATGTGGCGCCTCTGCCTCGCGATCAGGGACTTCACCCACGCGACCTTGTCGACCATCTCCGGGATGTAGCTCTGTCCGCCCCAGCCCGGGTTGACGGTCATCACCAGTACCAGGTCCACCAGGTCGATCACGTGTGGAAGGAAGTCCGGGGACGTCGCCGGGTTTAGAGCCATGCCGGTCTTGCACCCGCGCTCCCTTATGTCCTGGAGGACGCGATGGAGGTGCGCCGTGGCCTCCGCATGCACGGTGAGACACGCGGAAAACGGAGCGAAAGCGGGGACAGCGTAGTCCAGGCAATTCACCATGAGGTGGACGTCGAGCGGGATCCCCAGGGCCCATAGCCCCTCCGCGACGCCGGGGCCGTACGTGAGGGGCGGCACGAAGTGGCCGTCCATGACATCCAGGTGCAGCAGCTGAACCCCGGCTTCCTTGACCGAAAGGGCTTCTTCACGGAGGCGCAGCGGGTCTGCAGAGAGCAGGGATGCCGCGACTCTTACGTCATTCATACTTGCGCTTCTCCTTCAGCTGGCATTCTCCGAGCAATCTCAAGTAGCTTCTGTACCTCTCCTCGCCGATCCTGCCCTCTGAAACCGCCTTCCTGACCTCGCACAGGTCTTCGGTCTTGTGCAGGCATCTTGGGAAGTGGCAGAGGGGGACGAGCCCGGTCATCTCGCGGTAGTAGTAGCAGAGCTCCTCGGGCTCGCAGTCTATGACGTCCAGCCTGGAGAAACCTGGGGTGTCCGCCAGGAACCCCGAATCTCCCACTCTGTATAGCGTGACCCCGTTCGTCGTGTGGCGCCCGCGACTCTGCCTGGATAGAGTAGCAGTCAGGAGGTCCAGCCTGAGGAGCGACGAGAGGATCTTGGACTTGCCGACCCCGCTCGCCCCGGCCAGGACCACGTTCCTCCCCTGCATGACCTGAGATAGAGACTTAAGACCGTCGCCTGTCACGGCGGATGTGACAACCGCGGGATAGCCTGCCTTCTCATAGATGGCGCGGACCCGCCCCATCTCGGCTGCGTCCTCGATGTCGCTCTTGTTGATGCAGACGACCGCCTCGATGTCCCGCGATTCCAGGTGCACCAGCAGGCGATCGATGTAGATGAGGTCAACCGGGGGTTGTCTCATGGCCGTCACCACAATCGCCTGATCCACATTGGCTACCGCAGGCCGAATTAAGAGGTTCTTCCTCTCCAGGACGTGGTCGATCAACAGGTCGCCCCGCTTGTCCTGGAGCTCCACAACGTCCCCGGCGTGCACGTCGGCGTTCTCGCGCCTGAGGCGTCCGCGGAACGAGCACCTCAGGTTCTCGCTGCCGTAAGCCGCATCGCAGTAGGACGAGTGGACCGAAAGTATTCTTGCCTCCAACAGCCGGGAACCACCTCGCTTCTCACTCCTAGGGCCTGATGGTCTCCGTCGTCACCCTGCCGCCCATGTCCATCTTTAGCGTTGCCTGGGTCCCTTGCCACTCGAAGGACACGCTCTGGGGCGGATCGTCCGGCGCCACCGCCCGGTCATACACCAGGATCTCGCCCGAAGCGTCGATGACCCATATTCTGACCCTGATTGGATTCCCGCTAGGGCTCAAGTCCCTGCCGACAGTGAACCTCTTGGTGTAGGAATGCGTAGGGGAAGGCGGACCCCCCGCAACCACCAAGTTGATCTTGGACCTTATCTCCGCGACCGCGTCAGGGGCGGGGTCCTGGCTTACCACAGTGCCCTGAGCCGCCTGCGCATTGCGGTCGTATCCGACAAGCCCGACGTCCAAGAGAGCCGCATTGAGCGCGCTCCTCGCGGTATTGAGGAACAGCCCGACGACCTTGGGCACCTTGACGGTCTGGGACTCAGGTCCCATAGATATGATCAGGTCCACGGGCGTGTCTTTGGGCATGTCAAGCCCCGGCCGGGGGTTCTGGCTTATCACCTTGTCCTTGCCGATGGTCGGGTGGGGGGCGGTCGTGACGTTGCCGACCTGGACGCCCGCATTCTGCAAGAGGACGATCACTTCCCTGGGATAGATCTTCCCGACCACGTCAGGGACTTTGGCGAAATCCTGGCCCTTGGATAGGAGGCAGTAGATCTCCCGGTTCCTCTTGGCCTTTTCCCCGCCCTGGGGACTCTGGGACAGCACGGTCCCGGCAGGTACCTTGCTATCATACCTCTCGCCCGAGATCTGGAATACGAGTCCGGTTTCCTTCAGAATGGCCTGAGCCTCCACCTGGCCTTTGCCGACCACGTCAGGGACCTCCACAATGGGAACCGACCACCACGTGTTGAACAGGTACGCCGTGTAGCCGGCGGCGGCGATGGCCAAGACCGCCATGCCGATCAGTATCTTGACGGACAGGGGCAGCTGTACCGGCCTTCTCTTCCCCTTCACCATCTCACCATCTCCCGCCGCAACCTCTGCCTCATCGCGCGATCGCTCGCGCGTGGGTGCGGGCAGCTTGCCTGCCTGGACGGCTCTTATGGCCTCCAGCACTTCTTCAGCTGTCTGGAACCTCTCGTCCGGATCCTTGGCCATCGCTTTCTTGACCAGGTCATCTACTGCCTGGGGTATCGACGGGTAGTTCTCCCTCAAAGATGGGGCGTCCGCCTCGACGTGCTGGAGGGCGACCGCGACCGGGTTGTCCCCTCCGAAAGGCGGCTTCCCAGACAGCATCTCGTAGATGACGACGCCGAGCGAGTATAGGTCCGACCTGGTCGACACCATTCCGTTCCTGGCCTGCTCAGGCGAAATATACGGCGCGGAACCGACGACCGTGTCGGTGGACGTGGTGGAAATGCCGCCCAACGCCCTGGCGATGCCGAAATCGGCCACGCGAACGTGCCCCTCTTCAGTCAGGAGGATGTTCTGCGGCTTGATGTCCCGGTGGATGATTCGCCTGGCATGCGCGTGGGATAGCGCCTCGCATATCTGCGAGGCGACGTCGAGAGCATCGGGGACCGCGAGGCGCCGCTCCACCTTGAGCCTGTCCCGCAGCGTCTCGCCCTCACCAATGAGCTCCATGACAATGAAATAAAGCCCGCAGTCTTCGCCGACGTCATAGATGTTGACGATGTTGGGATGCGACAGCGAGGCAACCGACTGCGCCTCGCGCTTAAAGCGCCTCACGAAGTCCTCGTCCTCGCTCATCTCGGGCCTTAGGATCTTGAGAGCCACGCTGCGGTCAAGGACCAAGTCATAGGCTTTCCAGACGACGCTCATGCCGCCGCCGCCGATCTTCTCCACTATCTTGTAACGGTTAAGGACTTTCCTCCCCGTGATGTCTCCGGGCAAGAGCCAGTCACCACCTCTTCTGGAAGCCGTAGGCGACGGGGATTTCAGGCCAAAGCAGCACTACAGTAACATTATCGTAGCCGCCGCGGCTGTTAGCGGCGTTGACGAGGTCTCTGGCCACTTCCTCCCTCGGCTTCTCTTTGAGGAGCTGAACCATCTCTTTCGAGCTCACCAGGCTGGTAAGTCCATCAGTACATAGTACCACGACGTCGCCAGGTTTGAGGTCTTCTTGGTAGCTGGACACGGTCAGGGACTGCTGCGTACCCAGCGCCGCCGTCAGGACGTTCCTCGCGGGGTGCCGCATTGCGTCCTCTTCGGATATTGCGCCGTTGCGCATGAGCTCACCCGTCACCGAGTGATCCTCGGTCACCTGCTTGATGCCGTTCGACGAGAGGACGTACGCACGGCTGTCACCGACGTGGCCGACGTAGAGCTGCCCGTCTCGCTCGCCCACGAGCGCGCCAGTAAGCGTGGTGCCCATCCCGGGGACGCCTTTGTGCCCCAGGGCCGTCTCGAACACCATGTGGTTGCCGTATTTCAGCGCGCTGGCGAGGAGCCCGCCCGGAACCTCCTTGCCCTGGTGGTCCAGCACGTAGTCCGTGCAGTACTTCACGGCGAGGGACGACGCCATCTCCCCGCCTTCGTTTCCGCCGATGCCGTCAGCGACCATGGCCAGCCACCAGTGCCCCGGAAAGGCCTGTACCGTCCACGAGTCCTCGTTGTCGGCGCGGACCATCCCCCGCGACGTCTTGGCGCTCCACTGCAAGCCCGGTCCCCCCAATGCGCGGCGGCCCTTCTCTATCTCTCGGGCTCCGCCTCCCGGCGGAGCTGGCCGCAAGCTGCCTCGATGTTCCCTCCGAGTCTACGACGCACAGTGACCCTCACGCGGTTCCTTTCCAGCGTGTCCCGGAACTCCTTCACCCTGGCCAGCCCGGGCCTTCGCCACTGGAATCCCGGCACCGCGTTCCAAGGGATCAGGTTCACCAGGCAGTCGATGTCGCCGACCAGGTCCGCCAGCTTCTGCGCGGCGGTCCGCGAGTCGTTCACGTCCCTGAGCAGCATATACTCGATCGTAACCCTTTGGCCTGTCGAAATCGAGAACTCCTTCAAGGCGCCCACCACGCTGCCTATCGGGAACCGCTTGTTCATGGGGATGAGATGGTCCCGCGTATCATCGTCGGGCGCGTGGAGCGAGAGCGCCAACCGCGCGCCGCGCGAGTCCGCAGCGTACCTCCTGATGGCGGCGGGGATGCCTATGGTCGAAACGGTCACTCTCCTTCTCGACAGCCCGTAGCAAGCCGCGTCGCAGACTGTGTCTATCGTCGCCATCACAGCATCATAGTTCAGGAACGGCTCCCCTGTACCCATGAAGACCAGGCGACCCAGGCGGTCTCCCTGGTCACGGCACATGCCAACGAACTCCTCGAGGATCTCCCCCGTGGTGAGGCTGCGCTGGAACCCCAAGAGCTGCGATGCGCAAAAGATGCAACCCACCGGGCAGCCGGCCTGCGTGGACACGCACCCGGTCAGGCCGTACTTGTACCTCAGGAGGACAGATTCGCAGAGGGGTTCTCCCCCCTCTGCCCAGAGGTACCTTTTCGCCCACTCGTCTTCGCCTTCCTGCTTCCTCACCAGCTCCAGCTGACTGAACCTGACGGTTTCTCCCAGATGCTGCCTCAAGCGGGCCGGAAGATCGGACATATCGTCAAACGAGGAGGCGAACCTGCGGTACATCCACCCCAGGATCTGCCTGGCGCGGTATGGCGTCTCGCCGGCCTCCTGGACCAGCGCCTCCAGCCCGGCGAGGTCGAGGTCGAACAAGCTTGGCAAGGCGCATCAACCTCTTTTCGCTGCGCGGGCAACGAAGAACCCGTCTGTGCCCGAAAGGTGCGGCAGGATGTACCGGTACCCGGGACCCGCGAATGGCGGGCCAGCGTAGAGTCCCAATTTGGCTGCGGCCGCATCCGCGCCTGAGCCCCTTGCGGGATCGTCCGGCTCGAGACCGGGATGCTTACCTAGAAAGGCCGTCCAGACGCCCTCGTTCTCTTCCTCCGTGAGCGTGCACGTGCTGTACACCAGAGTCCCGCCTGGCAAAAGACATCCGGCAGCGGACTCGAGGAGCGCTGCCTGCCGGGAAACCATTCTCGGGATATCGGAGAGCCTGCGGTTCCACCTGAGATCAGGGTTCCGGCGGAGGACGCCGAGGCCCGAGCATGGCGCGTCCACCAGGATCCGGTTGAAGCGGCGGCTCCAGTCAGGCTTGGTCGCGTCCATTACCTGGGCTGACACGTTCTCGAGCCGCAACCGGCCGACGGATTCGTTCACCATCTTGACTCGCGAATCGTCTACGTCAGTCGCCAGCACCTCCCCCTGGCCCTCCATGAGCTCGGACAGGTGAGTGGTCTTACCCCCGGGCGCCGCACAGACGTCCCAAACCTTGTCGCCGGGTAGCGGCGCCACTGCCTCTCCTATGGCCGTCGCACCTTCGTCCTGTACAACGAAGAGACCTTCCGCGAACCCCGGGAGCTTTGTGACATCCCCGCCCCCGCGCACCCTGACCGACGCGCCCATAGCGCCCGGCTCAGCGGAATGCCCTGCCTCGCCCAACATGCCGAGGTATTGGTCGCGCGACGCGAGCAAGGAGTTCACTCGCAACGCAAGTGGAGGGGGTTCGTTCCCCAAGAAGCACGTCGATAGGGCTCCAGTGAGGCCAAAACGCCTGATGAACAGGGCGATTATCCACCGGGGGTAGGAGTACCTGGCGGCGGCGTATCCGACCGGGTCCTCGTCGAGGGAGGGCATGTCCACGTGCCCAAGACTGCTGGCCGCGGCGCGCAGCACGCCGTTGGCGAAGGCCCGCTCTCCTCTCCTGCTCAAGCACCCGACAGTGGAACTCACTGCGGCATACGCCGGGATGCCCGTGAACAGCAATTGAAAAACGCCTACTCGGAGGGCGTTCAAGAGACGCGCCGGCAGCTGGCCGGTCGGCCGGGACGAAAACGCCGCCAGGTGGCGGTCGATGAGCCCTCGCTGCTTGCGGGTGCCACTCACGAGTTCTTGAACCAGCGCCCGGTCGCGAGGATCGCCTAAGCCCTGCAAATAGGAACCCCGGGAGGCGTCGCCCCTCTCCGTCAGGATGCGGACAGCGACCTCCCGGGGGTCACCTTGCAAGCTACCGGCGCCTCCCCCTGAGAGCCAGGAGGCGCAGGAACTGGCCGATAGCCAGCGCCGTTGCCGCGACGTAGGTGAGGGCAGCAGCGTTAAGCATGTTGCCCACCGGCACCATCTCGTTTGGAGCCACGAACCCCGAGACCTCCAGCATATCCATGGCCCGCCTGGAGGCGTTGTACTCGACCGGGAGAGTGACGACCTGGAAGACGACAGCGCCGAGGAACAGGAGGATCCCCAGATCCATCAGGGAACCCGACTGGAACAAAAGCCCCATGAAGAAGAGGGGCCAAGCCGCCTGCGAACCGATGTTGGCGACGGGGACCAGGCCGTTCCTGAGCGAGAAAGCGGCATAGCCCACAGACTGCTGGACCGCGTGCCCGACCTCGTGGGCGGCAACCGCGATCGCGGCGACCGATGTGCTGCCGTACGTGCCCTGGGATAGGCTGAGCGTCCTCGACCGGGGGTCGTAATGGTCGGAGAGATGTCCCGGCACCTTGTCGATGCGAACGTCTCCGAGTCCGGCGTTTTGCAGGAGCGTTGCGGCGACCTCGGAGGCGTGCCTGCCGCTCTGGGATGCCAGCTTTGAGTACGTGCCGTACGCGGACCTCACTCGGGCTTGCGCCCACACCGCGAAAATGAGAGCCGGGAAAACGAAGAGAAAATACCCGCTATCCAAGAACATCACGTATCCCTCCCTTGGATCCGTCCGAACATGACGCCGTCCTTCTGCCTCCCGGCGAGAAAAGCTATCGCGCCCATCGGCTTCTTGCCGTCGGGCTGGACCTCGACGACTCCGACCGCGCCGTCTCCGGTCGCCACGACCGCTATGTCCCCGTCCACGCGGACGAGCGAACCCGGCCCGGCCCCGGACGCGCTTCCTCCCGGCAAAAGCCTTGTTTCCCACACCTTAATACGCTCTTCCCCAAACCAAGTCACCGCTCCGGGCCTGGGAGACAGCCCTCTCACCAGGTTATGGATCCTCTCCGCCGGGGAAGACCAATCGATCACTTCCTCACCCGCCCGAAGATGTCTCGCTCTCGTTGCCCGCGAGTCGTCCTGCGCGGTTCTGGCAGCGGAACCGGACTGTACCAGGTTGATGGCCTCCACCAGGGCGTGCGCGCACAGGCTGGCGAGACGGCTCTCGAGCGTGCCGTAGGTTTCGTCCTGCCCGATCTCGACCGGCTTCTGGACGGCTATGTCGCCGGCGTCCATCCGTTCGCTCATGTAAATGATTGATACGCCGGTCACCGTGTCTCCATTCATGACCGCCCGCTGCACCGGATTGCTCCCCCTGTACAGGGGGAGGAGTGACGGGTGCACATTGAGGCAGGCCTTCTTGGCGATCGAAAGCACCAGGGCAGGCAGCTTCTGCCCGAAGGCTACCACCGCGATGTAATCGGGGCTCGAGTCCTTGATGGCCTCTATCACCTCCGGCGCAGAAACGTCTTCGCAGGCGATGACAGGTATGCCCAATCCCTCCGCTCGTTCTCTTACCGGTGTCGGCTTCAAGACCTGTCTCCGCCCGTAACGCCTGTCGGGCTGAGTGACCACGAGAGACACTTTCACGCCTGCTTGCACCAGCTCGTCCAGGCTTGGGACGGCGAACTCGGGACTCCCCATGAAGACCGCCGTGACCCCCCTGGCCTCCTCGCCGGATACCACTTCGACGGTCTCCTGCTTCGGTATCTCCGCGATGGTCTCTGCCCTGTCTATGAACAAGACGCCGTCCAGGTGGTCGAGCTCATGAACGAGCGCGCGGGCCAGGTAGCCGTCCCCTTCGACCCAGACGTCATGGCCGTCGCGGTCCAGCGCCTTGACGGTAACCCTAAGAGGGCGCTCGACCTCCCCCACGTAGCCAGGCCAGCTGAGACACCCCTCCCACTTGACCTCTCCCTCGCCGGAACGGGAAACGATCTCTGGATTGACCAGGAAGTACGGCCCCTCGCCGACGTCAACCACCGCTATCCGCCTGGATATGCCGATCTGGGGCGCCGCGAGACCCACGCCCGAGGATACCCGCATGGTTTCGAGCAGGTCGTCCAGCGTCTGGCGCACCGACCGGTTGACCCGCCGGACTGGCTTAGCCTTCTTTCTCAGCACGGGGGCGTCGAAAGTCCTGATCTCGCAAACGGCCAACAAGCATCACCTTTCAGAACCAGCCCTGCGGCGCTCAGCCTGAGGAAAGCCGCGTGACCATGTCTAAGAGCTTCCCTCCTTCCCCAATTGTACAGCTAGGCCATATCCACGGGGTCCGCGTCCACCGAGACCTTGACCGCGCCGGACTGGCCCACCGCGGCGAGCGTGTCGCGACAGAGAGCCGCCAGGACCGCGTGGTCGGGCCCTCTCAGCGCCACCTGCCACCTGTACTCACCACGGACCTTGGCCCTCATGGACGGGCTCGGACCCAGCACCTCCACGCCTTCTCCACGTTCCGCCGCAAGCGCCGCGAATCTTTGCGCGGCGTCCCGCACCCTGCCTGGGCTCTTACCGCTGAAGTGCGCGACGAAGAAGCTCTTGAACGGCGGGTATCCGAACACCCGCCGGTTGTCGAGCTCCGCGCGGTAAAACGCGTCCGGGTCTAGTATCCCTCTAACCCCCGGATGGTCGGGGTTGTGCGTCTGTGCGATGAGCGCCGCGCCGGGCAAGGACCCGTCCACCATCTCCTCCAGGGAGGAGAGGAGATGGAACACCTTCTCGGATGCGCGGTAGTCCGGCAGGTTGAGCAGCGTATCGCACGACAGGACACCTACCAGGGCCACGCCCGGGATAACCGGGAACCCGACCGCCATCCTCGTGGCCAGGAGGCACGACGGACGGGCGGCGGCGAAAGCCGCCAGCACTGCGGAGGCAGGCACTTCTCTGGAGACGTCCTTATCCAGGCGGAAGATCGCCACGCCGGGGAACAGCCTCTTGAACTCGGACTCCGCGCGCTCGATGCCGAATCCGCCGAAACGCCAGTTGTGGCCTCCGCAGGCAGGGCACACGTCGGGCGCCTCCCGCGTGAAGCCGCAGGTGTGGCAGACCAGCGACGACCCTTTCGCGTGATAGGCCAACGGCACTCCACATCGCGGGCAGACGACGGTGCTGCCGCAGTCCCGGCACGTGACCTGCGCAGAGTCGCCTCGCCTGTTGAGGAAGAGGACTGCCCGGCTGCCGCTGGCGAAGACGTCCCGGAGCCTTTCGACCAGAGCCTGGGACATCACGTCCGGCCCGCGCCTGGTCTCCCTCAGGTTCACCAGGACACGGGAGGGCGCGGCTGCGCGGCAGGGGGAATCCGCCCGCTCCTCCAGGAGGGCCAGCGCTCCGTGCATCGCCTTCCACATGGAGTCGATCGTCGGGTGCGACGACCCCAGGAGGACTTCGCACCCCTGCTGGCGGCCTCTTTGAATGGCAACCGTCCGGGAATCGTAGAAGGGAGTGTCCGGCGACTTGTAGGACTCGGAGGATTCCTCATCGACGATGATGAGCCCGGCGTCGCGGACAGGGGCAAACACGGCAGACCTCGTCCCCAGCGCGACGGCCCTCTGGCCGCGCACCAGGGAGAGATAGCCCTCTCTCCTGGTCACGCCCGTAAGCTCCGAATGAAGCTGCGCGACTTCGCCTGGGAACGCCGCCTCGAGACGCCGCAGAGCTTCCTGGACTCCCTTGATCTCGGGCACGAGCACGACGACGCCTCTCCCGTTGGACCGGGCGGCGCTGGCCCTTTCTATGTAGTGCCGCCACCGGAATCCGGCAGACCCCCGCACGAGTGCGGCCACGGCGTCCCCAGGTGTCCTGCCCGAGCCCTCCGCCGTCCCTCCCCCTATCCCCCCCGGACAGAAGACCACCTGCTCAGGCTTCCGCCTGGGCACGATGGGCGGCCAGAGCACCGACCAGGTTGACGCCAGGGGAGCGCAGTAGTACTCCGCGACAGTGGAAGATAGCGAGAGGAGGTCACGGGAAGGCATGAACTCGGGATCATATACGGCCTTGATCGGCTTGAGCTGGACCTGGGGCGGCTCCTCGGCCCCGCCTTCAACGAACGCGTCGGCTTCTCCCCTCCCGAAGGGTACCAGCACTTTCGCGCCGCGCGGGAGCGCCAGCGCGTCGGGCGCGGAATAAGTGAACCGCCTGCCCTGAACGGCCGCGACGTCCACTATGAGGTCGTAGAAACGGGGAGACATGAGCTACTCCCGGCTCTTCCGCGTGTCCAGGCACTTCTTGACCCTGTCCAGAATCTCTCCTGCGATCTCGGCCTTCTTGTCGAGCGCCAGGTCCTCGTGACTTCCGTCGGCGTACACGAGTGTCACCTCGTTGGAGTCAGCCGCGAAACCCCTGTCCGGGAGTCCGACCCGGTTGGCGCACACGAAGTCCAGGTCCTTGGACCTGACCTTGTCAAGCGCGTATTCCAGGAGGTTCTCGGTCTCCGCGGCGAAGCCCACTAGCACGCGGTCGCCCTTGTCCTGTCCGAGTGTCTTTATGATGTCTTCGGTGGGCACGAGCGTGAGCGTCTCAGGGGTCCCGGTCTTCTTGATCTTCCGTGGGCTGGTCTCTTGCGGCCTGAAGTCCGACGGCGCGGCGGCCCCTATCACTACGTCGACCTCAGGGTAGACCTTGATGCACGCCAGAAACATCTCGCGCGTGGTTGTCACCCTTATTGTCTCGACGCCCTGCGGCGACTCCAGGTCTGTCGGACCGGAGACAAGGATGACCCTAGCGCCTCGCTCCGCCGCTGCTCCGGCGAGCGCGTAACCCATCTTACCGGTCGAAGGGGGCGAAATGAACCGCACGGGGTCGATGAACTCCCTGGTCGGCCCCGCAGTGACCAGGATAGTCAACCCAGCGAGATCATCTCCTTCCGAAAGCACCCGCAGGACTTCCGCCACTATCGTCTCAGGCTCGGGGAGCCTGCCCATGCCCATGGCGCCCGAGGCCAGCCTGCCGTACTCAGGCTCCATAATGTGGTAGCCCAGGGCGTTCAGTCTCTTGACATTCTCCTGGACGACGGGGTTAGCGTACATGTTGTGGTCCATAGCGGGGCAGATGAGCTTGGGCGCCGTGCAGGCCATGATCGTGGTGGTAAGGAAGTCGTCGGCGATCCCGTTGGCGATCTTGCCGATGACGTTCGCTGTCGCCGGGCAGACCATGAACAGGTCGGCGGCCTCAGCCAAGGCGATGTGCTCGACGTTCCACTGCTTGGGCTCCTCGAACATCTCTACGACCACGGGCTGGTCAGCGATGGTCCTGAAGGTCAAGGGCGCCACAAACTTCGTGGCGTTCCTGGTCATGATGACGTGCGTCTCTGCGCCGAGTTTCCGCAGGCGGGAGACCACTTCCACCGCCTTGTACGCGGCGATGCCGCCGGAAACCCCGACGATCACGGCCTTCCCTTTCAGCATAGTCTGCTCCTCCGTATTGCCGGCAGCTAACGAGACAGGGCACCTGCCGGTGCCCTGTTCATGGTGGCTACAGATTAGGCTTCCCTGTTTCCTTCCCCTCGGGAGGCTCGGGCGCGGCGGGGGTCTGTCCCGCCGCAGCTTCCTCTGCCGCTTCGATTTCCGGGGCCGCCGGGGCCTCCTCTATCACTTGCGGTTCCTGGACTTCCTGAGGCTCTTGGACTACCTGGATCTCCTGGGTCTCGATGGACCTCTCTCGTTCACCTTCTGCTTCTGGTTTGGTGACGACCCTCACCCTGCCCTGCTCAATCTCCTCCATGGCGATGGTCACGGCCTTATGGGCCAGGGTTGCGCCGGGTTCTCTCCTGGCTATGATCTGCCTGGCTCTCTTTGCTACTGCAACCACCAGGCTGTACTTGGATTCGGGGTTCATCGACGGGGTCTCTGACGGCATATTGATCATGAGGCGCCCTCCTCTGGCCTTCCGGCGGTAGGAGTCTTCGCTGGGAACGGGCTCGTTCTCCCGCCACTATTGCGGAGAGTCTCGCTCTGGCCCTATCAAGGTCAGCATTGATAATAACATAATCAAAGGCCGATAGATCCGACATCTCCCTCGCCGCGCTCTCTAGCCGGATCTCCCTGTCCCGGTCGGACTCGGTTCCCCTACCCATGATTCTGCGGCGGAGCTCCTCCATGGAGGGCGGCAGGATGAAGACGAAAACGCCTTCCGGGTAAACCGTCCGGAGCGTCCTCGCCCCCTGGACGTCCTTCTCAAGAACGACGTGAAGTCCTTTTGACAGGCTCTGTTCGATGTCTCTCGCGGGGGTGCCGTAAAGGTTTCCATAGACTTCCGCCCACTCGGAAAGCTCCTGCGTATCCCTCATGCGGATGAAGTCTTCCCTCGAAATAAAGAAATAATCCACTCCGCTTGTCTCCCCGGGACGGGCGTCCCGGGTAGTAACCGAGGGACAGAACCTCACATCTGGATTGTCCGCCAGGAGAGCTCTGCGCAGTGTGCCCTTGCCGCATCCCGACGGAGCAGTGATGACGAACAGGATGCCTCTTGACATCAGTCTCTATTTCTCGTCAAGACGGGAGACCACGGTCTCCGGGTTTACGGCGCTAAGAACCACGTGCCCTGAATCCGCCACAATCACCGCGCGAGTGCGTCGGCCGTGGGTTGCGTCGATGAGCATCCCCCTGTCTCTGGCTTCGGCTATGACCCTGCGAATTGGCGCGCTCTCTGGTGAAACCATCGCGACTATCCTGCTGGCCGAGACTATATTGCCGAAGCCGATGCTGACCATGCGGATGCTCAAATAGTGACCTCCCGACTACTTCTCCAGGAAACGAGCCAATAGGGCTTCTTTCTGTCTCTTGCCCAGACCCTGGACCCTCCGGGACTCGTCGATGCCGACTTCCTCCATGATCTTCTCGGCCTTGACCTTGCCGACTCTGGGCAGGGACTTGAGAAGATAGGAGACCTTCATCCTCTGCACGACGGGATCCTTGCGGCCTGAGATGATGTCCGCAAACTTCACGGAACCCTTCTTCAGCTTGGACCGGAGCTCGGCCCGGGCCCTTCTCATTGTCTGGGCCTTCTCCAACGCCCTCTTCTTCTCCACCGGTGTCAAACTAGGAAGCGCCATCATTCTCCCTCCTCACAGAATTCGCCCTACGGCAGCTACCTGCTCTCTCCGTCTAAGCCCACGTTGGGCGTTATTCGCTCCACTTGGCGAAATTCCTCCTTTTAAGCTCTGCGTGACGTCAAGAAAACCTAAAAAACGCTGGTGGCGCCCGCCTCCGGTCGCCCCAGCGCAAGGAAGGCCGGAGTCTCCCCCGGTGGGTCTGTCTATTTCCTCGTTACGGGTACATTCCAGTTATGTCCGCTGTTGTTGTCCCAGTGATCCGCCGAGTCCTTGAAGCAGAAATCGATGCTCTTGTCACCGTCGCACGTGATATGGCACGAGAAGGACCCGTCGGGCCTCCTGTTCATGGGGACTGTCTTCGGGTTCTTCCAGCCATCGCTCCCGTAGTGCAGGTAGACCTTGTCCGCCCCGTGGCGCACCAGGATCCCTCTGTACCCGATCTCCTCTGCGCCGCCCTTCAGTGCGGGCGACGGGCCGTTCCATATCCTTTCGTCCAAGAAAACCACCTCCAGGAGAGTGTCGCGGTTATTCTGCCCCGTCCACCGGGTTGTATGAGGAAGGTTCGCGGAGGACGAGAGGTCACGCGCCTATTTCGCCGCCGACAGGAGGTCCAGGTACATGGCGTGGGACCAGGCCAGGGGCGATGCTGAAAGGGGCTCTCCCGAGAGACAGCTGAGCTGCTCCGGCATGAGTCCTGTCTTTGGCGTCACCGCCTGGAACCACGAAAGGTACTTCTTCAGCTCCCCGGCACTTAGCAGGCCAAGCGTCGCGCCGGACAGCGCGAACCAAGCTGTCGTGACGAGCCATGGGTTCCCCGGACGTCCGTGGGCTCCGTCGGGCCTGAAGTACCAGTCGCCCGGATACCTCGCGTAGCCCGGCACCTCCGTACCCGGTATAGACACCGCGAGGGACTCCTTGAGGCGCTCCCACGTCAGGGCGGAACGCTTCCAGGCGGCTGCGACGAGGTCCGCGTTCCTGGTCCCCGGCAGGCCGGCGCGCCCACGCGGCAGAAGGAGCAGGGGTATCAGGAAGAGGCTAGCGTCGTCGGTCCAATCCTTGTCGAAATCGGAGTGTTCGTCGGAGATGCCGGTGATTCCACGGCAGTATCCCCGCTCGTCATCTGAAAGGTGGAGCATGAGGCCGGACAGGAGCCGCCCGGCGCTGTCGCGGAAGTCCTGGCAATCGGGTTCCCGGCCCAGCGCCCTGGCGATGGCGGAGGCCGCCTCAAGGCCGGCTACGCAGGCAGCTTGGGTGAACGCAAACGTGCCCCGCCGCTCTTCCCAGACGTCGTAGGACGGCCGGACAAGAGCGCCGCCCTCTGTCGTGTAGTCCAGCACGAAACGAGCCGCTTTGCGGATGAACGGGACGTAGGCTTCGTGCAGGCAATCCAGATCTCCTGTGGCTTCAAGGTACTCGCCCGCAGACACCAGGCAGAGGGCCGTTTCGTCCTCTTGTACCGGGAGGTCTCCCTGAGGCAGCCCCCACGGATGCCAGCCGGACCCGCGGGTACCGTCGCTCCTGTACCTCTGGTGGAAGAAACCCTCTTCGGAGATGGCTTCACAGCAGAAGGATATGTACCGCCGGGCGTACTCGGGCAGTCCGGACCGGAGCAACGCCGACACGCACATCGCCGCGTCCCTGGGCCATACGTACCGGTAGTGGTCGCGGTAGTCCCCCAGGACGTCGGTATCGCATGAGGCGAGCACGCCTCCCCCTCTGTCGCAGTGAGCGGCCAGTGCTTTGACCGAGACCGCGCCGGGGCCGGACAGTGCCGCCCAGTAGCGGCGCGAGCGGGCTGCGACCGGGTCCACTCCTCCCGCCTCGTCGAGCATCGCATCGGCCTCTTGCCTGTCTCTCCCGAACCCGACGAGGTACTCCGCCTTCCCGACGCGGGTTTCCGCCCACAGAATGCCTATCGCGCTTTGAATTAGGCCGTGGTCCACCTGGGGCCCGTGAACTGCACCGTCGCTGTGGGAAAACCGCACGCCTCCATCTCGGATCTTCGCAACGGCGCCTATCAAGGACGCCGCGACAGGCGCGGGGGGAGTCTCGTCGCGCCCCGTCTCTTTCAGCTCGATAGCGATCCACAGGGCGCCTTTGAAGTGGTACAGCCTACCGCGGTCCGCATCAAACGCGCCCTGCTCACCGACCGTGTTCTCGCCGATCGCGTACGCTTGCACGGAGTAGAGGGCAGCCGGGACAGGACGGTCCCCAGGCGGGAGCGACAACTGCACTGCCCTGGCCCAGACGGGCCTATAGGGGTCTACCCAGTCGTGCACCGTCACCTCGATCGAGACGTGCCTGTGCCGCGCTGTCCACTCGAAACCCATCCCCGGCAGATACCGGCCCCTGGAGACGAACTCGTCGGTCAGGAGGTCGTACGCGTGGCCGTCGTACCACAGCACCAGCCTGTTGTCGCCGTTCTCCTGCAGGTGGTTCAGGAGACCGACGCGGGGCCAGAACATCTCCCGGAGGCGGAGGGAACTGTCCCATCCGAGGTACAGCTGTCCGTTCCCCAAGACCGCGGCTCGCATCGCCTCGGGTGCCCCCCTGTCAGAATAAATCAAGAGGTAAATCCTCATATTTACTACAGCCGGAGATATGCGGCAAGAGTTCAATATGACCTTGCGGGAGGAATCCTATTCGTGCTCTGGTACTACATGGCGGTCGCTATCGTGGTCGTGATGGCGCTCGCGTTCTACTCGAGGAGGCGCCTGAGCCGCAGGGCCGGCGAAACGCTCACAGAGGCTTCCGCCGAGATCGGCGCGCCCCCGGAGGCCATTGACCGTGAACGCGCCCTCCTGTCCGACCGGCTGGCCGGTGTATCCAGGCCGCTGGTCCCTCCGCCCCACGAGGGCGAGGGTTCCCTGAAGTCCCGGCCCTTCCGCAAGGACGCCCTGTCCAAGGAGGTCGAGCTGGATTGGGAGGCTTCAGAGCTGATCAAACACCAACCGGGCGCTCACGCCTTCCCAAAGGACTTCAGGGACGAGCCGTCGCTGGGAGAGCGCGAGGGGTACGTCCTCCCGACGAGCTACGGCAAAGACAGGCTGGTCCTCATGGCGAGGGATCCCAGGTGGCTGTACGCTTACTGGGAGGTGGCCCGGGAGAGGCGCCAGGAGATGTATGAGAGGCACGTGGCCGAGTGGAGTCTCTCCAGGCCGGTCCTGAGGTTCTACGACCTCACGGAGAGCTCCCCCTCCCGTAGGCAGTTCGACGTCCCCCTGAACGACGACGCGGATAACTGGTATATCAGGGTGGGGCGCCCGGACCACAGGTTCGTCGCCGAGCTCGGGCGCGTGTTCTCAGGGGAATTCGTTCCCTTAATGCGGTCCAACGAAATAGCTATGCCCCGCGAATCGGTTTCGCTAGAAATAGCAGAGGAGTGGGCGCCTCTGGACTGGGAATCTCAATACGGGCGGTACGTCAGGAAGCGCGGGTGGAGTTCGCCCCAGAGGTGGGGGAAATAGCTTGGAGCAGGCAAGCGGCCTCTTGAGCATTATCCTCCACGCGCACCTGCCGTACGTGAAGCATCCCGAGCGCGAGGACTCCCTTCAGGAACGATGGCTATTCCAGGCCATGACCGAATGCTACATACCTCTCCTGGAGGTGTTCACGCGTCTCGCGGCGGACGACGTCCCCTACAGGGTGGCTGTCTCCCTATCCCCTCCCCTTCTGGAGATGCTCTCGGACCAGCTCCTCAAGGAGAGGTACAAGAAGCACCTCGCCGTGCTCTTGGATCTCGCAGAGAAGGAGATGGGTCGGACAGCGGGGGACACTCTCCTGTGGGAACTGGCGCGGATGTACCGGGACCGGTTCTCCGAGGTCCACCGCCTGTACACTGAGGCCTTTCACGAAGACCTGGTGCAGGCCTGGGGCGACCTAGCCCGCGCGGGTAGAGTGGAGCTCCTCACCTCGGGGGCAACCCACGGCTACCTCCCCCTGCTCCTGAGCTCCAAGGCGATAGGCGCCCAGGTCCGGACCGGTCTTTCGGCGTTCAGGAGGCGCTTCGGCGTCGACCCCCAGGGATTTTGGCTGCCCGAATGCGCCTACGTCCCCGAGGCGGAACCCTTCCTGAAAGAGGGACACATAACCTACTTCGTACTTGAAACCCACGGGGTGCTCCTGGCGGTGCCCAGGCCACGGTTCGGCTTTCACGCCCCCTTGGTGACCCCCCATGGGATGCTGGCGTTTGGGCGCGACCCCGAATGCTCCAAGCAGGTCTGGAGCGCCGACGAGGGATACCCCGGGGACGGCGACTACAGGGACTTCTACCGTGACGCCGGGTACGACCTGCCTGTCGAGTACTTGGGCAAGGCTCTCCCCGCCGGCGAGAGGGCCCCAATCGGCCTCAAGTACCACAGGGTGACCGACAGGCGGAGCCAGTTCAAGGACCTCTACAACCCCTTGGCCGCAGCGAGGAAGGCCCGCGAGCACGCCGCCAACTTTCTCTACTGGAGAAGCCAGGAGGCTCTGCACTACGGCAGCGTCATCGGCCGGATCCCCATCATGGTAGCGCCCTATGACGCGGAGCTCTTCGGGCACTGGTGGTATGAGGGGCCCATTTTCCTCGACGAGCTCTTCAGGTCCATGGCCAGGCAGCATCGCGGCGTGACCGCGATAACCCCGTCGGAGTACGTTAGGTACTACCCGGTGAACCAGGTCGCGCAGCCGGCGTCCTCGAGCTGGGGGTACAAGGGGTACAACGAAGTGTGGCTGGAGGGATCCAACGATTGGATCTACCGCCACCTCCACATCTGCCAGGAGCAGATGGCGGAGGCGACCGAGCGGCACAGAGACGCCTCGGGGCTGGCGTTCAGGGCACTGAACCAAGCGAGCCGCGAAATCCTCCTGGCCCAGGCTTCGGACTGGCCGTTCATCATGAAGACCGGCAGCCTGCCGGAGTACGCCAGAAGCCGGTTCACCTCCCACGTGGGGCGTTTCCGCAGGCTCATAGACGAAATCGATCGCGGGGCGGTCGACCCGGTCTTCCTCCAAGAGCTGGAAGAGAGGGACAGCATCTTCCGGGATCTCGACCTGGCCGCGTGCTGGCGGGAGGCCGACGTACCGGCGCCAGTCTCCTAGACGGAAGGAATGGTGTGGTTGGCGCAGCGAGAGACGGGGCAGGAAAAGGCTCAGAACCTCAAGGAGCTCGGGGTCCAGGCGGTCCCTGAACAGAAAAGCAGCATGTTCTGCTTGCCCATAATCGGCCAGATCGAGGGACACATCGTCCTGCCCTCCCAGAACAAGACCACCAAGTACGAGCACGTCATCCCACAGCTGGTAGCAGTCGAGGAGAACCCTGACGTTTCGTCGCTGCTCATCCTGCTAAATACGGTGGGCGGTGATGTGGAGGCAGGCCTTGCGATCGCCGAGCTCATAAGGAGCTTGTCAAAACCCACAGTTTCCCTGGTGCTCGGGGGCGGCCACAGCATTGGGGTGCCCATCGCGGTAGCCGCCCGCCACTCCTTCATCACCGATTCGGCCACCATGACCATCCACCCGATCAGGCTCGCGGGCACCGTGCTCGGCGTCCCCCAGACCTACGAGTACCTCGAGAAGATGCAGGACAGGGTCATACGCTTCGTTGTCCAGAACTCCGGAGTGACCGAGCGGAAGTTCCGCGAGCTCATGTTCAGGACCGGCGAGCTAGCGCGGGACATCGGTACGGTGCTGGTGGGCAGGGAGGCGGTCAACGCCGGCCTGATCGACGAGGTAGGCGGCCTCGCGCAGGCAGTGGGCATGCTGCGAGAGCTGTCCGGCAAGGAGGGGCCGCCTCGCGGCGAGCAGCCCGAGGAGGCAAGATCGGCCAGGCAGCCCAAGAAGCGCAAACCCAAGCCGGCTCGTGGAGGTCGATGAAATGGTCATCTACACTGTCTATCCCCCCGAGGTAGTGCTCGAACCGCCGCAGACCGAGGAGAAGCGCTACTTCACGGTGGACTTCGAAGGTAGGACGTTCCTCCTGGAGCTGGTGGACGGGCAGGCGCAGATCGTGCGGCTGCTCTCAGCGAACCCCAACGACTACCTGAACCCGTCATGGCAGCCGGGGACCAAGTTCGGCTTCACTCTCCCGGGCACGCAAAGACCTACTTAGGCCCGTGAAACCTCACGCGCACCCCATCGTAATAGGATAACGTGACGGAAGACGAGCCACTGGAGGGCGAGCGAAAATGAGGCTGGGATGCCTTGGCGTTATCCTCTTGGTAGTTGGCGGGTTGTTCCTGCTGTTCGGTCTCGTGGGAGGCCTCATGGGCATAGGTTTCGGTCTCATCGGCGCCGTCATCCACGGGGTCTTCTCGATCATCGAGGCCATCCTGGCAGGCATAGGCGGGATGTTCCGGGCGATCTTCCACTGACCACGTTAGCCGCCCGTCAGCGGCGACACTAGCACCAGATCGTCTCCCTCTCGCACTCTGTACGAGAGATCGACCTTTTCCCCGTTAGCCAGGGCGAACATGAAGAGGTCCTTGGAGACGCTCAAGCGTTTCAGGACGTCCTCCACGGTCTCCCCCGCTTCGGCCCGCACCTCGATTTTCTTGCCTCCCTGGGGGAGGTACTCAGCCGAACCCCCCACGCATGACAGGACTACCTTCATACGCTGTACCCGGCCTTCTCCAGTTCATCAGCGACGTAACCCAGCCCAAGCTCCTCAAGCTTGGACCGCGACGGCAAACCGTTTCTGGTCCACCGGCGCTCGGAGTAGTAGTCGTCCAGCAGGGCGTCTATCTTCTCCCTGGGGATGACCTTGCCTTTGGCGGGACCCGACGGCACCTTCTCCTCCATGAACCTGCCGGGCGGGTAGTCGTGCTCTCGCCCGAACCCGGGGACTTCCCTGGCAGAGAAGGCGCGGGTCAGGTTCCAGGTCCGCTCGGACGCCCTGAGGAGGTCTTGCCATGTGAAGCTTATCCCCGTGACCAGCGGGAACATGCTGGCATAGTTCTCGAGCTCGAAGCCGATCTCTACCCACTGGAGCCTGCACAGGCCCAGCGAGTCGAAGGTGGGCCTGATGTGCTGCAGCTCGATGACCCTGCTTGCCTTCCCCTCTAGGGTGTCCCTGCCCTTGGCCACGTCGTAGGTTATGGCCCACGACCGGTTGTGATGAGCTCCCACGTCGCAGGTCATGTACGAGACCATCATCGCGGGCGCCCACCGGGCTTCGTAGCCGGACCACTCCAGGCCCTTAACCTGGATGGCAAACTTCTCCGAGCCGCCCCCGATCGTGCGCGAGGCGGTCCTCACGCCCTCCGAGAGGAGCTCGCCGATGCCTTCGCGCCTGGCAATCTTCTCGAGAAGGTAGACCACCGAACCGAGGTCGCCCCAGGCCAGCTTCCTTCCCACTTGCTCCTCTGTCAGAAGGCCCTTCTCGAAACACTCGATCGCGAAAGCCACGACGTTCCCGCCCGATATGGTATCGAGGCCCAGCTCGTCGGCCACGGCATTGGCGTACGCAACTTCCTCGATCTTCCCTAATGCCACGTTGCCGCCCATGAGGGCGATTGTCTCGTACTCGGGCCCCTCCACCAGCACCTCGCCCAAGGCGGTGCGTGCCCTGGAGTACTTGCCGCAGGGCGTGGGGCACCCGAAACAGCCCTTGTCGGTGACCTTGATGCGGTCCTTGAGAGCCTGGCCGTTGATGCCCTTGTGGCCCTCGAAGTAGGTCTCAGAGAAGTTCTTCGTCGGGAAGGCTCCGACTCTGTTGACCCAGTCGACAACCTCCGCCGTGCCGTAGGGAGTCCAGGTCTCGAAACCTCTCTTGTGGAAGCAGCCCGCGTACATCTCCTTGCCCTTCTCGAAAGCTTTCCCGGGCTCTGCGATAGGGATGGACTTGGTGCCCCGGACAGCTATGGCCTTGAGGTTCTTGGAGCCCCAGACCGCCCCGACCCCGGTGCGTCCCGCCTGCCTCCCGAAGTCGTGGGAGATGCAGGCGAACTTCACCAGGTTCTCTCCCGCGGGACCGATGGTGGCTATCTGAAAATCCTCGCCGAACCGTTTCTTAAGCAGCGCTTCGGATGCAATCGCGCCCTTCCCCCATACGTCTCCCGCGTCCTCGAAGGTCACCCAGTCGTCGTTGATCAGGACCACGGTTGGCTTCGCGGCCTTGCCCTTCACTGTAATGGCGTCATAGCCGGCGTATTTAACCTCCGGCGAGAAGTGCCCGCCCATGTTGGAGTCGCCGTACCCGCCCGTGGCCGGGGACTTGGCGCCCATATGGACCTTGCCCGACCCCGGCAGGTAGACGCCGCTAAGAGGGCCAGGCGCGATGACGACCACGTTCTCGGCTGAGAACGGGTCAGTCCCCTTCGGCACAAGGTCCCACAGAAGCTTGGCGACGAACCCCCGGCCGCCGACAAAGTCTCTGATGAGTTCTTCGCTTGTGGGCGTGGTCCAGGCGCTCTTGGCGGAAAGGTCGATCTCCAGGATCCTCCCCATGTATCCGCCCCGCGTCATGCCCTCTTCACCTCCCCGTCCCCGTCCACGAGGGCTTCCCTCGGGCAGTACTTCACGCACTCGCCACAGCTTACGCAGATGAAGGCCACGTTCTTCCCGGGGATCAAACGCAGGACCTTCTCGGGGCAGGCGTCCACGCAGCTGTCGCAACCGAGGCATTCGTCGACTTCGACCCTGTACGAACCGTCAGGCTGCTCTTTGATGGCCCCGGTCGGGCATGCGTCTTTGCACGCGCCGCACCTCTGGCAAACTTTGACTTCGTAGGTCCCCGGCGAGGGGAAGTGCGGCACGATCTCTAGACCTCCGTACCTGGGGTTGTTCAGGCCGAAATTGGTCAAGGCGCAAGTGAGCAGGCACACCCTGCATCCCGAACAGCGGTCGGAGTAAGCCGCAAGCCTCATGGCTCCGCCTCCAGTCCTAGGTTCTCTCCAGTGCTAGTTTCGCCGTCCCCAGCAGCAAGACCTCCCGGAGAGGACCTTACGCCTTCTTCACTTCCGGCCCGGTCACCACCACCACGTAGTCGTCGGCGGACAGGTACTTCCTGGCCATCTCCTGGACGTCTTCCTTGGTCACCGCGTCGACCGCGGCCGAGTACTTCTGAAGGTAGTCCAGCCCCAGCCCGTGATACTCCATGTGTAGCAGGTTTGCCGCCAGGCTTCTGGACGTCTCCACGGAAAGCGGCAGATACCCGGTCATGAAGCCCTTTACGTCGGCAAGCTCCTCGTCGGTGCAGGGGGTCCCCTGTATCGTGCGGATCTCTTCCAGGATCGACGCTACCGCCTTGTCCACGCCCTTTGGGTTCACGCCGGCTCGTCCAGCCCAGGCACCCTGCCCTTTGGTCTCCCTGACCTGGCTTCCCGCGTAGTAAGCGAGCCCCTGCCTGTCGCGGACGTTGTGGCCGATCCGCCCGCCCAGCCCCATCTCCCCGAGGACCATGTTCATGACCTTGAGCTTCAGGTAGTCAGGGGCGCTCCGGCTGACGGACGGGAGGCCGAGGACTATGTCGCACTGGGTCTTGCCGGGTATGAAGAGGAAGGCCTGGCGCTTTCCACCTGGCCGGGTGACCGGATTGCCTCGCTCTTCCCTCGCCGCTCCAGCCCGGGAGGCGTCGAGGTGGGCCGTCCATCCCCCGAAGACCTTCTCGAGAGACGAGAACACCTGCTCCGGGTCGCGGTCGGAGACCACTGCGAGGATGCAGTGATCGGGCGAGTAGAACGTCCTGTGGAGGGCCTCCAGGTCCAGCCTGCTGAAGGACTTCACGCTGTCCTCTGTCCCCAGCGGATCCATGTGGTAAGGGTGATCGTCGGGGTAGACCATCTCGTTGAACGTCTTCTCGGCCATGGCGCGGGTGTCTTTCTGGCTCTGCTTGATGGCCACGATGGTCTGGCCCTTGAGCCGCTCGACGTCTTCGTCGCGGAAGGCGGGCTCGATAAGCGCCTCGGCCAGAAGCTCCACGGCCTTGTCCGTGTCCTCGGTGAGCGCCGTGACGCTCGCCGTGGCCACGTCAGTGGAGGCTCCCGACGTGAGAGACATCCCGTAACGGTCCGTGAACTCGTTGATCTCCTGGGACGTCCGTTTCCTGGTCCCACGTATCAGGCAAGTGGCGCAGAACCGGGCTATACCTTCCCTGTCCCTGGGCGACGCAAACGACCCAG